>OKRR01000175.1_pt1 | contig 73898 bp, 69 predicted proteins | sample 1601211 | NCBI WGS metagenome assembly OKRR01 (sample SAMEA3541525, study PRJEB24748) | human gut metagenome | biome: human gut; feature: human-associated habitat; material: faeces | place: China | collected 2012
AGGCTCCGAAAAGCCTTGTATTTACAGTGTTCCTAATAGGAAGTAATCATATGATGTTGAATCATTTGCAAATAAACAGATGACTTGTCGAGAATTAGAGGGAGAACTTTGGGATGATTATTTTGGTGCAAATATTAATTACTCTAAAGGTAGGGTATTAGCATATCATTGGAAATTTGAAAATGAATGCTCATGTTTGGTAAAAGTCAAATATTCGAAAACAAATGTTATTACTTTAATAGCATATATAGTTATGGTTTTGGCTTTAGGTGTTTTGGGCAGTACAATAGTAGCTATTATACAGAATGAATGTACTAAATATTTTCCGTATATATTGAGTTGCCTTGGGAGTCTTCTCTTTGTGATTGGACTTTTATTAGGAAGAAAGAAATAGTAGAGTTTCAGGTATTGTAAGAATGAGAAAAATATAGTAGTATAATAAGATAGGAGGAAGGGAAAATGGAAAAAATGATTAATGGAAAAAGATTTTATTCATATACATCACTTTCTCGAGAACTAAAGAAAATATATCAATATGAAATATACAAATTTTTGTGCCGCTTGGCATTTGAGTATCAAGGATTTCGAGGTTGGTATCAAGGCCTGTATACAGATGAATTCGAATTAAAGTTCAATCGTGAAATAATAATTTGTGAAGACCAGTTTCGTATTGTCGGAGTGGCTATAATAAAAAACGATTTACAAGAGAAAAAGATATGTACTTTGAGAGTGGCACGAGAGTATCAACATCAGGGAATTGGCCATAATTTGGTTGAAATATGTATGCAGCAACTGCAAACGGATAAACCGATGATTACTTTGCATAAGAGTAAATTGAATCAATTTGAAAGACTGTTAAGTTATTATGATTTTGAATTGGAACAAACACAGAAACATTATTACAGTATATTTAGTACGGAATTAGTATTTAACGGATTATTGCCAGAGAAAGAGAGTGTATTTAACAAAATTGAGCTAATGGACATGGAGAAACTATATAGAATTTTTGTTCTTAGTGGTAAGAAAAATTTTGAAGATTATGTAGACGCTTGCATTCGGTGCTGGTATAATCGAGAACAAATGAAAAGGTTTAATATGCTTGAAGTTTAATGAAAAGCCATCTATAAGGATATAGATGGCTTTTGTATATGAGAGAGGTGAGCGAAGTGAGACTAATTTGTGGTGTTCATGGAGTGGGAAAAACTGTTTTTGCAAAAAAACTATGTCAAAAACTGCTGCTCGAGTATTATTCGGCGAGTGAGCTAATTAGGAAGAGGACAAACTGTGAAATAAGCGATTACAAAAAAGTACAACATCTTTCAGATAATCAAGAGTTATTGTTAGAAGCTTTATCTGAAATAAATAATTTTCAGTATGTATTAGATGGTCATTTGTGTTTAATAAATACACATAATAAAATAGAGCGAATATCCTATGGCACATTTAAGGTCATGAATATAGAGAGTATTTATTTAGTTGTAGATGCTCCTGAAAAAATACAAGATAGGTTAAAAAGAAGGGATAAACAAATTCGGAATCTTGGATTGATTGCTTCATTTCAACAAGAAGAATTTGCGTATGCTAAATATTTAGCTGAGAAAATGCACATTCCTTTAAAAATTATTTGTGATAATAAGGAAGTTGGAGAGTGTTCTTTTTTGGAAAAAGAAAATATTATTTTACCGATAAAACCCGTTTTTGCAGATGCAATATTATCTAGAGAAAAGAAATATGAATATAGAAAGCAATTGTGCAAAAAAGAGATAAACAAAATATATATATATGCAACAGCTCCTGTAAAAATGATTATTGGTGAGGCTGAGGTTGTTAGTAAACTGAGCATGGATAAGGAAAAATTGTGGCAGGAAACACAGATGTATGCAGGAATTACTAAGAAATTCTATGATCAATACTTTGAGTTTCAGGATTGTGCGTGTGCTTATAGAATTGGCGGGGTAAAGAGATATGGAGTTCCAGTTACTTTAAAAAATATAGGAATAGAATATGCTCCGCAATCATTTATATATGTGGGAGAATTGGAACTTTGTTAAAACATCGATACCGTTCCGATGCTTTAATGTATATGTAACAGTGGTAATTTACATAAAGATTTGAAAGAGAATAATTGAGAGGAAAAAAATGACAATCCCAGAGGATGTGAAAGAAGCAATTAATCAAATGTTTTTATGCAGTAGTTTACTTGAGCATATGGCTTGTTATCAGCATTACTACAATGAATTGAAAGATTGTGTATTCGTTGTCTTTTCTGAACAAGAGGGTACTGAATTACCGAATGCATTACAAACCAGTTACGATAATGAGTTTGCGATAATAAATTTAGGTTATGCCAATAGATATTATGCCGTGAACTCTGATATATATCATGAAATGATTAGGAATGGAAAATCGGATTATTTAATAGATGTATGTGTTGAGTTAGATACACAAGCAGTAAGTTATCTGAAGAATATATTTGAAACATATAATCAAATCCCAGAATGCAACAAAATAAAGGAAATGATTGAATACTTACAATTGCCGAATGTAAATTACAGTTGTGTTCCGTATTTGGTTGAGAATGCATCAAAGGGGAAAACAATTAATAAAATTGATTGCTATCAAACGATTAAAAGTTTTATGCTTTTCAAATCGTTTGATTTTAATGCTTTTTGGGAAAATGGAAAATGTATTTATGATAGAATAGAAGAAGATATTCAGATAGATGTGGACAAATTATTTAATGATATGTTTTCTGAAAAATTTTATCATAGTTATGAATGTTTTTTTAACATGCAAAAAGCATTATATGCTCTTTTGCTAAAGGCAATTTGTATCGAATTTAAGAACGGAAAAAGAACGGCACATAATAAAGTAATGGAATTGTTTGAGTTTGTAAATGAACAGTTAGGTTTTGTGGCAGAACGCGAATTAGAGATTTGTTATTACTATTTTCTTCATCATGAAAAGTCCAAAAAATTTTTTAAGAAAGTTCAAAAAAATAGTAAGGATTTATTGAAGACAATAAATGGTATGTCATGGGATTTAATACATGTTCGCCTTATTGAGATGCAGTTTACAGTAAGACCTATCGATGATGTAAAATTTGCTATACATACTTTGCTTACATATGACAACGGATTAAAAGAGATTTTGGAGATTAATCCAATAGAACAGATTGCATTTTATAAGGATACCCCAATTCCAAAACTAAAAAATTATTGGATTGATAATATCGTGGGAGCAAAAGAAAAACTATTTTCAAAAGAGAATATGTTTAGAAGACAGCAAACATTTGCTGAATTAAATACAGAGAAGTTAATATGTGCACTGGAAAAAGAATTAATAGGTTTATGTGGAAAGGGTGAAAAGTAAGTCGGTGCCATTCCGGTGTCAAGAACTCGAGCAAATAAAAATACACTATTCAAAACCAACGAATTTATGCCGTTTTCAACATCTTAAACCATATAAAATACCCAGTAAAACGGTATTCAAATATCGTGAGGATGGACGTACAGTAGGTTCTGGACGTGTTGCTATAATTATCGAGTAATCATAACTGATTATTTATAAATGCAATAAAATTAAGGCTTCCGAGATTTTCTCGGGAGCCTTTTTTTGCGTGTGTCATAAAAAGAATATTGTGTTTTGAAACGTTCCATAAAGGGATATCAATGCTTTAGACAGAGGTATTAAGGAGATGACAGAGGAAGTTTCAGCTACAGAAGAATAAAATATAATAGAATCAAAAAATGAGAACTCTTGCAGATTGATAAGTAATCTGCAGGGGTTCTCTTTTGTGTTAAGGAAATATAGGAATCATTGTAATTACAAAAACAACTCAATCACAAACACAACCGCACAGCATGCAACAGACACCTGAAACAGACTTGCACCAAACCATGCTGCAAGGATACCGATGACGAGTGCAACGGCACCGGCTACAGGACTCTGTGTTGCTTCGACAATCGCAGGAAATGTCATGACAGCCAGCGTCACATACGGAACGTAATATAAAAAGGACTGGATAAACTGGTTTTTGATCGGTTTGCGGATCAGCGTCAAAGGTAAAACACGGATGGCATAAGATACAAGAGCCATCACGGCGATATAAATAAAATTATTATGTGTCATAGAAAACCTCACTTACGGAAGCATACTTATTATGCTTCCGTTTTCCTTGGAAACAAAATTGCAGCAGCAGAAGAAATCACAACGGTTAAAATAATTGTTCTTGTGCCGCTTGACATGGAAGAAACAACCGGGAGATAAGAACCGGCAAAGCTAAGTGCAAAGCTGATGGCGACAAGAGCAGCGACCACTTTATCTTTTCTTGCAGGCGGTATAATGATCGCAAGGAACATGCCGTAAAGTGCGACACTCAGGGCGCTCACCACCCGAAGCGGCAATACATTGCCAGCCATAATTCCGAGTGCAGTACCGACCGACCAGGCGGGCGCAGCCAGCACGATCGCTCCATACGTATAGAAAGGATTCAGATAGCCGGGGCGCGCAATGGTGATCCCAAACAGCTCATCCGTCACATCATAGGCGATGATCAGCCGGTGAAAAAAAGGTGTTCCGGGTGCAAAACGCTGGGTGAGCGCACAGCTCATCAGCAGATAGCGTGCATTGGAGATCAGTGTGATAATTGCGACTTCCAGATAGGTTGCATTTGCAGCGATCAGCGTAAATGCGGCGTACTCACCGGCAGAAGCATTGTTCAGTAAACTTGCAAGAAATCCCTGAAAGGCGGTTAAACCGGCATTTCTTGCGGCAATTCCAAGAGAAAACGATACCGCCAGATAGCCTAAAGCAATCGGAATACCGTCACGCATTCCCTCACAGAAAATTTTTCGGTTAAAAGCGTATACAGGACGCTCGTTGGTCATTTTTTTTGTTTCACTCATCTGTAAAACCTCGAATTTTTATGGTAAAAAGTAATAAATTTTGATAGCTGATTTTGGTTAAAATCACGGCTAACGTGTATTATAGCAATTATAAACAAATTAGTAAATGATAAAAAGTAAGCAAAAATTGGTATAAAAGATTAAATAATGTCAACCGGAATGATGAAAATGAGGTTTGCATTGCCTATAGTGAAATGATAAGATGGGATAAATAGCATGTATAAACAGGAGAGAAAACGATGGAATTATGGGATATTTATGATGCAGATAAAAAGCCGACAGGACGCACAATGAAGCGCAACGACTGGTGTTTAAAGGATGGTGAATATCATCTGACAGTGCTCGGTGTTGTGGCAAGACCTGATCAAACGTTTCTTATCACAAAGCGCGTCATGACAAAGGCATGGGCACCGGGCTGGTGGGAAGTATCCGGCGGCGCAGCACAGGCTGGCGAGGAGTCTTACGAGGCAGTCCTTCGCGAAGTGAAAGAGGAGACAGGACTGGATGCCGGAAATGCCGAGGGCGGCTATTTATTTACCTATAAGAGAGAAAATCCGGGTGAGGGTGACAATTATTTTGTGGACGTTTACCGTTTTGTCATGGATATTGACGATAAAGACCTGCATCTTCAGACAGAGGAAACAGATGGCTATATGTTTGCAACGCCAGACCAGATCAGGGAGTTTGCAGAGCAGGGGATTTTCTTACATTACGACAGCATTAAGCAGGCGTTTGAAATGTGATTGCGTGAGCAGAAGAAAACATCAAAGATATAGTTTTGCGGATGGAATACTGAATGGAAAAGAGGCAGGGAAACTATGACAACGATTCGAGTTGCAACAGAGGCAGATGCAGAGGAGATTCTTGCAATCTACGCAAAATATATTGAGCAGACAGCGATCACGTTTGAATATGTTGTGCCGTCCATAGAGGAGTTCCGTGGCAGGATCAGACATACATTGGAGCGTTTTCCATACCTGATAGCGGAAAAGGATGGAAAAATCGCAGGCTATGCCTATGTCAGTCCGTTCAAAGAGAGAGCAGCATATGACTGGTCAGTGGAGACATCCATTTATGTGGATATGGAGCAGAAACGCAGCGGGATCGGCAGAAGGCTTTATGAAGAGCTGGAAAATATTTTGAAGCAGCAGGGTATTTTAAATGTCAATGCCTGCATTGCTTATCCACAGGCGGAAGATGAATATCTGACGAAGGACAGCGTGCTGTTTCATGAAAAACTGGGTTATACGATGGTTGGAACCTTTCATCAGTGCGGTTATAAGTTCCACCGCTGGTATGACATGGTCTGGATGGAAAAATTTATCGGAGAGCATAGGGAAAATCAGCCGGATATCATTCCGTTTCCGAAGTTGAAGTTGGAAAAGTAGTCTGCGGTGGACTAGATTTTTGGAGGCATGAATGAAAAAAGAAAAAAACACTGATTGGATTTATTATGTATTTGTATTTCTTAGCGCAATAGCTGTATTTACTTATATATTGCATGTTGGCTATATTTCATCGGGAAGCATGGAACCGGCACTTATGACGCATGATGTTACGGTAAGTTCCAGAATTATCATAAGTCCGATAAAATGCGGTGATATTATTTCGTTCAAACGGGAGAATGGTCATATATATGGAAAACGTGTGATCGGCGTGGCTGGCGATGAGGTCATAATAATAGGAGGTCATGTTTATATCAATGGAGAAAAGCTTGAGGAGGCATATATCGCAGGTGATGTGAAGACTCATGCCGGAGAGACCGTGATATTTAATGTGCCGGAGAACAGTTTTTTTGTATTGGGAGATAACAGGGAGGATTCCTATGATTCGAGATTCTGGGAAGAACCTTATGTCAAAAGAGAAGATGTGATCAGCAGATATTTGTTCTCAATACCAATACATTTGTTATACAAGCAGGGATAAGAGATATTGAAGAAACAGAGAAATTCCAAGGGCATTGATACAGCTTGTAAATCTGGGTGTGACTGTATATGTAATGAGCCAGTGTGGTATATTTCAGCAGTATCTTATCCATATGTTTATAAACGATATAATATACATAATGGTACAATGTAGATAAAAGTAAACGTTAAAATAAATTATACAGAAAGACGAGGTAAGATATATGAAAAATAAAATAAAAAAGTATGCAGCAATCGGGACGATAGCTATTATGGGATTGCTTTTAGCAAATACGGCAGTAGAAAAAACGGTAACGCTGATTAGTGAAGCAGATACTTCATGCATTGGAGTGTATTCGGGCGGAGACAAAACTGCAGGCTATAACGATGAAAGTTATAGAGTTGCGGAAAAATATCTTTCAGATGATGAAATTTATGCAGAGATTCAAGAATCTGCTTATTCGACATCCGTCATTGAAACCATGATTAATGATGGACATTTACTCGGCTATGTAGATCAGCTCAAAGCAGAAGGCTGGATTCCACAAGACTTTACCCCGGCTGGAAGTAAACCTTCAAGTACAGCACAGACCGAAACAAAAGCAGAGCCACCAGCAGATAACCAGGCAGCCTCTTCTGAAACAAAAGAACAGCCAAAAACGGAAACCAAAACAGAGACTAAGACCGAAACAAAGGCAGAACCTACACAGGAAGAAATCGACGCTGCTTGGGAAGAAACAGAGCGGACAGAAGCAACCTGCACCGAGGATGGAAAGATCGTATATACAAACTCCATTACCGGAGACACCAAGGAAGAATCCATTCCAGCAGCTGGACACGATTATGAAGTCACGGAGACAGCAGATGCCACCTGCACCGAGGATGGAACAAACACATACACCTGCAAGGTTTGTGGAGATACCTATGAGGAAGCAATTCCTGCAACCGGTCATACAGAGGGCGAATGGAAAGTGACAAAGGAAGCCGGACTGTTTTCAACCGGCAGCAAGGAAGTTACGTGTGAAAAATGTGGAGAGGTATTAGACGCCGAGGAAATCCCTCAGACATGTCCATTGCCGCTTGCTGCAGTGATCGGTATTGTTGTGGCAGTTGTAGTAATAATAGGTGTAATCGTGGTTTTAGTCAGACGTAGAAAGAACATATAGAAAAACACTGTGAAGTTTAAAATTTAGAAATAATTGAGATGGAATAATGTATATGAGCCAAGAAATGCCGAATTTACGGTGTTTCTTGGCTTGCCTTTTGCCCGGCATGTTTGCTGTGATACAAATTTTTTTAATATAGACGACTTTCATTAAAACCTTTTTCAATCTTTAAAATATAATTTTTTGTACACAAAAAAAAGAAATTGTTATTGATTTATTATATATAAAAAGGTATGATTATTATGGATGAAAGTATGGAAGCATTAAATGAAAATGGTGTTTTATGAAAAAAATAGATATTGCAAAATCAATTATAAAAAATAACGGTGGTATCATAAAGACAGTACAGTTGAATAAAGCTGGCATTCAGAATTCTGAGATAAAGAAAATGTGTGAAAGTGGTGAAATAGAAAGAGTCAGACATGGATACTATCAGATAGCCGGTCAAGTGGAAATATCAGAGGAGAAGATGATAGCAACGTTCTTGGAAGAGGGAATTGTATGTATGGAATCTGCGTTGTTTTATTATGGCTATAGTGATAAAACACCTTTGGTGTGGACGATTGCTGTGTCGAGAAACATTTCCAGATCAAAAATTAATATTGATAATTTTGCATACAAACTTTATTTTGTGCAGCATGACAAATTATCATTAGGAAAGACTACAGGTATATTTAATGGCATAGAACTTCCGGTATATGATAGAGAACGCACGATTTGTGACTGCTTTAAGTATAAATCTAAAATGGACAATGAAATGTTTAATAAAGCTATAAATGCATATGTTGCAGATGAAAAAAAGAATTTGAGCCACTTGTCTAAATATGCAAAAGAGATGAGAGTATATAAAAAAGTTACTGAATTAATGGAGGTAATGCTGAATGGGTGATGTGGCAAGTTCAGTACTTGCGAGATTAAAGAATAAAGCAAAAGAAAGCGGCAGGAGTTATCAGTTGTGTCTGCAAATGTTTTGTCAGGAGGAATTTTTAAGGAGACTTGAAAAATCAAAATATGTAGACAATCTTGTGCTGAAAGGCGGATTATTTATATATTCTTTGACAGAATTTGATAGCAGGGTAACAGTTGATGTTGATTTTCTGTTGAAGAGAATACCAAATACTCCGGAACAGTTAAAGAGAGTTGTGAAAGAAATCATTTCAGTAGAGACGGGTAATGATTTTGTGACTTTTGAAATAAAAGATGTAGCACCGATAGCGGTTGCAAAAAAGTATGCAGGTATTGGAGTTACATTGAGTGGTAAAATAAAAAATACACGAACACCATTTAGTATTGATTTTGGTGTGGGAGATGTCATTGTACCTAAACAGGAAAAGCGTAGAATACCGACACAGTTAGATGATTTTAAGGCACCGGTTATCAATACATATTCCATAGAAACAACTGTGGCTGAGAAGATAGACGCAATACTTTCATTAATGGAGTTCTCAAGTAGGATGAAAGATTATTATGATATTTATTATCTTTCACATAAATTTGATTTTGAAGGAAAAGTATTATGCGAAGCATTAAGTAAAACCTTTATTAATCGGGAACATAATTTTACAATCGAGCAATTTGAGCAGATTATGACATTTGATTCTGATGATGGAATGCAGAAGAAATGGAAAGCGTTTAAGAAAAAGATTGATGTCAAGATGGAAGAGTTTCCGTTTATTTTACAAAGTATAAATGAGTTTTTATGTGAACCATATACCGCTGTTATTAAAGGAACAGTATTTGAAAAATATTGGGATGCCAATGAATGTAGTTGGAATTAAAGAAGTTGAATGATTTCAGCAATCCGGCAAAGCAGAGATTGTACATACTAAATTCATAGAAATCATATATGCCGGGCAGCAATACCGTTATCCGATATTGCTGCCCATCTTTTTATTTTCAGGTAATCAATTCTTTTCTTTTCATATAATAATCATAGAAGATGAAATCCATATATCCCCATTTTACAATATAATTCCGATATTGTTTTTTATTTAATACAATTAATACTACAATTCCTATTGACATAGTAGGATAAAAGAACTATGATAAGCACTATAAATTTTGAAAGAGGAGGGGAACATCTTGAACTGGGAGTTTATTCTAAAATATTTACCGATGTACGAGAAAGCCGCCTGGTTGACGCTTCGCATTGGACTCCTCGGAATTGTTTTTGCAATTATCGTTGGATTTGTCTGTTCGACGATCCAGTATTATAAAGTGCCGGTACTTCGCCGGATTGTGGCGGTGTACATAGAACTCAGCAGAAATACACCATTGCTGGTACAGTTATTCTTTATTTACTATGGACTTCCGAAGATCGGAATCCAGACAAATGCGGAGGCATGTGGTGTTGCCGGACTTGCATTTTTAGGTGGAAGTTACATGGCAGAGGCGTTCCGAAGCGGTTTGGAGGCAATCGAGCCAATTCAGACAGAGAGTGCCTACAGCCTTGGCATGAACCGTTATCAGACGATGCGGTACATCATTTTGCCACAGGCAATGTCCATCAGCGTTCCGGCATTTGTGGCAAACGTGATTTTTCTTTTGAAGGAAACGAGCGTGTTCAGTGCGATCAGCCTGATGGATCTGATGTTTACTGCAAAAGACCTGATTGGTCTTTATTACAAGACCACAGAGAGTTTATTCCTACTTGTGATTTTCTATCTGATCCTATTATTGCCGATTTCCATTTTGGGCAGTCTGCTGGAAAGGAGGCTGCGTTATGCCGGATTTGGGGCTTGAGGTTTTATTAAAAGGAAGCAATATGCTGCGGCTGCTCCAGGGACTCTGGGTAGCACTCCGTATCAGCTTGATCTCAGTTGCCATTAGTATTCCGTTAGGCTTGCTGTTTGGTGTGCTGATGACAAGAAAAAATGTAGTGCTGAAGGCAATTTTCAGAGTGTATCTGGAATTTATCCGCATCATGCCGCAGTTGGTATTACTTTTCCTGTTTTACTTTAGTACGACGAGAACTTTTGGCTGGAATTTGTCGGGAGAGACAGCGTCCATCATCGTGTTTGTCCTGTGGGGCACCGCAGAGATGAGCGACCTTGTGCGGGGGGCACTGATCTCCATTCCAAAACATCAGTATGAGAGCAGTGCGGCGCTGGGACTTACCAAAATGCAGACTTATCTCTACGTTATCATTCCACAGGCCGTCAGGAGACTGATCCCGCTGTCCATCAACCTGATCACACGAATGATCAAGACGACCAGCCTGATCTTAATGATTGGTGTTGTCGAGGTGTTGAAGGTGGCACAGCAGATTATCGAAGCAAATCGGATGTCCAGCCCGAATGCAGCGTTTGGAATTTATCTGACCGTATTTTTATTGTATTTTATCGCATGCTGGCCAATCAGTATGCTTGCAAAATATCTGGAAAGGAAATGGAGGTGATCTTTCTTGGAACAGACATTGTTATCTATAGAACATTTGAAAAAAAGTTATGATGATAACCTGATTCTGGATGATATCAATCTGGAAGTACATCAGGGAGAGGTCATCGTCCTTGTCGGTCCGAGCGGCTGTGGAAAAAGTACGATGCTTCGATGTATCAACGCTCTGGAACCAATTCAGGGCGGCGAGATCAAATTAAATGGTGAAAAAATAGATCCGAAGAACAAAAACATCGCAGAGCTTCGTCAGAAGATCGGAATGGTATTCCAGAGCTATGAGTTATTTCCGCATTTGACGGTGCTTGACAATATTTTACTGGCACCAATGAAAGTACAGAAGCGGAAAAAAGAGGAAGCCGAAAAGGAAGCAATGGCGCTTTTGGAGCGGGTTGGTCTTGCTGAGAAAGCGAAAAGCTATCCGAGGCAGCTTTCCGGTGGACAGAAACAGCGTGTCGCGATCGTGAGAGCGCTTTGTATGCACCCGGAAATTTTGCTTTTCGATGAAGTGACTGCGGCGCTGGATCCGGAGATGGTAAGAGAGGTTTTGGATGTAATGTTAGACCTTGCTTCCCAGGGGCGCACAATGATGATCGTCACACATGAGATGCAGTTCGCAAAAGCAGTGGCAGACCGTGTGATATTTTTAAATGGCGGAAAGATCGTGGAGGAGGGAACTCCGGAAGAGTTCTTCGAACATCCAAAGACCGACCGCGCAAAACAGTTTTTGAATACGTTTGAATTTCATGAGGCAAAGACTCATGTGAAATAGCAAGAAGAAAAGGAGCATCTATTATGAAGAAATGGAACAGGATTTTGGCAGCAGTATTAACACTTTCACTTACGGCAGGTCTGACCGCATGCGGCGGCAGCACTAGTGATGCAACCGCAAATAATGCAAGTGCGGCAGACGAGGGAACAGCATCCAATGGAAGCAGCGAAGTTTATCGTACTTTGGATGAGATCAAAGAGAGCGGTACGATCAATATCGGCGTTTTCTCCGACAAAAATCCATTTGGATATGTAGATGAAAATGGTGAGTATCAGGGATACGATATTTATTTTGCAAACAGACTTGGTGAGGATCTTGGAGTGGATGTGAACTTCGTATCCACAGAGGCGGCAAACAGAATCGAATATTTACAGACGGGAAAAGTGGATATCATTCTTGCAAACTTTACCGTGACTGACGAGCGTGCGGAGGAAGTTGACTTTGCACTTCCTTATATGAATGTGGCGCTTGGCGTGGTATCCCCTGACAGTAAAGTGATCGAGAGCCTCGATGACTGGGATACCAATGACCAGATGATCGTTATCTCAGGAACAACGGCAGAGACTTACATGATCGACAACTACCCGGATATCCCATTACAGAAATATGATTCCTATGCAACTGCGAAGAATGCACTGGAAAATGGAAGCGGTGCTGCATGGGTAAACGATAATACCGAGGTTATCGCATATGCACTTCAGAACACCGGTTACACGGTAGGGATTCCTTCCCTTGGAAGTAATGATACGATTGCTCCGGCAGTTTCTAAAGGAAATACAACCTTGCTTGACTGGATCAATGACGAAATTAAGACTTTAGGTGAGGAACAGTTCTTCCATGCTGATTATGAAGCTACTTTAGTAGACACATATGGCAGTGACTATGAGGAAAGTCTTGTTGTAGAAGGCGGAGTGACAGAATAAATTTAAATACACAGACTGCTGTGCCGGGACGATGAAAAATCGTGCGGTGCAGCAGTTTTTTTGATGTAAATAAAAATGAAGATTGAGAATGCAAAATCTATATAGTAAGATAGAAAAAATGACAGTGTTCTTGGAGGAAAAAAATAATGTTAAATATCGCAATCTGCGATGATGATGATCTGATTGCACATCAAATTGAAAGTGTCTTACATAATATTGGTGACGAGGAAAATGTGAAAATAGATACCGATGTTTTCTATAGTGGAAATGATCTGGTAAGAGAAATATCTTCAGGGAAAAAGTTTGACCTGATATATATGGATATTCAGATGGAAAATGGAGATGGAATCACTGCGGCGAAAAACATTCGTAAAAAAGATGAAGATGTGATGATTATTTTTATTTCCAGCTATGACAGATACGTCATGGAATTATTTCACTTAGATGTGTTTTCCTTTATCAGAAAACCGATAGACCGGGATTCGTTCGTACAGATATTTTTAGAAGCAAACCAGAGAATTTGCAGTAGAAATCATTTCTTTTCGTTTAAATATAAAAGTCAGGAATACAAAGTTTTGTGCAAAGAGATCCTATATTTTGAAAGCAAAGCAAGACAAATAAATATACATGTCAGAGATGGAAATAAATATGTGTTTAATGGAAAATTATCAGAGGTAGAAAAAGGACTTAGCAGTGGAAAAGTAACATTTCTAAGGATTCATCAGTCTTATCTCGTCAATTACCTTTTGATCAAATCAAGATCAAAATCTAATGTGACATTGATAAACGGAGAAGTGTTGCCGATTAGTGAAGACCGGCAGAAAGAATTTAGTAAAGAATATGGCAGACTGTTAAGAGGTGATATCTATGTGTGATGTGGGAAATATAATCTTAAATTCAGTTTTGACATTCGCAAGTGTCTGGATAGTAAGAAAATTTTTAGATACATTTTATGAAAAGAAGCGTTGGAATGTATTATCTGTGAGTGTATGGCTCATATATATTATTTTTCAAGGATATGTCCAGTTTCACAGTGGTGATGCGTCAGCTGTAACTACGATTGTAAATGTGTTGCTGTGTATCATGATTTCAGCAATTTCCTATTATGGTTTTGGAAAAAATAATATATTTTTACTTACGTTCTTTTGGGCAGTATGGGCATTGGTAGAAATGATTATTTTTTTCTTTTTAAATTTATTTTGTCTCGAACAAAGAGACTTTAATATGATAGGAAGTATTATATCAAAAATAATCATGCTGATAGGAACATACATTTTGTCTTTTGTATGGAAGAAAAGGGAAAACAGCCTGATTCCGGTAAAATATTATATCGTATTTTTCTTTGTATCAATCGGCAGTATTTACATTGCAACAGCGGTGTTCTTTTCAGAAAATAATACAGTGACTGCTATGATAGTTTTCAGCATATTATTACTGTTCAATATGATTATCCTTGAAGTTTATTCAAAAATTATGGAAAAAATTATGCTCGAAAAGGAAAAAACGGTATATGAGCAGCAAATTCATATGATGACTAATAATACAAAAGAACAAAAAAAGTTAATGGAAGATTTTCACAGAGAACGCCATGATCTGATAAATAAATTAATTGTATTAAAAAACGAAATAGAGCAGGGAGAGAAAGAAAATGTTATTCGTGAAATCGACAAAATAATCGAGAATAATCATACAGAAAATTACATTTCTGACAGTGGAAATCAGGTGATAGATGCACTGCTCAACACCAAATATTCGATTGCCAAAGAGAATGGAATACAGTTTCTTTTAAAAATTTTTATACCGGAAGAGCTGCCGGTAAATCAGTGTGATCTGGGGGTAGTATTAGGAAATGCGCTCGATAATGCGATAGAAGCCACAGAAAAATGCACTGGAAATGACAAGGATATTGAAATAGCAATGGGAATCAAAAAGCAGTCATTGGTTCTTGTCATAAAAAATCCGTATGAAGGATATTTGAAACAGGACAAAATAGGAAAATTAATATCAACCAAAAATGATTTCCGCAGACATGGATACGGTATAAGCTCCATTCAAAAAGTTGCGGACAAATATGGTGGAGATGTAATAATCGAGACGCAGGATGGAAAATTTGTTCTGACAGTTATGATGAATATAGGGGATTTTTAACAGTTAGATACGTAAATTTGACAGATGATAAAATGAAAGAAAAAAAGTTTTATAATCATTAGAGTATTATGAAGTAGACGAAGGAGAAATACATAATGAAAAAAACAGATACAATGATGCTCCTTACATCCATTTTAAAATAATCGATTGGATAATTCGAATTTATGGTAAATAGTCTTATGTTTGGAACGAAGATTGGAAGATTATTAAAAAATAGTGGAAAAAAAGAAAGAATACAATTCTGGTTTGCTTCAATGGTGACTGTGACAGCAACTTTATTGTATACCATGTTTGCTTTTGGACTGAGTGATATAACCAATGACAACTTAAGCAAAAATGACGTACAGCAGTTACAGGGCGTGTTGTCCTCTGTAATTTTGATATCAATTATTGCAGTTATGTTTTTTTAATGGATATTGGCAACACAGCTGCAAAATTTATTTAATATTAGAAAACACTTTACAGAAGCATTATTATTGATGGGAACACCGCATAAAAAAATTGTAAAGATATATGTTTCTGAGTTGGTACAGGTTCATGTATCGGCAACTTTGATCGGATGCGTTATTGGAAGCAGCATTTATATTGTTGTTGCAAATGTATTGCAGATTGAAGAGCGATATGTTCCGGTTCAGATATATCTTATTTGTGTTTTGATTGGAATACTATTGAATTCTTATACAATTGGAAGTAATTTATATAAACTGTTCCGGGGGAATATTGTAGAAAAGATCAGGAACGGAAATGATTATATAAAAACAAATAAAATAAACGTTAAAGGAGTATTAGTCAGAATTTGCATAGCAGCTATTTTGGTAATTCTTATGCAATACATCAGTGTGACGTCTACAGTGCGGCAGATTGTGGAACTTTCAAAGATTTGTAATATTCTGGCAGGTATGATTCTGTTTGATCCGATTGCAAGAGGAGTATATCAGCTCCTTTATTATATGACCAAATTTATGAAAAGTAAGGATGCTTTTCTGTCTGTCGTAATGTCCAAAAGTTATTTTAGAAAAGTAAAAATTACATGTATGTTTTTGATTTTAAGTTGTACGCTTTTTGTTGGTTTGCATTCGCTGTTTCGTATGGTTCGTGTATCTGGGGAAAATATTGTTGATAAAAATATAGGGTATGCGTATGTTTTAGATAAAAAACTCAAACTTCGCACATAAATTTTAGCTATGCACCTTGAAAATTCAATATCTGGCAGTTATTCAGTTGTCAGTGTTCAGCCTTTATGCAGCCTGCAGTCGTATTTTCATCATCGTAGGAAGTGCATCATAAATGCATTCGCCAATTCATTGATTTTTTCGTCTGAAGGTTCAGTGTTATCTGAAAGCATTGTTCTGAACATTTGAAGCAGCATTTGAAAAGCTTGTATCCATGTGATATCAGACATTTCGTCAGAAAAGTATAAAAGAGCTCCCCAAGTGACCGGTTATCATTGGATTCCCGGCTTTCCAGTGACAGCATCATATATCGGGTAAAAACAACTGCGGTATGCGCAGTCATTGCATCATAGGACAGAGAATTACATTCTCTGCTCAAGTTAAGGCAGCTTTTGCAAAATTAGGTGTGTTTTTTCCTGTAAGCAGCCTCATATACATACTTCTGTTGGAGAAAATCAGCAGAAACATGTATTGAAAAATCTCCGTTACCGGAGTGCCTTTCCTTTTATAGGCATTGACAGCTTTCAAGGCTGAAGAAATATGAAACTTTGTAAAAAATCGTTTGATAGATTTAGAAATCTGCTTATCATTTTGAGTCGCTTGTGTTATTCTTTTATTCATAGCATAAGCCTCCGGTTTGTAATTGTTTTTTTGCAACTCAATTATACCAAAACCATTGGTTTCATGCTATTTTTATGCCAGTTATTATTGAATTTTCAAGGTGCATAGGCACATTTTAGTGTGCGAAGTTTGAGTAATTAAAATGCCAAAGGGGTTTGATACAGTTATAGGAGATTGAGGTACAAAGCTTTCAGGAGGCCAAAGGCAACTATTATCCATAGCGAGAGAATTATTGAGAAATACAAAAATATTTTTGCTGGATGAGATAACCTCAAATATAGATGGATTGACTGAAAGAAATATTGTACAAACAGTTTTTAGATTGTCTCAAAATCATACAGTAATTATGGCTACACACAGGGCAACTACAATAATGCAAATACCTAGAATAATTGTTATTTGTGACGTGAAAAATGTTGCTGAGGGCACACATGAAAAACTTTTAAATGAATGCATGACATATAAAGAATTGTTTGAAAAAAATAGACAGCAATTAGTGTGCTGAGAATGTGAGGTTATAATGAATGATCTTGTAATTGAAACAAATGATTTGACAAAATGTTATGGAGAGCAAGTCTGCGTAGCACAGCTATGTCTTCATGTGCCAAAAGGAAAAATATATGCGCTTTTAGGGAGAAATGGAGCTGGGAAGACGACAACTATGAAAATGTTGTTGAATTTGGTAAAACCCACATCAGGATTTATTAAAATTTTTAATGATATTCATTTAGAAGATGCTTCAAAAGCGTATAGCCGTATAGGTGCACTGATTGAAACTCCTGGTTTTTATGATAACTTAACAGGAAGAGAAAATTTAGAAATTATAGCAAGATTGAGAGGACTTAATAGTATAGAAAGTGTTGATCAGGCTTTAAGTGTGGTCAACTTGGATAAAAATGATAAAAAAATTTTTGAAAAATATTCTTTGGGGATGAAACAAAGACTTGGTATTGCAGCAGCAATTATGCACAAACCTGAAATTTTGATTTTAGATGAACCAATGAATGGTTTGGATCCGATTGGTATTTACGAGATGAGGGAATATTTGGTTAACCTTTGTAAAGAGGGGAATACCACTGTTTTTATATCAAGTCATATATTAAGTGAAATAGAACAAATTGCAGATGTGATAGGGGTAATGAATCATGGCAGATTATTGGAAGAAGAAAGTATTACGGATTTACATAAACGTCTTCGTAGATATGCGGAGTATGAAGTGTCTAATGTAGAGTATGTGTTTTCATTATTAAAGGAACGATTGGATGTTTCTGAAATTTTGATTGATAGTAAGAATCGCATACGATTATTTGGCAAAGAGATGCACAGGATTGAAGAAATAAATAGTTATCTTATACAAAATAACATTCCTATCAGACAAATTAGGATAGAAGAAGAAAAATTAGAAGATTATTTTTCGGAATTAATAGGAGGTGGGGAAATTGGGTGAATTAGTATATTGTGAATTTCTAAAATTGAAACGCACAAAGATAAAAATTATTGCTTTTCTAGGTATTTGTTCACCACCGATTTTATCAATGTTTAGTAGTATACGAAGCTATATTTTTAACCCGGAGTATAGAATATCTTTGTTTACATTATATGATAATGCATTTATGTTTTTGATGCTTTTATTTGGACCATTAATATTTTCTGTCATAGCAGCTTATTTGTTTAGCCGGGAATATACGGGTAAAACATTAAAAACGATAATGGTTATTCCTATATCGAAAAAGAGATTTATGTCTTGTAAATTTTTGACATTATTTATTTGTACAATTACATTGATGTTGACTTTTTGGGTTGTGGTTTTGATATTATGTACAATTTGTAATATATTTGTTGGAGTAGATCAATTTAATATTGGAACTGCGTTTTTTTTCTTATTTAAAATTGTTGTGGGAGGAATATTGTTATATTTTACAATTACCCCAATGGCATATCTTGCATTTCGCACAAGAGGAATTATCGTTTCAATGATAGTAGCTGCTGTTATTGCATTAGTAAATGTCATTTTATCAAATTCTTCTTTTGCAGGCTTTTTCCCATGGTCAGCAGCATATTTTATTTCTAATGGGAGAACAAGAGAAATGATATGTCCTGTTTACATAAGTTTAGCAATAATACTTTTAATGGCTTTCATTAGTTATAGGTGTTGTTGCAAAAGTTTTGAAAAAGAAGACATTAATTAACTTAGCTATATTTTATGTCATGCAAGGATAAAAAGATATATCTACATGTTAAGTGCCTAATCTCAAGGGGTGCAAACATGTATTGAAAAATCTCCGTTACCGGAGCGCCTTTCCTTTTATAGGCATTGGCAGCTTTCAAGGCTGAGGAAATATGAAATCTTGTAAAAAATCGTTTGATAGATTTAGAAATCTGCTTATCATTTTGAGCTGCTTGTGTTATACTTTTATTCATAGCATGAGCCTCCGGAAGTATGATTGTTTTTGGACAACTCAATTATACCAAAACCTGATGGTTTCATGCTATTTTTTGCCAGTTATTATTGAATTTTCAAGGTGCGTAGGCACTTATTCAAGTGCGAAGTTTGAGTAAAAAAGATATAGAAGTTAATGATAGAGAATCGGATTCAGATACATATTATGGACTAAAAATAAAATCAAAAACCGAAAGTGGAAGTAATGTATTTGTAAGTGGAATTGATAGTTTATATGTAAATCATTTTGAAAAAATTAATGTTGTAAAAGGAAGTGAGGAGGGGCTGCACAAGGTTCTTAATGAGAATGTCAATTCTATTTTAATGCCTGAGATTTTTGCAGCATCAAGTGATATTGGAAAGACAATAAAAATAAACATGGAAGGAAAAATGTATGATTTTATTGTTGCAGGTCTTTATTATTCCAATGATTTTAGTGAGTTAAATTGCTTTGTCAATATAAATTATTTGAAAGATACATTACATATTGGAAGCAATGAACATAATATAGTTTTTTTCAATGAAGGAAATAGCGTTTCTGATAAGAATTTACTTACAAAAGCAGATATTATGAGGAAGAGCAGAGAAAGAGCGGTAAGCGGAACCGAGATAGTGGAAGCAATCACATATCTGCTGATAACATGTGCTGTGATTTCACTGTTTATTTATTATTCGTTCATTGCAAAAAGCAATGAAAAAGATATCCTGAGATTTCAGGCAATGGGAATGCCATATTTGCAAATTATTAAAATCTATATTTGGAATGCAGTTTTTCCAATTATAATTTCTGGTATATTTTTACTTCCAATCACTAAAAAATTTACATATATATGTTTGTATGTAATGTTATCACCATATTATTTTGTTGGAGTGAAGGACAGCGGAATATATTCTGAAATAGTTCTATTATTGTTATTTTCGCTAATATCAATAGCAGTTCAAATGTTTTATATTCTGAGATTAAAAGATAGAAAGAATTTTATTGAGGAACTTAGAAATCCTAGAATGTAGCACAAGGAGAAGTAATGAAGAAAGAAATAATAAGAATTAATAATCTGAGTTACAAAGTCAAAGATGGTGATGAAGAAAAAATGTTGCTAAATAATATTAGCATCTCATTTGAGATGCCGGAGATTATTACTATATCAGGACCATCAGGTTCCGGAAAAACAACATTTTTATATGCAATTTCAGGGATGTTAGACAATTTAAAGGGTGAAATATACATAGAAGAAAAAAATATTTTAGCTTGCACAAAAAAAGAAAGAGAAAAAATACGCTTAAATGATATTAGCATTATTTTTCAAAATTTAAATTTATTTTCATTTATGAATGTTGAAGATAATATATTGCTTCTTTATTATATTAAGGAGCGAACGGTGAATGAGAAAACATGTCAATTAATGAATGAATATCTAACTATTATGAATTTAGCGGGAATAAATAAACGAGATATTCACTCATTATCAGGTGGAGAGCAACAGAGAGTGGCGATTGTCAGATCCATATTAGATTCAACAAAAATAATTTTATGTGATGAACCAACTGCCAGTCTGGATAGGAAAAATACAGAAATATTCATGAAGGCACTTGTAGATATTACGCAAAAAAGAAATGTGGCAGTTATGATCGTAACGCATGATGAAAACGTTGTGAAATATGGCACGGCAAAATATTATATGGAAGATGGAAAAATAAGAAAATATGAGTAGTACTCAACCTTGTCACTCTGTTGTGCTGCTACTGCATAGGCTGCACTGAGCGACTAATAGAAAAACATGTATTTTTGTATGTGGAAAGGTTTAGGAAGAGATGAAAATACCGAAATTCAAAGTTCAAATGAAAGTTATATTGATGATTACAACCACTATTATATGTGTTTTTTTGATTCGGTTATTATTAATGGGTGGTCTGGCAAAACTGCTTTCATTCGATAGCCAGAGAACTGAAGTATATAAAGATACAGATATCACGCATTACCAGTGGTACATGGGAAAGAATGCTAAGAAAGAATATGCTGATAAATGGGGAATGGATGAAAGCATTTTTCCAGAAAGTATTACAGATCACATGGATGTACTGGATTATAAAATGGTTTACTATAATCCGTGGGACGCACAGTATTTAAGTTATCTGGTCGTCGAATATGATGATAAGAGTTATGAGGAAGAGATACAGAGATTGGGGCAATATGATTCTAAAGAATATAAAGGATATTTTGGAACAAGTGGTTTTCAGGATAAGTATCAGCTTTTGGCGATAGAGGTTGATCCGGATCATGGATTGATATATGCGCTGGGAGAAGAAAATAATCAGATTATTTATGTGGAATTGATTTTCTGTAATTATTTTTATGATATAGATTATCAAGATAAAATCGACATACAATATTTACCAATTGGATTTGATGCGACACCGGATAATGAATATCGTCAAAAGAGGCTGAATCGATAGAGGGCAGCCTTGTTGTAGAAGATGGAATAACAGAATAAACTAAACACAGACTGCTGTGCCGGGACTATCCTCAGCAGATTGGATATCGTACTCCTGAAGCAGCCCTGGATAAGATTTCTTTTTCCTTCGGTCATTGGTTTTGGTTTGTAAACTTCTTTTTTTCTGTTTGCCATAATAAAAGGCCTCCTATGATTTTAATATTTTATCATAGAAGACCTAATTTACAGAGATTTTTTCACAGGCTCTAGAAGATAATTATTCTATAATTTGCGCAGATGAGCTTTATCCGTATGAGTAGATTGACCTTTGAAAGAAATAGAAAAAGAACGTCTACATATGTTATTTAGATGTTCAAAGGTGTGGTAATTTTACAAAAAGTTTTTATTCATAATGATAGACTATATACAAAAGGAATTTATTGATAATGGAAAAATTAAAGATAGTAATTATATTATTGGGATTGATATGGTTTTCAGGTTGCGGATATATAAAGCAAACAAATATTGAAAGTAAAGATATAGCATTCTCAGAGGAAGAAACGACAAGTATACAAAGTGATTATGAAAATTATATAGGTATATGGTCAGAGGAAGGAAAATCTCATGAAAGTATTATATATGAGGGAGGTACAGAATTTTCGGTAGAAATCACATCAGATAATGAACTAAACGGATATTTGTATTCGCAACAGGAAATTAGCGGTCGGTTTGCAGAGATAGATATTATATGCCGCATTGAAGATGGGGAGTGTTATTATCCTTTTTCAGATGATGGATGGGGAAATAGTGGAATATTATATATTCAGTTTGAAACAAATGTGATTAAAATCAGTGTACAAGATTTTGTGATGGGGGAATCTAACACAAGTGGATTTGGAATAGATAGAACATATATATTATCAAAAGAAGAAGCGAATCAAAATAGTACAGAATATGATGGCGAACAAAAGGAACAATTATTACAATACAGTGTTGATTGGTCAGAAGATCAGATTTTAGATGAAATTGAAAAAAGAGCTGTTTATTTAAATAGGTGTTCTTATTATGAAGAAGTGTTAGATTTTTTAGAAAATGATAGAGAAGTACAAGATATATCTATGTACATAAATCCATTGTACTATACTGACACAGAATACTATAATGAGGACAGTTTTTCAGGCGTTCCTTCTCTGATAATACATCTTGCTAAAAATGAGATATATGCGCGTCATGGATATATTTTTAAAGATGAAAATTTGAAAAACTATTTTATGGGACAATTATGGTATATTCCATCTGTAAAAGCAGAGGAATTTGATGATAGTGTATTTAGTGATATTGAAAAAAGGAATCTTGAACTGCTTAATAGACTGGATACTTATAAAAAATAAACATCACATATTTAAGAGAACGAGGAAAAATTTTTCTGTAAAGGAATATAAAAAAGTTCTTCGGTGATAAAATAAAGATTATTTCGTGTATGTAAAAAAATGAAAACATACCAGATTTTTGAAACAATTGAAGATATATATGGTTTTGAAGCAGCATAAAGTTTCATTTCCCATGTAAACGATAAGATACTGCCATCAGATTGTAGATCGACAGAACCAACCATTCGAATCTTAGCATTTCCTAGCAAGCATTATAGAGAATATATGTTGTGTTGAAAATCTTTTTCGAAGTTAAGTGCTTATGAGGAGATGATGGCTCACATGGAGTATCATCTCCTTATATGCTATTCTTTCAAGGCACTTTTAAGGTGTGTTGATGCCAAAACCGGTTAGACCAGCATCATTTATAGGACGTGTTAACTGCTGGACACCGGATAATGAATATCGTCAAAAGAGGCTGAAGCGATAGAGGACAGCCTTGTTGTAGAAGATGGAATAACAGAATAAACTAAACACAGACTGCTGTGCCGGGACGATGAAAAATCGTGCGGTGCAGCAGTTTTTTTATCCACAAATGATTGACGGAACCCCACAAAGAAGGTAATATTTTACCGAAAGAAAACTTGATAATTGTAAGGAAAATCATAGAGAAAGGTCATAGCATGGGCATTACAATAGAAGAATTAAAAAAACTTGATAAAAACACTTATCAGATCATTGATATCCGGGACGAGAACGAGGTCGCCCACGGAGCGATTCCGGGAGCGGTAGCGACACCGGCAGATTCTATCGAAGGAAATGAGAACATTGATTTTTCAAAAAAATTAGTAATCTGTTGCAGCCGTGGACGTTTCAGTGTGGAAGTTGCAGAAAATCTGGAAGAAAAAGGAATTGATGCGGTAAGTCTCGAAGGCGGATATATTGCATGGCTTTTGGATGCGATGAAGCAGGAGGAAGAGGTAGATATCTGCAAGGATGTGGAACTTTCTATCCGTAAAAAGTTCCGTAAAAGCATCTGGTGCAAATTCACAAAAGCAATAAATCAGTATGAGCTTGTCAAACCGGGAGACCGCATTGCGGTCTGTATTTCCGGTGGAAAAGATTCCATGCTTATGGCAAAGCTTTTTCAGGAATTAAAAATTCACAATAAATTTGATTTTGAAGTGAAGTTTTTGGTTATGGATCCGGGATACAGTCCGGCAAACCGAAAAGTGATTGAGGAAAACGCCAGAAAACTCAATATTCCGATCACAATTTTTGAATCGGATATTTTTGATTCTGTATACAATATTGAAAAATCACCGTGCTACCTGTGTGCGCGGATGAGACGCGGACATTTATATCATTTTGCACAGGAGCTTGGATGCAATAAAATCGCACTCGGACATCATTATGATGATGTGATCGAGACGATCCTCATGGGAATGCTTTACGGAGCACAGATCCAGACGATGATGCCAAAACTTCACAGCACCAATTTTGAGGGAATGGAACTGATCCGTCCGCTTTATCTTGTGCGTGAGGACGATATCAAGGCGTGGCGTGACTATAATGGACTTCACTTTATCCAGTGTGCATGCAAGTTTACAGACACCTGTACCACCTGCAATAACGAGGAAAATCGTTCGAAACGTGTGGAGATCAAGGAACTGATCAAAAAATTAAAAGAAGTCAACCAGTACGTGGAAGGCAATATTTTCAAGAGTGTGGAAAATGTGAATCTGGAAACGGTTGTCGCCTATAAAAAGGACGGCGTAAAACATCATTTTCTGGATGACTATGATACAAAAGCATCTATTAGTCAAAAATGAAAAAATATTGATTTTGGCTAATAAAGAAAGAAAAGAATAATTCTCTGATTTTTCCACATAATAACTCCAAAGTGAAATAACAGCATTGGAGGAAAAATATTAAATGAAAGCCACAGGGATTGTACGCAGAATAGATGATCTGGGAAGAATTGTAGTTCCGAAAGAAATTCGGAGAACCTTAAGGATCCGGGAGGGCGATCCTTTGGAAATATTTACCGACCGGGAGGGCGAGATCATTCTGAAAAAGTATTCGCCAATCGGGGAGCTGAGCCAGTTTGCGGGAGAGTATGCGGAAAGTCTGGCGCAGACAACCGGACATCTGGTATTGATCACGGACTGCGACCATGTTGTGACGGCATCCGGTACCGGCAAGAAAGAATATGAGGGCAAGCCGATCAGCAAACAGCTGGAAGACGCCATCAGCGAACGGAAAAATTTTCTCGCAAGCAGAAATGATGCAGAGTTTGTCAAGGTGACATTAGATGATGCCGGAGAATTCGGGCAGCAGGCGCTCAGCACGATCATCTGCGAGGGGGATGCGATCGGAGCCGTTATTTTATATGAAAAAGACGAGAAATCCAGAATGACAGAGACGGAGAGCAAGCTTGCGATCGCGGCAGCTGGTTTCCTGGGAAAACAGATGGAACAATAAAAGCCAATGGAATGATTACGGAAAATGAGGACAAAGCATGAAGTTTATGCATATTTCAGACGTGCATCTCGGAGTAAAACCAGATGCAGACAAAGCATGGAGTGAAAAAAGAGCGCAGGATATCTGGGATTCTTTTGCGGAAATGATCGAGATCGTGGCAGAAGAATCTCCGGATTTTTTGCTGATTTCAGGTGATCTTTTTCACAAACAGCCATTGAAGAGAGAATTGAAGGAAGTCTGTGGTCTGTTTGCACGCATACCGCAGACGAAAGTGCTTCTTATGGCAGGAAACCACGATTACATACAGCAAAATTCTTTTTACCGGACATGTGAGTGGCCGGAAAATGTCTGTTTCTTCCCACGAGAGGAAGTAATGTGCTTTGATTTCCCGGAGCAGAATACGGCGGTTTATGGTCTGAGTTATTGGCATCGTGAGATCAGGCAGGCTTTGTACGATGAAGTTTTTCCCCAGAATACGGACAGAATTAATATTCTGCTCGCACATGGAGGCGATGAGCGGCATATTCCATTTTCTGAAGAAAAGATTTTGCGGCATGGATTTGATTATATTGCAGCAGGACACATCCACAAAGGTGGGCAGCTTGTGCAGGGCAGGGCGGTCATGGCGGGCGCACTGGAGCCGACAGACTGTAATGATACCGGTGTGCACGGATACTGGATGGGAAACATCGGCAAAACTCATTGTGAGGTCTCTTTTTATCCGGTGCGAAAGTGTGAGTATTGCCACGAAGCGGTGGAGGTGACGCCGGGGACGACCGGATATGATGTCATGCAGCAGATAAAAGCATTGTTGGCAGAACGTCCGGCATATCAGTATTTTCGGATCTGTTTACAGGGATACAAAGATCCGGACGTGATATTCGATCTTGATAAATTGTCGCATCTGGAACGGATCGTGGATGTGACAGAGCAGCTTCGGCCGGATTATGACTATGAAAAACTGCTGGCTGAACATGAAAATTCCCTGTTGGGAGCTTACATTGCAGCCATGCAGAAAAAAAGGCAGGATCCGGTTGCTGCGAAGGCATTGGAATACGGCGTTAGCGCATTGTTGGGGCATGAGATATGCAGATAAAGGAAGCAGACATTTTTCAGTTTGGAAAGCTACAGAACAAAAACATATCCTTTGAACCGGGGATGAATGTCATATATGGAAAAAATGAGGCGGGCAAATCGACATTGCACAGCTTTTTATGTGCGATGCTTTTTGGCATGGAAAAAGGAAGGGGCAGGAGTTCTGTCACAGACGCCTACAGTCAGTATGAACCGTGGCATGCACCGTCGTTTTATGCGGGTGCACTAAAGTTTACGGTTGGACAGCAGAAGTTTTATCTGGAACGCAATTTTTATTCCAAAGAGAAAACGGATTATCTGAGGAATGAGCTGGATGGGGAGGAACTGTCGGTCGGCTTTGGTGATCTGACCATGCTTTTGGGCGGTGTCAGCAAAGAAAGTTATGCCAATACCTACGATATCACGCAGGCGGGCGCTGCTACCGGAAACCAGATGGTAAAAATCCTTGCAGAGTATCTGACAAAGGCTTCGGACGGTTCTGACAGTGGCGTGACGGTTACGGAGGCGACAGCTTCCCTTGCAGCGAGACGGCGTGAACTGCAGCAGGAACAGAAAAAAGCCACAGAGGAGCGCGAAGCAGAACTTGAGACACTGAAACTTAAGAAAAATCTCTTAGAGCGCGAATGTGAAGAAATACGTGCTTCGATAGCAAAGTATGAAGCTTCCGGGAACACAAAGAATCCGATGGAACCAGAGAAAAACAGTGCGATGGCTGATAACCAGTCTGAGATACATCCAGACACAAAAGAAGATATTGCGCAAAAAGATGGCAAGACAAAGAAAACAAATTCGGATTTCTCAGAAAAATCCGGTTATCTTGCAGCAGGGATTATCGTTATTATTGCAATTGCGTTATTATTCTTGAAAGTTTACATAACTCCAACAATTTTCTGGATTGGGGAGACTGTAGCTATTGTGCTGGCATTATTTTTTGCAATCCGGCAATATGAAAAAAATAAATATCACGCGATAAGCCGGAACTTATCAACACAGTCGGAACGACTGCAAGAACTTAACAATCAGGAAACCGCAGACGCGCAGATACAGCAGGACAGGCAGTTGGCAGACCGCATGTTAGCCGAGTGGAAGGAGTCTTTGCAGGAAAAAGAAAACCGGCTCTTTAATCTGGAAGAGGAATTAGCAAATAAAAGTGTTTGTAGTGCGGCAGAGCGGGAAAGGGAGCAGGACATTCAGGCATTGGAGCTTGCGGCGCAGGAGATCACAAGGATTTCCAAATCTTTTTATGAGGATATGCAGGATGAACTGAATGCGGAGATTTCCAGATATGTGTCATTATTTACCGCAGGAGCTTATGACAGTGTAAGGCTCGATGAACAAGGACAATTGCAGATTCTTACGGAGGGAAAAGAGGTCAGACCGCAGTTGTTAAGCCGTGGAACGTTAGAACAGATTTACCTTGCGATGCGCATTGCAGTTGGAAAAGTTGTGACGAGGGAAGAAACACTTCCAATCCTGTTAGATGAAGCATTTGCGATGTACGATGACGAGCGGTTGGAGCAGACGCTGCGCTCGCTTTCAGGATTCGAAAATCAAATATTTATTTTCACATGTCAGACGAGGGAAGCAGAGATGCTATCGAAAATGAACATAGATTATCATTTGATCCGTTTATAAGAGTATAGTATATTATTGCGAAACTCAGATTTACATTGTGAATGTTGTGAAAATGTGACAAAATTTTCGTTTTCTTTAAGTTTCACAATTATCGATTGAATTAAAGAAATAGACAAAATTCTCCGATATTTACACTATACAAATGATTTTATAGGCAATTGCGAAACTCATAGAAAGTGTAAGAGGAGTTGTGGAAATGTGACAAAAGCTTGAGAAGACACTAGGGAGCGGTCGGTACTTAGAAGGCAGGAATGACCGTAGGTTATGACTGGCTTCTTAGTACCGTTACCAGCGACATGTAGCGAAAGCGTGTCTTCGAAAATTTTGTTACATTTTCACAGCGTTCATAACATAAATTAGAGTTTCGCAATTATCTAACATAATCTTTTACAGGGGAGAGTGAGCTTATGTCAATTGCAATCAGAGCGAACCAGAGTGGTGCAGAGCAGGCGGCAACGCAGAAATCCGCAGAGAAAAAAGGGCACCAGAACATCATAAAGTCGGTCAATGCGGGTGGACTTGTGCAGAAGAATAATATACAAAGCCAGATCGAAGCGCGCAGAAACAACGCGAAAAAACAGGCGTTAAAAGTAGTCAGTGATGCATGGAAGCAGGATAATCAATCTGCAAAAGACATTGAGGATATGCAGGGGTTGAAGCAGACCAAGGTATCGGAGATGAACGATATGCGGGCAAAGATGAAAGACATTGAGAATACGAAAAAGTCTTTGCAGGATGAGTATGGGGTATCGGATGATTCCAAGGAGCAGAAAGATTTAGAGCTTTTAGAAAAGTATCAGAATAACATAAACGGTTCCTCTTATGATGAATTTTCAGATGAGGAGATTGCAAGATTAAAGGAATTACAGAACGCGCCGCTGACGGAATATCAGAAAAAGGTTTTGAGTTTAAACAGCATGAAAGGTCAGGTCAGTGTCGAGGCAGAGCGCAAACAGTATGAAGTGAATGCGCTGACGGCGTCTATTTCGGATGCTACGTTAGAGCAGTTAAAATCAAGAGACATGGAAAAAGCTTCGGATGCCGCAGACGAGATCATGGATTCTGCCAACAAAGAAATCCTTGGAATGTTGATCGAGGAAGGCAAAAACAATGTCGATGACAAGATCGAGGAAGAAAAAGAGAAGGCGGAGGAAGCGGCAGACAAGAAAGAAGAGCAGGACGAGCAGGTCAAAGAGGCGAAAGAAAAACGGAAAAATCAGGAGGAGATCCTTGAGGGGCAGCAGAGCGCAGATGAACTTGAGCAGGATGTTTCCATGCAGAAACAGAACTTAAGCAAAATGGACGAGGCACAGAAAAATATCCAGAAAATCCTCAAAGAGAAGAATCTGGTCAATGAAGATCTGAAAGGAATCGAGATTGACCTGAATTTTTAAAGGATACATCATGCATATCCGTGGAGAAATCTGGAAAGATTAATAACAGAACCGTTCCGTGGAAAGGCACCGACGTGGTGCCAGCCACGGACAGAAACACAGAGCCGGAAAGGAGTGCATGATGTCAAAAACAAAAAGAAAGAAAAAACATCGCCTGTTCTGGCATTTTTTCCGGATACAGCTTGTACTTCTTTTATTGGTACTAGGAGCAGCAGCCTACTATTTTTACGGCGGCTACGGAAGAGAAGTCGATGCATTAAAGCAGGAGGCAGTGCGCCTTGTCCGGCAGTCGGATGAAAATACCTTTAAAACAAATCAGACGAGCATTGTCTATGCGGCAGACGGCAGCGTCATTTCCACATTAAAAGGGGAAAAAGACTCTTACTATGTTTCCATTGAGGAGATGCCGGTGGATGCAGTGACAGCAATCGTCAGTATCGAGGATAAAAAGTTTTTCAGACACCATGGAATTGATTACCGCGCACTGCTCCGTGCAGTGAAGGCAATGGTACAAAATGGTGAAGTCAAACAGGGTGGAAGTACGATCACCATGCAGCTGGCCCGGAATATTTTTCTGTCACAGGAAAAAACATGGCAGCGAAAAGTGGAAGAGATGTATATCGCAACGGAACTCGAAAAGAAATATTCCAAGAACGAGATATTAGAGTTTTATTTGAATAACATTTATTTTGGAAACGGATATTACGGGATTGAATCTGCGGCGAGAGGTTACTTTGACAGTGATGTGCAAAATCTCTCTTTGTCCCAGATTGCTTTTTTGTGTGCAATTCCCAATAACCCGACACTTTATGATCCGGTGACAAATAAAGACAACGCGGTAGCGAGACGTGACCGTATTTTAAAAAATATGTTAGATGACGGTAAAATCTCACAGATGGACTATGCACAGGCGGTCACAGAACAGATTACATTAAACCGTCCGCAGGCGCTTGCGAAAAATGATTATGTTGAGACATACACATACTACTGCGCAACAAGAGCATTGATGCAGCAGCAGGGGTTTGTTTTTCACGAAGATTTTAAGACGGATGAGGAACAGCAGGCGTATGAGGACACCTATAATTCCCTTTATAATGAATGTCAGAAAAAGCTTTATACCGGTGGCTACCGGATTTACACCTCGATTGATCTGTCGTTGCAGGAGGAATTGCAGCAGTCGGTGGATGATACGTTATCCGGTTATACCAGTGTAAATGAGGAGGGTGTTTATGAATTACAGGCTTCCGCAGTCTGTATCGATAACGATAATGGATATGTGCGTGCCATTGTGGGTGGGCGCAGTCAGGATTTTCCGGGCTATACGTTAAACCGCGCTTATCAGAGTTTCCGGCAGCCGGGTAGTGCGATTAAACCGCTGACCGTGTATACACCGGGTTTTGAGCAGAATTATACACCGGATACAATTGTAGTTGATGAACCGATCGAGAACGGACCGAAGAATGCGAATGGCACATATCTTGGGGAGATCACCGTCCGCACTGCGGTGGAAAAATCGGTCAATACGATCGCATGGAAGTTATATGACCAGATCACGCCGGATAAAGGACTGGCGTACTTAAAAGAGATGAATTTTTCCAGAATCAGCCCGTCTGACTACAGACTGGCAACGGCACTTGGTGGTTTTACCAATGGTGTCTCAGCGCTAGAAATGGCATCCGGCTTTGCGACAATCGAGAATGACGGATATTACCGGACACCGACCTGCATTGTGAAAATTTTAAATGGCGATGGTGAAGTTTTATATCAGGAAGAAGAGGAGTCGACACTTATATATAAGAAAAATGCAGCGCGTATGATGACGGATGTGTTAAAGGGTGTTATCACAACCGGAACGGGAAAAGGCTTAGGACTTGGTGATATGCCATGCGCCGGTAAGACCGGAACAACGAATGATCATAAGGACGGCTGGTTTGTCGGCTATACCCGGTATTATACTACAAGTGTCTGGGTTGGCTATGATATGCCAAGAAAATTACAGGAATTAATGGGTAACACTTATCCGGGAAAAATCTGGCAGTCGTTTATGAACAAAGCGCACGAAGGATTGGAGCCACTCGACTTTTTACCATATGCCAAAATTTCGGATGATCTGCTCCAGCAGCAGGAAGATGAAAACTCGCTTTCGCAGGACAATGAAAGTGAACAGCCGGGAGAAAACGAACTCCAGCAGCCGGAACAGGAGGACAACCAACCTCAACAGCCGGAAGATGCTGAAAATTCAAACAGCGACAACACACCACAGCAGAATCCAGAGGATGAAACAATCCCACAGCCGGAAATAAATCCTGTGTTGACAGAGAATGAGAAGCAGGAGTAAGAATCTTCATTTTCAAGCCCAAATTGCCATAGAATACAATTGACAGATAAAATTGGAAACGTTATCATAAGGGTAATGTGAGCGGAACTATGAAGGATTCATAGACGCAAAAATATATGGATTAGGGAGAAAAATCATGAAGAAATACGCATTTGGAGTTGACATTGGGGGAACTACCTGCAAGATTGGATTCTTTGACACAAACGGAACACTGTTAGACAAATGGGAAATTAAGACCAACACAGAGAATAACGGTGAGTCGATCCTTTCTGACGTTGCAAAAGCAGTAGATAACAAGCTTGCGCAGGAAGCAATCAGCAAAGATGATGTACAGGGAATCGGAATCGGTGTTCCTGGACCTGTTGACAGTCAGGGTGTGGTACACCGCTGTGTAAACCTCGGCTGGGGCGTGGTAAACGTTGCAGAGGAGTTAGGCAACCTTACCGGACTTAAGATCGAAGTCGGTAATGACGCGAACGTTGCAGCTTTAGGTGAGATGTGGCAGGGCGGAGCCAAAGGCTCAAAGGATGTTATCATGGTCACACTTGGAACCGGAGTCGGCGGTGGAATTATCGTTGACGGAAAAGTGGTTGCAGGATTTAACGGAGCCGGTGGAGAGATCGGACATATCACTGTGAACAATGATGAGATCGAAGCTTGTAACTGTGGACAGTACGGATGCTTAGAGCAGTACACATCTGCAACAGGAATCGTTCGTCTTGCAAAGAGAAAGCTTGCAAAATCCTCAGAGGAGACAACAATCCGTGAGATTGCCAACCTTACAGCAAAAGATGTATTTGATGCAGCAAAAGCAGGAGATGCAATTGCAATCGGACTGGTAGATGAAGTATGTGAGATCTTAGGTTCCACACTTTCAAATATCGCCTGCGTTGTCAATCCGGAGATCATCGTGATCGGCGGTGGCGTTTCCAAAGCAGGAGACATCTTATTAGATAATATCAAAAAACATTTTGTTGAGACATCCTTCATGGCATGCCGTGATACTAAGTTTGCATTGGCAGGACTTGGTAATGACGCTGGTATGTACGGATGTGTTGAGATGCTGTTAGATTAGAAGATTTGTTACCATTGTCACAACGGATATGGTTGGATTGTTATAAATAATGAGAAACTGTCGTTTTTGGAATTGTGAATCACAAAAACGGCAGTTTTTTTGTTTGCAGGAAATATCCGACCACTTACCATTTTATTTTTACCGCTTACAGAAAATGTGTTTACTTATGAAAAAAGGTTCGATAGTATATAGGAAGTTACAGAAAGGCATGGGTATTTATGATGAATGAACAAACGTATAAAGTCCTTCCGGTCATCCGCCGGTTGATGACAAACTTATTTGAGCGTGATAAAAAGCAGCTTCTGCGTATTCTTGTATACACGGTCGTGGCGGGAATCTATCCGTTTCTGGCGGTATTTCTTCCGAAAATCGCAATCGGTATTCTGGAGCAGGAGAACACGGCAGCAGCACAGCAGCTCATCACAGCCATGTGTATTTATCTTTGCATTGCGGGTGTGCTCGGCTATGCAATGAGCCGTCTGCAGCACATCATCGAATCCAGAAACATGCGTATGCGTATCCACTACATAGGAGACATTAACGCAAAAACCATGAAAATGGATTATAAGTACGTGGAAGACGCTTCCTTCTGGGAAAAAAATGAGCGTGCGATGAATTCCTGCAACAACAATCAGGAAGGCATAGAGGGAATGCTGAACCATTTGTATAAAATCCCGGCAAATGTTGTGACAATTCTCGGAATGGTCATTTTAGCGGCTGGTTTAAGTCCTGTGATCCTCGTGGCGCTGATTGCTCATGTGTTTGTCACAATGTGGGTTTCGAGACAAAACCACAACTACCGCTATGCGAGAAAAGAGGAGCTGGCAAAGCAGAACCGGAAAATCAATTATTATTACAGGACAACACATGATTTTACGTTTGGAAAAGATATCAGGATCTACAATTTCAGAGATCGTATTTTGAAAAACTATGAGGCAGAGATTGACACACTTGTGACACTTGTAAAAAAACTGGAACGACATGAATATTTGCTCAGTGTGGCAGGAATCGCAACACTGCTTATCACCAATCTTCTGATGTATGGAATATTGATTTATCAGACACTGCATGGCATGCCAATCAGCAGCTTTACCATGTACATTTCCCTCATCACAACGCTGCTTTCCTCCATGTTAAAGCTTGGTGAGGATATCGCTTTTCTGCAAAACGAGGGACAGTATGTAGGCGATGCCTTCCGGCTGATGGACGAGCAGCTTACCGATGCAGATAAGGAAAAAATTGCGATCACAGACACTTTGGAAATTGTATTTGACCATGTTGATTTCAAATATCCGGGCAGTGAAGTCTTTGTATACAAGGATCTCAATTTTACGATACATAAAGGAGAAAGGCTTGCGATTGTCGGCGTGAACGGCGCAGGAAAAACAACGCTGGTGAAGCTGATGACAGGTCTTTACGAGCCAACGGCAGGGCATATCTATATCAATGGAACAGACAGCACAAAATTCAGAAAAGAAGATTTATATAGTCTTTATTCCGCAGTTTTTCAGGATGTCAATGTACTTGCAGTTCCGATTCGTGAAAATGTGGCAGGAACAGACAAAAATGTGGATGATGCGAGGGTACAGGAAGCATTGGAAAAGGTTGGACTATGGAACAAGGTAAAAGGCTTTTCGAAAGGCTTAGACCAGATGATGTTAAAGATAGTTGACGAGAATGGAACAGATTTTTCCGGTGGAGAGAGACAAAAACTGTCGATTGCCCGCGGACTGTACAAGGACGCCCCGATGGTCATTATGGACGAGCCGACAGCAGCACTGGATGCGCTTGCGGAGGCAGAAATCTATGAGAGTTTTGGCAATATGGTAAAAGGAAAGACTGCCGTTTATATTTCACATCGTCTTGCCAGCACGAAGTTCTGTGACAAAATTGCTCTGTTCGACAGAGACGGACTGAAAGAATATGGAACACACGAGGAACTGATGAACAAAAAAGGGGAATATTATCATATGTTTACTGTGCAGGGAAAATATTATCAGGAAAATTCCAGCATGGCAGGATAAATAACTTTATTTTAGAGAGCGTGAAAAAATGAGAAAATTAACAAGTTTTTTAAAGCTGGCGTGGCAGGTGTCACCCGATTATATTGTGATATTGGTTTTGCAATCTGTGACGACTGCGGCAAAGCTTTGGCTGAATATTATTTTGCCTAAATTTTTGATCGATGAGCTGCTTGGAGCAAAAGAGATACAGATGATCCTGCTTTTTGGAGCACTTATCATTGCAAATAATGTGGGAATGACCTGGCTAGAAAAGCTGTATAAGCGTCTGACAGAAGTGAAAAAAGAGGCAATGCGGCGCAGAATGACAGAGCGTATGGCAGAGAAAATTATGAATCTGGAATATTCTTATCTGGAAGATCCGTATTATCTGGACTTAAAAGAGCGGGCAGTATTTGCTGTTGACAACCAGAATGCGATCGCAAACATTGTAACCTGCGTATCGAAAGTTTTCTCCGGAGCAGTGACACTGATCGGGCTTTTAGCAATTATCGTTACATTGGGACCGGTCATGATTCTGGTGCTTGTGGCGGGGATCACTGTTATTTTGATTTTGTATAAAGGAATGTCCGATATGCTTGTTAAGGTGACGGAGAGCGTCATACCGATCAACCGCAAATTCAATTATTATTTAAATCTTGGAGCGGATAAACAGTATCAGAAAGACATTCGTTTATATCAGATGCAGGATATGATCACAAAAAAGACCGCAGAATTTACAGATGAAACCTGTGACCTGTTTGATGAGATGTATAAAAAAGAGGGAAGGGTTATGGGTGGAATTAATGTGGTCAACGATGCGATCGCTGCAGTCTGCTATGTGTATGTGGGACTGCGCACTTTGTCAGACCGTTTTGGAAGCAGGATTTCTATCGGCTCACTGACCATGTATGTATCTGCGGCAGTTAATTTTTCCACTTCGGTTGTGGAATTTGGAACTGCGGTCGTAGAGATGCTGCAGGTATTGTCTTTCTTAGATCCATATCTGGAATTTATGAAACTGAAGGAGGAGACAGTCGAGAGCGGAAAAGAGAAATTTGCCGGTCCGGTGGAGACAATAGAATTTTCCAATGTCACATTTACTTATCCGAAAGCAGAGAAAGCGGTATTAAAAAACATTACGTTCTCGATTCAAAAAGGAGAAAAAATCTCAATCGTCGGTTTGAATGGTGCAGGAAAATCGACGCTGGTGAAGCTGATCTGCCGGATGTATAAGGCTGACAGCGGCGAGATCAGGATTAATGGAAAAAATATTTATGACTATGATTATATGTCCTATATGAAGGCAATTTCCGCAGTATTTCAGGATTACAGACTTTTTAACTTCACGATAGCAGAAAATATCTCCTGCCAGGAAAAAAATGTAGATACGGAAAAAATTAACCGACTCATCGATGAGGTAGGACTTCGTGAAAAAATTGACAATTTAAAAGGCGGAATCAACAGCCGCTTTGGAAAAGAGTATGAGGAAGACGGAATCGAGATGTCCGGTGGTGAAGGACAGAAGGTTGCAATTGCAAGAGCACTCTATAAGGAGGCTTCACTTGTGATTCTTGACGAGCCTGCAAGTGCCTTAGATCCGATTGCCGAGGCAGAGATTTATGAAAAATTCAACAGTCTTGTGGAAGATAAGACAGCCATTTACATTTCCCACCGGATGTCCTCCTCGGTATTCTGTGACCGCATTTTGATCATCGACGGTGGAACGGTTGCAGATTTTGACACCCACGAGAACCTGATGAAAAAGACTGACAGCCTATATTACAAGCTGTTTCACTCACAGGCAGAGAATTACAGGGTGGAAATGGCATAGAAAAATTATAAAATGAAATTGGAGAAGATAAATGAGTGACAAGATAGTTGTCTGCATCGGAAAGGGCGGACAGAGAGATATGGCAGAGTCCTTTGCAAAGCGGACAGGTGTGCCAATATTAGATAAGCCGGGAGAGAATTTGAACGTTCTATTTGATGCAAAAGGCGTTTCGCTGACCGGGTACGGACTGACTTATCAGGGAGATTTTGAGGGCATGCTCCACCGGGTAAGTGACGGCAGACTTGCGCATGAAATGCTTGTGCGTGCAGCGAAGACAACAGAGACAGCTTTGAAAGGAATTGATGCGACTGCCGGAATGGGCGAGGATGCTTTTTTACTTGCCGCCTATGGATATGATATGACATTGTATGAACAGAATCCGGTAGTGGCGGTTTTATTAAAAGACGCCCTGCGCCGTGCAAAAAAACATCCGCAGTTAAAAGAGATTGCAGCCCGTATGAAGCTGGTCGAGGGAAACAGTGTGGAGGAGTTAAAAACCCGTGTGGATGCGGTAGATCTGATCTATCTTGATCCAATGTTTCCTGGCAGACAAAAATCCGGACTGATCAATAAAAAACTGCAATTGATCCAGAAACTCGAACCGCCGTGTTCGGATGAGGTCGAATTATTTGAGGCGGCGATTCAGGCAAAGCCTTCCAAGATTATTGTAAAACGCCCGCTGAAAAGCCCATTTCTTGCTGGGAAAAATCCAACCTATGAGCTGAAAGGAAAAGCAATCCGGTATGATTGCTATGCGGTGTAAAAAAGTTTTGGATATTTTTTTACTTTTTTATTCCGTTTTGGCGAGGTGGCTTATGCCTCAGGCTGACTCCCAACTAATTTTCTCCATAAAAATAATGTCGTTTTTAAAAGAAAATCAGCACTATTTTAGATAAGCTTCATATTTTTCCCTTTCAACCGTCTTCTTTCTATGTTATCCTATAACTATCGCGTTAATAAAAAGCGCCCAAATAATGGAGGTTTTTACATGGAGAAGAAAACAGCGTTCAAAGATCTTTCGAAAAAAGCAAAGGTTCAATATATCTGGGATTATTACCGCTGGCATATCATTGTTGCCATTTGTCTTGTGGCATTTGTGATTTCAATGATCGTGCATTATGCTACTTATAAAGAAAGTGTCTTAGACATTGTAATGGTTAATACTCTCAATCCTTATGAAGAAAGTATTTCTTCCACGGATGAGTTTTTCCAGCAGGAGAAATTTACAGATAAAGAAGAAATTTCGGTGGATACCTCTATCACTTTTTCTGAGGATGACAACTATTCCACGAATTATTACAGTGACCAGAAGCTGACATTAAAACTTTCTGTTGGTGGAGCTGACATACTTTTTGCACCGGAATTTGTGTTTCAGCAATACGCGGATGCCGGAAGCATGATGCCGCTTACTGATTTTCTGACAGAGGCTGAATTGGCGCTATATCAGGATGCAATCATCTATGCCACAGATTCCGAAACAGGCGAAACGCTTCCGTGTGGTCTGAAGCTTACCGACAACCAATGGCTTTCGGACAATGGCTATTATACCGGAACGGTCTATCTCGGCATTGCTTATGCGACAGACAACAAAGATAATGCTGTTGCTTTCTTTCATTATGTTTTAAACTAAAAAGTAGTCATTCAATGCATAGAATACGCTTTGAATAATATGGAAAATACAAAATAAATATTGTAGCTAACCTACGCAAGTGTGATTTTTCACACTTGTTTTTTTGTGAAAAATTACGATAGCAAAAAAATAAGGAAACCATTGATTTTTCAAGGTTTCCTCATAAAAAGAAAAGAGCGGGTGATGGGGTGCTAGGTGCCAGTGGCACCTGCTTAGCACCGACCGAAGCGGAGCGGAGACCGAACCGCAGGTTCGATTCACATCACCATCATAGATTGAAAATAAGCAACAAAAAAAGCGGGTGATGGGAATCGAACCCACGTATCCAGCTTGGAAGGCTGGTGTTCTACCATTGAACTACACCCGCATAATGCCCAGTTCCGGAATCGAACCAGAGACACAAGGATTTTCAGTCCTTTGCTCTACCAACTGAGCTAACTGGGCTTGTTGCTCACAACAAAGATTATTTTAAAGGAACGAACCTTTATTGTCAAGAAAAAAATAAAATTTGCGAAAAGACAATTTGCAGAAAAGTAAAGGAGTATGTTCGCACCTGAATTATATTAGCATGTACCTGAGCAGCGGAGTGCCCAGGTATTGTCTAAACAGTTGCCATTACTTCTATAAATACGGCAGAATATCTTCGCAGTAGCAGCGCAGCACTTCGCCGACACTCCATGCCTGTGCATAGCAGCCGCGAGGATTATGAGGTGCATCTCCATCAAAAATCTCGGAGATAGAACCGATACAGCCGGAGTCCGTGAGGTGTTTTCGAATAGGCTCTAACATAGAAAGTGCATTTGCAGCAGCCTCGGCAGAATGGTGGTTCACCTTCATATAGGCACTGAAAAATCCTCCGAGCAAAAATCCCCAGGCGGTTCCCTGGTGATAAGCGGCATCTCTTTTTGCGAGTGCACCGCAGTAAATTCCGTGATAATCCGGGTGATCAGGGGAGAGGGAGCGCAGTCCGCAGCCAACAAACAATTCTTTTTCCACAAGGGAGACGACCGCTTTCTCCTGATCCTCAGAGAGCAGGGAAAATGGAAGGGATACCGCATAAATCTGGTTTGGTCGGATGTGGTCATCCGGCTCGTCACCGTCTACAACGTCGAAAAGACACTGGTGGGAGGCATCCCAGAATTTCTGGTTGAAAGAATTTTTTACCTGTGCGGCGCGGCTTTCATAAGCAGAAGCATCTTCGCCAAATTTTTCACAAAGAGATTCCATAATTTTTAAGGCGTTATACCAGAGCGCATTGATCTCTACCGGTTTTCCGTGACGCGGCGTTGCAACCCAGTCACCGACGCGGACGTCCATCCACGTAATCTGGTCTAAGCCGCTGCCGGCATGGATCAGTCCGTCATCTTCCATATAAATGCTAAAGTCAGTGCCATTTTCGTAAGCAGCGATAATCTCCTTTAAATGAGGAAAAATCTGCTCTTTTACAAAAAATTCAGCTTCCTTGCACGGATTGTAATTCAGGTACTGGTATACTGCGTAAAAATACCAGAGGGAGGCGTCCACGGTATTGTAAAGTGGCGGCATATTGTCATCTGGGAACATATTCGGCACAATCCCGTGATGAATGTATTTTGCAAAAGTCAGAAGAATTTCCTCCGCTTCTTTAAAACGCTTCGTACACAGCGTCAATCCGGTAAAAGCGATCATAGTGTCTCGGCCCCAGTCGGTAAACCACGGAAGTCCGGCGAGAACCGTCATCATTTTCGTGGATTCGCGGTAAGTCAGAAACTGGTCGCTGGCAAGGACAAGCTGATTCGCAAAGGAATCCTGATATCCGGCATTTTTCAAAAGGGTTTCGTGGTAAGCAGCATTTTCCTCTAAAATAGCAAAGGCTTCCTCAGAGGAAATATTGTCAGGGCGTTCCGTAACAACACCGATACTGCATAAGACAGAAAGCCGTTTCGTGGTGTTTGCGGGAACGGTGACGGTAAGATCAACCGGGCAGTAATGGCTGTCAAGTCCGGCAGTCTCAAGGTCAACCTCGATCTGTAGCTGCATATCCGTATCGAAAACCATTTCACGCTTCGAGAAAGTTCCCTCACTCACCTGAAAACGAATGGCAATGTCCTTATTTTTTTCCGGGACAAGATAAAATGTGTTTTTCTCCGCAAATGTGTCAAAATGCAGTGTGTCAGGGGTGCTGCTCTCGCTGTGCTCGCGGTAGTTAAAAAGCGGAGTCAGGGTAAAAGTACAGTCACTGTTTCCGGCGTTCAGCTCATAAGCGACGGCACAGACATTCTCCTTTCTTTTCAAAGTGATATGTTTCTGAAAAGAAAAATCGTCTGTCTGATAGCGGTAGTGCACGCTTCCGTCGTAAGAAAAATCGGTAAGATATTTCTGCCCCTCTATATAGACGGTTTTCCCGGAAGCAAGATGCTGTGAGGTTTCAAAGGATATTTTTTTGCCATTTGCCACGACAGCTTCATTGATCTTGGAAAAAACGAGATAGCGTTCAATCGGCGCATGAAGGCTTGCAATAAGATAGCCCTGATGCGTGCGGCTGTGCGCGCCGATCAGGGAGCTTCCGGCGTATCCGCCAATGCCGTTTGTGAGCGCCCATTCGCGCTTGATCCCTTCGCGGAATGTTTCCCAGTCTTTTTGGGTATACTGATATGTGATCATTTGAGTTCCTCCTAAACGAAAAAATGCGAAAATTTTTATAAACTTATTTTACATGATAAAAATGAAGTTGTATAGACAAAAAAAATCATATATAATGAATGTTACGGGTCACTGAAACGAAGTATAGCAGTGACCGTTCAAAGCTTTGGTTTGGAGGAAATTTATTATGCAGGAAAAATTAGTTATTGTTCCGAAAAAAACTACCAGTGGACATAAAGCAGGGATGATCATTTTCTTTGCGCTGACTTGTCTTAGTTTAGTTTGCTGTATGTTTGTGACACCGATTATTTTTCTGGTGCCAACCATTTTGTTTGGAGTGATCTGGTATCTGTTCGCATTTCGCAGTGAAGTCGAATACGAATATACATATTATGATGGGGATTTAAAGTTTGCAAAGATCAAGAACAAATGCAAGAGAAAGAAAATTGCCTATCTTAGTATGGAAGATGTGCTGACGATCGCACCGAAGGGGGACCGCAGCATTTACAAATATGAAAATGATAAATCGGTTGCCTATAAGAATATTGCATCCGGCGATGCAGATGCAAAGGTTTATGAAGCTATCTGCAAGGGCGAGAATGGAATTACAAGATACGAATTTGAGCCTGACGAGGATATGTTAGATGCCATTATGGTAAAATATCCGAGAAGCGTGATAAAGTAATCGCAGATTACTTTGTAAAAAATACTGTGGCGTATAGCTGCGCAGTGGAGGAATTATGTTAGAGTTAAAAAACATCACCTATGAAGTAGATGATAATAACGAGAATAAAGAGATTTTGAAAAATGTCAGTGTTACGATTGACGATCATTTCGTGGCGATCACCGGACCAAACGGCGGCGGAAAATCAACACTTGCCAAGATGATCGCAGGAATTATCCGTCCGACAAGCGGACAGATCCTGTTAGACGGAGAGGACATCACGGATCTGGATATTACAGAACGTGCAAAAAAAGGAATCAGTTTCGCATTTCAGCAGCCGGTTCATTTCAAGGGACTGACGGTAAAAGATCTTATTACGATCGCAGCCGGCAAGGAGATGAGTGTCAATGAGATCTGTGATATTTTATCAGAGGTAGGTCTTTGCGCAAGAGAATACATTGACCGTGAGATCAACGGAAGCCTTTCCGGTGGTGAGTTGAAGCGTATCGAGATCGCTATGATCACAGCGAGAGGAACAAAACTTTCCATTTTTGATGAGCCGGAGGCAGGAATCGACCTTTGGAGTTTTAACAGCCTGATCAAAGTGTTTGAAAAAATGAGAGACGAGATCAACGGAACAATCCTGATCATTTCTCATCAGGAGCGTATTCTTGACATTGCGGACAAGATTATTGTGATCGCAGACGGACAGGTGCGCAAGGTCGGAACAAAAGAGGAAGTGCTGCCGGAACTTTTGAACACAGCACAGACTTGTCAGACTCTGATCGATAAAGCATAAGTTACATCATAACAACGAATTACATTTGTAATAAAATGTTTTTAAAGAATGGAAGCTGTAAACAGGCAGCAGGAAAATGAGGAAGAAACATGGATTTAGTACAGAAAAATTTATTAGAGCAGGTGGCTGGACTGCATGAGATCCCGGAGGGAGCATACAATATCCGCGCCAATGGGAAAAAAGCAGCACGAAACACCACTGCCAATATTGATATTGTCTCAAAAGAGGACAAGGACGGAATCGACATCATTATCAAACCGGGAACGGTCAATGAGAGCGTTCATATTCCGGTTGTCTTAAGTGAAAGTGGATTTCAGGAATGTGTATACAATGACTTTTATATTGGCGAGGGCGCAGATGTTACGATTGTTGCAGGATGCGGAATCCACAACTGCGGAGTCGACACTTCAAAGCATGAGGGAATCCATACCTTTTATTTAGAGAAAAATGCAAAAGTAAAATACATTGAGCGTCATTATGGCGAGGGCGACGGAAATGGTGAGAACATTATGAATCCGCAGACCATTGTGCATTTAAAAGAGGGCGCCCACATGGAAATGGAGACAACCCAGATCAAGGGAATTGATTCGACAGTCCGTATCACTAAGGGCGATCTTGCGGACGGAGCTTCTTTAGAAGTGCATGAGAAGATCATGACGCACGGAAAACAGTATGCCAAAACAGATTTTGCAATTGATATGAATGGTAAAGACTGTAGCTGCAATCTGGTTTCACGTTCTGTCGCAAAGGGCGAATCTAAACAGGAGTTTTTCTCTATTATGAATGGAAACGCTGCCTGTGCGGGACACAGTGAATGTGACGCTATTATTATGGATCACGGCTGTGTGACAGCAAGCCCGCAGCTTACCGCGAATAATATCGATGCGAATCTCATTCATGAGGCAGCCATAGGCAAGATTGCCGGTGAGCAGTTAATCAAACTTATGACACTTGGACTTACGGAAAAAGAAGCCGAGGAGCAGATCATCAACGGATTTTTAAAATAACAGACTGCCATAGCAGACGACCGAAAAATGTTTGTCTGTTGTGGCTTTTTATATATTCCAACGACCTGAATTTAAGGTTCGTAATCGACAATCATACATCATATAGAAAAGAGGGAGCGCGCATGAAGTTTTTTCATTTGTCAGACCTGCATATTGGAAAGCAGTTACATCATTATAATATGATCGCCGAGCAGCGGGATATTTTAAAAAAAATTGCAGCATTGGCAGAGCGTGAAAAGCCGGATGCAATTCTGATTGCCGGTGACATTTACGATACGCCGGTGCCGTCAGCAGAGGCGGTATCTGTTTTTGATGAGTTTCTTACCGCATTGAATAATCTGAAACCGGAAGTGACCGTGTGTATCATTGCCGGAAACCACGACAGTGCGAAACGAATTGATTTTGCGAGCAACATTCTGGCAAAGCACAGGGTGATGATCGCAGGCATGCCGCCAGTCACGCCTGAGGAACATCTGAAAAAGGTGTGCCTTTCGGATTCATATGGCGAGGCCTGCATCTATCTGCTGCCTTTTGTGAAGCCTTCCTATGTGCGGAATCTGGGCGCGGAGGATGTCACGACTTATGATGACGCAGTGCGGCTTGTCATAGACAGGGAGAACCTTGATGCCACAAAGAGAAACATCATCGTAAGCCACCAGTTTTACACCGCCGCAGGAAAAGAACCGGAAACTTCCGATTCCGAGATCCGCATGGTGGGCGGCATTGAGAATGTGGATAGCGCAGTGCTGGAAGCGTTTGATTACGCAGCGCTCGGGCACATTCACAGAAAACAGAAAATGGGACGTAGGCAGAACCGTTACTGCGGAACACCATTACAGTATTCGGTAAGTGAGGCTTCCGACGAAAAGACAGTGACTATGGTGGAACTTTTGGAAAAAGGAAGCGAGCCGCAGATCACAGAACTGCCGCTTACGCCAATGCGCAGGGTGCGCAAAATGACCGGACATTTAGAGGAGATTTTAGCGGCTGCAACAGAAGAAAACGGTCACGATTATGTGAGCATTACATTGACGGATGAGGTGGAAGCGTACCAGCCGAAAGAAAAGCTAGAACAGATTTATGACCACATTTTAGAGATAAAAATAGACAATGAGCGGACAAGAAAAATCTTAGAGTTTTCCGAGGAAGAAGTGGAGAGTTTAGATCCCTATGACGCATTTGTCAGCTTTTTTCAGGAGATGAACGGGCGGGCAATGACAGAGGACGAGGACAGCATGATCCGCACTGTGGTCAACGGAGAGAAGGAGGTGACAGAATGAAGCCTTTGAAGCTTACCATGTCGGCGTTTGGTTCGTATGCAGGGGAAAATGTGATCGATTTTACCGGGCAGCAGCAGGGAATCTTTCTGATCACCGGAGACACCGGGGCAGGAAAAACAACCATTTTTGACGCGATCACCTATGCGCTTTATAATCAGACAAGCGGTGGCGAGCGAAATGGAAATATGATGCGAAGCCAGTATGCGCTGCCGGAGACGGAAACGTATGTGGAACTGGAATTTTCCTATCGGGGACAGACTTACCGGGTGCGCAGAAACCCGGATTATAAGATTTCCAAAACATTGAAAAACGGAAAAGTGAAAGAGCAGAAAGTGGCGCACAGTGTGGAACTTACCATGCCGGACGGCACGGTTTTCCCGGAAAAGAAAAATGCCACGGATGCCAAGATCGTGGAAATTTTAGGACTTACTGCGGATCAGTTTTCGCAGATCGTCATGATCGCACAGGGCGATTTTTTAAAGCTTTTGTATACAAAGTCAGATGAGCGGAAAATGATTTTTTCCAGATTATTTAAAACAGATATTTATTGGAAGATTCAGGAGAACCTGCGGAGAAAATCGTCGGAAATGGACGAGCGTATTCAGGAAAACCAGAGGGCACTTGAGCAGGAAAAAAGCAGGATCATCACGCCTTTTGAGGAGGAAGAACTGCCACTGGAAGAACTTGTGGAACGCTTGAAGGAACTTGTAAAAGAGGCGCAGAAAGAGCAGAATCTGCGCAGGGCGAATGTGGAGGAAGTCAATAAAAAAATCACAAAGTATGACGAGGTGAACAAACTTTTTGTTTCCTTGGAACAAATCTGCCAGAGGGGAAAAGAGTTAGAAGCCAGACAGACGGAATCCAAAGACCGCAAACAGCAGATTGAGGATGCGTTGAAGGCAGACAAAGTGCTGGCAGTTGAGCAGCAGAAGCTCAGACAGGAGCAGGCGCTCAAACAGTCGGCACAGGCAATTGCCAAAATGGAAGAGACACTACTCCGCGATCAGGAGAAGTTAGAAACACTCCGGATGACACTGCAGGAGGCAGAGGAGCAGCAGAAAAAAGAGACAGCGGATACCCAGAAAAAAATGCTCACCTTAGAGCAGTCGTTTCCGTCGTATGAGATACTTCAAAATGCATTGCAGGAGGCACAGCAGGCAAAATCTGCATGGGAAGAATTAAAAGAGAACGGTAAACGCACCTGTGTGCAGAAAGAGGCAGAGATCGCAACGTTAAAAGAACAGCAAAAGCAGCAGGAAGCAGTTGTATGTAAGGCAAAGGAAAAGTGGGAGAAGACTTCTGTTTCTGCCGTGGAGGCTGCAAAGCATTACGAACAGATGTATGAAATCTTTTTGACGGAGCAGGCTGGAATACTCGCGCAAAATCTGAAAGCGGACTGCCCTTGCCCGGTTTGTGGCTCGCTCATTCATCCAAACCCGGCGAAACTCTCTGACCACGCGGTGACGGAGCAGGAGGTAGACCAGGCGAAAAAGGCGAGGACGACAGCGGAGGAAAAACGCGACACGGCGCATACTGCTTTTGAATCAGAAAAGGCAAAACAGCAGGAACTTGCGCAGCAGGTAGAAAAAGGGGAAGCAGATCTGCTTCTTGCACAGACCATTGCAAAACAGCAGCTAAAGGAAGCGGAACAGACATACACCAATCTGCAGAAGGCAGCAGAAAAGATTCAGGGCGAACTTGTGTATCCTTCTCTTGCTGAGGCAAAAAAGCAGTATGACGCAATGCAGAAGAAGATTGAAGCTTCAGAGCGTGAAATGGAAAAGAAACGGCAGAAGGTAACGGAGCTGTCAGAAGCAATCAATACATTAAGAGGACAAAAACTGTCCGAGGAAGATAACGAAAAATCAACGCAGAAAGAAGCAGCAAAATCGGAGAAAGAATATCAAAAAATTCTGGAAAAATCCGGTTTTGCCTCGGAGGGAGCCTGTCATCTTGCAATCCTGCCGGAGCGCAGCAGACTGAGATTAGAGCGGGAAGAAAAAGAGTACGAGACACAATGCCTAAAACAGCAGAGTGAGCAGAAACTTTTGGAAAAACAGGTCAGCGGAAAAACTTTTACAGATACGACTGAACTCAACGAGCAGTTAAAGACAGAAAAGCAGATGTTAAAGGAGGCAGAAAAAAGATATATCGATCTTCACACTGCTTATGAGAATGACAAGTCTGTGCTGCAGAACAGTGCAGTTTATCTGGAAAGAGGAAGGCAGTTAGAAAACGAAGATCAGGTGATCAAAAGTCTGTCAAAAACGGCAAATGGACGGCTTTCCGGCTCTGCCAAGATTGATTTTGAGACATATATCCAGAGACAGTATTTTAAACAGATTATCCATGAGGCGAACAAGCGGCTCTTGACGATGAGCAATCATCAGTTTATCCTTAAGTTAAAAGAAGAGGCGAACACAGGAAGAAAGACGAATGAAGGACTCGACCTTTCTGTTTACAGCCTTGTGACAGACAGCGAGCGGGATGTGAAAACGCTGTCCGGTGGGGAATCGTTTCTGGCGGCGCTTGCAATGGCACTGGGACTTTCAGATATTGTGGAACGAAGCGCTGGGGCAATCCACCCGGATATGATGTTTATTGATGAAGGTTTTGGCTCGCTGGATGCCCGGTCAAGGCAGCAGGCAATCGAGGTGCTGAACAACCTCGCCGGAGACAGCCGCATGGTCGGCATCATTTCCCATGTCACAGAGTTAAAAGAACAGATTGACCGGAAACTTGTGGTAAACCGCACCGATAAAGGAAGCAGGGCGGTCTGGGCAGAGTAAGATGCTGCATATTGGAAAAATAGAAGAAAGCAGGAAATAATAACATGGACGAGATGCAGAGACCAATCGGTGTCTTTGATTCCGGCGTTGGCGGAATCAGTGTGCTCCGGGAATTGGTGGCATTGATGCCAAATGAAAACTTTATATTTTACGGGGATTCAAAAAATGCCCCTTACGGAACAAAGACTTTAGAGGAGGTTCGAAGCCTTACGCTATCAGACGCAGAGTATCTGATGAAACAAAATGTGAAAGCGCTGGTGGTCGCATGCAACACAGCCACAAGTGCAGCCATTCATATTTTAAGGGAAAAATATCAGAAAGAAATTCCAGTCATTGGAATCGAACCGGCATTAAAACCTGCGGTATCCGTAAGAGAAAATCCGAGAGTCCTTGTAATGGCAACGCCTATGACTCTGCGTGAAAAAAAATTTTATGACCTGATGCAAAAGTTTCAGAATCAGGCAGAGATTATTTCACTGCCATGTCCGGGACTTGTAGAATTTGTAGAGCGTGGAGAACTTTCCGGAGAGGCATTAGAACAGTATCTGCAAAACTTGTTTGCACCGCATTTGGCAAAAAAAGTGGATGCAGTGGTACTTGGCTGCACACATTATCCGCTGGTGCGGGAAACCATTCAGAAAGTACTTGGTTCTAATGTAGCAGTTTTTGACGGCGGCGCAGGAACAGCCCGTGAGACGCTTCACAAACTAAAAGAGTACGGACTTGTGACGGATTCCGTACAGCCGGGAACCGTACAGTTTTATAACAGCACCGGGGATGAGGCAATGATTCGGTTAAGCCGGTATCTGTTAGAACATGCGTAACGATTCAGAGCCAAGGCAATTTTTATAAAGTTTGCGTTATTGTGTATAAAAAGAAAAATATAGGGCAGAATATGATTATACAGATAAGTGTATACAATTTAGAACGTTTTTAAGAGAAATATCCGAAACAGAAACCAATAAAATATTAACGAATTATAAAATAATTTTTTTGGAATTTTAGAAATGTTTTCGAAAACCGACATAATTCGTACACATTTATTTTGTATATTAATACTATCAACAAGAGAACAACAGACAAGCACTTGTTGATGATGTAAGCATCGAAAGTTCATGCTTACTAAAAATGCCAATTTTCCTTTATATAGATTAACATTTTCATAACTAAACTCCTCGAAAAAACAGTCCGAAAGGGCTGTTTTTTCATTGTGGGAAAATCTACAAAAACCATATCTTCTCATTTGTAGAAGAAATACTGACAACTCCAGCCTGAAGAAGTGACATGACATCCTCTTTGTCAGAAACGAGTCCGCCAGCAATGACCGGAACAGTGGATAATTTGCAGATCTTTGCAAGTACTTTTGGCATAAGGGCTGGCAATACTTCGATCAGATCAGGCTTGGCGGTACGAAGCTGGTGCTCAATATTCGCATAAGCCATAGAATCAATTACAAAAAGGCGAAGGATTGTATACAGACCTAATTCTTTGGCACGTTTGATCAGAGCAGGTTTTGTGGTGATGATTCCGTCTGCCTGTGTATATTTTTTTATAAAATCAACAGCAATCTCCTTGGAACTAAGCCCGGTGATCAGGTCAATATGAACCATTGCGATTTTCCCGGAAGATTTTACCGTTTCTACAATATCTGGAATATTGCAGATGTCTCCATACAGGATAAAAATGACACGGCTTTCACTTGTGAGACATTTCTTTAAACCGTCATCATCCTTAATGGCTGCGATGATCGGGGAATTTTCAATTGCTTCTTTGAATTCTTTTTTCATAAGAAATTACTCCATTTCGTTTTTATCTATCTATAATTATACAGCAATATTTCAAAGCGTAAAGTAGGTATGTATAAGCGTCCTCTCACAAGTTATTCATAGCGTAAATGAAAGAAAAACGGTATGAACAAATATTATTTTCTTTGTGGGCTATGGAGATAGGATTCTAATAATCTTGGGAAGTCACTGCTTCTCAAGATTGTTGTTTAGAAGCCTATCGGAATGTCCAGCGAACAAAAACATAATATTTCGTTTATACCGTTTTTTCTTTTCATAAACCTATAAAATCATGACTTGTGAGAGGACGCTTATATCTGCCCTTCACAACCTATAAAAGCACTGCAGAATCTGCGACACTACGCTAGTGAAACTCCGGTTTACTTTGCAGCAATATTTTTTGCAGCAACAACATCAACGCCAGTTCCGGCAACATCAGAAAGCACGACATCCCCAATTTTCACAGGAGCGGTGATCACAATATCACGCAGTGCATTGGTGCAGTCAAAAATCTTGGATTTTGGAATGTCACTGGCTGTTTTGACATTGACCATCGGTGATATTCCGCCTTCCACACGGACAGTGGAGGTCACGATACGTGTTGGGTTTGTGACTTCTTTTCTGGCGTAAGCATCCCCTCTCGGACAGGTGTTTCCGGTAACAGAGACAACATCTGTATTGTTCATTGTAACAGTAATGGAACATCCCAAAGGACATCCAATACAGGTCAGTTCACGAATTATTTCACTCATATTTTTACGCCTCCTCAATTTTGATCGTTATCTTACTAAGATCAGGAAATTCGCCAAGTTTCTTTTTGTCTAAGATCACCTGCTCCATTTCACCGGGAGCCATGACCGGGCGTTTGCGCTTGGAAATGAGCCGGTCGTCAAAATAGGTTGCAATCGCACAGTTTTTATAAACAGCACCGACACGGAAACGCACAGTTAAGGTGTCGGCCATTTCAGTAGGACGGATGTATTTTGGAACGGTGTAACGTACACCATCGACCGGAAGAATCTCAACAGCTTTGGCATCTTTTTCTTCTCCGTTTTTAATGTAGTTTGCAGCATTTTTTCCGGCGGCGGATGCTTCCTGGGAAACATAATCTACGAGATCATGAACATGAAGCACATTTCCACATGCAAAAATTCCTTCGATATTTGTCTCTAAACTGTCGTTTACGATCGGACCAGAGGTGACAGGGTTTAAAGCAACGCCCGCACTTTTACTCAATTCGTTTTCCGGGATCAGTCCGCAGGAGAGCAGCAGTGTGTCGCAGGTGTAGCGTTCCTCTGTGCCTGGGATTGGTTTGCGGTCAGGACCAACCTCGGCGATCGTAACAGCCTCGACTCTGTTTTTTCCCTCAATATCAACAACTGTGTGGCTTAATTTTAATGGAATGTCAAAATCATTCAGACACTGTACAATATTACGTTTTAGTCCACCGGAATATGGCATTAATTCAGCAACAACTTTGACTTTTGCACCCTCTAAAGTCATACGGCGAGCCATGATAAGACCGATATCACCGGAGCCTAAGATGACAACCTCTTTTCCCGGCATATAGCCTTCCATATTGACAAGGCGCTGTGCGGTACCGGCAGAGTAAATTCCGGCAGGGCGGTAGCCGGGGATATTTAAGGCACCTCTGGAACGTTCACGGCAGCCCATGGCGAGGATGACTGCTTTTGCCTGAACTTCAAACATACCGTCTTCGCGGTTCATGGCGGTTATTTTTTTGTCGGAAGAAATATCCATGACCATGGTGTTTAACTTGTACTCAATGCCGCGTTTTAAGACCATGTCGATAAAACGGGAGGCATACTCCGGTCCGGTCAGCTCTTCCTTGAAGGTGTGGAGACCAAATCCATTGTGGATACACTGATTTAAAATTCCACCGAGTTCTTTGTCGCGTTCAATAATTAAAATACTGTCAATACCGTGATCTTTTGCGCTTGCAGCAGCGGCAAGTCCGGCAGGACCGCCACCAACGATAACTAAATCATATGTATTCATGATTAAACCTCCTTATTATATCCGACTACAATATTGGAACCAACACCGTTTTTGGTAATGTCAAACATACTCATTGGAACTTCACGCTCTAAGATCTCCATGGTTCGTGGAGAGCAGAAACCTGCCTGACAGCGTCCCATACCGGCTCTGGTACGGCGTTTTACTCCGTCTAAGGAGCGGGCGCCTAATGGGCGGTGGATTGCGTCCATAATCTCGCCTTCGGTGATCATCTCACAACGGCAGATGATGTTACCATATTCAGGATGCTCTTTGATGAGTTTATTTCTATCTTCCGGTGAGAGGGTATCCGGGCGCAGGATTCCTTTTCGTGTTCCGACGAAATCAGGATTTTTCTCTAATGGGAGAATTGTTTTTACAATATCAGCGACCATTTCAGCGATAGCAGGTGCAGAAGAAAGACCAGGAGATTCAATTCCCGCAACATTGATGAATCCTTTGGCATCTTCGGCTTCTCCGATCACAAAGTCGTCTCCGTCCTCGTGTGCACGAAGTCCGGCAAAAGAGGTGATGACCTGACGCATTGGAATATTTTTTACACTTCTTGCTGCGGTTGCAGACAGAGAATCAAGTCCGGCAGCAGTCGTATTTATCGCTTCTTTGTCGCTCACATCAACGGCGGTTGGTCCGACTAACAGATTTCCGTGAACCGTTGGGGTGACGAGGACACCTTTTCCCATTTTGGAAGGAAGCTGGAAAATGGTGTGTGAAACGTGGGTTCCGGCGTCTTTGTCTAACAGACAGTACTCACCTTTCCGGGCAGTGATGTGAAGTTTTTTCTTGCTGACCATGTTATTTAAAACATCAGCGTAAACGCCGGCGGCATTGATCACTACTTTGGCTTCAAAAATTTCCGGCTCTTTTGTATCCGTGTGAACCGTGGAAATCCGGTAAAAATCATTGCATTTTTCAATGGTATCAACCTGTGTGTTTAAGAAAAATTTTACACCGTTCGTGCAGGCATTCTCTGCAAATGCCATTGTCATATGGAATGGGCAGACGATTCCGCCGGTAGGAGCAAAAAGAGCACAGGTCACATCATCACTCAAATTTGGCTCCATTGCGATCAGCTCCTCACGCTCGATAATGCGAAGATCCGGCACACCGTTGGCTTTTCCTTTTTCTAAAAGTTTTTCCAGACCGCTTTGATCCTGGTCTTTGGTACAAACTACGAGAGAACCATTTCGTTTAAAAGGAATGTCGAGATCCCTTGCAAGTTCATCCATTAAAAAGTTACCTCTGACATTTAATTTTGCCTTGAGCGTACCTGGTGTTGCGTCAAAACCACCGTGGATAATGGCGCTGTTCGCTTTGGAAGTGCCGTTGCACACATCTTCTTCACGCTCAATCACGCAGGCATTTACCTGATATCTGGAAAGTTCTCTTGCAATTGCACTGCCGACAACCCCGGCGCCAATAATTGCTACATCATAAATCATAATAATCCTCCTTGTTTTCCGTAGGAAAATGCGAACCCTCTGGTGAGCAGAGGATTTAGCCTCCCTTGTTTTACAAAGTAAACAAAAAAAGAGCAAAGAAACAAGACGACTTTCATCGTCCTATTACCTTGCTCATGTCTCTCGGTAAGTTATTAACTTAATTACATTATAGCATGAGATGAAAAAAGTGCAACGGAAAATTTCAAAAAATAATATAGTGTCAGCAGATAAAATCAACTATAATAAGAACAGGAAAGCCAAAAATGGGGTGAATCACATGGCGAAATCGGAAAAACAGAAATTAAAACTTCTATATATCATGCAGTGCCTGACGGAGAAAACAGACGCGGAGCATGCAGTGACCACGCAGGAGATCATTGATTATCTTGCATTGCAGGGCATTACTGCGGAACGGAAAAGTATTTACACAGATATTGACCTTCTGATCGACTATGGAATGGATATTGTAAAAAATCCGGGGAAATCGGGCGGGTACACGTTAGTGAGCCGCCGGTTTGAACTGGCAGAACTGAAATTGTTGGTAGATGCGGTGCAGTCCTCCAAATTTATCACAACAAAAAAATCAAGAGATCTGATCGGAAAGCTGGAAACACTTTGCAGTAAATATGAAGCGGGTCAGTTACACAGACAGGTAGCTGTGACAAACCGGAATAAGACGGTCAATGAAAACATCTATTATAATGTCGACATCATTTACAATGCGATCGCGGAGAACGTGAAAATACAGTTTCAGTATTTTGAGTGGGATGTGAATAAGGAAATGCAACTCCGCCGGAATGGAAAAGTATATGAGGTGAGTCCGTGGCTTTTGACGTGGGATGATGAAAATTATTATCTGATCGCCTACGACAGCGAGGCGGGGATCATCAAGCATTATCGCGTGGATAAAATGTTAAAAATCGAACTTTCTGTGGAGAAAAGAGAAGGAAAAGAACAGTTCCAGCATTTTGATATTGCAGCTTACTCGAAAAAAACATTTGGAATGTTTGCAGGAAAAGAGGAGACTGTCACACTGCGATGCGACCGTTCTTTAACAGGCGTGATGATCGACCGGTTTGGAAAAGATGTTGCGATGAGAAAAATTGATGAGAACACGATCCAGGCGAGAGTGAATGTAGCGGTGAGCCGCCAGTTTTTCGGCTGGATCACTGGCTTGGGAAATATCGTGAAAATAGAAGCTCCGGAGCGGGTGGTGGAACAATACCGGGATTATCTTGGCGAGATTATCGAGAGATATTCACAACATTCATAACATAAATTATAGTTTCGCAATTACCTAATAATAATTTAGAATAGAAGGAAACATAAATCGGACATGAAAGAAAAAACATATCAGATCGTATTAGACGGCATTATTATTACCGTGACAAAAAAACGGATAAAAAATATGTATCTGCGCATCAAAAAAGAGGACGGCAGGGTTATGATCTCTGCGCCGTATCAGATGAGTGATCTTCGCATCCGCAGATTTGCAGAGGAGCGTATGCCGTGGATCAGGGAGTATCAGGAAAAGTATAAGCAGATAAAGAGGCAGCAGGACGAAAAGCCAGCACTAAGCGAAGCTGAAATACGCCGGAGAAAAGTCCTGTTGAAAGCAGCAGTAGAAAAATTAATTCAAAAATATGAGCCGATCATGCATGTAAAGGTATCCGGTGTGACGATCCGGCAGATGAAAACGCGCTGGGGCTCCTGCAATGTGAAAACACATCATGTCAATATCAATCTGGCACTCTATGAGAAAGGACCAGAGTGTCTGGAGTATGTGGTGATCCATGAAATGTGTCATATTTTAGAAGCAAGCCATAATAAAATCTTCTGGGGATATGTGGAAAAATATTGCCCGAATTATAAGGCAATCCGGGCAATATTAAATGAAGAAGGTGTATAAATTATGAGAATGAGCGGTTTAGAACCTGAGTCTGTCAGCAGAACAATCAGATAAACTGATTGGCTGTGGCATCATACTCGTAATCAATGGATTTTAATTTTGTTTCAAGTGTGGTGCGGTCTAACTCAAAGCTGTCACAAAACGCATCCAAAGTTGGGAAAAAATCCCTTAATTGCGTATTGACGTAGCTTAAGAGCATGACCGGATCATTTGGTAAATTCTGGCTCATAAAAACTCCTTTGTATTATTTGCTTTAGTTTTTTTATTAGGAATCAGTACTGTTGTTATCCTAAAACAGAAGTAAAATTGTGTCAATACATTGGTTATGGTATACTTTTGCCGGAGCTGGTTTTACAATTATCAAGAAAGAAAGGAATACAAAAATGGCAAATTGTGATAGCTGTGTATATAACGTTTATGATGATGACGACGAATGTTACTACTGTGAGGTAGATATGGATGAGGATGATGCTGCACGTATCATGCAGGGACATTATAAAGAGTGTCCCTACTACCAGAATGATGATGAGTATGCGGTGGTACGTCATCAGATGTAAATGGTGAGATTACAGAAATTGTAGTGACTCAGGGAATGGGTAATGGCATGGGAGGCGGTCAGCCGGGCGGCAGCGCTTCCGGGGGTGACAGTTACGATGCAGTGACTGAATACACAGAAGATACCGAGGTGGATGGCGAAAATTATTCGTCCACCGGAACGGATGAAAATGCAATCCTTGTTTCAAACGGCGCAACTGCTAGCTTGAAAAATATAACCGTTACCCGCACATCTTCTGACAGTACCGGAGGGGATAATTCCAGCTTTTATGGAGTAGGAGCGGCAGTGCTCACGACAGACGGAACGTTATATGCATGGAATCTGAACGTGGAAACAGAGGGTGCCAATGGTTCTGACTGTACATTTACAGCGGATGATCAGGATATGGAAGGCGCAGTGATCTGGGACAGTATCAGCCAGCTTGATTTTTATATGACAAACGGCAGCACATTGATGGGTTATTTTGCAGATGATGAGACTTTCCGCAGATTTTAGCGGAGCAGCGATGTGTGAAGAGTTAGATGAGATAATTAATGCAAAATTAGATGCAAGAGAAGAACGTGGTCGAAATGAAGGAGAGAATGAGAGTAAACGAAAAACGGCAAAGAATCTTATAAAAATGGGAATGCCGATAGAACAGATTGCGCAGGCAGTGGAAGAAGATATCAATGTTGTAAAAGAGTGGATAGCATAATAATATATAGTTTTTATACCCCAAAATCTTCGCAGTATTCAAAACTTGAATATTGCGAAGATTTTTTTCTCTACAGGAAATTACAATATTCCTATAAAGATATATGTTTCAGATTATTAATTCATTTATCGCGGGGGAACTTACAGATGAACAATGCAAGCCTTTTCAAAAACCACCGGTTTTGGCATTACTTAAACCAGTGGTTTTTTCTGAGTATAAAAAGACTGCAAAAATATCCCCCCCACAGGCTTACATCCAGCATCGTTCCATGTTAGATTAGTACAAGACTGATAAATCCGCTTTCTTTTGCACATGCAAAAAAAGTGGAAATAGAACAATGAACGATAAAGCAGGATACAAAAGATGTTAAACGAAGTGGAATCATACTGGAGCCGCCGGGCAGAGAGCTATTCGGAAGTTGTCTGCGGGGAATTGGATCATATCAATGAGATCAACTGGATGAATGTCATATTGTCTCAGATTCCGGAAGAAAAAAATATAAAAATTGCAGATATGGGAACCGGTCCGGGATTTTTTGCAATCGGACTTGCGAAAAGAGGCTATGCGGTGACAGCAGTGGACTACACGCAGGAAATGTTAAACCATGCCATGCAAAATGCCGGAGAGCATGTTTCTAAGATCGAATGGATGCGGGGCGATGTACAGAACCTTGAGAAAATGCAGGATGCGTCTATGGATGTGATCGTGACGAGAAATCTGACATGGAATCTGGAAGAACCAAAGAGGGCATACGAGGAATGGTACCGTGTGCTGAAAAAGGGTGGTATCCTTTTAAATTTTGATGCAGGGTGGTACAACTATCTCTTTGATGACAGCCTGCAGGATGCATACGAAGAAGACCGGAAAAATGTCAAGGACGCTGAGGTTTTTGATTTCAATGAATATGATGAAGCGTATAAAATGGAGGAGATTGCCAGAAAGCTGGAACTAAGCAGTTGTGAACGTCCGGCAGAAGACATGCGGATGATCCGGGAAGCTGGTTTTGAAGAAGTACAGGCGGATCGTGAGGTATGGAAAAAGGTCTGGGATGATGTAGAAAAAATCAATTTTGCATCGACACCGCTTTTTATGATCCGCGCGGTAAAATAGGGAGAACACATGATAAAAAAATTGTTACTTGTCATAGGAAAAGCAATGATTCTGATCATTGGAATTACGTTTCTCTCCTTTTTGCTGGTTTATCATTCACCGGGGGATCCGGCAACAGTGGCATTAAAAAAATCCGGTATGCGTGTTTCGGAGGAGGCACTGGAATTAAAAAGAGAGGAACTTGGCTTAAATGATCCGTTTCTGGTGCAGTATGGAAGGTGGTTTAACTCCTTTTTTCATGGAAATCTGGGGGATTCTTACAAGACAGGAAAACCGGTAGCTGAGGAACTTTATAAAACGATTCCGGCGACACTTCTTTTGACGGTAACAGCACTTGCATTGACGATGTTACTCTCTTTTCCGATTGGCGTCTTATGTGCAAAATATCAGGACAGGTGGTTTGATAATGCAGTGCGTTTTGCCACGTATCTGCTGGCATCTATCCCCTCTTTTTTCTTAGCACTCATGTTGATGTACGGATTATCCATGAAACTAAAACTTTTGCCGGTGATCGGTTCGGTCAGTGTGAAAGGAATCATCATGCCTTCACTTGTGCTTGCACTGACACTCTCGGCGTGGTATATCCGGCAGATACGCGGAATCGTGCTTGGAGAGCTGGAAAAAGAATATGTGATCGGTTTAAAATCCAGAGGCATTGCGAAAAACAGGATTCTTTTCTGCCATGTGCTGAAAAACTGTATGCTTCCGATCATTACACTGCTTGGAATGTCTTTTGGCACGCTGCTTGGCGGCTCTGCCATTGTGGAAACAATTTTTTCGTGGCCGGGCGTAGGAAGACTTGCAGTAACGTCAATTGGCGCGAGAGATTATCCGGTCATTCAGGCGTATGTCGTGTGGATGGCACTGATATATCTGCTGATCAACACAGCAGTGGAACTTTTGTGCCAGCTATTAGATCCAAGGGTCAGAAGGGAAAAGAAGGTACGATGAAAAAACTGGACGTAAAATTTAGGGCAAGCATATGGTTTCTTGCAGTGCTGCTTATTATCCCGCTGATCGGACCGTATCTGATCCGGCATGATCCCTATGCGGTCAATATGAAAAGTGCGTTTCTGGCGCCATGCAGGGAATATTTATTTGGCACGGACAATCTTGGGCGGTGTGTGTTCTGCCGCATTATTGCAGGAAGCAGAACGTCTATATATACAGCGTTTATGATCGTTGGGATTGTCTTTCTGGTTGGAACGCTGATCGGGATTCTGGCAGGATTTTCCGGCGGGATTTTGGATGAGGTTTTGATGAAAATCACGCTTGTGTTTCAGGCATTTCCGGCGTTTGTGCTTTCCATTGCGATAGCAGGGGTCTTAGGTGTTGGTCTGTGGAATGGCGTGATCGCCTTAAGCGCGGTGTACTGGACGACATATGCGAGACTGGCAAGAAGCCTCGTGGTATCCATGAAAAAAGAAAATTATATGTATGCGGCAAAAATGAATGGTGTACCACTGCACCGGATGATATCTGCGTATATTTTGCCGAATATTATGGGAAACATGGTGGTCACGGCCGCCATGGATATAGGGAGTGTCATTTTGAGTATGGCAGGACTTTCGTTTCTGGGACTCGGCGCAGCAAGACCTACCGCAGAGTGGGGTGCTGTTATGAGCGAAGCAAGAGATTATCTGCAGAAGGCACCGTGGATCATTGTTTTTAACGGAATCGCACTGTTTGTAGTGGTGACCGGGTTTCAGTTGTTTGGAGACAGACTGAGTGATTTTATGAATAAAAAAAACATAGGTAGATAAATGTAAAACTTCTATTTAGGTTGTAAGGATTGTGAAGAATTAACAAAATATAGGTAATTTAAGCATAGGAGAATATTTAAATGAAAAAGAAAATAGTAAGCGTAATAATGACAATATGTATGTTTGCAACCCTTGCAATGGGTTGCGGCGATACGAATACTGGCAGCCAGACGGGCGTGACAGGAACAGAGGCAGAAGGGCAGACTGCACAGAATGTTGCAGGTGACTGTGCAGATCTTATTTTGGGTGCAACAACCGGATTTTTCGGTGCGGAGAGTCTGGATGTGGCGTATAACTGGGACGGCTGGATCATGTCGATTTATGGAATCAGTGAAAATTTATACCGTCTGGATGAAAATATTGTTCCACAGCCTTGGATCGCGGAAAACGTGGAGACACCGGACGAAAATACCTGGGTGTTTACGATCCGTGACGGAGTGACTTTTTCCAATGGAAAAACAGTGGATGCCGAAGCTGTGAAGGCATGCTTTGAGCGTACTTACGAAATGAATGAAAGAGCAGATTCCACTTTAAAGATCGCATCCATGGAAGCAGACGGGATGCAGTTTACAATTGTGACACCGGAACCGAATCCTACACTTTTAAATGATCTGTGTGATCCGCTGCTTGGTATCTATGATGCCACAGAGGAGCCGGATGCAGAACTTGGTGTTTCCTGCACAGGACCTTATATTGCGACTTCATTTACTGCAATGACCGATGTGAAAATGCGTGCAAATGAGAACTACTGGGGCGGTGAACCGGAAGTGGATACCATAGAATTAAAAATTATTGATGACCAGGATGCGCTCGATATGGCACTTGCAAACGGCGAGATTGATCTGATCGCGCAGGAAACTGCAAACGGGGCAGCCAAGTTCACAGACACATCCTTATATACAACGGATACAGTCACAACAACAAGAGCGAACTTTTTGAATTTTAACCTGAAAACAGAAGGGCTTGATGACGTCGCAGTGCGTCAGGCAATTAATTTCTGTATTGACAGAGAAGGATTTGCTGAGGTTGTCTATCAGGGATTTGCCACACCTTGTTATGGAATTTATCCGGAAAATCTGACGTTTGGCGGAACAGACGGATTAAATCTCACAGTGGACTCCTACAGTCCGGAAAAAGCAAAAGAACTTTTAAAAGAAGCTGGTTACGAGGACACAGACGGCGACGGGATTCTTGACAAAAATGGTGTGAATCTGTCCTTTAAGATTCTTACCTATAGCTACAATAATAACTGTATCCAGCTTGCGGATATGCTGCAGGCAGAGCTTTCACAGATCGGAATTGACCTTTCGATTGAGACAATGGATGTGCTGGATGATTCCCTCGCAGCAGGCGATTATGACATTGCAATTTTAAATTACGCAATGGCTCCGATCGGAACACCTTCGTATTTCATAAACATGATGTTCACAACCGGAGCAAGTAACAATTATGGTGGATATTCCAACGACAAAGTGGATGCACTTGCAGCAGAGGTCGGGGTGACAGCCGATACGGAAAAAGTGGATTCCCTTACGAAAGAATTATCTCAGCAGGTATTAGATGATAATGCTTTTGCGTTTGTGGCAGACCAGCAGCTTATTTTCGTGTATTCGAACAAAGTAAAAGGTGTGCAGATCAACCCGACGGAGTATTATCTTGTGACGAATACACTGGCGGTTGACTAAGGCACATGGCTTCGGACTGAAAAAAGATCGTCAAATACGGACAAATCAGAACCTTAAGAAGATAAAATCAGCAGAATACAAAATAGAAAAACACAAAACAGAAAAACGGAAGTGTGCAATATGGGAGAGAATCTGATCGTAGATCATCTGAAAGTAACATATGGGGAAAAGCTGGCAGTGGATGATGTCAGCTTTTCCCTTTCTGACGGAAAAATATATGTGATCGTCGGGGAAAGCGGTTCCGGTAAGACGACATTGCTTAGAACAATAGGCGGACTGCTGAAGAACGAGGGCAAAATTGTTTCCGGGAAAATTAAATTAAAAGAGCAGAATCTCGCGCATCTGTCCGAAAAAGAATGGGGCAGTATCCATGGAAGCAGGATCGGATATATTTTCCAGAATCCGGAGCAGTCGCTAAGCCCATTATCGAAAATTGAAAAACAATTTCTAGAATGTGGAAAGGTAAAAACAGGATCAGGGCAGCAAAAAATGTCAGTCCTCAGTTCGGACAGAAGGAAGAAAGAAATTTTGACAGAGGCAGAAGCACTTCTTGGAAAGCTTCGTTTTGAGAACCCGAAACGTATCCTGAAATCCTATCCGCTTGAATTAAGCGGCGGTATGTGCCAGCGCGTTGCCATTGCGCTTGCAATCATGAATCATCCCAATCTGCTTTTAGCAGACGAGCCGACAAGTGCGTTGGATGTGGCAGCACAGGATATGGTGATTGAGACGCTGCTTGCCCTGCGGGAAGAAACAGGGCTTTCCATACTGCTCGTCACGCACAATATGGATGTTGCCTGCAGACTTGCAGACGAGATTGGCGTTATGTATCAGGGCAGAATCATTGAAGCCGGTTCGCCGGAAGAAATACTGCATCACCCGAAGGAGGCTTACACAAAGAAGCTGATCGATGCAATCCCGAAGATGCAGGAAGCCGGAACAAACAAAGGAGAGGGAGCGCTGCTTCGGGCAGAGCATTTGAAAAAACAATTTCATGGAAATGTAAAAGACAGCTATGCGGTGCAGAATGTCAGCTTTGAGATTATGCCGGGAGAGTGCCTGGGGCTGATCGGTGAGAGCGGCAGCGGAAAAAGTACGATAGCCAGAATCCTGACCGGTATGCTGCCTGCAACAGAGGGAAGTGCATATTTTGAAGGAAAACTGATTGTCGGAAAGAAAGTTCCAAAAGACGCGAGAAAAGATATGCAGATGATTTTTCAGAACCCGAAAACATCTTTGAATCCAAAGATGACGATCGGGCAAAATCTGGAGGAAGCCCTGCGTTATTATGAAAAATTACCGAAGACAGAGCGGAAAGAACGGTGTGAAAAAATATTGGAGCGTGTACATCTTCCGCGGGAATACAGTTTTAAATATCCAGATCAACTAAGCGGCGGCGAGTGTCAGAGAGTCTGCATCGCAAGAGCACTGCTAAGGCATCCGAAACTTTTGATCTGCGATGAGGCGACAAGTGCGCTGGATGTGTCGGTGCAGAAAGAAATTGTGGAGCTTTTAAAGCAGGTGCAGAAAGAGGAACATATGGCACTGCTTTTTATTTCTCATGATGTGGCACTCGTAAGCAATTTCTGTGACAGGGTTATCAGGCTTTCTAACGGAGAGATTACGGAGCCAGATGCAGGTACTTTACTATTTCCCTTGAAAGAGTATAATTAGAATGTTTTGAAACACAGCAATTCAAATCTCCGCTTCAAGTAAGCGAAATGGATCAATATTTGAATGACAGAAGAACGAAGGAAGTTTACATAATGAATAACAAGACAACATTAATGACAGAGGGAAGCATTACAAAAAATATTTTATTTTTCTCAATCCCGCTGTTGACATTTGCAGATCCGCTGATGAGAATGTTTACTGCGGATGACGCGGTTGTGGAAGTTGGAAAAGCAGCAATGCGGTATTTCTGTCCGTTCTACTTTTTGCTCAGTATTCTGCATGGACTTGCCGGAGTGGTCCGGGGAACCGGAAAGACGGTTCCGCCAATGGTCGTGCTGCTGGTATCTTTATGTCTGTTCCGTATCGTGTGGATTCAGTTTATTCTGCCATTCTTTACGACGATTGACGGAATTTTTATGATCTATCCGGTTTCGTGGGCGCTTGGTACGGTTTTAATGATCTTATATACATGGAGGGGAAAGTGGTTAAATCAGCGTTAAACCACACTTCCAGAATTGACGATTCCGGCAGAAGGAGTGGGTGCGGCAGAAGCGGTGCTGTCACAGGCAGCGGCATCTGTGGTGCTCATATCTGCGGAAGCGTTTAGTTCAGCATTCATCTGGGCTTCCATTTGCTGCAGTTCACTCATCTGCAGACCAACGTAGGAAAGGTCAACAGCGACAGCGCCGTTTGCAGTGGAACTGTCGCCATGTTTATAATCCATGGTATTTTCCAGATATTTCATGTCGGCTTCGTTGATCTTGCCACGTTCTTCGTTGCGGTGCATATGGCGTTTTCGGATAATCTCCTGATGTCTGGATTTCTCTTTCTGCACCTGCTGAATCTCCTCGGCAGCCATTTTTTGTTTCAGGTCGTTTTCTTTCTGATGAACGCGACGTTTTACTTCTGATTTCTGCTGTAATTCTTTTGCTGATTTTTCACGTTCGTATTTCCGCTGCAAACTTTCTTCCTGTTTCAGATTCGATACCTTGGACTGGGCGCATTTGACCATTCTTTTTGCGTGGGCGAGGGCAATCTCAACTTCGCTGTCATCATATTCTCCAGTTTTAAGACAGCGTTGTAGATTATTGACCGTGCTTTTGGCTTTGTAAAGCGCCGCAGAAGCAGTCCGCGATTTTGTGGCGCGCAGAATCTGAGAAGATAATTGCTTTGCATTGTAGTTTAAACTTTTTTTTGTTTGCGACTTCCCTGTGCAAAAGGAACTGACGGTGGAAGCTCCGGTGTTTTTGGTGTTAACAGTAGCATTGGAGAATCCATTCATCGTTCCGGACAAATAATTGTTAACGGTTAAGTTCATCTTTATTTCCTCCGTGAAATAAAACTGACGACATGATGTACCAGGCACAGTTTGATATAATGACCTGTTTGAAAATAAATGCGCCTGTACATATTTATAATTTATATATCGGCAGGGTTGGGGAGTTTGTTCACAGAAAAAAATCTTTTCAGATAAGATAAAACAAGGTATGATAGTGGCGGGAAAGTTGTTAAAAAGCGGTTTGTGAGGATAAATATAGAGATTATGAAGAAAAAATCATTGGTAAGCCAGACAATATGCATGCTTGGTATTCAGAGTGTATTGCTTGCAATTGTAGTTATTTCATATATTGTAGTTTCTTATAATACAGTTTTAGAAAATATGCAGACAAGCAGTAAAAATTTGCTTCAATTATATGGCAAGGAACTGGAGAATAAACTGGAAAATGCGGATATGTTATTGGAGCGTCTGATTTACAAGAATAATGATTATGATATGCTTCAGAGCGAAAAAGAAACAGAACGATATTATGCTTCCATAGAGATAAAGAATTTTATACAGGAGCAGATTACCTATGATCAGTATGTGGATGCGGTTGTGATTGGTGACAGTACATACGGTAGTTGTCTAGATTATGAGAATAGTGAGATAGCTTATCAGGAACGTGAGAGTTTGCGCAAATATGCCATTGAGAGAGCTGGGGAGGGCAGTGCAAAAGCAGAGTGGAAGATTGTGCAGATAGGTTCACGGGATTATGTGTCTAAGATGTATGTGTGGCAGGGAAGATCAGCCGGGATTTTTATTTCGGTGGATCATTTTATGGACAATGCAACAAAAAAGTCACTGCAAAAAATAGCAATCTTGTTAAAGGATGATAAAGAAATCGTATGGGGTAGTTGCGGCAAACAGGAAATTACATATGAGATAGGAAAAAAATTAGAGAAAAACTGGAAAAATGGTACTGTGTACGAGACAGATTATTTGCTCGCAGACGGACAAATGGAGGTATCAGCATATGTAAGCATGTCTGAAATTTTCAGTCAGATCCGGTGGAATATGATCCTGGTTCTGAGTGTCATATTGATTCTGGCTGGATTCTCTGTATTTTTTATTAATTTTCTACGCAAAGAAATGATTGCACCGATGGGACATATACAGAGAAGTATGGAGCAGATGCAGACGGGAAATCGTGAATACCGTATCACAAAAGAATTTGATAACAAAGAATTTATCGTTCTGAAAGATACATTTAATCGTTTAATGGATGAGATTATGAAGTTAAAAATCCAAAGCTACGAAAAACAGATTGATTTACAGGAAACAGAACTTAAATGCATGAAGCTTCAGATACGACCACATTTCTTTCTGAATGCAATGACTACGATTTCCAGTTTAAGCCAGCAGGGAAAAAATAAGGAGATTGAGAATTATATCAGTGCTTTGTCAAAAAATATACGTTATATGTTCCGGGCAGGATTGCATACAGTTTCTTTGCAGGAAGAAGTCGCGCATGTGGAAAATTATTTTGAAATGCAGGAGTTGAAATATCCTGGATGTGTGTTTTATTATATAGACATTGATCCGGAAGTGAAAGAGTGGAGAATTCCACAGATGATCATTCATACGATTATTGAAAACGAATATAAGTATGCTGTAAATATAAATCAGATGCTGACAATTCTTATCAAAGCGGAGAAAAGAATTATAGGTGGTGAGCAGATGCTCTATATCGAAATTGAGGATGATGGAGAAGGATATCCAGATGAAGTTTTAGAAGCTATTGAAAACAAAGAAAATACAATTACGCAGACAGGTGAGCGTGTGGGATTAAAGAGCGTAAAGCGGATGATGGAACTTATGTATGAGAGAGATGGATTATTTACAATCAGTAATATTGAGCCACATGGGTGTAAAAATACATTCCTAATACCGGAACATGCAGTACAGGAAATGAAGTAACAGAAACAGATAAAAATGGATTAATGGGATTACAAATGAGGTTTAAACAATGCAGGTTTTAATTGTAGATGATGATATGGCAACAGTAGACGTGATACAGAATTCAGTAAAATGGAAAGAATTAGGGGTGACTGATACCTTTGCTGCATATAACATACAACAGGCAAAGGAGATATTAAAATCAAAGAATATTGACGTTGTGATCAGTGACATAGAGATGCCACAGGGTTCCGGAATTGATCTGTTAGAGTGGTTTCGGAAGGAGAACCTTCCGGGAGATTTTCTGCTTTTGACCTGTCATGAGAGTTTTGACTATGCATCCAATGCAATTAAGTATCAGGCATGTGAATATTTGCTAAAACCATTTGACGTGAATGTTATGGAAGCAGCTTTAAAGAAAATTATTTTAAAACGGCGGGAAAACCAAAAGCTGAAAGAAAATAGTGAGTATGGAAAATGGTTAAAGGAGAATCAGAGACATATTCAGGTTTCTTTCTGGAGTGAGGTTCTGTCAGGACATATCGCAGGAAAGAAAGAGATAATTTTGTCTGAAATTCAAAAACGAAAGCTACAGATTAATGAAAATCAGGAATATTGTATTATTGTCTCTAAAATTACAGAAATAAAAAGGGATCGGGCAAAGATGAGTCCTGATCTGATGTTGTTTGTAGTTGAAAACATCCATTCTGAGATTTTTTGCGGAAGCCCGGATAATAGTTCTGTAGTATCTATGGACTATGATCATTATTATCTGGTCGTAACAGTTTGTTTTAGCAAAACTTCTGAGGAGCTAAGACCATGCTGTAAATTGCTGCATACAGAGTTTAAAAAAATCTTTTCATCAGAAATCACAATCTGTATTGGAAGACCATGCAAAATGGAAGAAATTTATGAAACATTTCATTATGAGCAGGAACTGATAGAAAAAAATGTTGCATATTATGGCGGTTTCTTTGAGGAGGATGATGCTGCAAAAATTCAGGAAAATGTAAAGACTGTTTTTGAAGTTGAAAAAATAGAACAACTTTTATCAGAGAAGAAAAAGCTTGAAATATTAAGTTATCTAAAGGCAGTGTTACAGGAAAGAATTTATGATAAGACGCTGAACAATCAGGTTCTGACCAGAGGGAAGGAAGAAATTCTTCAGGCGGTTTACACTTATTTTGGGAAAAAAGAAATACAGGTATCAGGATTATTTGATGATGATAATGTAAACCAGTTGGGACAGAAAGCTACACAATCCGTTCTGGATATGATAAGGTGGACAAATTATCTGATTGACTGTACTTTCCAATATGAGGAAAGTGTCCAAAAGAATTATAGTCTCAACGAGAAGGTTGATCAATATATCAGGGAGCATTACAGAGAAAATATTGGAAGAACTGAGATTGCAGAACAGTTTTATCTGGCACCGGAATATTTATCAAAGACTTATAAGAAATTAACTGGTAGAACAATCAAAGATACGATAACAGAATACAGGATTGATGAGGCGAAAAGAATGTTAGAGCGCGGTGAGCGTGTGAGTGATGTGGCAGAAACAGTAGGATTTGACAATTTTACTTATTTTTCTACGATATTTAAAAAATATACAGGCGTGTCGCCAAATCAATATTGCAAAAAATAGAGAATCAGATTTGGTTCTCTTTTTTTTGAAAGTATGTATCCTTTTTTTGAAAGAAAGAACGAGATAAATCTGATAAATTGATACTATCAAAAAAAAGAGGAGGGTTTTTCAGATGAAAAACAAAAGAGTTCTGGCAGCTTTATTAATAGCTGCAATGACAGTAGGTCTTACTGCATGTGGAGGAAGTTCAGATTCTAACGGATCTGCAGCAGGAACTGAGACTGGAAGCACAAAAGCAGACGGAGATTATGAGCAGGTTACTTATGCATACAGTACATTTAATAATATCCCGACAGAGGAAGACTTAGATGTTGTAGAAGAGGAAATCAATAAGATCACAAGAGAGAAGATCGGTGTGGAGGTTACGTTAGAACCGATCGCATTTGCAGATTATCCGAGCAAAGTAAGTCTTGCTTTACAGGGCGGAGAAAAAATCGATATTTATGAATCCCTTGGTGATTTTAATAATTATGTATCTACTGATATGACATATGAGTTAAATGATTTATTAGATCAGTATGGACAGGGAATTGTAGATGCAATCGGAGAGGACTGGCTTGCAGCCTGCACAGCCGATGGAACAATTTACGGTACACCGACTTTAAAACCAATCGCATTAACACCAATGGTTATCTACAGACAGGATATCGCAGATGAGCTTGGACTGGATATGAGTTCTGTTAATTCCATTGAAGATGTTACTGATATTTTAAAACAGGTGAAGGAAGCTTATCCGGATATGATTCCGCTTGCACCAGTAGAACCAGGTCATATCGGTTTAGATGTTACTTGGGGAGATGTTGATTTCCTGACAGATTCTATGTATTCTCCAACAGGTGTGTTAATGGGTGATGACCTTACGGTAACAGATTTATATTCTACAGATATCTATAAAGAGAGATGTGAGTTAGTAAGAAGCTGGTACAATGATGGTCTTGTAATGCAGGATGCGGCAACAACGACAAGTGCAGCAGCAGAGACAATGAGTTCCGGTAACTACTTCTGCTACATCGCAGCATATAGCTATCCGGAAGCTGACACAGCAGCATCCTTAGAGGCTCAGTGCGGCGGATATCCGATCGGGGCAAAAATGATCGGCGATGCATATCTTTCCACTGGTGATGTTAATATGGTAAGCTGGATGATCTCTTCCACAACAGATGTTCCGGAAGCTGCTATGAAGTTCTTAAACCTTACTTATACAGATGCGGATGTAATCAACTTACTGATCTATGGTATTGAGGGAAGAGACTATGTGAAAAACGATGATGGAACTGTTTCTTATCCAGAAGGAGAAGATTCTACAACCGTACCATATACAGCACAGTTAAGCTGTGGAACATTAGGAAATTATTTCTTAATGTACTGCCTAGAAGGATCTGATCCGGCATCTCTTGACTGGGAATTAGAGCAGAACAAGATTGCAAAGACATCTCCTGCAATGGGCTTCACCTTTGATTCCAGCAGTGTGAAGACACAGTACACCGCAGTAAACAATGTTATCAAACAGTATATGCCGGGATTAAACTGCGGAAGCTTAGATCCGGATACAGAAATTGAAAAATTTGTAAAAGCATTGGATGATGCCGGATACCAGGATATTTTAAATGCAAAACAGGAGCAGTTAGATGCTTGGGTTGCACAGCAGAAATAAAACAGAGTGACACGGTTTCACAGATATCAAAAGGCTGCCGCATGAAAATGCGGCAGTTCTACAGAAATGGAGAATAGAATGGAAAAGGCAATTGCAAAAAGTAAAAAAAGAAAATTTAAAAATCTGCCGCTCTTTATGATTGCACTGCCGGGAATCGTCTACTTACTGATCAATAATTATATACCAATGTTTGGTATTTTCCTGGCATTTAAGAATTATAGTCTTAGAAAAGGTGTATTCGGAAGTGATTGGTGCGGTCTTCAGAATTTCCAGTTTTTGTTCAAGACCAAAGATGCCTGGATTATGACCAGAAACACAATTTTATATAATGTGGCTTTCATTATTATTGGAACAATCGTTGCAATTGCAATTGCTGTGATGATGTGTGAACTTGGAAAAAAAACACGTGTTAAATTTTTCCAGGCAGCATTGCTTTTGCCGAACCTGTTATCCTGGGTCGTTATTGGATTTATAGCCTATGCATTTTTAAATGCGGATACCGGATTTATCAATAAAACAATCCTTGCAGGACTTGGATTAGACCCGGTATCATGGTATTCCTACACCGGAGCATGGCCGGCAATTATTATCATCGTAAATCTCTGGAAGAACATGGGATATCAGTCAATTGTTTATATGGCAAGTATTTCAGGTATTGATAAATCTATTTATGAAGCCGCAGCGATCGATGGTGCAACCAAAATGCAGCAGATTTTCAGAATTACGCTGCCAATGTTAAAACCAACGGTTATCACATTGACCTTAATGTCGATTGGAAGAATTTTCTACTCTGACTTTGGTCTGTTCTATCAGGTACCACAGAACTCAGGAGCATTATTTAATGTAACGCAGACCATTGATACCTACGTATACCGTGGATTGATGGAATTAAATGATGTTGGTATGTCAGCAGCAGCCGGACTCTATCAGTCATTAGTGGGATTTGCTCTTGTATTGATCGCAAATGGCATCGTACGTAAAGCAGATTCTGAAAACGCATTATTCTAAGGGGGGGCAGAGATATGACCGAAAGTAAAAGCTTTAACCGGGTGGCAACAATCATCCTTACCATATTAGTCATCATTGCAATGCTGCCAATCCTGTTGATTGTCATTGCATCATTTTCGGCGGAGTCATCCCTGATCCGAAACGGATATACTTACTGGCCGGAACAGTGGAGCTTAGATGCTTATTATTACATGGTAAAGCAGAGTATTATGATCTTAAGATCTTATGGAGTTTCTTTCCTGGTAACCTTTGTTGGTACCGCGTTAAGCGTAATTATCACAACCATGCTCGCATATCCAATGTCGAGAAAATCTTTCAAATATCGTAACGCACTGGCATTTTTCGTATTTTTTACAATGTTATTTAATGGTGGTATTGTACCGTCTTACATTATGTGGACAAAATTTTTCCATATCAAAAATACGATCTGGGCATTGATCATTCCGAACTATCTGGTAAGTGCATTTAATGTTATTCTTGTAAAAAACTATTATCAGAACAGTGTGCCGGATTCTTTGATCGAGGCAGCACAGTTAGATGGTGCATCTGAACTGAAAATCTTCTTTAAAGTCATGCTTCCGTTAGCGGTTCCAACCGTAGCAACGATCAGTTTGTTTACAGGTATCTGCTACTGGAATGACTGGACAAACGGTCTGTATTATATCAGCAATGAAAAGCTGTATAGTATCCAGCAGTTGTTAATGAAGATCATGAATAATATTCAGGCAATGCGTTCCAGCTCGAATGCAGCCCTGATCGGAACAGGTGCGATCGACTTGCCGGGAACATCTATCCGAATGGCCATGGCAGTGATCGGAATTCTTCCGATTATGCTGATCTATCCTTTTGTACAGAAATATCTGGTAAAGGGTGTTGTTGTCGGAGCCGTAAAGGGTTAATTTCATAGAGAAGTGTAGACAGTCTGCACAGAAGAAATAGTAGTTCGTGTTCGTGTGCATATTTCTTCTGCGGGGGCTGTTTTTTTAGGAGAAAAGAATATGACAGTAAGAGATTTAGTAAATAAGATTATCGAGAAGACCGGCGTGACACCGCTTCCGGAAGAAAAGACATGCGATCATCTGATGACGGGAAGCTGGGACATGGAAGTAAAGGGAGTTGTTTCGACTTTTATGGCAACCGTTGATGTGATCAGACAGGCAATCGACCTGGAAGCAAATTTTATTATCACACATGAGCCAACCTGGTTTTCAGGGGCAGATGATACAGAATGGCTTTCTGATGATCCGGTTTATCTGGAAAAGAAAAAGCTGATCGAGGAGCATAAGATCGCGATCTGGCGTTTTCACGACCATATGCATATGGATGCAGATGACGGTATTTATCGTGGTTTTGATGAAGAATTAGATTGGGGAAAATACCGTGTAAAATGTGACGGTGACCTTGGATGGTTTGGAGCAGTTTATGAGCTTCCGAAAACAACCCTGGAGGAGCTGGCACATTTTTTCCAGAAAGAGCTGGATATGAAGGTGGTACAGCTTGTTGGTGATCCAAAGATGCCGGTAAAACGAGTCAGTGCGTTGGTCGGAGGCGGAAGTCTTGGACTTGGACAGGAGAATCTTCCGATGCGTCATATGCATGCAGAAAATATTGATGTTGCGATCTGCGGAGATATCACAGAGTGGACACTTTCTGCTTATGTAAGGGATGCAGCACAGCTTGGCATGAAAAAAGGTATGTTAGTGCTCGGGCATGAACGGAGTGAAGAGTGGGGCATGAAACATCTTCCGGCATGGCTTAAGAGTATCACAGAAGATCTTCCGGTTACCTTTGTGGATGCGGGAGAACCGTTTACTTATATTGTATAGGAGGAAAAAAATATGACAATCAGAGAAATTACAGACAAAATTTTAGAGTACCATCCAAAATTCGATGCATCCTATGACGGATGCGACGGCTTCAAATCAGGAAATCCGGATGACGAATGTATAGGCATTGTATCAGCACTTGTACCAACTGTGGAAGTAATTAAAAAGGCAGCTGCGTTAGGATGCAATCTTTTATATGTACATGAACCATCCTATTATTCCACACCGGATTATCCGGACTGGAGAGCGGGATTTGAGAACAAGATCTATGAGGAGAAAAAAGCACTTTTAGATCAGTATGGAATTGCGGTCTGGAGAGATCATGACCATACACATGCACACAATCCAGATGGTATTTTTACTGGAGTGATTAAATATCTTGGATGGGAACAATATCGCGTAAATGCAGATACAGAAGGAATGACAATGTACTTTGAGTTTCCGGATATGACAGTGGAAAAGATGAATACATTATTGAAAGAGAAGATGTGTTTAAACGGAATCCGCTATATTGGAAATCCAAAAGATAAGCTTAAAAAGGTTGCGATTGTGGGACATTTACTGCCGAATATATTTGAACATCAGCCAACGACCGGAGATGGCTTCTGTAAGGAGTATGCAACAGAAGTGATCCGTATAATGGAAGAGGAAGATGTGGATGCAATCATTCCGGGAGAGACAATCGACTGGACAGTGATGTCTTATATCAGAGATGCGGTACAGCTTGGAAAAGTGAAAGCAGCATTTAACGTAGGACATTTCAATCTGGAGGAGCTTGGAATGAAGTATGCCGCGGACTGGATCCCGGAAGTGATCGGGAATGCGGTGCCGGTGCATTATGTGCCGAGTGGAGATATCTATAAATTTGAGTAAATAGAATATCAGGTACAGAAAGTAATATTTTTTAGCAGCGGGATTAGAATGAAAGTCAGCAAAAAGATTGAGTAGATCTTTTTTGCTGGCTTTTCTACATTAGATGATTTATAAAATGTTAATTTCAAACGCAAAATATCGAATAAAATTGATATGTTGCGTTTGAAATGGTATAATTTACGTATAAATAATTGGAAAATTACAAATAAACGGAGGTGGTTTTGATGAAAACATGCAGTGAAAAGGCATTAGAGTGGAATGTTACGCCTCGTACAGTAAATGCAATGTGTAAAAACGGAAGAGTTCAGGGAGCAGTAAAAGAAAAAAGAACCTGGTTAATTCCTGACGATGCAGAAAAACCTCTGGATGGAAGAATATCAACCGGGAAATATAGCAAAAAAAAGACAGAAAAAGAGAAAAAAACATTACCAGTAGGAATTTCGGATTATGTACGTGCACAATCGGAGTATTACTATGTTGATAAGACGCTGCTGATCAAAGAGTTTTTGGACAGAAAACCATTAGTCTCATTATTTACCAGACCAAGAAGATTTGGTAAAACTCTGAATATGGACATGCTCAGAGTATTTTTTGAAATATCAGAGGACGATACCAGTAAGTATTTTACAGATAAAGCGATCTGGAAATGTGGCGAAAAATATCGCAGACATCAGGGAAAATATCCGGTTATTTTCTTAACCTTCAAAGATGTTAAATTCGATACATGGGAAGCAACCATAGACAAAATCCGCGGATTACTTCAGGAAGAATATGGGAGGCATCAGGAATTACTAAGCAGTGACAGGATCTCTCAGTATGAAAGAGAATATTTCGAGAAGATCTTAGGAGCTCTGGCAAATGAGGTAGAGCTTACGTCTGCACTTGAGCGGTTATCTAAAATGCTTACAGTCCATTATGGCAAGGCTCCGATTATCATTATCGATGAATATGATACACCTATTCAGGAGGGATATTCAAAAGATTTCTACGATGAAATTATCGGATTTATGAGAAATTTTTTCTCGGGAGCATTTAAAGATAACAAGAACTTGTCTTATGGATTTCTGACAGGAATTCTGCGAATTGCACAGGAGAGTATTTTCAGTGGGCTGAATAACCTTTCCGTA
>OKRR01000180.1_pt1 | contig 73326 bp, 71 predicted proteins | sample 1601211 | NCBI WGS metagenome assembly OKRR01 (sample SAMEA3541525, study PRJEB24748) | human gut metagenome | biome: human gut; feature: human-associated habitat; material: faeces | place: China | collected 2012
TGTCTTAACATACTTTCTTCATTTAAAAACTACCAAGTTATTATTCTATTCTAATAATACTTTTATATCTTAGCAAACTTTCTTCATTTAAAAACTACCAAGTTATTATTCTATTCTAATGATACTTCTATGTCTTAACATACTTTCTTCATTTAAAAACTACCAAGTTATTATTCTATTCTAATAATACTTCTATGTCTTAACATACTTTCTTCATTTAAAAACTTCTAAGTTATTATTCTATTCTAATAATACTTCTATATCTTAGCAAACTTTCTTCATTTAAAAACTACCAATTTATCATTTAATAATTATATAAAGAAGAGTAAATAAATATTAATAGTATTTAAAAATTTCTAACTTATTATTCAATTAATTATTATGAAATATTACTAGGAAATAAAGTAATTTAAAATTGCCAAATTACTATTTAAATAAATAAAATAATATGATTTAGGAAGTTCTATAATAAATTTAAAACTCTCTAAAGTTATTATTTAATAATAAAATAGAATTAGAACTTGAAATTTACACCAAGTTATTAAAAAAAATAAAATTTATTTTTTTGTTTATTATTCCAACGAGAGAAGCTTTGTTGAATTTACATAATTTATTTGTTCTATTCCTGATATTATATCTTCAATAGGAATAGTTATATCTGAGATATCCAAAGATATTACTACTGATGCAACATCATTTATGGGAATATTTTGATTTATTGTAATTATGTTACCATTTACAGAAGAGAGATAATTAAGGACTTCAGATAACACACCTTTTTTGTGTTCAAGCATCATAGACACAAGAGCTTTTCTTCCTATACTGTTGTCAGATGGAAGAAATACATAATCTTTATATTTATAGTAAGTACTTCTACTGATTCCAACAATTTTTGCAGCATCACTTATCCCTTTTACCTTACCTTCAGTTAAAAGATTTCTAGCTTCAACCACTTTTTCAAAGTAATCTGGAAGTATTTTTTTATTGACAATAAGATATTTTTCTTTCATAATCTCCTCCTATAAAACAACTGCTCCTTTCATATCTATATCTAAAGTTCTAATAATCCAGCTGTTTTTTAGATTTTTTATCTCATATTCTATCTTCCACTGAAAATCTTTAGTTTTTGCAATATTCATTAGTGTTGGACCTGAGCCACTAATAAAAAGAGCAGTATTACCATTTTTTTCACAAATTTCCTTTACCTCTTCATATTCATTGATAAGAACATTTCTGTATTTTTCATGAAGTCTGTCAGAAAGTGATTTTTTTATAAGAAGCTCATCACCATTTTCAAGAGCTTTTAATAAAACAGCAGTTCTTGATATATTATATATTGCGTCTTTATAAGATATTTCAGAGGGAAGAACTTTTCTTGCTTCAGCTGTAGACAGTCTAAAATCTGGCACTAGTGCACAGAAATAAAGATTTTCACTAATATTATACTGAACAGTATATGGAATACCGTCTTCCACTAAAGAAGCTGTAAGACCTCCAAAAAGAGCAGGAGCTATATTGTCAGGGTGACCTTCAATATCATTGCATATTTTAAATATTTCATCTTTAGATAATGGACTTCCAGCAATAATATTTGCTCCCATTACCCCTCCAACAATGCAGGCAGCACTGCTTCCTAATCCTCTAGATATAGGGATATCACTTTTTATGCTAATTTCTATACCTGGAACAGGATAATTTAAAATTTCCAGAGTTTTCTTAAATGATGTATATACTAAATTAGAATCGTTTTGATATTTCTCCTCACAACCAACAATTCTTAAACCATATTCAATTCTTTTAAAAGTAAAATATGAATAGAGCTTAAAAGCAAGTCCCAAAGTATCAAAACCAGGTCCTATATTTGCTGTAGTTGCAGGAACTTTTACAGTAATCATAATATCACCTCAAAACAGTTTTTCATATCTTTCTTATTTATAACTGAAGTATGTATATCTTTTTTATTTTTTAAATTTCTAAGATTTTCAGGAATAGGAACTTTTGTTTTTTCATTTAGTAGTTCCATAATCTTAAATTCATCAGAATTATTTTCTCCAAAGAGAGATTCATAAACAGCTTTGCTGAATTTATATGGACTGGCTGTGGCTAAAACTATATTTTTATGTCTAGAATCTTTCTCTTTAAATTCTTTCATAACATTGTATGCTACTGCAGTATGTGTATCTAAAAGATAATTGTATTCATTATAGACATTTTTTATTGTTTCACTTGTTTGCAAGTCAGTAGTATATCCTGCATAAAACAGATTATCTATATAATTTTTTATTTCTTGGGATACAGTATATTTCCCATTAGATTTTAATTCAGCCATAAGATGTTTTACATATTTGTTATCATTTTTGCTTAAATGATAGATAAGTCTTTCTAAATTGCTGGATATTAATATATCCATAGATGGAGATAGTGTTTTATAGAATGAACGATTTCTATCATATGTTCCAGTTTTTATAAAGTCATACAAAACATTATTTTCATTAGATGCACATATTAATTTATTTACAGGAAGTCCCATGAGTTCTGCATAATATCCAGCAAGAATATCACCAAAATTTCCAGTAGGAACAGTGAAATTAACCTTTTCTCCTAAAACAATTTCATTTCTTTCAACCAATTTCATATATGAATAGAAGTAATAAACTATCTGAGGTACTAATCTTCCTATATTTATAGAGTTAGCAGAAGAAAGAGAATAATTTTTCTTTTTTAGTTTTTCTTTAATTTCCTCATCTGTAAATATTTTCTTAACTTCACTTTGTGCATCATCAAAATTGCCATTTATAGCATAAACATATGTATTATTTCCCTCTTGTGTTATCATTTGTTTTTCCTGTACTTTGCTGACTCCATCATTTGGAAAAAATACCAGTATTTTTATTCCTTCAATATTTTTGAAACCTTCCAAAGCTGCCTTTCCAGTATCTCCAGAAGTTGCAGTTAATATGAGAATTTTTTCTTTTATTTTGTTTAATTTTAATGCTTCAGTAGAAAGATATGGAAGTATAGAGAGAGCCATATCTTTAAAAGCAGAAGTAGGTCCATGAAATAATTCTAATATATAGTCGTTTCCAACTTTAACTAAGGGAGTTATGTCATCTGAGTTAAATTTTTTGTCATAAGCATTCTCTACACAATATTTTATATTTTTTTCTGGATAGTCATCTAATACTTTAGAAAGAATTATTTCAGCTATCTCAGTATATTTTTTACCTTTTAATTCAGAAATATTTATCTTTAAATTTTCCATATCTCTTCTTACAAAAAGTCCTCCATCACTGGCAATTCCTCTTATTACAGCTTGTGAAGCTGAGCATGTTATATCTTTTTCTCTTGTACTTTCAAATTTGCTGTTCATAATTTTCCTCCAAATTCTTATTGCATTTACCTACTTGCTATGATATAATGTTTTTCAAATAAATACAAGTGTTTTTATTATAAAAACAAAAAATATTTTGAAAGGGGTAAAATATGAAAATAGGATTATTAGGTTTTGGGACAGTAGGAAGTGGAGTATATGAGATAGTTAAGAGCAGCCCAACCTGTTTTTTTAATGATATAGAAATAAAAAAAATTCTTGTAAAAGATGAAAAAGATAAAGTTATGGATATAATAACTACAGATGCAGAAGAAATATTGAATGATAAAGATATTGATCTGGTAGTTGAAGTAATGGGAGGAATACATCCTGCATATGAGTATATAATGAAATCATTAAAAAGTAAAAAAAGTGTAGTAACTGCAAACAAAGCAGTGGTAGCTGCATATTTAAAGGAGTTTACCAAAACAGCTTATGAAAATGGAGTGTCATTTGAATATGAAGCAAGTGTATGTGGTGGAATTCCATGGATAAAATCTTTAGAAAAAGCAAAAAGAATTGATGAAATAAATGAAGTGTATGGAATATTCAATGGAACAAGTAATTTTATACTGGATAATATGGCTAAGAAAGGTTATGAATTTCAGGAAATATTAAAAATGGCACAGGAAAAAGGATATGCAGAGAGTGATCCATCAGCTGATATAGATGGAATAGATATAATGAGGAAATTATTGATAACTTCTAGCCTAGCTTTTGAATGTGAAATACCAGAAAAAGAAATAGATGTTTTTGGAATAAGAAATATACAAAAAGGAGATATAGAATATTTTAACAGTATTGATTGTACAGTAAAACTTATTGCAAAAGGAAAAAAATCAGAAAATAGATATTGTGCTTCTGTAGAGCCAGTACTTTTTAAAAATGACAGAATAGAAGCAGCAGTACCTCAAAATTTTAATATAGGAACTATTTGTGGAAAAACTATAGGAGAATTAAAATTTTATGGACAGGGAGCAGGTAAACTGCCAACTGGAAATGCAATAGTACAGGATATAATTGATATTATGGAAGCTAAAGGAAATTTAATTGAAAGAAAATTTGAGAAAAATTTAATAAAAGACAGTTCCCTAATATCAGGAAAATATTATATAAGAATCAATGATAAAGAATTTGAAAAAGATAATTCTAATATTATTGAAAAAAAATTAGAATACTCAGGAAATACTATCTATATAACTAAAGAAATAGATTGCAGGACTATGAAACAAGCAGCAGAAAAATATCTAAAAAAAGATATATTTTATGCTAGATTTGAGAACTAGAAATTAAAGGAGATTAAAATGATAAAAGTAGCAAAATTTGGAGGTTCATCACTGGCTGATGCCGAGCAATTTAAAAAAGTGAAAAAAATAATAGAAAATGATGAAAATAGAAGAATTGTAGTGGTTTCAGCTGCTGGAAAAAGATTTAAGGAAGATAATAAAATAACAGATTTATTATATCTCTGCTATGCTCATATAAAATATTCAGTTTCTTATGAAAGTATGTTTTCTATAATAGAAAAAAGATATTTAGAGATAAGAGATCAATTAGGGTTAAAATGCAATCTCGAGAGTGAATTCAGAGTAATAAAAAGTAGAATGAAAAAAGGTATGAACAGGGATTATTTAGTGAGTAGGGGAGAATATCTTGCTGGAATGTTAATGGCAGAATATTTAGGATATGAATTTATAGATGCTGAAAATGTAATATTTTTTGATTATAACGGTAAAGTGGATATTGAAAAAACAAGAGAAGCAGTTGAAAAAGCAGTAGAAAGAAATCCCAAAGGAGTTATTCCTGGATTTTATGGAACACTGCCAAATGGAGAGATTAAACTTTTTTCTAGAGGAGGTTCAGATATAACAGGAGCAATAGTTTCAGATTGTATAAAAGCTGCTGTTTATGAAAACTGGACTGATGTATCTGGAATATTAATGGCAGATCCAAACATAGTTAAAGACCCTAAGAGGATAGAAATAATAACATACAGTGAATTGAGAGAGCTTTCATATATGGGAGCTAATGTGCTTCATACTGATGCAGTAGCACCAGCAAAAAAAGCTAATATTCCTATTAACATAAGAAATACAAATGCTCCAGAAAATCCCGGAACTATAATAGTTGATGAAAATAATGAGCTGTTGAAAAATGCTAAAAATTATTTTATAACTGGAATAGCAGGAAAAAAAGATTTCTCTGTCATATCAATATATAAAGATCATATGTCAGGGGAGATAGGGGCTATAAGAAAGGTTTTGGAAATATTTGAAAAATATAAAGTGAGTATAGAACATATTCCTACTGGAATAGATACTTTTTCTATAGTAGTAGCTACTGAAAATATAAATAAATATCTTTATGAAATAGTAGCAGATATTAAAAGAGAATGTGAGCCTTCAGAAGTAAAGGTGATAGATAATATAAGCCTCATAGCTACTGTAGGACGTAATATGGCTGACAGACCTGGAATGTCTGGAAAACTTTTTGCTGCCATAGGACATAGTGGAGTAAATATAAGAATGATATCTCAGGGATCAGATGAAATAAATATTATAGTTGGTGTTGAAAATGAAGATTTTGAAAAAGCTATAAATGTAATATATAATAATTTTGTTATTTAAGGAGAGATAAAATGAGAAAATATAATGTAGGAATATTGGGAGCTACTGGAGCAGTGGGAAAAGAGATGTTAAAAGTATTAGAGGAAAGGAATTTTCCAGTAGAAAATATAAGGCTTTTTGCCAGCAGCAGAAGTGTTGGTAAAAAGATGCTTTTTAAAGGCAAAGAATATGAAATAGAGGAAGCTAAAAAAGGAATTTATAAAGGAATAGATATATTGTTAGGAGCAGTAGAAAATGAACAGGCTAAGGAATTTATTCCATCTGCAATAGAAAATGGTGCAATAGTAATAGATAACAGCAGTGCTTATAGAATGGCAGCTGATGTACCACTTATAGTTCCAGAAGTAAATCCAGAGGCTGTAGAAACTCATAAAGGGCTCATTGCCAATCCAAATTGTGCAACTATAATAGGACTTGTAGCAGTAAATGAACTTAATAAATATTCTGAAATAGAAAGAATGATAGTATCCACTTACCAAGCTGTATCTGGTGCTGGAAGTGGAGGTATAAGTGAATTGGACGCAGAAATAAAAGCTATAGCAGAGGGAAAGGATTTTGCTATGAAAATATTCCCTTACCAAATAGCGTATAATTTAATACCTCAGATAGGTGGATTTGATGAAAAAGGGTACAGTTCAGAAGAAATGAAATTTCAGAATGAAGGAAGAAAAATATTGAATAATCCTAAGTTAAAAGTAAACTGTACATGTATTAGAGTTCCAGTGTACAGAAGTCATTCTGAATCTATAACTATTGAATTTAAAGATAGAATAGATGCAGAAAAAGCAAGAGAAATATTGAGTAAAGCAGAAGGGGTAAAATTAGTAGATGATCCTCAAAATAAAAAATATCCTATGCCTTTAGATACAAGTGATCAAGACTTGGTGTATGTTGGAAGAATAAGAGAAGATATAAGCAATGATGAAGGAAAAGGATTAACTCTTTGGTGCTGTGGAGATCAGGTGCGTAAAGGAGCAGCAACTAATGCAGTTCAAATTGCAGAACTGCTTATAAAAAAAGAAATGATATAGAATAAAATTAGAATATCTGTAGAAATGTTGAGAAAAAGACAAGATACAGATATTTTATTTTTATACCTAAATTAAAAGTCCGATAATCAATAAGATAAAAAATAAATTTTTATAGTAAAAAAACTAACATTTTTCAGCTTTAATTTCAATAAGATTCTATTGTTTTTATGATTTTTCTATAATATAATTTAATTGTAATATGAGGAGGCTGAATAAAAATGGCACTAGAAAAAATAGTTATGCTTGGTGACAGCATCATAGACTGGAATCACAGCAGTAAATATATAAATTATGGACATGCAGGATTTAAAACAAGAGATGTATTATGGCTTTTGGAAGAAAAATCTGAAATAAAAGGAGATATTGGAATACTTTTAGTTGGAGTAAATGATATTTTATGTGGCTTTAAAGAAGAATATACTTTAGATTATTATAATAAAACTGTAGAATTGTTTAAGCAAAGATTTAAGAAGCTTATATTATTAAGTATGCTTCCAAGTGATACCCCAAGAATAAATATAAAATCTAAAATGTTAAATATTAAATTAAAAAATCTATACAATGAAGATTTTTTTGATATTTATAGTTTATTTTTAGATGGAGGTGAATTGCTGGCAGATAAATATACAGTAGATGGAATACATTTAAATAATGATGGATATGATATTTTTAATAAAGCTTTAAATGAAATTGTAGAAAAAGTGAAATATAGAGAAAAAGGATATCCAGACAGGGAAACTGCTGAAAGAGAACTAGAAGAAGCAGGAAAACTTAATCCTGGACAATGGATAACTCATTCTAAATATGCAGCTCTTGCATGTGAAAAAATTGCAGAGTGCTGTCCTCATCTGGATAGTGAAAAAGCTTATGTGGTAGGACTGCTTCATGATATAGGAAGAAGAGTAGGAATAGTACAGGAAAGGCATATGCTGGAAGGATATAAATATTGCATGTCTAAAGGGTGGAAGGAAGTTGCTCAGATATGTATAACACATTCTTTTATGCTGAAAGATATAACTACTTCTATTGGAAAGTGGGATATTTCTAAAGAAGACTATGAATTTATGAAAAGATTTATAGAAGATGTTGTCTATGATGACTATGATAAATTAGTCCAAATGTGTGACAGTTTAGCTCTTCCAAGTGGATTTTGCTTTCTTGAAAAAAGGTTTGTAGATGTAGCAATGAGGTATGGAGTAAATGAATATACTACTAAAAGATGGGGAGCAATCTATGATATCAAAAAATATTTTGAAAAGATAGCTGGTAAATCTATAGAGGAAATATTGGAAATTTCATAAAATCTAGAAATTTATTTATTATTTAATGATTAATAAAAAATTATCTGTAGAAATAGAGTGAAATTTATTGAATAAAATTTTGAAGCATATATTTAATTTTTAGTTATAATAATGTTATAATCATCTCTTTTGTAGAAATATAAAAAAGATCAAAGGAAAGAAATCTCTCTTCTCCTCTGATCTTTTTATTTTATTGTTGTTTTTCAATTTTATACAGCAAAGAATATAAAAGTGGAACAACAAATAGTGTCAGCATTGTTGAAGCTGTAAGCCCAAAAACTATTGTTATAGCCATATCTCCATATAGTGGGTCAAAGATAAGAGGCAGCATTCCAAAAATTGTTGTAACTGACGCCATGGAAACTGGTCTTATCCGACTTATAGCTGAATCAATAATGGCAGTATAGGGATCTTTTTTATCTACATTTATCTCATATTTTATTTCATCTATAAGCACTATAGAATTTTTTATCATCATACCACTAAGGCTTATAGCTCCTATGATAGACATGAATCCAAAAGATCTTCCTGTGAGGAATAATCCAGGTGCTATACCTATAAATGACAGAGGAAGTATAGCAAAAATTATAAGAGGATCTTTCAAAGTTGCAAATAAAAGCACACATATTGTGAACATAATTGTTCCTTGTAGTGGAAGTGTAGAAAATACTGCAGCTACATTTTTATTCTGCTCATAATATTCTCCACCCCATTCAATTTTATAATTATCTGGCAGAGATAATTTATTTACCTCTTTTTCAACTGCTTTTCTAATGCTCTCAGCAGTAACACCACCAGAAATATCACATTGAACCTTTATGGCTCTTATTCTATTTCTTCTCCAGATTTCAGGGTCTTCCCATTTTAAACTTTCTTTTTCAATAACTCTATTTAAAGGAAGACTTTTTATTCCTAATCCCCATACTGGTGTCTGACCAATGTTATTAATTTCAAGCTGTTGTCCTCCAGATTTTTCTCTTAGAACTATCGGCATTATTTCAGTTCCCTCTTTATATTTTCCAAGGGTCATTCCTTCAGTAGCTCTATTTAATGAATTGGCAACATCTAAAGGAGAAATCAGATTTTTTCTTTCAATATTTTGTGATAATACAGGTGACCAGATTAAAACTTTATTTTTCCAATCTGTCTGTATATTTTCAGCATTTGGAATAGTTCTCATAATATTCATGACTTTTTTTGACAATTCTCTTAAAACATATGGGTCTGGTCCAAGTATTCTCACTTCTACAGGATATTTTGTAGGAATACCATTTACATATTTTCTTACTTCTATTTTAGTATCAGGAATATTTTCCCTGACAAATTTCTTTATATTTTCTCCAATTCTATTTACACTTTCCAATTTATTCACTGAAATGATAAGCTGAGAAAAACTATTATTTTGCAGCTCTGGAATAGTTGCCACATAGTATCTGGAAGGAGAAGAACCAACAGCAGCTGTTACATTTATTATATCCTTATCTTTGAGTAATTCTTTTTCTACTATTTGGCTTATTTTATCTGTTTTTTCAAGTGAAGTTCCTTCAGGCAGCCATAAATTTACAACAAATCCCTTTTTATCAGAATCAGGGAAAAAGGTAATAGGCAGTCTTGTGAAAAGCAGCATAGAAAATAAAAATGCACCAATAATTATTCCTAATGAAAGGAACTTATGAGTTAAAACTTTTTCTAAAAATTTATGACACAAATCATAAAATTTTTCTTTTCTTCCATTTTTATCTTTTTCTTTATCCAGTTTTAAAAAGATATCGCAGAATACAGGTATTTGAGTCAATGCCAATACCCAGCTCAATCCTAAGGACACAGCCATTATCCAGAAAAGAGTAGAAATATATTCTCCTGCATCAGTTGGCATCAAATACATAGGAAGAAATGCTATTACAGCAATAGCAGTGGCTCCAAGCAGAGGAACAGCAGTTTTTTTAACTGGTTTAGTCAATGCATCATACCTGTTTTCACCTTTTTCCAGACTGGTAAGTGTTCCATCAACTACAACTATTGCATTATCAACAAGCATTCCCATGGCTATGATAAAAGAACCAAGAGAAACTCTCTGCATATCCATTTTAACAGCAAGCATATATATCAAAGTTCCCAGTATGGAAAGAATAAGTCCACTTCCTATTATAAGTCCACTTCTCATACCCATTGTAAACAATAAAACTCCAACAACAACTACTACTGAGGCAACAAGATTGTTGACAAATTGTCCAATAGCATTTGTAACAAGTTCTGGCTGATAATATACTTTTTCAATTTCTATACCTACAGGAAGATTTTTCTTTATTTCATTGAGTTTTTTATCAATGGCTTTACCAGTATCTATGACATTAGTTCCGACTTCTGGTGAAAGCATAAGTCCCATGGCATCTTTCATATTATATCTCATTTTACTTTTTACAGGAGTTGAAAAAGATTTTTTTACAACAGCAATATCTTTTAAAAGAACTGTTTCTTCTCCACCCCTTAAATTATCTTTAGAAAAAACAACTAGATTTTCTATATCTTCCAAACTATTGAAAGCTTCATTGATATCTACTCTTATTTTCATATCTCCATGTTCTATTGAGTTGCTGTAAGCTGGAAGATTTTGTGAAATAAAAGAAGCAAGTATAAGCTTTTCATTTATTCCAAGGGCATTAATTTTTTCTCTATCAATAACTACTTCAACAGCAGAATCAACTTTTCCATAAATTGTAGTCTTTGATACCCCTGGAATAGAATGAAGCTCTCTTTTTATATATTTTACATACCTATTTAATTCTTCTTTAGAATATCCCTCACTTGTAACAGCAAAAAACATTCCATAGACATCTCCATAATCATCTAATACAATGGAAGGAATAACACCACTAGGGAGATTTTTTTGTGCATCATTAATTTTTTTTCTGACATTATCCCAGTATTGGTCTATTACCTCTGCCTTTAATGCTTCATTTAATTTTATTTTAACTTCTGAATAGCCAGCTTTAGAAACACTTTCAATATATTCTACATTTTCAATTTGTTGAAGTGCACTTTCTATTTCATCTGTCACCTGCAATTCAACTTGGTGTGGATCAGCTCCTGGATATAAAGTTACTACAATAGCTTCTTTTACTCTGAATTCAGGATCTTCTAATTTTCCAAGTTTCATATAAGAAAAAATTCCACCTACTATAATGACAAATGTCAGAAAAAGTGTAACTGTTCTATTTTTTATCGAGTAATCGATTATATTCATATGCTCCACCTCTTATAAGACATTTCCCACATTAGTTTCACTTTCTTCAGGAATAAGTTTTACCTTTTCTCCATCTATGATAGTATTAACTCCAGCAGTAATAACTTTTTCATTTTTATTCAACCCCTCTAAAATCACTATATTTCCATCAGGGTAAAGATTTCCAATTTTAACTTCTCTTGTTTTTGCAACACCATTATCATAGATATATACTTTACTTCCATTATCTTCAAAAAGAGCAGAGGCTGGAATAATAATTGGTGATGAGTCATCTCTTTTTACAGAGGCTATAACTTTTCCACTCATTCCCATATTGATATCTTTTCCATCAAGTAGTTCAAAAGTTGCTGGATAAGTTAATTTTGAAAATTCAGGATTTTTTCCAATTTCTTTAAGCTTTAACTCATATTTCTTTTCTGTGTTGTCGTTTAAAACAAAAATAAATGATACAGCATTTTTTAAAATATCAATATCTTTGCTGGCAATACTGATTGTTACTTCTGGATTTACATCTGCTGAAAGAGAAACTATAGGTGTTCCAGCATTTACAACAGTTCCTGCATCAACAAATTTTTTAGAAATATATCCTGAATACGGAGCTTTAAGCTCAGTATCTTTTAATTTGTTTCGAGCATTTTCCACTCCCTGCTGTGCTTCTTTTAAAAGAGAAACAGCAGCTTTTTTTTGAGCTGTTATTATATCAAAATTCTTTTTTGTCATAGCATCAGCTTTGTAAAGTTTTTCAGCTCTGTTATATTGAAGAACTGCATTATCAGCAGAAGCTTTAGCAGCTTCATATTTTTTCTTATAAACTTCCAGATTTATTTCATAATCTCTGCTGTCCATTTTAGCTAATATTTCATCTTTTTTTATTGTTTGTCCTTGAGTAAGATTCATACTTTCTATTGGTCCTGCAATCTTAAAAGATAAAATTGTTTCTTTGCTTGGTGTAGTTATTCCAGAAAAAGAAAAATATTCAATAGAATCAGAATTTTTTATTTCTATAACTTTTACAGGACGAATTATTTTTTCCACTTCTTTCTGTTTTCCACATGAAGAAATTAACAAGATAGAAGCAGTAATTAAAATCAATGATTTTATTCTTCTATTTTTCATATACCTTTTCTCCTTTTGTAAATATAGATTTTCCCATAAGCATATTAAGAGAAGATAAAGAAATCTGATATTTATATTCAGCTTTTTCTTTTATACTTAAAGCCTGTTCATAGTCAGCCAAAGCTTTTATATATTCCCAGTTATCAATAGCTCCTACTTCTTTTTCAGCTTTTTTCTGTTCAAATCTTCCTTTATTTACAATATAATTTTTTGAAGCTATATCTCTTTCTTCTTTAGAACTTTCTAAAACATTATATGCATTTACCGTTTCAAAAATAACTTTCATTATTTCCTGTTCTTTTTTGATGAAGGCAATTTCTTGATTTTTTCTGGCTTTTTTATATTCATTTATATTTTGAAAACCATTAAATATAGAAAAAAATCCTCCAAGAGTACCCATAAAAAAATCAGGGTCAGCAAGAGCTTCATTACTTGTATTTATATATCCACCAGTCAAAACTATTCTTGGAAGAAAATTTGTAATTGCTATTTTTACAGCATCTCCATTCATATCAACAGCAGTATCCCTTATTTTTATAAAGTCACTATTTTTTAATGACTCATAAACAGCCTCTTCCATAGAAATATTATCTTCAATGAAAGGAGTTGGCTTTTCCAAGTGAATATCTAAAAATGGATATAAATCAAGATTGTTCATCAAGGAAATTTTAGCACTTTGAAGATCACGCTCGTTTTGTTTCAAAGCATGTTCTTTCATTTTTACCATCTGTTCTGTTCCTTCATACTCCCACTTTAAAATGCTTTCGGTTTCTAATGCAACTTTTGCATTTTTATTTAATTCTTGAGCAGAAGCTAATTCTTTAGACAAATACTCTCTTTCAGATTCCAAAGCAAGAATATAGTAATATTCACCAATAGTCTGGAGCTTAATCATTTTTTCTGTAAGATCTCTAGTAAGTGCAGATATATTTTCTCCCTTTTGTCTAGCACTGTATAAGAACCATGTAGATGGGACAAAAATAGGCATTTGTGCATTTACATTGAAAAAAGAAAAACTTTTATCAAGAAGTCTTCCTTCTAATGTAGCTGGAAATCCAGGTAAAGCAGGAATTCCTGTGTCTAAAGCTTCACCCATAACTTTGCTATTCAGCATAGTATAACTATACCCTAATGAAATTTTTGGAAGAAAATTACCAAAAGCTATTCTTTTATCCAGTTTTGCTATTTCCTCTTCAATACTCTTTACTTTTAAATCAAGGTTTCTATCTACACTTATTTTTAAAGCTGCTTCTAAAGTAAGTGTGTTATTATATTGTTTTATATATTCTTTGCTTTCTTTCTCTTTTAATGAAAGATTATCGAATAATTTAGTATTTTTATCAGAGGTATTAAGAGTAGAACAACCTGCTATTAAAATAGAGTAAACTACTAAGATTAAATTTTTCAATTTTACCTCCCCTATGTTATTTAACCGTTTTTTATATTCTATTACAACAATAGATTTTTTACCACTATTATTTTCATTTGAATACGCTTATAATAATATACTACTGTTATCATCATATTTCCTTTTAATGTTTTTTATAATCAGAAATATAAAAAAAGACAAAGTTAATTACTCTGCCTTTTATATTTTACTTTTTATCATCATCTTTTTTTATTTCGCCCTCTTTAAAAGAAGCAGTACCTAAAAGTTTTCCATTTTCATAGAACATACTCCAGTCACCATTGAGCTGTCCTTCTTTAAAATTTCCCACAGCATTGATTATTCCATTTTCATAGTATCTTACATATTTCCCATTTTTTACATGAAGTTTGTATTCTTCTTTTATTTTTACTTCTCCGTTTTCATAATAATAAATAGCTTCTCCATCAAGAAGTCCATTACAAAAATTTTCACTTACTTCTATTTCACCATTTTCAAAATATGTTTCATATTTTCCATGAAGCAGATTATTTTTAAATGAAGCTAATTCTTTTATTGCACCATTGGGATAATAAGTCATTTTATTTCCATTTAGCTTACCATTTTTAAAAAACCCTCTTGTTTTTACAGAACCATCTTCATAATATTTTACCCATTCTCCATCCATTCTATCATTTAAAAATCCCATATATTCTTTCATTTGACCATTTTCATAATATTGAATAGAATCACCAGAAATATGCCCAGCTTTAAAATCAATAGATTCTTTTACTTGACCGTTTTCGTAAAATTTTATTTCAGTTCCTTCTTTAAGCCCATTTATATAAGGTTCTATTGTTTTAATTTCACCATTGGGATATCTGTATATAAAATTTCCAGAGAAAGGATCATTTTCGCCTAAGACATAAGCTAGTCCATCTATTAATTGTTTCTGGTAAAATTCCACTTCCCTAGTTTTTTCCATTTGAATCCTCCTGCACAAAACTATATTTCATCAATTTTTTATTTTTCAATTATTTCTTTTTCTTCATTATCCTCTTCATCTAGTTTTTTTAAAAACCATTTTTTCACTTTAATTATTACAACTAATAAAATGAAATAGTGAATATATTTTAGTTCTTCAAAAGTTTTTCCCAGCATTTTGTCACATATGAATATTAAAGCTATCCACAATGCAAGGACAACTAAAAGTAACCCAACAAATTTTCCCCAGATTTTCCAAAAGTTTTTTCTTTCCTCCATAAATATAATGCTCCTCAATATATTCAATTTATATTCTATTATAGCATAAAAACACTTTTAAAACTACATTATGAAAACAAAAAACTTATAAAATATCTATATTACAAAAGAAGTTCATATAATTTAAACCATTTCAGCCAAGGTATATTAAGGTCTAAATCTATTGTATCAATATACTCATATCCTAATTTTTCATATAGAGATATAGCAGGTGTATTTTGAACAGCAACATCTAAACGAATAGACTTCATTCCATTTTCTTTTCCAAATTTCTCTGCAAATTTCATAAGAGAAAATCCCACATTATTTTTCATAAACTTTGGGTGAACAGCAAAAGTTCTTATAACTAATATATTTTCATAATTGTTTTCAGTTTTCCAAATGGCTTTGTCATAAGCTTTTTCAGGTTCATGGCTCAATATAATAGTTCCTGCAATTTCCTTATTTATATCAATTACATATAAATTTTCACTTTTGATTCCTTCAGCTGCATTTTCTCTGATTGGGTATAACCCTTTTCTCCAACCAGGATAATTAATATTCTGTTCCAGATAATCATTCAAAGAATCATATAGTTTTTCCAATTCATCTAAATCATTCATAGTTCCTTTTCTGATAACATATTTACGCATCGTTTCCCCCTAAATACATATTTAATGATAATTTTACAGGAAAATTTATTTATCTGCAACTAAAAGGAAATTTAAGTGAAGAACATAGATCTTAAAAAGCTAAAATAATTTGATATAATTTATTATGCACTCATTATATTAAATTAATAAAAGTTTAAAACCCTAAATAAATTATAAGATATGGTAATTTTGAACATTTGTGACAAGGGACAAAAAATTGCAAAAATAATGAAGAATAAAGTCCTTTTAAATGTAAATTTTTTAGAATAATATTATATTAAGATATACAGAAAGGAGACTATATGTTTATAGATAATAAAAAAATTATATTATTAAATCATTTAAACGAGGATATAGAAAAAGTCTCTGAAATTCTAGGCATATCTGAAAGAACCATCAGATATCGTATAGAAGATTTGAACGAATTTTTTATTGATGAAAAAATTGATTACAAAATAATTATAGAAAACAGGATAATAAAAGGGTTTGGAAATCTTGAAGAGGTGATAAAAGAGCTTGAAGATAAAAATTATAATTTCTCAAAATCAGAAAGACTGGAAATAATATTTTTATTTTTGTTAATTTCAAGTGATGGATGCAAAGCAGATGAAATATGTAGTTTAGTTGATATAAGCAGAAGTACATTTAAAATTGATATGAGATTTATAAGACAAGAATTTGAAAAGAAAGAATTAAAAGTAATTTCTAAGGCTAATAAAGGTCTTATAATTTTAGGAAATGAAATTATTATTAGAAAACTTCTATTAGAAAAACTAAAAAAGATTTTTGAAATAGAAAATAAAAAATTAAAATTTTTTGAAAAAATAAGTAGTTATGAAGTCAATATAATAAAAAATTATATAAGTCCACATAATATTCAAACAGTAACACAATATCTGGAAAAATTAAAGATAGTTTTAAATAAAAAAATTTCAGATGAAGCTTACCAAATTCTTATGATTTATCTCCTTATAGTAATTAAAAGGTTAAAAAATAACTTAACATTAGAAAAAAAATTACAGAATCAAGAATTTATAAAATCAACCTATGATTTTGAAATTGTAAAAAGTAATATTTTTATTTTAGAAAATAATGAAAATATTAAAATGAATGAATTAGAAATTATTAAAATAACAGAATTTCTTTTAGGAGCACATACTTATAATTTTAAATATTCTTTTTATGAAAACTGGATTTATATTGAAAAAATGGCAGATGATCTCATTAAAAAAGTAAGTGAAAAAATTAATTTGAACATATTAAAAGACAGTACTTTAAGAGATGGATTGATAAATCACCTTATACCTACAATATACAGATTAAAAAATGATATAGAGCTTGAAAATTCAATTCACAGGGAAATCATAGAACAATATCCTGTTCTCTATAGTGAAGTAAAGACAGCATTAAAAAAAATAGAAGATTTTATAGGGAAGGAATTTTCTGAAAATGAAACATCATTTTTTGTAGTTCATTTTGTACTTTCTATAAAAAGAATGGCTGAAAAATTAGAAGAGAAGAAAAAAATTTTAATAGTATGTGGATTAGGATATGGAACTTCTAATCTTTTAAAACAAGAAATGGAAGAACTTTTTGATGTTGAAATAAAAGATCTAGTTCCTTTAAATAATTTGAAAAATATTGATATAAGTGAAATTGATTTTATAATCACTACAACAGACATAAAAAAATTAGAAGTAAATATACCAATAGTTAAGGTAAATTCAATTCTTACAAAAGAAAATATAACTGACTTATTAACAGTTGGAATAAAAAATCGAAAAAGCAGAATAAATATTCCAGAAATAATGGAAATAATTAAGAAATATTCCAGTATAGAGAACGAGGAAGAATTAGAAAAAATATTAGCAGATTATTTTAAAAATATTGAAAATAAAGAGATAGAAAAATTTATAGAACTATCATTAAAAGATATTCTTCCTTTAAAAAACATAAAAATAATGAAAAATGCAAAAACATGGGAAAAAGCTATATTCCAAGCAGGAAAAATACTTTATGACAATGGTTATATAAAAAAGAACTATATTTTTGAAATGATAGAGAAAATAAAAGAACTTGGTTTATATATGATGATTGGAGAAGCTATAATTCTACCTCACGCAGATATTGGAGAAAATGTTATTAAAACAGGAATTAGTTATCTGCAATTAATAGAACCTGTAAAAATTGAAGATGATATAGAAATAAAACATATTTTTGCACTGGCAAGCTGTGATAAAAATGAACATATAAAAGGTCTGCTTGAATTAAAGAAGAATATAGATGAAAATAATCTAAAAGAAATTTTAGAAAAATGTAGTACATCAGAAGAAATTTTTAACATAATTGAAAATATTAGCAAATAATTTTAAGGAGGATGATTTTATGAAATTACAAACTGAAAGAGAGAAAGTTGTAAAATATTTAAATCTTTTAATTGAAAAAGGATTAACAAAAGGAACTGGGGGAAATATATCTATTTACAATGAAAAAGAAAATCTAGTAGCAATATCTCCAAGCAGTGTTCCTTATGATATTTTAAAACCTGAAGATATTATGGTTGTAGATTTAGATGGGAAAGTAGTAGATGGAAATCCTATGTATGTGCCTTCTTCAGAAACAGGAATGCATTTAAAAGTATACAAGGGAAGAGAAGATATTAAAGCTCTTGTCCATACTCATGCAATGTACTGTACAACAATTTCATGTTTAAGAGAACCATTAAAAGCTGTTGATTATATGCTGGCAATAACAGGAACTAATGAGGTGAAATGTGCAGAATATGCAATGTTTGGAACCCCAGAATTAGCAGAAAATGCCTTTGAAGCTATGAGAGGAGCAAAGGCTTGTTTATTAGCAAATCATGGGGTTAATGTAGGAGCAATAGATATAGAAAATGCTTTTGCAATAACAGAATATGTAGAATTTTGTGCAGAACTTTATGTAAAAGCCAGAAGCATAGGTAATCCAGTAATACTTTCTAAGGAAGAGATAGATAGGCATATTGCCAAATTTGGTTCATACTGCAAACTATAATTCTAATCTATAAAGGGAGAAATAATGTTTGAAAAAAAATACATATTCAGATTAAATGAAAAACTTACAAGAGATGAAGTGTTAGAAACTGTTGGAAATAAATTTTATCATGATGGAATTGTAACAACAGGTTTTGTAAAAGCAATACAGCAGAGAGAAAAAGATTTTCCAACAGGAATGATTTTAGAAAAAGGCACTAATATAGCTATTTCACACACAGATGATAAATATGTAATAAAAGATAGAATAGCAATAATTATAGCTGATAATCCTGTTATTTTTAAAAGTATAGAAAATGGAGAAAATGATATAAAGTGTAATATATTTTTTGTAATGGCATTAACTAAAGAAAATAAAAACGAAATATTATCAGCTATGGCTGATTTATTTGAAAATTATGAAGATATCCTGAAAAAATTTCCTTTAATGACAGATGAAGAAATATTGGATATTCTTTTATGAGGAGGCAAGATGGGAATATTTAGCAAGTTTTTAAAAAATGATAAAGTAGAAAAAGTAGAGGCAAGAGAAGAAAAAACTGAAATAAAAATAAGCACAGGGAATAAAAAATATAAAACAATTATTGCGTGTGGAAGTGGGATAGCTACTTCAACAATGGCTAGAAGCAAAATAGAAAAAGGACTTGAAGAGAGAGGGATTCTTTTAGATGTTACTCAATGTAAAATAGGTGAACTTGAAGGAATGGCAAAAACTTTAAAACCTGACTTTGTAGTACATACAGTAGTTTTACCAAAAGATCAGAAATTTGATTGCCCTGTTTTTTCAGGAGTACCATTTTTAACTGGTGTTGGAATGAAAAAAACTTTAGACGAAATTGTTGAAGCTATAAAAAAATAAATATAAAATGAGGAGGGATTTATGAATATAATACAAGCATTGCTTGATATGGGAGCAGTTGTTGTTTTACCAATAATCATTTTTATTTTAGGATTGATATTTAGGTTAAAGCCAAAAGAAGCTTTCAAATCTGGGTTGACTATTGGAATTGGCTTTATAGGAATAAATCTTATTATAGGAATGATGGTTTCTAACTTGGGAACTGCAACACAGAAAATGTCTGAAAATTTTAATCTTAATCTGACTACAATGGATGTAGGATGGCCTGTTGAAGCAGCTATGTCTTTTGCAACTCCTCTTGTTGTATGGATATTTATACTTGCAATAGGAATAAATTTTATTATGCTTGCTTTAAATTGGACAAATGTAATGAATGTAGATCTTTGGAATTTCTGGCATTTTATATTCACAGGTGCATTAGTATACTATAGTACTGGTTCTTTTGTTCTTGCAATGATAGCCTCTGCAATAACTATTATAATAATTTTAAAGCTGGCAGACTGGGCAGCTCCAATAATAAGTAAATATTTTGGTATGGAAGGAGTAACATTTGCCCATGTTGAGACAATAAACTGGCTTCCAGTAGGATATGCAATTAATAAATTAATAGATATGATACCAGTTATCAAAGATATAAAAATAGAATTAAAAGAAAAGGATAATACTAGTTCATTGATGTCTATATTTGGAGACCCTGCTATAATGGGATTAATATTAGGGGTTATAATCGGATGTTTAGCAGGGTATAACTGGCAGGCAGTTCTTCTTTTAGGAATAAATCTAGCAGCTGTTTTATTCTTAATGCCTAGAATGACTAAGCTTTTAATGGAAGGATTAATTCCATTATCAGAAGCAGCTCAAGAATTTATGAGCAGCAGATTTCCAGGAAGAAAAGTATATATAGGTCTTGATGGAGCAATAGCAATAGGAGATCCAACAATTATGTCAGTAGGTGTTATGATGGTTCCTATGTCACTTCTTTTAGCAGTAATACTTCCAGGAAATACAATGCTTCCATTTGCAGATATAGGTATTATTCCAATTCTTTTAACATGGGCAATAATTCCAGCAAAAGGAAATATATTCAGAGCATTTATTTCTTCTATGATTATAATGTCTTTGATACTTCTTATTGGTTCATCAATGGCACCTCTTTTAACTAGAGTGGCAGGGGAAGTTGGTTTTGATATACCAAAAGGTGTAGGAAGTGTATCTTCAGTTGATGCTGGTTCACATGTGATTTCATATATTATGTGGAAAGTATTTGGAATATTTAAGTAAGAGAAAAGTATTTTTATTGGGAGAGCTGACTTGGATTTTTTCATGTCAGCTTTTTTATATAGAAATATTTTAAAGTCGATACAATAAAGAAATTGTGAAACAGCACGCTATGAATGTTACATATATAAAAAGAGGCTGTGGAAATCAGTAAAATAAATTACTGGTTTCCAACAGCCTTTAATTTTATTATAAGTATGCAATCATAAGTCTTACTGTTTCGATTACACCATCAATATGAGTTCTCTCATAATGGTGAGAAGCATCTACACTTGGACCGATGCAACCACATTTGAAGTCAAAACCTTGAAGCACTGCAGCACTGGCATCAGAACCATATCTATTATATACATCAACTGTATAATTGATATCCATTTCTTCAGCAGCTCTCATAAGTCCTTTTCTCACTTCTATGTCATATGGAGTTTTATTATCTTTAGCAGCAATGCTGACTTTTCTTTCATCTCCAAGAGCGTCTGCTCCAACTAAACCAATATCCAAAGCTATGAATTCATCAAGATCCTCTGGAATAACAGATACTCCATGACCAATTTCTTCATAGTTAGAAAAATAGATATAAAGATCAGATTTTGGTTTTAAATTATAATCATTAAGAAATTTTATATATCCCAAGATTTGAGCTACACATAATTTATCATCAAGATATCTGGATTTGATGTAACCATTTTCAGTGATTCTAGTACGAGTTTCATAAGAAACAAAATCTCCCACTCTAATTCCTAATTTTTCTGTATCTTCTGCTGTATGAACGTCTTCATCTAATCTAACTTCCATAGTTTCAGCAGTTCTAGGCATTTCTCTAGCTACATCTCCATAAATGTGTACAGAACATTTTGTAGGGAGCAAAGTTCCTTCATATTCTCTTCCGTCTAGTGTATGTACAGTAAGATTTTCACCTTCTACTCCAGCCCAAGGACAACCTCCAACATTAATTAGTTCTAGCCTTCCATTAGGTTTTATCTTTTTTACTACTGCACCTAGAGTATCAAGGTGAGCAGAAATCATTTTTTTATAGTTTCTGTTTTCTCCTTCGATGAAAGCAATGATAGCTCTTTTTTTTGTCATTTTGAAAGGGACATTAAGAGCATTAAGTTCTTCTCCCACTCTGTTCATAGCAGCATCTGTGAAACCAACAGGACTTGGAATACCAAGAAGCTCAACTGTTGTTTCTAAGATGTAATCTAAATCAATATTCATTTGAAATCACTCCTTAAATGTATTGTTGAAATTTTGTTATTTTACTTCTACTACATCTAGATTATATAAATTATGCATTGTAGTTGGATCATATTTAAATCCTTTAATTCTCTTATTAATTCCTATATTTTCATTTTTGTATAGAAGAACAATTAATGGAGATTCTTCCTGTAATATCATTTGAGCATTTTTATAATGAGTTTTTCTTACTTCTGGATCAGAAGTTGCACGAGCAAGTTCTACTTCCTTATCAAATTCTTTGTTAGTATAGAAAGCTCTGTTTCCAGCTCCACCATGTGAACTGCTGTGAAGAAGTGGATAAAGAACGATATCAGCATCAGAAGTTCCAGATACCCAACCACCTATGAAAGCAGTATGTTCACCTTGAGCAGTTCTTTGCAGATAAGCTCCCCATTCAAGAGTTTCTATTTCCATATCTATTCCAACTTCTTTAAAGTTAGCCTGAACTATTTGAGCTAGCTGTAATCTTACAGCATTGTCATTTACATATAATTTAAAGTTTGGATTAGTAACACCAGATTTTTTTATAAGCTCTTTAGCTTTTTCTGGGTTATATTCAAATCCAGGAACCTCACTTGAATAACCAAAAACATTTGGATTAACTATAGTAGTGGCAGGTGTAGCTTTTCCCATAAATACAGAGTCAGCCATACTTTGTTTATCAAGTGCATAATTTAAAGCAACTCTGAAATCTTTGTTGTTAAAAGGAGCTTTAGTTGTATTTAAAGTTATATATTCTGTTGATGTAGTTGGAGCAGAAATAAGCTCAAGCTTTTTATTATTTTCGATAACTCCAGTGTCTACAGGAGCTATAGAATAAGCAATATCAACTTCTCCAGTTTCAAGAGCTGCAAGTCTGCTACTATTTTCAGTTATAGCTCTTATTACAAGTTTGTCTATTTTAGGTCTTCCTTCAAAATAGTCATCAAAGGCTACAAATTCAATTTTTTCTCCATCTCCCCAGCTTACAAATTTGTAAGGTCCAGTTCCCATGGGTTCAGTAGCAATCATATCATTTTTAGCTTTTGTATCTTTTTCACTTAGTATAGCTGTTAATGGGTGAGCTAGACTAAATAATAACGGTGCTGAACTATTTTTTAGAGTAAGTTTAATAGTTGAATCATCTATAATATCTATTTTATCAATAATTTCAACCATGATTCTGCTGGCAGGCTTTTCAAGCATTCTATTAAGACTGAAAACCACATCATTGATAGTCATAGTATCTCCATTATGGAATTTTACATTTTTCTTGATTTTGATAATAAGTTCTGTAGGAGAAGCATATTCATATGATTCAGCCAGTTCAGGAACTACATTTCCTTTTTCATCAACTCTTAAAAGAGTATTAAAAATTTGTTCTGTAACAGCAAGAGCAGGGATTTCATTGTACATATAAGGGTCAAGACTTTTTGGTTTAGACCCTTGTGAAACTACCACTACTTTTTCTTTTGGTGCATCTGATTTCTTTTCTCCATCTTTAGATGAACATCCAAAAATAAGGAGAGCCATACTTAAGATTGTAATTAACTTTTTCTTCATTTTTTTCCTCCTCCGTATTTATATATAGGCATAGTAATATAAATTTGTTAGTATATATTACTCCTTTAGGCAATATTTTAAAAATATATAGAATATATGTTTATAAGTAAAAATTTATCTACTTGAAATTTTGAACAACCTAATACTTAAAAATAAAACATTTTACTTTAAAATTATGTTTAATATTTATTTTGAAGGAAAAATAGCCAGAGAATTTAAAAAAACTTTTAGTTACTGTTCAATATTTTTATAATCCTATCTCCCAATCTTTTAATGAAATTTAGATATTTCCAAGTTGATATTCTAGAAAAGATTATTATTCTGATGTACCAGAAACTAATTAATTTAAAGAAAAGACTTCTAAGTTACTATTCAATATGCTACAGCAAAGCAAAAGCTTACAACTGTACAGTATTTAAAAACTACCAAGTTATTATTCAATATTTTAAACCAGCCAAACCTTTAAATATAAAATAATTTAAGAACTATTTAGTTCCTATTCAATTTAAAGAAATAAAAAAAAATAGTTATATTAAAAAAAAAAATATTGTCCAAATAAAAAAACAGCTGAAAAATATAAAATTAAATCTTAGAAATTAATTTCTAAAGTTCATTTCATTTTCAGCTGTTCTTTTATATATTATTAATTTAAATTATTTTTCATGTCATCAAATGATTCTTTGTGATGACTTGATTTCATAGTAGGAAAAGCTTTTAAAAGACGTCTTTGATCCCAATCAAGTTTTTTCATTAAATCTTCTTTTTCCTGATTTAATTTTTTTATTTTTTCATCTGTAGCTAAAAAATCACTTGTCAATTTACTTCCTATTCCATTTGAAAAATCATGTATATCAACAGCTATCTTATCTATCCTATCTAATCTGGAATTTAATTTTAAAACAGTTCTTACAGAAGCTACTAAATCTACAGTCATCATTATTATCATTATAGCTAACAAAATTTTACCAACAAAGTGTGGGATAAATTTTATAAAATCATTAACTAATGGGTGAATGATATCTACAACCAAAATACATGCTATTCCCCACATGAGAGAAAATTTAAGACATACATACCCACCAATGTTAAATGGGACATTTGAATAATCCCACCATCTGTAATGAAATATTTTCTCCAGAGCAAATCCAGTTGCTAATTCTAAGAGAGAAGTAAGTATGACTGAAGCAATAAAAAGAACAAATATATTTTTTCTTAAAGGAAATACAAATAGGATAATTATAACAACTCCAACACCATATATAGGGCAATATGGTCCATTCAAAAATCCCCTGTTAATAAATTTCCCCGTATTCAGAGCTGCATAACATACTTCCAGACACCAACCTAAAAAAGAATATATAAAAAAATAATAAAGATATTTATACATAATTATTTCCTCCTCCATAAGATTATATATAAAGGTTCTACTAAAAAAGCAGAGTTTTTCTTTTTTATAAAAAGAAAAACTCAAGAAAATTTTATTTCTTGAGTTTTGAGAATTTATTTGATTTTTTTTAATATCTTTGCAAGCTGGTCAGGACAAGAAGTTCCTCTTCCTCTACAATCTATACCATCTAATCTTTTAATAACCTCATCTTTTGTCATTCCTAAGATAAGATTTTGAAGTCCGTGAGTGTTTCCATCACATCCTCCTACAAACTCTATTTCAGTTATAATTCCATCTCCATCTACAGTAACACCTATTTGTTTTGCACAAGTTTTTTCAGTTGAATAGTAATGCATTTTTCCTCCTTAAATCTTCCTACTAACAATTTATATATTATTATACAAAATAATTAAAAAATTGTAAATAGCACGACTCTAACTCTCATATATATAAATTATATAATTTTTCTTTTCTGTTTTAACAAAGAAATAAGGTATAATTTAATATAATATAAAATAATATTAAAAAATAAAAGGAAATTCACTCTTTTTGTATTAATATTAATTATAATAATTTAATTGGAGGTTGAAAATATGTTTAAAAAACTTTTACTAATCCTTGCAGCTTTTTCAATAATAGGGTGTAGTCTAAGTGAAGTTGATATTTCAAAAAAACAAAAAAGAAATGGAATTGTATATATAGTAAATGAAGAAAAACCTTATTCTGGAATTATTACAGGAAAATATGAAAATGGGAAATTAAAAATAAAAGAAGCTTTTAAAGATGGAAAGTATAATGGAGAGCAGTTTACATATTATGATAATGGTCAGATACAGTCAAAAGCTACTTTTGAAAATGGTGTAGCTGTTGGAACTTTTTATGAGTATTATAAAAATGGAGCTGTTGCTTATACTGGAAATTTTCTTAATGGAAAAAGAGAGGGTGAATGGAACAGATATACAAATGAAAATGAGCCTATTCTTACTGAAATATATAAAGATGGAGAACTTGTAGATGTTAAACAGTACTTAGTAGATACAGACAAGTTGAAGGAAAAAATAAAAGATTTTTTTAACTAAATACAATTTAAGGAGGAATTCAAATGGAAATTTTAAGAAAAATATCAGATAAAAGTGGTGAATTTTATATTGAAAAAAGTGGAAAAAGAGTTGCAGAAATGACTTTTGTTTTTGCAGGTAAAGATATATTGATAGCTGATCATACTTGGGTAGATGACAGTCAGAAAGGGTTAGGTCTTGGAAAACAAATGTTTGACCAGCTAGTAAAGTATGCGAGAGAGCATTCAATCAAGATACTTGCTACTTGTCCATATGTTCTTCATGAATTAAAAAAACATAGAGAAGAATTACTAGACGTTATTAAATAGAAATAATTAATACAGAAGTAAATATCCAGAAAGTAAGCAAATAGAAATATTTAAATAATGATAAATAGATAAAATTATTCTGGGATAAACATTAAAAAAAATTAGTTTTTCATAAAATTTTTATGTACAAATAAAAATAAAAAGGATACTATTTTTCTAGTATTTTATTTCATTAAGAAATTAAAATTCAATAAGTATCAAAAAAATAAAAAATATTTTAAAAATTTTACTTGATTTTTTTTCAATTTAGGTTTATACTCGACATAACAATAAGTTTTATGAAAGAGGAGGAAGAATATGTTTACACTTAACATAATATCATTGGTCATATATGTCATACTACTCATACACATAGTGAGTAAAATTTTATATGCAAATGATTTTGTTAAGGTTAATAAACAATATTCTGAATCTTTAAACTATATTTATATAAAGTAAAAAATAGTTTGATTAAATAATTTCTTTAATATAAGATAAAATATATTAGAGAACAGGATAGAAATTTTGCAGCCTAACAAGGCTGCTTTTTTTTAACCAATTAAAATGTACGTCTACAACAAACAAAATAACTATTTTATTGGTCACTGTATACAATTTAGTTTATAATTAAATTAAAAATAAAGAAATTAAGGGGGAAACAATTATGAAAAAATTTACCGTAGCTTTATTAGGACTTTCGTTGTTACTGACATCATGTGGAGGAAACAGTGAAAAACCAGCAGCAGCAACTGAGAAAAAAGAACCTGAAGTTATTAAAATCGGAGGATTAGCTCCACTTACTGGAGGACTTGCTATATATGGTACTACAGCATCAAATGCAAGTAAATTGGCTTTTGAGGAAATCAATGCTAATGGAGGAATTCTAGGAAAAAAAGTAGAATTTATTGTCTATGATGAAAAAGGAGATTCTACAGAGGCAGTTACTGCATATAATAGATTAGTTGATGATGGAGTTGTAGCACTTATTGGTGATATTACATCTAAGCCAACTCTGGCAGTTGCAGAAATTGCTGCACAGGACAATATGCCTATGATTACACCTACTGGAACTCAATATAATATCACTGAAGCAGGACCGAATGTATTCCGTGTATGTTTTACTGATCCATATCAAGGAGTTGTTTTGGCAAATTTTGCACAACAAAAGCTTAATGCAAAAACTGCTGCTATCTTAGTAAATAATTCAAGTGACTATTCTGATGGAATTGCTAAATCATTTACTGAAGAAGCTGAAAAACTTGGAATTACTATTGTAGGAAAAGAGGGATATGCAGATGGAGATAAAGACTTTAAAGCTCAGTTAACAAAAATTGCTCCAACTAATCCTGATGTTTTAGTTATACCTGAATATTATGAACAGGCAGCTTTAATTGCAACTCAAGCAAGAGAAGTTGGAATCAAATCTACTTTTATTGGTCCAGATGGTTGGGACGGAATTGCTAAAGCACTAGATAAATCAGCTTATGGTGCTATTGAAAATAGTTATTTTACAAATCACTATTCAACACAGGACACTTCTGAAAAAGTACAAAACTTTATTAAATCTTATAAAGCTAAATACAATGAAGATCCATCTGCTTTCTCTGCTTTGGGATATGACGCTGCTTATATCGTAAAAGCTTCTATTGAAAAAGCTGGTTCTACAGATAAAAAAGCTGTTGTTGAAGCAATGAAAAATATAAATTATGATGGTGTAACTGGACAACTTACTTTTGATGCTAAAAATAACCCAGTAAAAGCTGTAACTATTATCAAAGTTGTAGATGGAAACTACACATTTGATTCAGTTATTCAGCCTAAATAGTTAAAGATATGAAACCATCTCTCAATGAGAGATGGTTTCTTTAAAAAATATGAGAAAGGAGATTAATAAATGGAATTTTTACTTCAGATAATAAATGGATTACAAATAGGAAGTATATACGCCTTGGTATCCTTAGGATATACAATGGTTTATGGAATAGCACAACTCATAAACTTTGCTCATGGAGATATCATTATGGTGGGAGCATATGTTTCATTATTTAGTATTCCGATTTTTACAAGAATAGGGTTGCCCGTATGGCTTACTGTATTTCCAGCAATAATTATATGTGTAATTTTAGGTACTTTGACAGAGAGGATAGCATATAGACCTCTTAGAAATTCACCAAGAATTTCTAACCTGATTACAGCCATAGGAGTAAGCTTATTATTAGAAAATACTTTTATGAAACTTTTTACTCCAAACACAAGAGCATTTCCAAAAGTATTTACAAACGCTCCTATTATTATAGGAAGAATGCATTTAAATTTTGGAACAGTAGTAACTATTGTTCTTACAATAGCTTTATCAGTAGGGCTCCAGTATTTTATGAAAAAAACTAAATATGGGAAAGCAATGATGGCCACAAGTGAAGATTATGGAGCAGCTAAATTAGTTGGAATAAATGTTGATAATACAATTCAATTAACATTTGCAATTGGGAGTGGACTGGCAGCAGTAGCCTCAGTTCTTTATGTTTCAGCTTATCCTCAAGTTCAACCTCTTATGGGATCTATGCTTGGAATAAAAGCTTTTATTGCAGCAGTTTTAGGTGGTATAGGAATTCTTCCAGGAGCTGTTATTGGAGGATTTATTTTGGGAATTGTAGAAAGTCTGACAAGAGCTTATCTTTCTTCTCAACTGGCAGATGCTTTTGTATTTGCTATCCTTATAGTAGTACTTTTAGTCAAACCTACAGGTATACTAGGTAAAAATATGAGAGAAAAGGTATAGGTGATATAGATGTCAAAAACAAAAATGATTAGTTATATTTCAACGTTTATTTTATTAACAGTTCTTTATTTTATACTCACAGGTATGATTGGAGCAGGATTTATTTCAAGATATCAAACAAATATTCTTACACTTATCTGTATAAATATAATTCTTGCTGTAAGTCTTAATGTTACTGTTGGGTGTCTGGGACAGATAACTATCGGTCATGCTGGGTTTATGTCAGTTGGAGCATATGCAGCTGCTCTCTTTGCTAAAAGTGGAATAGTAGAAGGTATTCCAGGATATATTCTGGCTCTTATCATTGGAGGAATAGTTGCTGCTATTATAGGTATTATAATCGGAATTCCAGCTCTTAGATTAAATGGAGATTATCTTGCTATCATCACACTGGCATTTGGAGAAATTATAAGAGTTCTTATTGAATATTTCAGTTTTACTGGTGGAGCACAGGGACTTCGTGGAATTCCTCGTTTTAATAAATTTGGAGTTATTTATATAATTATGGCAGCTTCTGTCATGATGATGTTTTCTGTAATGACCAGCAGACATGGACGTGCCATTTTATCTATTCGTGAAGATGAAATAGCAAGTGGTGCTTCTGGTATCAACACTACATATTATAAAACATTTGCCTTCACTATTTCAGCTGCATTTGCTGGGGTAGCAGGAGGGGTTTATGCACATTATCTTGGAATTTTAGGTGCAAGACAGTTTGATTACAACTATTCAATCAATATATTGGTAATGGTAGTACTTGGCGGAATGGGAAGTTTTACAGGTTCTATTCTTTCAGCAATAGCCTTAACTATTCTGCCAGAGGTTCTTCGTGGGTTCTCTGATTATCGTATGATAGTTTATTCTTTGCTCCTTATTATGACAATGATATTCCGTCCGACTGGATTGTTAGGACGTAAAGAATTCCAGATAACTAAAGTGATTGAAAGATTTATGGAGAAAAAAGGTGATACAAATGAGTAATCCTATCTTGAAAGCAAAAGATATATCTATCACTTTTGGTGCTCTAAAAGCCGTTACAGATTTTAATCTTGAAATAAAAGAAAATGAACTTGTAGGACTTATTGGACCAAATGGTGCAGGAAAAACAACAGTTTTCAATATCCTTACTGGAGTATATTCACCAACTTCAGGAGAATATAAATTTAATGGAGAGGTTATCAATAAAATGCCTACATTTAAATTAGTTAAAAAAGGACTGGCAAGAACATTTCAGAACATCAGACTTTTTAAATATCTTTCTGTTCTTCAGAATGTACTTGTGGCAAATAATTTTAATATGAAATATGGTATACTGGCTGGAATGTTTCGTACTCCTAAATACTGGAGAGAAGAAAAAGAAGCTGAAAAGAAAGCTATGGATCTTTTAAAAATATTCGGGTTAGAAGAATATGCACATACTGCTGCAGGAAATCTTCCATATGGAAAACAGAGAAAACTGGAAATAGCTCGTGCAATGGCTACTAATCCAAAAGTGCTTCTTTTAGATGAACCAGCAGCAGGAATGAATCCTACAGAAACAGAAGAACTTATGAATACAATTCGTTTAATTAGAGATAAATTTAACATAGCAATTCTTTTAATAGAACATGATATGAAACTGGTATTGGGGATTTGTGAAAGACTTGTTGTATTAGATCATGGAAATATAATTGCTTCTGGAGATCCTAGAAAAGTGGTAAACGACCCAGCAGTAGTTACAGCATATCTTGGACAAGATGATGAAGATGAAACTGGAGAAGAGGAGGAATAATCTCATGGAAAATATGCTTGAAATAAAAGATTTGCATGTATATTATGATAATATTCATGCTTTAAAAGGAATTTCTCTAAATGTAAAACAGGGAGAAATAGTTTCTTTGATTGGAGCCAACGGTGCAGGAAAAACAACTACTCTGCAGACAATTTCCGGGCTTATTCAGTCTAAACAGGGTAATATAATGTTTGAAGGAAAAGATATAACTAAAGAAAAATCACATAAAATATGTGAAATCGGAATAGCACAGGTTCCTGAAGGAAGGAGAATATTTTCAAGATTATTAGTAAAAGATAATTTAAAATTGGGAGCTTTTACTATAAAAGATACTCCAGAAAATCTTGAAAAAGATCGTGCCAGATTTTATGAAGTTTTTCCAAGAATGTCTGAAAGAAAAAATCAAATGGCAGGAACTCTTTCTGGAGGAGAACAGCAAATGCTTGCTATGGGGAGAGCTATTATGAGCAGACCTAAGCTTTTAATACTTGATGAACCTTCTATGGGACTTTCACCATTATTTGTAAAAGAAATATTTGCAGTAATTAAAAAATTAAATGAAGCAGGAACTACTATTTTACTAGTAGAGCAGAATGCAAAAATGGCACTTTCTATATCTCATCGTGCATATGTTATTGAAACTGGTAACATAACACTTGAAGGAAATGCTAAAGAACTTATGAATAACCCAGAAATTAAAAAAGCATATCTTGGTGCTTAGAAAATAAAAGGAGCAAAGATTAAAATGGAATTGAGAGAAGAATATGAAAAACAGCAGAAATACCGTAGTTGGCTGGAAATATTGGAATTACTTCCTATTGATAATAATCAGATTATTGCTGATTTAGGGTGTGGTATTGGTGAATTTACTGAAATAGTTTCAGAGAAAGTAAAACATGTAATAGCTGTTGACAGGAATAGAGATCTTCTCAATAATTTAAAAGAAAAAAATATAAAAAATGTAAATATAGTAGAAAAAGATATTATAAATATTGACTATATTACAGAGGAATTAGATGGGATATTTTCAAGCTTTACAATAGCTTATTTTCCTAATGATATGAAAAAAGTTATTGAAAACTGGGCAGGGAAATTAAAATCTGGAGGATGGATTGCTCTAATAGAAATAGATGATCTTTTAAGAGGACATCAACCTTTATCAGAAGAAAATTTTGGTAAACTTGCAAGATATGAAGAACATATAAAAGAAAGTGGAAAATATGATTTTCAGGCAGGAAGAAAAATTAAAAATATTCTTAAAAGATTAGATATGGAAATAATTATAGAGAAAGATCTTGAAGATATTGAATTGACAGCTTCAGGAATTATGAGTGATGAAGTTTTTGAAATATGGAAAAATCGTTTGGATAGATTAAATATAAGCAAATATTATCCTGAAAAAATTTCTCAGGAGATAAAAAAAGAACTTCTATCACTTTTCAAAAGTGCTGAACATGAAAATAATACAAAAGTTAAATTTATTGTAGCAAAGAAGACTTAAAAGTAAAAGGGATACCCTAAAAGCTAGATTAATTTTAGAAGTTCGGAAATTAGAGAGATTTATGTAATTAATGAAGTTAATAAAACGTAAAAAACAGTATGTTTGAATGAAATGAGTTTCCAGTAATTAAGCAGTTAGAATTTTAACTGCTATAATTACTGAGATGCAACTTGTAATCCTTCATCTATTCTTTTATATTTTAAGAACAAAATTAATAATAAATATTTCTATTGAAGAACTTCTAAAGTAAGAATCTATTTAAAGGTATCCTTTTTTTATTACCTATAGAAATTTATCTAATTCTTCATCAGTAGTTTTAAAAAGTTTTTTTACTGCAGCCTTAGCTTTTGCTTTTACATCATCATCAATATATGGTGCTACTTTTGCAAGGGCTAGTCCCAAAGCTACTAAGTCATCAGTATATCCAACTAATGGAGTGATATCTGGAAGAATGTCCAGAGGGAGAATAAAATATCCCAAAGCTCCTATTATAATAGATTTTTCTTTTGGAGGAATTCCTTTTTTCTTCATAGTAAAATAAAGAATTAATAGATAATAAACACCTTTTAATCCTACTTTTTTTACAACACTTCCAAGTTTATTAAGAAAAGTTTTTTCATCATATTTTTCTTGATATTTTTCATCTTCAAGATTAATTTCTTCTTCTTTAATATTTTTTTCTGCCATCTACCCTCCAGTTGTAAATTAATTTTCATATGTTCCTTTTACAATAACTTTTTTATTTTTTACAAATTGTTTTCCAAGTGCAAATACATCATTGATATCCAAATTTTCATCTAGTAATATCATATCAGCGTCGCTGTCTTCAGCAAGTATTCCTTTATTAGGATAAAGTTTTAAAGCTTTAGCAGGATTTACAGTAAGAAATTGAAGTGCATTTTCAAGGTTAAATCCATATTTTTTAACAAGCTCAACTATCTGCTTATGATCAGTATCTATAGGAGAAGCTCCTATTCTGATAAGATTTCCTGCAGCATCATAATCAGAAAAACTTCCATATCCATCAGAACTAAATGTAATACGATCTAAAGGGACTCCAGCTTTTTGAGCAGCAACTACTCCTTTGGCTGCTGTCATATAGTCCTCTTCAGTAAATGAAGAAGTGATATCAATATAGCCACCTCTTTTTGCAAAATCCAAAGCAGCTTCAAATACTTCAGCTTTTCTGTTTACATGTGTAGGAATAAAATGTTTGATAGGTATTTCAGAATCTCTAATAACATTTAAAACTTGAGAAAGAATTCTATCTCCATCTCCCATATGAAGAACAACTATTCCAGCTTTGTTTGCAAACATTCCAGCAGTTCTTACCTGTGATCCCAAATCTTCTAAAATTTCCTCATTGATAAAAGAAGCTCTATGATCTGAAATAGCAAGTTTTACTCCGATTATTTCCTCAATAAAAGTGACATCTCTTTTTACTGTTCCAGTGATAGTAGGAGAAGGGAATTCATAAGCTCCAGTTGTAATATAGCAAGATATCCCTTCTTCTTTTAAACTTTTAGCCTTAGCAAGAAGGTTTTCAACATTTCTTGTAGTACTGTCAGTACCAAGTACACCCACTACAGTAGTAACTCCAGCTTCAACTATTTTAGATAATGGTGCTTCTGGAACTCTAGTTTTAAAACTTCCTTCACCACCTCCACCAGTAATGTGAATATGTTGGTCTATGTATCCAGGAATAGCTTTTTTCCCAGTTCCATCTATAATCTCACAATCAAAGCCCTCAATATTTATATTATTCTCTATCTTTACTATTTTATTATTGCAGAAAAGAATATCCTTTGCTCCAAGATATTTAGGCGAATATACTTCAACATTTTTTATTAATCTAAACATAAAACACCCCTTTTTAAATATATTTTTACTTCAATATTATTATAACCTATGAGTTGTAAATATCATAGTCTAAATTATTTAACTTGAATAGAAATTTCTACCATATAGTTTTCATAGCCTTTTATAGAAAGTTCATCTAATAAAACATCTTCATAAAAATCCCCAGTAGTTTCAAGATTATTTTCTTTTATAAAAGCAAATATTTTATTATAAGTTTCATCTAACGAATAATATCCCTTAGAATGATAAGCAGTTATATATTTTCCTTTTTCTTTTAAAAGAAAGGGAATATTATTATTATGCAATAGTGGAAGCTGTTCAGGTGTAATTTTAGTATAGAAAGATGAATACTTGTAATATATTCCATTGACAATATTTTGATAATTCTGAATACCACTTATGGGGTGTGGACTGTATATATTTTTTTCCTCACAAAATTGGATATGTTTTGCCAGATAAACAGCCATATCTTTTTCATTATTTATTTCAGTTTTTATAGGTATAAGATATTCATCAGGATATTCTTTTATATCTATTTTATTTATATCTACAGATAAAGCAGTTCTCACTATTTCAGCTTTCTTATGAAAGAATTTTTTTATTTCCTTTAGATAAATTATTTTTTCATCTATTATTCTTTCTCTTTCTTCCATAAGGTTGATAAAATTCTCAGGGCTTCTGTTTTCCATATACTCTTTTATATCTTTTAAAGACATTCCCAATTCTTTCAAAGTTAATATAACTTCAAATACTTCTATCTGTTCAACTGCATAAAATCTGTAATCATTTTCTTTTCTTATAACAGGTGAGAATATCCCTACTTCATCATAATAAAAAAGTGTATGCTTAGTTACATTAAAAAGCTTTGCAAATTCACCAGTAGTAAAATATAAATTAGATTTATTCAGCATAATTTTCATTCTCCTCTTGACTATCGGGTAACACTATACTTTATCATAACTGATGTAAGAGATAAATTCAATAGTTTTCTATAATATGGAGGAAAAATGAGCTACACAACAACAAAAAAATTTACTTTTCTATCACTGCTTAAATTTACAGTACCAGCAATAATTATGATGCTGTTTATGTCTTTGTACACAATAGTTGATGGAATATTTATTTCAAGATTTATTGGAACAACTGCACTTTCTGGACTAAATATAATATATCCCTTTATGAGTTTTATACATGCAATAGCTATTATGCTAGCTGCTGGAGGAAGTGCTATTGTAGCAATAAGAATGGGAGAAGGCAAAAATGAAGAAGCTAGAAGAACTTTTTCATTAATAGTATATAGTGGAATATTTTTAGGAGTTTTTGTTGCAGTTTTTGGAAGTATATTTATAAATGAAATTATACGATTTTTGGGAGCTTCACCAGCATTAGAAAAATATTCATATGATTATTTGAAGATAATAATATTATTTGCTCCTTTTTCTATACTTCAGACACTTTTTCAAACTTTTTTTATAACAGCTGGCAGACCAGAATTAGGACTGAGAATGACAATCCTTTCAGGAACTGCAAATGGGGTTTTAGATTATATATTTATGAAATTATTTGGAATGGGAATGACAGGAGGAGCATTGGCAACAGTGTCAGGGTATCTGATTATTTCAATATTTGGCATAGTATATTTTATAAAGAATAAAAAGAGTCTATATTTTGTCAAAGTAAAAATGGAATTGGAAACTATAAAAGAAAGCTGTATAAATGGTTCTTCGGAAATGGTTACAGATATTTCAAGTGGAATAGTTACTTTTCTCTTTAATATAGTTATGATGAAATATATGGGAGAAAAGGGAGTAGCAGCTATAACTATAATATTATATTCACAATTCGTCTTTATAGCAGTATATTTAGGATTTTCCATGGGAACAGCTCCGATTATAAGCTATAATTATGGAAATAAAAATCAAAAACAATTAAAGAGGATATTTAATATCTGCTCTAAACTTATTATGAATTCGTCAATAGGAGTATTTATTATTTCTCTGATATTTTCAAAATATATTGTTGGTTTTTTTACTCCTGAAGGAACGGAAGTATATGAAATAGCTAAAAAAGGATTTTCATTATTTGCAATAGGGTATATTTTTGCAGGGTACAATATATTTTCTTCATCACTATTTACAGCATTGTCTAATGGAAAAATATCAGCAGTAATTTCCTTTATGAGAACATTGGTTTTTATAGTAATAGGAATATTTCTTCTTCCTCTGATATTTAAGGTAAATGGAATATGGCTGGCAGTTCCTTTTGCAGAAATATTATCTATTCTTGTATCATTATATTTTATAAGAAGAGAGAAAAATAATTATGGATATGTATAAAAAAACAGATGGCTATTATAAGCCATCTGCCTTTCACATATATAACATTTGAACTGCCATAAAAAACAGTGGTATTGTCACAATAGAAAGAATAGTACTCAAGCAAACTGTCTTTATAGCAAGTAAGTAATTTCTATCATACTGCTGGGCAAAAATTGCTATATTTCCTCCCACAGAAGTACAAGCAGCAATAAGCACTGACATTACCATTGTAGTATTATCTACTGGAAGAAAATAAAATACACCTAGCGTTATCAATGGAATAACCAAAAGCCTCATAGCCATACAAGGATAAATTTTATAATCAAGGAAAATATCTTTTATATCAGCTTTGGCAAGAAATACACCTAGTACCAGCATAGCAACAGGAGTATTCATTGAAGCAAGAAAGCCAATTGTCTTTACAACTGTTTCATGTACAGGAATAGAGAAAAGAAATATTACAAGTCCTATCACCATGCTCACAAGCATTGGATTAGTGAGAAGATTCTTAGGCTTTATATTTTCAGTTTCTCCAGTCATTATAAATACACCATAAGTCCATTGAAAAAGATTTAAAAGAGTAACATAAGCAGCTACGTAAAAGACTGCTTCACTGCCAAAAACTGCTTGAGTAAGAGGAATTCCAATAAAACCGGCATTTGAATATGATGAAGCAAAATTTTCAATCGGTTTTCTTTTTCCATATACAACAGCAGAAACTGCCATAGCCAGAAGAAGTCCCAAAAGGGCCAGTCCTGTTGACATCCACATATCTCTGAATTTTTCTGGAGTAAATTCAACTATATATGATTTGATAATGACACTTGGTATAATTATACGAAGCAGAACATTTCCGAATTCCTTTGCTCCCTGATCAGTGATGTATTTTAATTTATAAAGTGCAGCACCTACCCCCATGAGCATAAACATTATTATTATTTGTTTTAGTAAAATATAAGTAATCACTTTTCTTTCCCCCTTAGTTTTATCAGAATATTTTACCATATTTTCTTACAAAAGAAAATCCTCTCAATTAAATGAGAGGACATTTATCTTTATCTTAGCATTATAAAACTTAAATAATTGTGTAATTTATGAGATAAAGTTAGATTAATATAGCGAAATTGAACGCTGAAAAATACAACTGTTTGAGTGTAACGAGTTTTGGATTTTTAGTGAAATAAGTCTAATTAATCAACTTTTTTAAATATGAAACAATTATTAAAATTCTTATAGAAGATGAATATTTAATTTTTTACATATCTCATGAACTTCTTTTGGCCACATAGATGCCTGAACTTCCCCTATGTGAAGTTTATCAAGGAAGAACATACAGATACGAGATTGTCCAATTCCTCCACCAATAGTGTATGGAAGCTCTCTATTGATAAGTCTTTTGTGATAATCCAGCTCTTTTCTTTCTTCACAGCCAGCTATTTCAAGTTGTTTAACCAATGAATCTTCATCTACTCTTATTCCCATAGATGAAAGTTCCAATCCTATTCCTAAAGGTTCATAATTTATAATTATATCTCCATTTAATTCCCAGTCATCATAGTCAGGAGCTCTTCCATCATGTTTTTCTCCAGATTTAAGTTCTCCTCCTATTTTCATAAGAAATATAGCACCATATTCTTTAGCAGCTGCATGTTCTCTCTCTTTTGGAGTAAGAAGAGGATACTTGTCTTCAAGTTCCTGTGCAGTAATAAATGTTATTTTTTCAGGTATCTTTTTATCTATCTCTGGATACAAAGAAACAACATAATCTTCAGTTTTTCTTAATACTTCAAATATTCCAGAAACTATTTCTTTCAAAGTTTCTTCTTTTCTATCTTCTTTAGCTATTATTTTTTCCCAGTCCCATTGGTCAACATAATATGAATGAATGAAGTCTGTATCTTCATCTCTTCTTATAGCATTCATGTCAGTGTATAGTCCTTCTCCTATATTGAAGTTATAATTGTGAAGTGCCATTCTTTTCCATTTTGCTAAAGAGTGAACAATTTCAGCTTTATCTCCAGCTTTTGTAACAAAGCTTACTGGTCTTTCGATTCCATTTAAGTTATCATTTAATCCACTTTCTGGTTTAACGAATAATGGAGCTGAAACTCTTGTTAAATTAAGTTCTTTAGCCAATTCCCTTTCAAAGAAATCTTTTACTTGCTTGATTGCGACTTCAGTCTGCCTGATGTCTAGTTTTGATTTGTAACTCATTTTTATCACTTCCTTATTAAATTATTATCACTTCAATATAATTTAGTATGATATCACTAGTTGAGCCCCTTGTCAATACTAAATAATAAAAAAATGAAAAAAAACTTCAAGAATAATATTTGTTTGAAAAAATAATATCACAAAATAAAAAATTGACATTTCAAAAGTAATAGCGTATAATAGTAAAAAATATAAATCATTTAAGTAAGAGGGAGAAAGAGAATGAAGTTCAGGAATAATAGGATAAGGAATTTGCTAATAGAAAATTGAATATCACCTTATCTTTAAAAATTGGCTGATCAAAATTAAACTTTCTTTGAAAAGATTGGAAATTGTTTTTATTTAATGTATATTTCCATGAGTATAGAATGAGAATGGTCAATAGATATTTATCTATTGATTTTGTTTTTTTAGGAGTTTAAAGTACAGACCTGTTTTAAAGGCTGTACTTTTTTTTATAAATAAAAAATAAAAATTTAAATAAATGAAGGGGGAACAAATGGAATATTTAGCATTACTAAAAGATATTTTTTTAGGAGGAAACAGATACATGTATATTGTTAATGGTCTGGCTTTCTCTATTGGAACAACTATGCTGGCAGCATTAATCGGGGTGATACTGGGTATATTTATTGCTCTTATGGAATTGTCGCATTTTTATCCATTAAAACATAGAAAGGGTTGGGAAAAGTTTAATCCTCTGTCATCACTGGCATTTGCATATGTAGACCTTATAAGAGGAACACCAGCTGTGGTACAGCTTATGATTCTTGCTAACCTTATATTTGTAGGAGCATTGAGAGATACACCTATACTTGTCATAGCTGGTCTATCTTTTGGAATCAACTCTGGTGCATATGTTGCTGAAATAATAAGAGCTGGGATAGAAGGACTTGATAAAGGTCAGATGGAAGCTGCAAGAGCTTTGGGAATGCCTTATGGTATTGCAATGAAGGAAATAATTATTCCTCAGGCTGTAAAGAAAATACTTCCAGCATTGGTAAGTGAATTTATCACTTTGTTGAAAGAAACATCAATAGTTGGATTTATTGGTGGAGTGGACTTGCTGAGATCGGCAAATATTATAACAAGTCAAACATATAGAGGAGTTGAACCTCTATTGGCAGTAGGTTTAATATATCTGGTATTAACAGCAGTATTTACTAAATTCATGAGAGGAATTGAAAAGGGGTTGAAGGTAAGTGATTAAGGTAGTTAATTTGTATAAAAATTTTGGAAAATTAGAAGTATTAAAAAATATAAGTGCAGAAATACATAAAGGGGATATTGTAGCAATAATAGGTCCTTCAGGAAGTGGAAAATCTACTTTTCTTAGATGTCTAAATAGACTTGAAGAACCTACAGATGGACATATTTATGTAAAAGGTGAAGATCTTATGGCTCCAGAAACTGACATAAATAAAGTTCGTGAAAAAGTAGGAATGGTATTTCAGCATTTTAATCTTTTTCCTCACAAGACAGTCTTAGAAAATCTGACTCTTTCACCTATGAAATTAAAAGGATATTCACAGGAGGAAGCAGATAAAAAAGCTATGGCATTATTAGATAAAGTAGGTTTGAGAGAAAAAGCCGATGCTTATCCTAATCAGCTTTCAGGAGGACAAAAACAGAGAATAGCTATAGCAAGAGCTCTCGCTATGGAACCAGAAGTAATGCTTTTTGATGAGCCTACATCTGCTCTTGACCCAGAAATGATTAAAGAGGTTCTTGATGTTATGAGAGGTCTGGCAAAGGAAGGAATGACAATGCTCATAGTAACACATGAAATGGGATTTGCAAGAAATGTTGCAAACAGATTATTTTTTATGGATAGAGGAGATATACTGGAAGATACTACCCCTGCTGAACTATTTGATAATCCGAAACATGAAAGAGCTAAAGAATTTTTAGAGAAAGTCTTGAATAAATAGAGAATTTGTAGTTTAATAGTAGTATAGTAGTACAAGGAGGGAGATTAATATGAAAAAATTGTTTAAGTCTTTAGTTATGGGAGCAATGGTGTTGTCACTATCAGTAACAGCCTTTGCTAAGGAAAAAATTTATGTAGGAACAAATGCAGAATTTCCACCATTTGAATATCTTGAAAATGGGGAAATAAAAGGATTCGATATGGAACTGGTAAATGAAATAGGAAAAATCTTAGATGCTGATATAAAAATAGTAGATATGGCTTTTGATGGACTTCTTCCTGCACTTCAAATGAAAAAAGTTGATTTGGTAATAGCTGGAATGACTGCTAATGAAGAGAGAATGAAAACTGTATCTTTTACACAGCCTTACTACACTGCAAGTCAGGTAATTATAGTAAAAGAAGGAAATGATTCTATAAAATCTTTTAATGACTTAAAAGGGAAAAAAGTAGGAGTTATGCTTGGATTTACAGGAGATATGGTAGTTAGTGAAATTGAAGGAGTAAAAATTGAAAGATTCAATGCTGCCTATGCAGGAATAATGGCACTTCAAGCTGGAAAAGTTGAAGCTGTTGTTTTAGATTCTGAACCAGCAAAAAATTATGTTGCACAAAATAAGGGACTGGTTCTGGCAGATGCTGATGCAGAGCAGGAAGAATATGCTATTGCTGTCAGAAAAAATGATAAGGCTCTTTTAGAGAAAGTAGAAAAAGCTCTTAAAGAAATTAAAGAAAATGGAACTTATGATAAACTTCTTCAAAAATATTTTAATTAAAAAATAGATATTTAATTTTAAACTTATATCAAAGATATGATTTCCAGTTAAGAAAAACAAAATTGGAAAAAGAAGTAATCTGTTTCAAAGTGGTTTAATAGATATATGATTTTTACTTAATCAAATAAATAATTCAGATTATATAATTTTTAAGGAGTTGTTGTAAATCACAACTCCTTTTTCTTTTCAGTATTTTTCTCTTGAGCTATCAGAAATCCAACAGCCTCTTATTTTGCTTTTATTTTTTATTAAAAGTGATATAATTATTGTATAAATATGTACTAAGGAGAAAAGAAATGAAAATAGATGTAATTTTAACAGCAGCAGATATTCAACCTGAAAAAATAAAAGATAAAATTGTAGTGATAATAGATGTACTACGTGCAACAAGTGTTATGATAACAGCTCTTGCCAATGGAGCAAAGGCAGTATATCCCTATAAAGATATAGAAAGTGTGTTGGAAAATTCAAAAAAATCTAAATCTTTTGTATTAGGTGGTGAAAGAAAAGGATTAAAAATCGAAGGATTTGATTTTGGAAATTCTCCATTGGAATATACTAGAGAAGCTGTAGAAGGAAAAGATATGTTTATGACAACAAGCAATGGAACAAGAGCTATAGAAAATTCTGCCAATGGTTCTAAAAAATTATTTATAGCAGCTTTTTTAAATGTAGAAAGTGTAGCTGAAAAAATATTGAAAGAAAATGATGATACTGTTATAGTATGCTCAGGTACTGACGATAATTTTTCTCTAGATGATGCTCTATGTGCAGGAGAAATAATAAAAAGAGTAAAAGAAAAAAATAAAAATGTGTATCTTACAGATATCAGTCTTGCTATGAAAAAATTGGCTGAAACATCTATTTCTATCGAAAATACTCTTGAAGGGAGCAAACATTTTGAATATTTAAAGACAATAGGTTTTTATGGTGATATGAATCATTGTTTCACTATGGATATGTTTGATATTGTTCCAGAATATAAAAATGGAGTTATAACTAAATAACTCCAGCTAAAATAACACTTATAAATAATAAGACTGCTCCTAGATAACCCTTTGTTGAAAGAAGTTCTCCAAGAAATATAAAGGCAAAAATTGCTGAAAATACAGGCTCAAGGGATAGTATTATTCCAGCCTGTATGGCACTGGTATCTTTAAGAGCATATATCTGCATAATATAGCAAACGGCTGTACAGAATATTCCCAATAACATTATTACTCCCCATAATTTCAGATTATGTGGAAATTTAAAAGTTTCAATGGTAAATGAAATAATTCCATTCATAACACCGACTATTCCAAGCTGTAAAGCACCTATGGCTACTGAATCAGCATTCTTAGGTATCCTTTCCATAACTAAAACTTGAAGGGCAAAAGCGAGAGCACAAATGATGCACAGGATATCTCCTTTATTAATGGTTAATTGCTCATTTAAAGTGAGGAGAACTATTCCGATAGTTGCTAAAATAACACTTACTAGCAGCTTAAATTTTATTTTTTTCTTTAAAAAAATTACAGATATTAATGGAATCATTACTACTGAAAGACTTATAAGAAAACCTGCATTAGAAGCACTTGTGTATTTTACTCCTATAGTCATTGTAAGTACTGAGATAAATGCAAGTATTCCTAATATAATTGAGTATTTTAAAGTTACTTTATCAACTTTTAATACTCTCTTACGGAAAAATAGAGCTGTCACTAGAAATGCTGTAGCGAATCTTAATGAAGTGAGATTAAAAGGTTCAAGCATTCCTATTCCTATCTTGGTTAGAAAATAAGTTGATCCCCAGAATAAAGCTACCAACCCTACAAAAAAATTTGCTCTTAGTTGCCTGTTCATTTGTTCCTCCCATATTATTACATATATTTTAAAAGCTAGCTGTTAAGGGATATAATATTTTTGATTTTTATATAATCATCTCCTTTTCTCCCATATAATATTTTATAATAATTTTTTTATTTATTAAATCTTTTTACAATTTATGTAATACTGTTATTAGATACTGTAATATAGTTTTTTCTTTTCTTCTCATGTAGTGTTCATATAATAATTTTTTATTTATTAAATCTTTTTACAGTTTATGTAATACACTGTGGAGATTAGTTTTTCTTCTCTAATATTTAGTATTAATAACATTATAATATAATAATGAAGTAATATGAAATGTTTTATTGATTATTTTCAATTTTTTCTTAAATTTATTTAAAATATAATGTTTCTTTTTCCTTGAAAATTTATTACAATGTAATAAAGAAGTTTCAATTTTAGAAAGGAATAATAATGAATAATAAAAAACGGTATAATTCATTAGATAATTATTTTAAAAATACTTTTGGAGAAAAAATATATAAAGTATCATTAGATGGGGGATTTACCTGTCCAAATAGAGATGGAACTCTAAGTACTAAAGGTTGCATTTTCTGTAGTGAAAGTGGTAGTGGAGATTTTGCTGGAAGTAGAAGATTATCTATTAATGAGCAGATAGAGGAACAACTGAAACTTATTGAAAATAAATTTCCTTCAGGGAAAGTTATAGCATATTTTCAAAATTTTACAAATACATATGCTGATGTTGAATATCTAAGAAAAATATATTATGAAGCTCTTTCCCACCCTAGAGTTATAGGGTTGGCTATTGCTACCAGACCAGATTGTCTTGGGGAAAATATAATAGAATTATTGAGTGAAATAAATAATAAATATTTTTTATGGGTAGAACTGGGACTGCAAACTATAAATGAAGAAGTTGCAAAAATTATCAATAGACAATACTCTTTGAAAACTTATGAAGAAGCAGCTGAAAAACTGAAAAGTAGAAATATAAAATTTGTTACTCATATAATTATAGGTCTTCCAGGAGAAAAGGAAAATGATTCTTTAGATACAGCTCTATTTTCAGAAAAATGTGGAACATGGGGAATAAAAATTCACTTACTTCATATTATTAAAAATACCAAGCTTGAAACCTTATATAAAAAAAATGAATTAAAAATACAAAAAAAAGATGAATATGTGAAAAAAGTAGTTAAAATATTGCAAAATATATCGTATAATATAGTTATACATAGACTGACAGGGGACGGAAATAGAGATACATTAATTGCACCACTGTGGAGTCTTAATAAAAGAGATGTTTTAAACAGTATTGAAAAAGAAATGAAATTGGAAAATATATATCAAGGGGGAACTGAAATTTAAAGGGGGCGTTTTAAAATGGGAGTGATTATCAAATTAAATGCTATGAAAAATGAGCTTACATCTATTGAAAAGAAAATAGCTGAATATATATTAGCTGATCCTGAAAGGATAAAAAATCTCAATACTTATGAAATTGCAAATAACTGTGAAACAAGTCAGGCTTCTATTGTAAGGTTTTCAAAAAAACTTGGATTCAAAGGGTTTCCAGACTTTAAGCTTTCACTTAGTCAAGATATTGGAAATAGAAAAGCTGAATCACATGTGAATATAATGCATGAAGAAATCAAACCTACAGATACTTTTGAAATAATTGGGAAAAAAGTGGCCACTGAAAATACAATGGCTGTAAATAACACTTATGAAATAACTGATTTTAAAGAGTTGGAAAAGGCTGTAAAAGCAATATCTGATGCTAGAAAAATTATGCTTGCAGGAGTAGGGTTTTCAGGTATAGTAGCTAAAGATTTTCACTTTAAATTATTGGAATTGGGAAAAGAAACTTTATTTGAAGCTGATACTCATATGCAGTTGAGTTGTCTGGCTACAATGAATGAAAATGATGTACTTTTTGTAATATCTCACAGTGGAAAAACTTTAGAAGTATTTAACCTTGCAAAAGCTGCAAAAAATAAAAAAATAAAAATAATCACATTAACAAGTGTAGTTCAAAGTCCTATAAGAGAATTGGGAGATATAAAATTAAGCACAGTGGAAATGAAAAGTGATTTCAGAGCAACAGCTTTATCTCCAAGAATATCTCAGTTGACAGTGGTAGATATGATATACATAAAGCTTATGTTGGAAAATGAAGATTTACAAGATTATATTTTCAATGCAATTGAACTTGTAAAAGGGTTTAAGTTAAGCTAATTAATAAATTTTTTTAAATAAGAACATATGGAGGGTATTATGAGAGTTATCATCACAGACAAAAAAGTTGGAGATTGGGCTGCAGTATATGTAGCCAAAAAAATTAATGAGTTTAAACCTACAAAAGAAAAACCTTTTGTTTTAGGACTTCCAACTGGTGGAACACCATTAGAAATGTATAAAAGACTTATTCAATTAAATAAAGATGGAATTGTTTCTTTTGAAAATGTAGTCACTTTTAATATGGACGAATATGTAGGACTTACTCCAAATAATGATCAAAGTTATCATTATTACATGTTTACTAATTTCTTTAACCATATAGACATAAAAAAAGAGAATATAAATATACTTAATGGAATGGCTGAAGATTATGAAAAAGAATGTCAAAGATATGAAGATAAAATAAAATCATATGGTGGAATTCATCTATTTTTAGGAGGGATAGGACCAGATGGACATATAGCTTTTAATGAACCTGGATCATCTCTTACTTCAAGAACTAGAGATAAAGAACTTACAATGGATACAATAGTTGCTAATGCCAGATTTTTTGGAGGAGATATAAATGCAGTTCCTAAATTAGCATTAACTGTAGGAGTTGGAACAATACTTGACGCAAAAGAAGTTCTTATTATGGTAACTGGACTTAATAAAGCAAGAGCACTTCACTATGGAGTGGAAGAAGGAGTAAATCATATGTGGACTATTTCTGCTTTACAATTACATAGATGTGGAATAATAGTTTCTGATGAAGCAGCTTGTGCAGAATTAAAAGTTGGAACTTATAGATATTTTAAAGATATAGAAAAAAATAACTTAGACACAGATAAATTATTGGCTGACTTATATAATGCTAAATAGCTTTATAGAGGTTTATAGCAAAAATTAATGACTTATAAAAATAATTTTTAATTGAGAAAATGGACTTATTATAAAAATTTAAGTTCATTTTTTTTATTTTTTTTAAAGGAATTCTATTTAGACCATAGAATAATATAATATAAGAGTTTAGTAGTAATGTAATATAAATTGGAGGTAAGAATTATGGTAGAAGCTATGAAAGCAATGCAAGAGAGTATGAAATCATTAAGTAACAATACGAAAGATATAACTAGAGCAATTGAAAGTCTTAGAGAAGAATTAGATGCAGTAGATGTATATAATCAGAGGGCTGAACTTGCCACTGATGAAGAATTAAGAAAGCTTATGATACATAACAGAAATGAAGAAATTGAGCATGCTGCTATGATAATCGAATGGTTAAGAAGAACAATTCCTGAATTTGATCACGAGCTAAAAGATTATCTATTTACAGAAGGATCATTAGAAGATATTGAAGCACAGGCAACTTCTGAAGGTGGAGCACAATCATCTTCTTCATTAAAAATAGGAAATTTAAAATAATTAGGAGGTAATATATATGGATTTTTTAAAAAGAGAATTAGCACCTATTACAGCTAATGGGTGGAAAGAAATAGAAGAAAGAGCAGCAGCAGTATTATCAAAAGAATTATCAGCTAGAAAATTTATCAGAGTGACAGGGCCACTAGGAAGAGATGTAACATCTGTAACTACTGGAAGAATGGATGTAAAAACTAAAGATGATATAAAATATGGAGTATATAAAGTACAACCATTAATTGAATCAAGAATTTGCTTCCCTTTAAGCAGATGGGAATTGGACAATATCGAGAGAGGAGCAAAGGACGTTGATTATACTTCTTTAGATGATGGAGTAAGAAAAGCTGCTAAATTTGAAGAGGAAGCAATATTCAAAGGACTTGAAGATGGACAAGTAGATGGAATCTATAAATCAAGTAGCTATGAGGCTTTAGATTTTGGAAAAACAGCTGATGAAACATTGAAAGCTATATTTGATGGTGTTTTAAAATTAGATGCAGCTTTTGCTAAAAAACCTTATGTATTGGTAGTCAGCAATGAAAAATGGTATTATTTAAATACTGTTGTAAAAGAATATTCACTTCCTGAAAAATTAGAAAAGATATTAGGACAAAAAATTATAGTAAGCAAATCAATAGATGGTGCAATACTTCTTCCATATGATGATGAAAATATTGAATTAATAATCGGAGAAGATTTTGCTTTAGGATATCAAAACCATAATGAAAGTGTTGTGGAATTATTTGTAACTGAGAGCTTTACATTTAGAGTTTTAGATCCTGCATTGATAGTTTTATTCAAATAATTACTTACTTAGAAGAGGATAATATCCTCTTCTTTTATTTTTTGAACTAAAATGTTATAATTTAATTAAATAAGAAACTAGCTTTGAAAATTTGGATAACAAATATAGATGTAGTCAATAACTGCCCTTTCATTTTAGGGAGGATATAATAAAATTTAGCAAATACATAAAATTAAGTTATCAGAAACATAAAGGAAAATAGGAGGAAGTATGAAAAAAGCTTATAAAGTTTATCAAATTGATTCTTTTTCAGATAAGAAATTTTTGGGAAATCCAGCTGGAGTAGTATATAATGCTGATGGTTTAAATGAAGTAGATATGCAAAGAATGGCCAGAGAATTAAATAATTCTGAAACAGCTTTTATTTTTTCATCTGATTCACAAGAATATGATGTTCATGTAAGATTTTTTACTCCTTTGAAAGAAGTTCCTATTTGTGGACATGCTACTATTGCAGCACATTATGTAATTGCATTAGAAAATAATTTAAAAGAAAAAACTTGTATCAGACAGAAAACTGGGGCAGGAATACTTCCAGTAGAAATAGAACCGTTAGGAAATAGTTACAATATAGTTATGACACAAGGAAAAGTAGAATTTGGAAATATTATCGAAGGAAATGATTTAGGGAGATTAGTTTCTGCTTTGGGTATAGACAACAATGACTTAATAACAGAAGCTCCTGTACAAATAGTTTCAACAGGGCATTCTAAAGTTATGATTGGAATAAAGGATTATCAACAACTCCACAATTTAACACCTGATATGAGAGAGTTGAATAAACTTAGTGAAAAAATAAATTGCAATGGATATTTTGTTTTTACTTTTGACAGCAATGAAACAGATATACTTATTAAAGGAAGAATGTTTGCTCCAGCCATTGGGATAGAAGAAGATCCAGTAACTGGAAATGCTAATGGACCAGTAGGTGCATATATAGTGAAATATAAGCTGGCTGAATTTGATGATAATTTAAAATTTTCTGCAAAACAAGGTATGTCTATAGATAGAGAAGGAAAAATAAATGTGAATGTCAGTATAGAAAATGGAGAACCAGTAAAAGTTCAAGTATCTGGAACTGCAACTGTTGTTTTTAAAACTGAAATTGAATTATAAGATATTTTGAATTATTTAGATGGAGAAGGGAATATTAAAAAAGAATAAATTGTCATAATTGTTTATTGAAATTTTTATAAATATCAAAAAATAAAAAGCTAAATTTTGATTAAAATTTTATTTTAGAATAGCCTTTAAAATAAACCTATAATTTTTATTAAGAAAAAAAGAAAGAAATTTATAATTCCAAAAAATATTTTTAATAATTGATAAAAAATTTAAATAAGAGAAAAAACATAATATTTTTTTAAACAAAACTATAGGACTTTTTTATAAGTAGTTATAAAATATATAAAAAGATATTTAATAGGAAAAATAAAAAAAGAGATATCACTAAAAAATGAAAATTCTTTACTGAAGCAATAAGAAATTTTCTGATATCTCTTTTTATTATAAAAATCCCATAAAATTATTTAAAATAATTTTTAATTTATTAATTTAAATAACTAAACCACATATAATGTTAATTATATGTGGTAAAATTATTCAAATAATTTTTATTTGAATAATAATAAATTATTTTGTAATTAATCACATAAAATAAGCCTGAATTTTATAAAATATGTATATTTGGTAGGCTGCTAATTTGAATAGCGATAAATCTAAAATTATTTCAATAAATATCTTTTTGCAGATAATTTTTACTAAAAATTTATGTTTTTTCTTAAATAAAATTATAAGACTATTTTTTCTCCTCTATATCTTCTAAAGAAGAAAAGGCAGGAAGTTTTTCTAAAACTCTTTTTTCCAAAATTGACTTAGCATTTATATAAACTTCTGTTACTCTTGTATCAGCATGACCAAGAAAATCTCTTATTTCTAAAATATCTGCACCATTAATAGAAAGTTCTGTAGCAACAGCATGACGCACATTATGTGGACTGATATCCTTGCCTATTAATTTACCCATATTTTGTACAAGGTCATAAAGGGCTCTGTAAGAAAGCTGGGTATTCTTTTCAACTGAACTGCTGAAAACATACTGTTCTTCTATCTTCACATCATCTATATTATATAAAACTTGAAGATATTCCTTATATTCTTTTAATCTTTGAACAAGAATATTGTGAACAGATTTATATTGCTCACGCCCACTCTTAGTTTCCTCTAATTTTATATAATAGCTTCCTTCTCTTTCTAGAATATGCTTGAATTTAAGATTAATTAATTCTTGGCTTCTCATTCCAGTATAAAATAATGTATATAAAATATTTACATTTCTGTAATCCTTTTCTCCATTTATTTTATATTGTCCTATAATTTTTTTTATATCTTCAAAGGATAATTTAAGAACATTATCTATATTTCTTGATACTTTAAAAAGTTCTACATATTTGAATGGATTTTCATAACCATTTTTTTCCATCTCTTTATATAGAGATTTTAAAGAAGAAATTATTTTATTTATAGATGTTTTTTTTAATTTTCTTTCTTCCACAAGATAGCCGATATAGTCTTCAACATCTTGTTTTTCTATATCTTTCATCAGCTCGATTAATTCATCTGCTCTTATACCTTCTTCTCCCTCATATACGAAATTAAGAAAGTCTTTTAGGTAGAACATATAATCTTTAAGAGTCTTTTGAGAACGGTATATCTCAAATATACTTTTACGTTCTTCTTTATTTCTTTTTTTTCTCCTGCTGACTGCTACTCCTGTTTCTTCTCTTTTTATTATATCCATTTTTACCTCTTTTATAAAGTCCTATTAAATAAATTAAGAAAATTATATAATATCTTCTATATTTACTTCTTTTACTGCCCCAAGTTCTAGATTATCTAATTTTAATTTTCCGAACGATATTCTCTTTAAAAATATAACTTTATTTCCAACTGCTTCCAGCATTTTCTTTACCTGATGAAACTTTCCCTCTTTTATAGTTAGATGTATTTTAGCAGAATCTACTCTCTCAGCTTTTGCTGGCATTGTGATATATCCTCCTATATCTACACCATTTCTTAATTTTACTAATTCATCTTCTGAAATATCTTTTTCAAGTTCTGCATAGTAAGTTTTTTCTACATGATTTTTAGGAGATAAAAGCTTATGATTTAACGCTCCATCATTTGTCAATAGAAGAAGTCCTTCAGTATCTTTATCCAATCTCCCCACAGGAGCTAAATCCTTTTTTATTACCCAATCAGGCAAGAGTTCCATAACTGTCTGATCTCTGCTGTCCTCCACAGCAGTTATATATCCTGCTTTTTTATTCAAAATATAATATCTGAATTTTTTATATTCAAGCTTTTTTTCCTGATAAAAAATTTCATCTGAATTCTCTTTTATATTCATTTGTGGATTATTGGCAATTATTCCATTTACAGTTATTTCTCCTGTATTAAGAATTTCTTTTACTTCCCTTCTGCTTCCCAATCCACATTCTGTTAAAAATTTATCTAATCTCATTGTTCCTCCAGTTAAATATTCTTAGTTAAATACTAACACATTATTTGACAAGTTTCAAATTTCCTTTTAAAATCTTTCTATAAATGTTATAATTTATACAAGGTTATTTTGAACAGATAGGAGATTCGTAAACAATGATAAACTTTACTAAAATTGATGAAATGATTGAAGCTATAGAAAATAATCAAATTCCAGATGGTATGACATTTAATGAATATGTCTGCGAATTTTATAATGAAGTAAAGACTATTCCTTTGTCTAAATATCTTAGAACCAAAGGTAAAGTCAAGAGGCTTCCCAAAATAATGAACAGCAAAAAAGCTGGTGAAGTTATTCTAGCCAGCGAAAAAGATGAAGAAATCAGAACCTTTTTAAAAAGAAAAGGATACAAGGAAATTCCACAACTTGATTATAAGTCTATTATGTTGTTAAGAAAAACTGATTTACTATCTAACTGGAAGAAAGTGTTACTTTTCTTTGAGGGAGAGGGAACAATTGAAGAAATAAACAGCTCTACAAGACCCATTCTTTTACCACAAGAGATAGAAAAACTGGAGAGCTATATAAAAGAAGAACTTAATATTAATGAACAGGAGCTTAATTGGTTGTTGAGCAAATTTGAAAAAATGCAGAAAAATAAGATGATTTTAAAATCATTACAGAAATTATCAAGATAAAAAAAGAGGATAACTCATAAATAGGGATATAATTTTAGTGATTTATTAACTTCTAAAATTAAGTCTAAATTTGAGTTTTATCCTCTTTAACTTTTATAATAATCTTTCTTTCTGTCAATAGTATTTTTTAAATTATAGCAGTCATTTATATGTCCTATCTGATGTCTGGTTCCTGGCATAAGTATTATTCCAGCAACATTTTTTCTTCCCCAGAAATCTAAGAGCCATATTGAATCAGGATGATTAATTACTCCCCCCTCATTCAATATCCTTTCTATATCTTTACTTTCTACTTTTCTTTTCATATCTTCAAATTGAAGTTTTGAAAATATTAATTGAGTTTGAGTTCCCACGGCTTTTCTATATTCTTTCAATGCCTCTATATCTATATTTTTGCTTAAGTTCATTATTTCATCATCAGTCATTGCATTTCCAGTATCAGTGACGGATACCTTCATTTTTTTCTGCCATTTTTTATTGTAAATCTGTTCGGAACAATTCAAAAGAATATTTACAGTTAAGTCTTCTATTCTTGTAATATGCCATATATTCCAAGCTATTGTCACATCTTTGTTAGTAGGCATAATTGAAAAGTCTTTTTTATCAAGCATTTTCCATAATTGATCCATTAGAGTATTATCATTATCAGAGAAATGAAGATATCTGTGCATAGATAGATAAAGATCTTTTGCTTTATCAAAAGTATCTTTTTTTCCTATTAACTCCTTTAATGCTTTTTGTTGTATATTCCACTCAGAGGCTATACTCATAAATTTCTCCTTTTGTATTTATAGTATTTTTGCATTTGGTAGCTCATTTCTTAATAATCAAATCATTCTTTTTTATAATATCTTGAAAATATAGAAAGATACTTTAATTTTTTAATGAAAAAATTGGTGTAATATCATAATTTTCCCTTATATGTTTATATATCAAAAGAGGGAAATTTTTTATTTCCCTCTAAAGATTTTTTATTTTAAAATTTATTAAAATGAAGTTTAGTCATATCAGCATCAGCATCTGTATAAGCTGATTTTTCTTCAGCTGGATATCCCAAAGCTATCATATTATGCACTTTTAACTCTGATGGAGCACCAAGTATTTTTTTAATATTTTCATCAGTTGAGTTTCCTTCAGCATCTACTTTTTCTTTAGTTTGTATCCAGCATGATCCAAGTCCAAGTTCATGTGCTTTCAGTTGAATTATAGTGCTGGCAATAGCACAGTCATCGTCCCAAGTAGGATTTTGATGTCCAAATATAACTATCATAAGAGGTGCTTCAGCAGCAAATACAGCTCCATTCTCTTTAGATACAGATAGTTTTTTTATTATATCTTTATCATCTATTACTACAAATTCATATGGTCTTTGATTTCTTCCACTTGGAGATACCAAGGCAGTTTTCATAAGTTCCATAACCACTTCTTTTTCTACTTTTTTTTCTTTAAATTTTCTTATTGTTCTTCTGCTTAAAAAATCCATATATATTCCTCCTTTAAATTTATTTGATAAGACTATATAAAAGGTTTATTTCTTCTTTCCATATAGAACTATCTATAGTTTCTAATATAATTGGAATATTATCAAATCTTTCATCATTCATAAATCTCTCGAAAAATTCCATTCCCAATATACCTTTTCCTATACTGTCATGTCTATCTTTTCTGCTTCCTGTATCAAATTTAGAGTCATTTAAATGTACACCCTTAAGATATTTAAAACCAACATATTTTTCAAATTCAGCCATAGTTTTTTTATAACCAACCTCATCTTTCAACTCATATCCTGCTGTTATTGTATGGCAAGTATCAATACAGACACCTATTCTCTCTTTGTTTTTTACTTTTTCAATAATTTTACCTAAATGTTCAAACTTATATCCCATATTTGAGCCTTGCCCAGATGTATTTTCTAATACAATAATTATATTTTCTGTAACTTCAATAGCTTTATTTATACAATCTGCTATATTGTTGATACATTCATCTTCAGAAATTTCATTTAGATGGCTCCCAGGGTGGGTATTCAAATATTTTAATCCCAACTGATCACATCTTTTTATTTCTTCAATAAAAGCATTAAGAGATTTCTCTCTTTTTTCTTCATCTTTTGCACCTAAGTTTATAAGATAGCTGTCATGTGGAAGTATATATTCATTAGTGTAGCCATTTTCTTTTAAAGCTTTTTTAAATTTTTCTATATCTTCAGTAGTTAACGGCTTAGCTTCCCATCTTCTTTGGTTTTTAACAAACATTCCAAAGGCTCTAGCTCCAATTTCTTTTGCATTTTTAGGAGCATTAAAAGGACCTCCAACTGTGCTGACATGAGCTCCAATAAACTTTCTTTTAATTTTTTCTTCTCTTGTTCTTTCCATATCGTTCCTTTCTCCATGAATCTTTCCCATATACATTATACTATTTTATGAATTAAAATAAAAGAGTTGATTGTCATTATAATAAATTTTAAAAATAAAATAATTAATAAAAAGAAATCTGTTTTTTTTGTCGAATATTAATAATATAAATGACATATTATTAACAGGAGGAATTTATATGAAAATGAAAAAATTAAACTATATCATTGCAGGTTCTCTTTTATCAGCTTTGGTATTTGCTGGTTGTGGAAATGATAAACCTAATCAGGAAGTACAAAAGATTATGACAGAAACTCAAAAAGACTTTGCAGCTTTTCAAGAAAGCATTGTTAAAGATTCAACTATGACTGAAGCTCAAGCAGAAGATAGAATTCAAAAATTATTAGCTGAACTTCAAACTAAAGAAGAAGCTATAAAAAAAGAGATATCTGGTATAAAAAACAAAGCTGAGCAAGAAAAACTAACTAAAGAAATGGAAAAAAGTTTTACTTCAATGAAAGAAAATCTTATATCTCTTGAAAAGAAAATAAAAACTCCTACTCCAAATCCTTATGTAGAGCAAGTAGAAGTACAGGAAATAGAAACTGTAGAAGGAACTAATGATGGACAGGCTCAAGCTAAATAATTCATATTTTATTTATTTTATTTGAAATTTATAATTATATTAAGAGAACTTCTCATCACTACTATAAGTGGGAGGATTTCCTGCAAATATTTAAATAAAGTAAACCTATAGAAAGCTCTCAGTGATGAGAGTTTTTTATAGGTTATAAAAGTATAAAAAAATTAAGAGAAAAAAAGAAAATAATAAAAAAAGCTGCCAGCAGGCAGCTATTATTTTATAGTAGTATTTATTAAATAAGAAACAATTTCTTTATCTTTTCCTGTAAGCATAACAACAATTCCTCCATTTTTATCCGAATCTTTAATCACTAATGGATTTCCTGCCTTTCCTTCTTCAAGGTAGTGAAAGAATTTAATTTTTTCAATTATTAATTCTTCCATGTTAGATACATTATTTATCTTATAATCTCTTTTTAAATCATTTAATTCTTTTTCAAAATTTTCTAATGTAAATTCAAAGTTACTCTCCAAATGATTCTTCACTTTTGTTATTTTTACAACCATGGCACATCACCCATTCTGAAATTTTTTATATTTTATACTCTAATCAAACAGTAAAGTTTACTAATTTTCCAAATACATAAATGTTAACTGTATGATACCATTTTTTTACGCTTTTGTAAATAATATCAAAATATTTGCTTACATTTTTCCAAAGTTCAATCAGATAAAAGTTTCATTTTAAAGATTATTATAGAAAAATTAAAAAACAAAAATATTTTTCAAGGATTTTCAGAACAATATATTATTAGAACAGAACAATTCAAATAAAGATAAAAAAATTGAATTAAGTTATTGACTTAATATTATAATTAGTGTAAAAATATAGATAGAAGTATCCAACTATTCAAAAGGAGAAAAGATGGAAATAATTTATCAGAAAAGAGAAAAACTCAGAAATGAAAATAGAACCTTTAGATTTTTAGTAGAAGTAAGAGAGTTCAGTAAATTAGAGATATCTCAATACTTAAATATTAGTATTCCAACGGTTACAAAAATATTAGAAAGGTTTTTGACAAATAAGCTGATATATGAAACAGGAACTAATAATGGAAAACTTGGTAGAAAAGCAATAAAGTATCAATTTAACCCTGATGCTTACTTTTCCATTGGAATCAAAGTTGAAATGAATCATATATCTATGGTCTTAATAAACCTTGATGGAAAAATATTAAAGCAAACTGTTGTCAAAGAAGAATTTATTAATAGTGAGAATTTTGTTTTTCTGGTCATAAATGAATTAAAAAAATTCTTATGGGAATTTGATAAAAAAGAATTTATAAAAGGAATAGGGATAGTTCTTCCTGGGATTGTAAATCCTGAAAATAATATGATAAAATTAGGTGGTAATTTTTCTCTTTTAAATCAAGATATGAAAGAGATAGAAGAAGAATTTGGGCTTCCTATATTTTTAGAAAATGAAGCAAATGCTGGAGCTATAGGAGAGTATATAGTTAATCATTCAGGACTTCAAACTAAAAAAAATATTCTTTTTGTTTCAATAGATACTGGGATAGGTTCTGGAATTATAGTAGAAAACCAGTTATATAGAGGAAAAGGGAATAAATCTGGAGAAATAGGGCATATTCCAATTATACCAAATGGAGATAAATGTGCTTGTGGCAGTGAAGGTTGCTTAGAACAATATTGCTCTAATCTGGCATTAATGAAAGAATTTGAAAAAGAGTTTCAATGTGAAATAAAAGAATATGAAGATATCTTCCAAGAAAAGTTTATAGGAAATGAGAAAGGAAAAAAAATATTAGAAAGATACACATGGATTTTAGCTTTGGGAATAAAAACTGCTTTAATGATGCTGAATTCTGATAAAATAATCATTGGAGGAAAAATTTCAGATTATAAAGAATATTTTGAGCCAATGCTTAAAGAAATAATTTTCTCAAATAATATTTTCAGTAATGATGCAGATATACTTGAATTTTCATCTCTTTCTGACAATGCTAATTTATTAGGTGCAGCGTTTATTCCATTAGGAGAATTTTATAAAACTTATAATGAAGATGTATAAAAATATGGTGAAGTAATTTTCTTTTTATTGATTTTATAGTAGTTATATGTTATTATGTGTAATAAATTTATTTAGAGGTGATTGGGTGTTAAATAAGGATAGTGTATTCTTCCTATAATTAGGAAGGATTAAAATCCCTTTCTATTATAGGTTTTGATAAAAATTTACAATCAAAAATATAATTAGTCGGAGGGTAATATTGAAATTAGAAATAAGATTAGAAGAAAAAAAAGATTATAGAAAAGTTGAAGAGATGATTAGAGAAGCTTTTTGGAATTTGTATGTTCCAGGAGCTAGTGAACATTTTATACCTCACTATTTAAGAAATTCTAAAATAACTATTCCTGAACTTAATTTTGTAGCAGTTAAAGATGGAGAAATAGTTGGGCAGATTTTTTATACAAAAGCTGAAGTAAGAGATAAAAATGGAAATAGTCATGAGATTTTAAATTTTGGACCTCTATGTGTAGATCCTAAATATCATAATCTTGGAATAGGAAGAGCCTTAATAGAGCACAGCAAAAAAGTCGCAGCTGAAATGGGATATAAAGGAATAGCTATATATGGTTATCCTGGATATTATACTAGAGTTGGGTTTCAGAGTGCTGCTAAATTTGGAATAGCAAGAGCTGATGGTGTTTTTGTTAAAGCACTTTTGGTTATGGAGCTTTATCCTGATTCATTGAAGGGAATTTCTGGAAATCTTCATGAATTTTTAAGTGATGTTCCATTTGAAGGAGATGAATTTTTAAAGTATGAATCTACGTTTCCTCCAAAAGAAAAAAAGTATGAACCATCACAAGATGTATTTGCAGAAATGGTAAATAAATTAGAAGATCCAGAAAATATAAAAATTTAAAAAATATAAAAGAGGTTGACTAGAAAGCTAAAATTATACTTTTAGTTAAGTTAACCTCTTTTTTTATTTAATATAAAATTTAAAATAGTAATGCCATGTTAAATGGAGTTAAATAGAATTAAAAAAGACTTTGTAAAATTAGTTTTAAAACATTTTGAAAAGCCAAGAGGATATAGAACTAGATTATAATTTTCCGATATATAAAAAATGCCAAAAAGAAAATAATCTTTTCAGCATTTTTGCTCTAATATAAATTTACTATAAGTTAAAAATTATGTATAAAACCTAAAACTATCATATCATAATAATAATTTTTATTTATATACCCTTGATATTTTACATTGATTAAAAAATCCGGATCAATATAATATCCCATACCTACACTGACCATTCCAGTATCTCTTGACACTTCCAATGCTTTTATTTTACCAGAATCTGTAATAAATCTCTTTCTATTTGCAAATTCATAAGACCACTCTACATTTCCTGTAATTAGAAACTTTTCTCCCATTTCTTTAGAATACATAAGTCCGGCATTTCCACTTCCTATTCTTTCATTGGAAGTAGATATTCCATCATGACCTTTAGTGGTATATTGATTCCAACCAAGTCCTAAATAGGGATAAAGCAGTGACTTTTCTCCAAGTTCGAAAAAGTAGCCTCCCTCTGCTCCCAGAAAATAATTTTTAGTTCTGTAAACTATATTGGAAATACCTTGGGTTCTTAAAATATTTTTACCTTCGTCATATCCAGCTCTTCCAATGAAAAGCCAGTTGTCTTTATTGTAAGCAAGATAAGTATTTAATCCATAAGTTCTGACTTTCTGGCTGCTGTCAAAAGAATCATCATAGTCAGCTTTTGATTTTATATATCCAAAACTCATTCCAGTCATTAAGTCAGGATTTGATAAAAAGGTACTGTTAGTAGCCATTAAAAAACCTTTAATTTTGGCATCATAATCAGTATTATAATCATCTTTGTCATAACTGGATTTAATTTTTCCTATTCCTTCAATATATTGAGAACTTCCACTATATCCTCTTCTGTCCATTTTCTTGAACATTACACTTTCTCTAAACTGGCTGCTTCCTCTATCAGTTATTATTTTTCCGTTTATTTCTGAAAGATTAGTTTGAAGATCATGAGTTCCTCCAAATGAACTTACAGAAACAGCTGCAAATATTAAAGGAAGTATTTTTTTAATTTTCATTTAATCTCCTCCAGACTATCTTCTTCTTTTTCCAAATATTCTTAAAAGATATAGGAACAGATTTATAAAGTCAAGATAAAGATTAAGAGCACCAATTATTCCAAGTTTATTCATAACTTCTTCATCGCCATTTGACATTTGAAAAGCTATTTTTTTGATTCTATTAACATCATAGGCAATAAGAGCAGAGAAAATAACTATTCCTAGAACAGTTCCAATCCAATAAAGTATTGGAGCTTTAAGGAAGAAGTTGATTAATGACATTATAATTATACTTATAAGCCCAGTCATTAAATATTTTCCATAATTGCTGAGATCTTCCTTTGTAGTATATCCATAAGCTGCAATAACTATAAACATTATCAAAGCTACACCTAAAGTATAGAATATACTTACAGGGTGGAATACAAATCCTAAACTGCTGAAAAGCACTCCATTCATCAATGAATAAAGGAAAAACATCATTCTGGCAGTCCCAGAAGACATTTTATTGATTCCCAAACTTAGACCAAATACAAGAGCTATCTCTGCAAACATTATTATTTTAAAATAAGGCATTATAGCATATAACAGTCTTGCATTAAAACCAAATAAGTATATTGGAACTATTGTTGTAATAAGTACTCCAACTACCATGTTCAAAAAAACTTTTCTAAGAAATCTATTAGTTGTTTCCACATTGACATAGACCCCTTGTTCGTTACGCATCTCATTTAAATCATATTCGTTCATTATTGTGCTACCTCCTGATTTATATTTAAAATTTTAAAAAGCTCTTTTTAAAATCTCAAGTACATCAGCTTTATGAAGTTTTTTCATTGTTCCAAGAGGCCCAAAAGCAACAGCTGCATCAGCCATTCTTTCAAGATTTTCTTCCTTTATTCCTACCTCTCTTAAAGTACTTGGGATATTTAGAGATTTAAAAAATTCTCTTGTCTTATTTATTGCTTCTTTTGCGATAGTCATAGGGTCATTTCCTGAAATATTCCATACATATCTTCCATATTCTTCAAATCTATGAACATTTTCATCTGACAATACATATTCCATCCATACAGGAGTAAGGATAGCAAGTCCAACACCATGAGTTATATCATGATAGGCGCTAAGCTCATGTTCTATTCCATGAGTTGCCCAATCTGTAGATATTTTACCATAAGTAAGGAGTCCGTTCAAGGCTAAAGAACTTCCCCACATAAGATTTGCTCTGGCCTCATAATTTTCAGGCTCATTATATGCAATAGGTCCAAAATGTATTACAGTTTTTAGAAGCCCTTCCATTAAACGATTTTGTAAAAAACCATCATGATCAGGTGAAAAATACTGTTCAAAGATATGACTCATTATATCAGCTGTTCCTGCAGCTGTCTGATACTTATTTACACTATAAGTATATATTGGGTCGAGTATAGAAAATACAGGTCTTAAAAGATCGCTTCCTATTGATAATTTTCTATTTTCTTTCATATTTGAAATTACACTATTACCATTCATTTCGCTTCCAGTAGCTGCTAATGTTAATACAGAGGCAACTGGAAGAGCTGAAGTTAACTGCTTCATTTTATTTTTAACATAAAGGTCTTCCCATACATCTCCGTTATATTCGCTTTGGGCTGCTATGGCTTTTGCACAGTCTATAGTACTTCCACCACCTATAGCCAGTACAAGTTCTATTCCTTCTCTTTTACATATTTCAGCTCCATAATATACACATTCGATTCTAGGATTAGGGTCAATGTTTGGAAGTTCAAATATAGTAACTTCTGCTCTTTTCAAAACCTCTATAACTTTGTCATAAAGTCCATTTTTCTTGATGCTTCCTTTACCATATACCAACAATACTTTATTTCCTATTTTCTTTACTTCGTTTCCAAGTTCATCTACTTTTCCAGTACCAAAAAGTATTTTAGTACTTACATTATAAGTAAAATTTTTCATAGCATTTTCCTCCTTTAAAATTAAATAATAATTTTACTGAAACTAAAATCTACTATTTTCAAACCATCTACTGCTGCACTTACTATTCCACCTGCATATCCGGCTCCTTCTCCTACAGGATACAATCCATTTATATTAACTGATTGTCCCTTGATATCTCTCGTTATTTTAACTGGAGCAGAAGTCCTTGTTTCAGGAGCTATAAGATTTACATTTCTGGATATAAAATAAGTATTTTTCCCCCATTGTTGAAAGGCTACTTTCATATTATCATTTATAAATTTAGGAAACAAATTGTTCAAATCATAAGAATTCATTTTCATCTCATAACTGCTTTCTATAGAGCTGTTAGTCATCTTTCCATTCATAAAGTCTATAACATTTTGATAAGCAGCTCCATAATTATTTGCTATTTCATAAGTTTTTCTTTCCAGTTTTTCCTGAAATTTCATACCAGAAAAAAGTTCATCTCCAAATTCATTTTCTTTTATACCTACTACAATGGCAGAATTAGAAAATCTACCATCTCTTTTTGAATAACTCATACCATTTACTAGAGTTTTTCCTTTTTCTGATGCAGCATTGACTACAACTCCTCCAGGGCACATACAAAATGAAAATACTCCTCTGTTTTCCTTCTTGTTGTTATATGTAACACTATATGTAGCTGCACCTAATAAAGGGTGGTCAGCATATTTTCCATACTGCATTTTATCTATGTCACTTCTTAAATGCTCTATTCTTGCTCCTACTGCAAAAGGCTTATTTTCTAAATAAACTCCATTTTTATGAAGCATTCTGTAAGTATCTCTTGATGAATGACCTATTGCCAATATTACAGAATCTGTATTAATAATATCTTTTACTCCATCTTTATTTAAAACTTCAATTCCTATAACGCAATTATTTTTTATAAGAAGATTTTCCATTTTAGTGTTGAAATAAAATTTTCCACCCATACTTTTTATTTTCTCTCTGATATTTTTTACTACAATTTTCAATATATCAGTTCCAATATGTGGTTTATAATCCCATAATATTTCTTCCTGAGCTCCACAAGCTACAAGTTCTTTAAATACTTTATCTATATATTCACTCTTTATTCTCGTGTTAAGCTTTCCATCAGAATATGTTCCTGCCCCTCCTTCACCAAATTGTACATTTGATTCTGGATTAAGAATAGAATCTGATATAAATTTATTGTTTGTTATATCCCTTTTATCTACCTCTTCTCCTCTCTCAAAGACAAGAGGAATATATCCATACTCAGCAAGTCTTAATGCAGAAAACAACCCTGCTGGACCTGCTCCTATCACTGCTACTTCTTTATTTTTAAATAAAGACTCTCTTCTTACTTTTTCCTTTTCTTTTACTGGAAGAACATTAGTCAATGTAGATATATCCATTTCTTTTTTTAACAAAACTTCTATATTATAAATAAATTTTATGTCATTTTTTTTACGGCTATCAATGGATCTTTTGTTCCATCTCAGCATTTCAATATTATCTTTTTTTATACCTTTTTTTTCAAGTTCTTTTAATATTTCTCTATCCTGATTTTTATCCAACGGAATTATTATATTGTTAATATTTATTCTCATGTTCCACCTCTAAATAAATTATACCACATATAATAATTAATTAACAATAAAAAAGCCTGTGAAATTCTACACAGGCTGGCTTTTTTATTTTATTTTGTCAGCTAGAGTTTTTCCAACTTTGAACTTAACAGCTTTTTTAGCTTCTATTCTCATTTTCTTATTAGTTTGAGGATTTCTAACTTCTCTTGCAGCTCTTTCTTTAACTTCCCATTTTCCCCAACCAACAAAAGTAATATTATCTCCTTTTACAAGAGTATCTTCAACAGAAGCTAAGAATAAATTTACTGCTCTTTCAGCTTCTTTTTTAGTAAACCCACCATTCTTAGCATACAATTCCACAAATTCTTTTTTAGTCATAACTATTCCTCCTTAGATTTTATTCAGAAGTAACTCTTAAAATTACAATTCTTACTTACTATATATATAACCTTTATTTTCCATTTTGTAAATAGAAAGTTTTAAAATTTCTACATTTTAAAAAATTACTTTAAAACCTTCAGAGGCAGTATTCACGTCATTATCGGTTATTCCCAGATATTTCTGTGTGACAGATACGGAAGAATGATTAAGCAAACGCCTTACTAATTCTATATTAAATTTATTATTTGTATATTGAATATGGGCATAAGTTTTTCTGAAACTATGTGTAGAAAGTCCTTCTATAGAAGCACATATAGAAATTTTTTTTAATATTTTCTGTACCCATCTTACAGATATATCAAAAATATTATCATTCCTGCTTAGAAAACGTTTTCTACAATAACCTTCAACTATTTTTACAATTTCATAGTTGATTTTTCTATTTTGTATCTTTCCAGTTTTTTGTTCCCGTATTGATAATCTTCCATCAACAAAATCGTTTACTCTTAAGCTCAGCACATCTCCTATTCTGAGTCCTGTATTTAATTGAATTAGACAAATCAAATGAACTTGTGGATTAGCTCTTACCATTATCCCATTTTTTCTTACTCCACTTTTTATAAATAAAAAAACTGTTTCCAATTCATCAAATTTTAAGGCTCTAGTTTTCATTCTTGTTTTCATCTCCTAAGCTTGTAATATATGTGTAGTATAGACATATATAAAATATACCACATTTTTTAAACTAGAGAAATATTTTTATTTTTAGTATAGCAATATTATTGTTATTGTTATAAAATATACGTATAATTTATTTTGGGAGGTTTTAAAATGATTATAATAAAAAACGGTATTTTACTTGATGTTGAGAAATCTAAAAGTGAAAAAATGGATATTTCAATAGAGAATGGTAAAATTACTGCAATCAAAAAAAATATTAAACCTAAGAAAGATGATGAAGTTATTGATGCTACTGATAAAATAATAGCACCTGGATTTATTGATGCTCACTGTCATTTAGGGCTTATGGGGGACAGCGTTGGTTTTGAAAATGATGATGTTAATGAAAAGTCTGAGCCAATAACTCCTCAATTAAGAGCAATAGATGGAATTGATCCTATGGACAGAGTATTTACAGAAGCTTATCAAGGGGGAATAACTTCAGTAGCTACTGGACCAGGAAGTGCCAATGTAATTGGAGGACAGTTTGCTGCTATAAAAACTTTTGGAAAAAGAATAGATAAAATGATAATAAAAGCTCCTATAGCCATGAAATGTGCTTTTGGAGAAAATCCGAAGAGATTCTATGGAACAAAAGGAAAAATGCCTACCACAAGAATGGGTATTGCCAGTATGCTTAGAGAAACTCTTCAAAAAGCACAAGAATATATGTTGAAATTGGAAGCTGCTGGAAATGATATAACTAAGAAACCTCAGTATGATGCAAAATTAGAAGCATTAATTCCTGTTTTGAAAAAAGAAATTCCTTTAAAGGCTCATGCTCATAAAGCAAATGATATATTTACTGCTATAAGAATAGCGAAAGAATTTGATGTAAAAATGACTTTAGACCACTCAACTGATGCTAGATGTATAGTTGATGAATTAGCTGAAGAAAAATATCCTATGATAGTTGGACCTAGTTTAGGACATAGAACTAAAGTTGAACTTATAAATAAATCTTTTAAAACAGCTGGAATCCTTAATAAAGCTGGAATAAAAATCTCTATAACAACTGACAGTCCTGTTATCCCTCTTCAACATCTCCCAATTTGTGCTGCTCTTGCAGTAAAAGATGGTCTTGATAAATGGGAAGCTCTTAAAGCTATTTCTATAAACCCTGCTGAAATATTAGGGCTGGAAGATAGAATAGGATCTATTAAAGTTGGAAAAGATGCAGATATAGTTATATGGTCAGCTGATCCTCTTCAAATAGATGCAAAAGTTGAATGTACTATAATAAATGGAAAAGTAGTTTTCAATGGTGAGGAGGAAGAATAGTGAAAGAACTTCTTAAAAAATTCAGAAGAGAACTTCACCAGATACCAGAAGTAGCTTTTGAAGAATACAAAACAGCTGAATATATAAGAGAAAAACTTAAAGAATATGGAATCCCTTATGAAGAAATCACTAATGAACATTATTCTACAGGAACTATGGTTTATTTTAAGGGAGAAGAAGGGTGTATTGCTTTTAGAAGTGATATAGATGCTCTGCCTATAAAAGAAGATACTGGTTGTGAATTTGCTTCTACAAATGGACGTGCACATGGGTGTGGTCATGATGGTCATGCTGCGACTCTACTTACATTTGCAGTTTGGTTAAAGGAACAGCAGGACAAGGGAGTAAAATTTAAAAAATCAATTGTTCTTATATTTCAACCTGGAGAAGAGGGGAAAGGTGGAGCAAGATATCTTTCTGTCCATGAAAAATTTCTAAATAAAAATATAGAAGCTATATTTGGAATGCATTTATTCCCTTTGCTTCCTGAAGGAACAGTATCTACAAAGATTGGTCCTCTTATGGCACAGACTATAAATCTTGATATAGATATTTATGGTAAAGGGGGACATGGAGCTGAACCACAAAATTGTATTGATACTATTCTCATAACTTCTAAACTTATAGAAGCATATCAAAGTGTTGTATCAAGAAATATAACTCCTATTGAACCTATGGTGCTTACTATTGGTTCTATTCATGGAGGAAGTGCAAGAAATATAATTCCAGAAAAAGTTTCCCTGCTTGGAACTATAAGAATATTTTCTAAATCAATGATGGCATTTATCAAAGAAAGACTGGAAAATATCAATAAGGGATTTGAGATGTCTTATGGGGTCAAAATAGATTTCAATTTCACTCCTGTATATTCTCCTGTCATCAATGATGAAAACCTTTATCATGTATTTAGAGAAGCTGTGAAAGATAGTAATTTTGTTGAAGCAAAACCAGAAATGATTGCTGAAGATTTTTCATTCTATCTTGATAAAGTACCTGGGTTATTTTTCTTCCTAGGTGTAAGAAATGAAGAGAAAGGATATATCTATCCACTTCATAATCCTAAATTTAATTTTAATGAAGAGGCACTTTTAAAAGGTGTTGAAACTTTCCAAAATATAGCTTATGCTATGAAGGCTTTATAATTAAAAGATAATTCAATATAATTTTAGAATTTTTTATTAATTTGAATTATAAAAAATAACATAGAATTATTATTTATAAGTAATTGAGCAGTTAAGAATTCTTAACTGCTTAATTACCAAAAATTTATTTCCCCAAACATATTATTTTATTAATTGCACAACTTTTTCTGAGTCTAAAATTTTTAAATTTTATTCTATTCTTTTTCTAATCTTCTTCCAAAACAGCTTTCAATATCATTAAGTACTGGTACTTCCAGTTTATTATTTTCTTTTAAGTATAGATATGTTTTTCCCAATCCCTCTTCCAATGAATATTTATTTCTAAATCCTGTTTTCTCTATCTTTGATATATCTCCTATTAAATTCTTATTTCTAAATGGAAACCAGTCCCTCGCTTTTAAGTTTTCTTTTTCTAAATCTATATTATATATTAATGGTTGTTTTCCAGATATCAGGCTGCACATTTTAATATAATCTTTAATGGTAATACTTTCATCACCAGAGATATTAAATATTTGATTAAAAAAGTGTGGGTTGTCTAAAGAAAAATTTACAGCTTCACAAAGATCATCTATATATCCAAACTGAATTCTCTCTTCTCCCTTATCTGGAATGAAAATAGGCATATTATTTTCAAGTCTTGCAAATATATAACTTTCTCTGTCTAAATTATTTTCAGGACCATAAATATAAAAAGGTCTGAATATAGTATAATTAAATTTTAATTTTTTTGAATTTTCAATAGTTATTTTTTCACATAAATATTTATCTTCGGCATACTTGCCCCATATTTCATTTGCTCCAGTACTGTCAGTTTCTTTTACAGGGTAATTCTGCATTTTATTATAAATAGAAGCACTGCTTATTAAAATGTATTGACAGTATCTTCCAGCCATTATTCTTTGAATAAGGGATACCTGCTCTGGATTATACGCTGATATATCAATTATGCAGTCTACTCTTAAATTTTCTAAACATTCTATTAATTCTTTTTCTATATTCCTGTTGCATTTTAAAACTTCTGCCTTTTCAGGACTGGGTCTAGTTCCTCTATTGAGAACATATACTTTATATTTTTTATTTAGCAGAAATTCACATAATTTTTTTCCTACAAATTGATTACCACCCATTAATAGAATATTTTTCATAATTAATCTCCTTTTAAAATTAATAACTATATTTCTATATTAATTTACATCTAAACAAATTACAAATTTTTTTATGCATATATTTTTATCAATTTCTATATTTATATCCTTCATTTTCTAAAGTGCACTTCATATAAAAGTTTAATTTATATATAAATTCAGGACTTGTTATATTTTTTATAAAATAAAAACTTTCATATTTTAATCCTGTTTAGATAATTATCTGTAAAAGAGGAACAACTTTTTACATAAAAATTTTTTAAATCTTTGAATTTTATAGTCTGCAGAAAGCTCTATACGAACATTATCAACTTTTTTATTGTTATCTATTAATTTCTTTTTGTTATTGATATAATCTAGCTATCAAAAACAAGGGGGAGTTAAATATGAAAAAAATTTTTATCAGCATTCTTCTTCTATTATCTTGTCTTAGTGCTTATGGAAAAGACAAAGTAGAAGAAATTATGAAAAAAGGTGTCATAAGAATTGGGACAACTGGGGATTATAAACCATTTACTTATCTCAACAGAGATAAATATGAAGGATATGATATTGAAGTTGCAAAACTTATAGCAAAAGAGTTAGGAGTAAAAGTTGAATTTATACCTACAACTTGGAAAACTCTTATATCAGATTTAAATGAAGATAAATATGATGTAGCTATGGGTGGTATAACAAGAACTGTCAAAAGACAGGTAGAAGCTCAAATGAGTAATCCTTATCTAATATTTGGTAAATGCTATCTAGTAAGAAAGGGAGAAAAGGAAAAATATAATTCTATTGAAGCTGTTAATAAACCAAGTGTCAAAGTTGGAGTAAATATTGGAGGAACTAATGAAATATTTGCTGATGAACATCTTTCTAAAGCTACAATAATTCGTTATAAAAATAACTTAGATGTTCCAGTTGCTGTAGAAAAAGGAGAAGTTGATGTTATGGTAACTGAAAATCCTGAAGCCATTACTTATGAAAAAATTAATTCTAAGTTGGAAGGGGCATTAACTGAAGCTACTCTTACTAAAAGTCAGATGGGATACATGGTTCACAAAGATCAGCAGCATCTTTTAAATACAATAAATTTTATTTTAGCAGAATTAGAAGTAAGAGGAACTATTCCTGAACTCAAAAATCAATATTTAAAATAATCTTTTTAAGAAGAGCTGTTACAAATTGATGATTTGCAATTATTAATTTGAACAGTTTCTTTTTATTTTTATCATTTTTCTTTGAGTTATAAAAAAATATAGAGGAATCTTTTTTATTACTTTTATAAATGTTCTTTGCTTTAAATTTAATGCTTTAATTCTAAGAATAGGCATATTTCTGTAAATAAATAGAAATAGTATGATATAATAAGTAAAAGAATGTCTATAGAGGAGGAGAGTGCTGAATATGTTGAAGAAACTTCTTATTATAGCATTATTGATATCTCAAACAGCTTGTGGGAAAGTAGCCAGCTGGTATGGTAAAGGATTTGAGGGAAGAAGTACTGCAAGTGGGTATATATTTGATTCCAGACAGTATACTTGTGCATCTAATGCTTATGATTTTGGAACTGTGTTAAAGGTAACTAATAAGGCAAATAATAAATCAGTTGTGGTAGTAGTGACTGATAGAGGCTCTTTTAAGAAGAAATATGGACGTGATATTGATTTAAGCCATGCTGCTTTTGTGAAAATAGCTAATCCAAATGAAGGACTGATTAAAGTAAGTATAAAAGTTTTAAATGATAAAAACACCTTTAAATATAAGCATGGAAGTCCTGTTTTCAATGCCAGAGAATACAATAAATATGTTAAAAAATAAGAAAAAACCAGAAGAAAAAATTTTTCTTACCACATAAGGTTTGAGAATATTTTATACTTCTGGTTTTTATTGTATTAGCAAATTATAAAATTCTGTCAAAGAAAAAATTTTTAGGTAGAAATCTATAATGTATTTATTTTTAGTAGAAAATATGTAAAAAATCTATAAATCATAATTTTATATAATAAAAAATTTTAAATGAGAGTGTGAAACAATTTCTGTAAATCATAACTTTTTATGATAAAAAATTTTAAATTCTTAAAGTATTAATATTTTGTAATTAAAATAGTATAAATCATATTTTTTCGATAAAAATTATTTAATTAAAATATACTAAATATTTTTTATACACTTGAAAATTTTATCAGGTTTTAATATTAAATATCCAGCTTATATTCTACAGATACTGTCACTCTGTTGTCATCATCTTTTCTGCTGCTTGAATTACTATTCCCTTCACTGACCTGATACATCAAATCAAGAGTAAGTCCATTATTATATTCTATTCCTCCACCCATTCCATAGTAAGAACCATTTTGAGGATTTACAGCATCATTTATAGATTTATATCTTGAATTACTGCTTTGAAAACTTTTTCCCCCTATATTATTTACAGCATATCCTAAATTAAGCTTCAAATATGGCTGCCAGTCATTTACTTGAGGCAGCTTATATCTTCCAGTGACATACAGTGGAATAGAATCCATATCCACTTCTTCAGCTGCTTCTTTTACATAAAATTTTCCACTTTGTTCCTGGTCAAATATGCTTTCTCTGTCTTTTTTTAGACTATACCTATCTTGATAGGACATTCCAACTCCAAGTTCAACATCAGATATAAGTTTGTCACTTCTTAATTCCTTTGCTACTTCATGCCCTACATGTATAACTTCTGTCTTGTCTTCAAAATCATGTTCTTTTAATTTTTCATTAAGGGTATCTATAAATTCGTAATATTTTTTAACTACATTACTTTCTGATTGATTTGTTTCAAAATTAGTATATTCTTCTAAATCTCTTTTAATAAGAAGTTTTTCCTGTTCTACATTTACTGTTACTTCTGGATTTGGAGCTTCTTCTGCATTTTTTATTATTTCTTTTAATTTATCTTCAGTCAATTTCTCATTTACAACTAAAAGTTTCTCTTCAGTTTGAGTAATTTCTTTTTCAATATTTTCTTCTTCTGATTCTTCAGCGTTCTCTTTTACAAAAGACGTTTTTTCTTCTTTATTTATCTTATTTTCTTTTATATTTTTATTTATTTCAACATCATTAACAATTTTTTTCTGTTTAGTGGCAGGAATATTTTCTTCAAGCATAGGCACTTCTTTTAATCCACTGGCTACAGTAGACCATGAAAAAAATAATATAAATAGTATATTTTTCATAAAGCACCACCTTTTTATCCCTTTTAGTATTATATTATAATTTTAACAGGTATAGAGATTTTTTTCAAAGATTTTTTCCCCATATTTATTTATCGCTAAAACTACTTATCTCTAAACTATTCTATTTTTCTCAAAAATACTCTTAACTTTCTAAACTTTTTTAAATATTGAAAATTTTTCTGCAAAATGATAATATGTACCTATATGAAAAAGAAAAAGGAGTTAAGATATATTTAATATTCCTTAAATTTATTTTATGCCTATATTTACCATTATTCAAAATATACATAAAAAAAATGCAGATTACAAAATAGTAAATGAATTATCAGGCTAAAAACTTAATGAATAAAAAGAGAGGGACTTACATGTTAAATAAATTAGAAAAAATCTATGAATTAAAAAAAGAATTAGATAAAAAAAGACCTCTTTCACAAAGTGAGCTCAAAAGAATTAAAGAAAATTATATAATAAAAAATACATATAATTCAAATGCTATTGAGGGAAATACACTTACAGAAATAGAAACAAAAGTTATAATAGAAACTGGCATTACTATTGCTAAAAAAACTTTAAGAGAGCATTTAGAAGTTAAAAATCATGCTGAAGCTCTTTTATTTATTGAAGAATTAAAAGATAGAAAGTTATCAGAATATGATATTAAATTAATTCATTCTATAATTTTAAGTGGAATTGACAGAATTAATGCTGGAAAATATAGAAACGCAAATGTACAAATAGGTGGGGCCTCTCATGATGTCGCTCCTTCTCATTTAATTTCTCAGGAAATATATGCACTTCTCAGCTGGTATAATGAAAGTCCCATTACAATAAATAAAATTATAGAATTTACTTGTCGTTTTATTAATATACACCCATTTATAGATGGTAATGGTAGAACTTCTAGACTTTTAACTAATTTAGAACTTTTAAAACTTGGTTATCCTCCAATTACTATTTTAACAGTGGACAGATTAGAGTATTACCAAGCTCTTGACAAAAGTTACTATGAAGACTATTCATTGGCTTATGATTTCTTTTATAATTGTATCATTGAAACTTTAGAAGAATATTTAAGTTATACAAAATAAAAGTGCTCTTGTTGACAGCAAAGGCTGATAATACAATCAGAAGTTATATGAGAACTCTGACAAATATATTAACCTTTTATCATGTTTTTAAAATATACTTTAATTAATATCAAATTCAATAAATGCTTGAGGAGAGATAAATGAGTATCAATAATATTATTATCTATTTAATGATATTTTTTATGTTGGTTGGTGCTGTTGATAGATTATTTGGCAACAGATTTGGATATGGAAAAAAATTTGAAGAAGGAATTATGGCTATTGGAACACTTTCTCTGGCCATGTTGGGAATAATTTCCCTTTCTCCTTTGATTGCTTCAGCTTTAAAACCAATTATTACACCATTGTATAAATTAATAGGTGCTGATCCAGCAATGTTTGCTGGAACTATTTTAGCCAATGATATGGGAGGATGCTCTTTGAGTATAGAACTTGCTTTATCACAGGAAGCTGGGCTTTTTGGAGGACTATTTCTGGCTGCCACTATGGGAGCTACACTTTCTTTTACTATTCCTGTTGCCATGGGAATAATAAATAAAGAAGATGAAAAATATCTGTCTAAAGGTATTATGGCTGGAATTTCCACTATTCCTTTTGGGTGCTTTTTTGGAGGGTTGATAGCAGGGTTCAGTATTAAAATGCTTATACTGAATTTGATTCCCACTATTATTTTTACTTTCCTTATTTGCACAGCACTTCTTAAATACCCAAAAGCTGTTTCAAAATCATTTTCTCTTTTTTCTAAGGTGATGTTTATAGCAATAACAATAGGACTGGCATTGCAAATAATAGAAACTCTTACTGGAAAAGTTCTGGTTCAGGGAATGATTCCTGCTCTTGAAGCAGTTAAAATAATATGTAAAATCGGAATGACTTTAGCAGGAGCTTTTCCAATGGTATATTTTATCACTAAGGTTTTCAAGACTCCATTAATTAAATTAGGAAAACTATTTGGAATAAATGAGAACTCCACTGCTGGAATTATTGCCTGTTTGGCCCATAATATTCCTATGTATAATATCTTAAAAGATATGGATGAAAGAGGAAAATTATTAAATATTGCCTTCTCTGTCAGTGGGGCTTTTGTACTGGGAAGCCATCTCGGATTTACTGCAGGAGTTGATACTGCTCTTGTGTTTCCTGTGATAGCTGCCAAGCTTATAGGTGGAATTTCAGCTATGTTCGTAGCAAATTTTATTTATAATAAAGATTTTAAAAATTCAAAAAAATTAAATTAATAAAATAGCCAGTCTTTATTTGATAGCAACTCAAATTTATGACTGGCTTTTAATTATCTCATTCTTCCACCATAAATAATTTTTTTAATACTTTTCTTTTTTAATCTCATAAAAATTTTCTATATTAACCTAATATCTAGTCACTTTCCAAAACCATTTTTTCCTTGCATTCTCCATTTTTTTGATGTTTTCTCTGGACTTTTTGTTATTCTTATTCTTACCAATCCTCTT
>OKRR01000200.1_pt1 | contig 69998 bp, 64 predicted proteins | sample 1601211 | NCBI WGS metagenome assembly OKRR01 (sample SAMEA3541525, study PRJEB24748) | human gut metagenome | biome: human gut; feature: human-associated habitat; material: faeces | place: China | collected 2012
TTTTTATCATTACTTAAATAATTATCCGTATCAATTGTTGCCAATGAAGCATCGCTCCCGTTGGCCACTTTTGCTTTGAATACGTATGGAGAAGACCCATGTCTGCAGTTCCAGTTAAAGGGAGAACATTCAGGAGCGGAAGCAGAGAAAGAACTGGAAATTCGTATGCATAAAGCGATTTCCGTTATTCAATTTAAGGTGGAAGGGGAGACGATCAAGAGAAATCCAAGCTTTCATTTAGAAAAAAGAAATCTTCTGCATCTGATTGATTATGAAACGGGAAAGATTACTTTGGATGGGAAGGAGTATGAACTTTTGGACCATTATTTTCCGACCATTGATCCGAAAGATCCGTACGCATTGACAGAAGAGGAAGAAGACATTATGGAGCGTTTGGCTTGTGCATTTTTAAATTGTGAGAAATTGCAGAAGCATATGCGTTTCCTTTTGAATAAAGGAAGTCTCTATAAAGTGTATAATAATAATCTTTTATATCATGGCTGTGTTCCGTTATGTGAAGATGGAAGCTTAAAAACAGTGCGCATTTACGGACACGAGTATAAAGGGAAATCACTGTATGAGGTGCTGGAGAGCTATGTAAGGAAAGGGTTCTATGCCATAGATGCCGGCGAGCGGCAGCGGGGCAGAGATATGATGTGGTATATCTGGCTCAGCGAAAATTCACCGCTGTTCGGAAAGGATAAGATGGCAACGTTTGAACGGTATTTTCTGGCGGATAAGGAGACGCATAAGGAACAGAAGAATCCATATTATCATCTGTTGGAAAATGAAGAAGTCATTGACGGTATTCTTAAGGAGTTTGGACTTCCGGAACAGGGAACGCATATCATTAATGGTCATGTTCCGGTAAAATCAAAGAACGGAGAGAATCCGATAAAATGCAATGGCAAAGTATTAGTAATTGATGGCGGATTTTCCAGAGCTTATCAAAAGGAAACCGGAATAGCCGGATATACGCTGATCTACAATTCTTATGGGTTGATTCTTGCGGCGCACGATCCTTTTGAATCCACAGAGGCAGCGATCGAAAAAGAAAGCGACATTCATTCGGATAGTGTGGTTGTAAAGCGTGTCGTAGAGCGAAAGCTTGTTGGCGACACGGATATCGGCAAAGACCTGAAAGTCCAGATCAAAGAGTTAGAACTGCTCTTAGAGGCATATCGAAGCGGTCAATTGGCTGAGCGGTTTTAAAAAATGTCAGAATCTCCCAGTAAAAGCATTGTATAGAATCTGCTCATTTGCAGATATTACTAGCAACAAGTATTACTTGATGGATAGATAAATATACATGTGTGAAAGGGAGAGGAAAAATGAAACAGTTCAGAAAATTATTACTCATGTTAACATGCGTAGGTGTACTGATGAGCGTGACAGCCTGCGGAAGTGACAACAAAGACAACGGAGCGGTAGAAAATTCCGGGGAAACAGGAAATGGTGCGACAGAAAACACCGGAAATGCATATGACAATAATACAGATGTGAATGATGGAAACATCAAAAATGACAATATGAATAATGCTACAGATAATACAAATGACAAAGGCATGATAGAAGAAGCCGGAGACAAAGTGCAAGACGGCATTGACAGAGCGGAAGATAATCTGGATGATGCGGCAAACCGCAACGAATCTGCAACAACAAAAAATCAGTAATAAGAAGCGTAAAGAAAAAGTAGTTTCAGTGACTGCTTTTTCTTTTTTGAAGAAAACAAAGCGACAGTCTAAAAAAGTACAAGATATTCTAAAAAACAGAGCATACTCTCTTTTCAATCTGGAAAACGTGTGTTATAATGGCACTTATTATAATTATTGTAAGGAAAACAGGAGGTTTAGCGCATGAGATTTCGCCCGTGTATTGATATTCATAATGGTAAAGTGAAACAGATTGTGGGCGGAAGCCTTCAGGATACAGGCAATCAGGCGGCTGTCAATTTTGCGTCTGAGCAGGAGGCGGATTATTATGCGCGGCTCTATAAAGAAGACGGGCTTATTGGAGGGCATGTGATCCTGTTGAATCCGCCCACTTCTTCCTATTATATGGAGACTAAGAAGCAGGCATGCAAAGCGCTTGGTGCTTACCCCGGGGGGCTTCAGATCGGCGGGGGGATTACTGCGGAAAATGCGGAAGAGTATTTGAATATGGGAGCCAGCCATGTGATTGTGACGTCTTACGTGTTTCGGGGAGGACAGATCCGCTGGGAACAGATGGAAAGATTGAAAAGCACAGTGGGGAAAGAGAGAGTTGTCATCGATGTAAGCTGCCGCAAGAGAGAAGATGATTATTACATTGTAACAGACCGGTGGCAGAACTATACGGATGTCAGACTTACAGAAGATGTGCTGAGAGAGCTGGAAGCGTATTGTGATGAATTTCTTGTTCACGGTGTAGATGTGGAAGGAAAGTCGTCGGGGATTGACGAGAAGCTTGCCCGTCTTCTGGGAAATTATAATGGAATACCTGTTACATATGCCGGAGGAATCGGAAGCTTCGAGGATCTGAGATATTTTGAACAGGTGACAGAAGGTAAGGTTGATTTCACGATCGGAAGCGCGCTCGATCTTTTTGGAGGAACAGTGCCTTATGACGAGGTGAAATTATATAGATTATGATAGAACTATGTCCAGTTTGTAAACACTTTAGATATGGCTTGAATTGAAATATGGATAGTGTTAGAATGTAATTTAAGTAAATTTACGGACAAGGAGTATTTAACGAAATGGGTTTAATACAGAAAATTTTTGGAACACATAGTGAAAATGAATTAAAACGTATTTATCCGATCGCAGACGCTATCGAGGCGTTAGATGAGCAGATGCACAGTTTGTCTGATGCGGAATTAAAGGATAAAACGAGAGAATTTAAAGAGCGGTTATCCAAAGGAGAGACACTGGATGACATTTTGCCGGAGGCTTATGCAGTTGTGCGTGAAGCGGCTGTGCGTACTCTCGGAATGAAGCACTACCGCGTACAGTTGATTGGAGGTATTATTCTTCATCAGGGACGTATTGCAGAGATGAAGACAGGTGAAGGTAAAACATTAGTTTCTACACTTCCTGCTTATTTAAATGCACTGACCGGAGAAGGAGTTCACATTGTAACAGTCAATGACTATCTGGCACAGCGTGACGCACACTGGATGGGGCAGGTGCATGAGTTCCTTGGTCTGACAGTAGGTGTAGTATTAAATGGAATGGATAACGATGAACGCCGTGCCGCTTATAATTGTGACATCACCTATGTGACAAACAATGAGCTTGGATTTGATTATCTTAGAGATAACATGGTGATCTACAAAGAGCAGTTAGTGCAGAGAGGTCTGAAATATGCCGTGATCGATGAGGTGGACTCCGTATTGATCGACGAGGCAAGAACGCCGCTTATTATTTCCGGTCAGAGCAGTAAGTCAACAAAGCTCTATGAGGCATGTGATATTTTGGCGCGTCAGCTCCAGCGTGGAGAAGCCAGCGGAGAATTTACGAAGATGAATGCCATTCTCGGAGAGGATATCGAAGAAACAGGAGATTTCATCGTCAATGAGAAAGAGAAAAATATCAACCTGACCGAAGATGGTGTGAAAAAGGTTGAAAAATTCTTCCATATCGAAAACCTGGCAGATGCAGAGAATCTGGATATCCAGCACAATATTATTTTAGCGCTCCGTGCACATAATCTGATGTTCCGGGATCAGGATTATGTTGTGAAGGATGATGAAGTTCTTATTGTAGACGAATTTACCGGACGTATTATGCCGGGACGTCGCTATTCCGATGGTCTCCACCAGGCAATTGAAGCGAAAGAGCACGTTAAGGTAAAACGAGAGAGTAAGACGCTTGCTACGATTACGTTCCAGAACTTATTTAATAAATATGCGAAAAAAGCAGGTATGACAGGTACAGCTCTTACAGAAGAGAAGGAGTTCCGTGAGATTTACGGAATGGACGTTATTGAAATTCCGACCAATGTTCCTGTACAGAGAAAAGACCTGGAAGATGTGGTATATAAGACAAAAAGAGAGAAATTCAAAGCAGTCTGTGATGAGATCGAGGCAGCGCATGCCAAGCATCAGCCGGTGCTGGTAGGTACGATTACGATCGAGACATCTGAACTGTTAAGTGGCATGCTGAAGAAGCGTGGAATCAAGCATAACGTGTTAAATGCTAAGTTCCATGAGATGGAGGCACAGATCGTTGCGGAGGCAGGTGTACATGACGCAGTTACAATCGCAACGAATATGGCAGGACGTGGTACAGATATTAAGCTGGATGATGAGTCAAGAGAAGCCGGCGGACTTAAAATCATCGGTACAGAACGCCATGAGTCAAGACGTATCGATAATCAGCTCAGAGGACGTGCAGGACGTCAGGGTGACCCGGGAGAATCCAGATTCTATATTTCTCTTGAGGACGATCTTATGCGCTTGTTCGGTTCTGAAAGACTGATGAGCGTATTTAACACCTTGGGTGTTGAAGAGGGAGAACAGATTCAGCACAAGATGCTGTCCAATGCGATTGAAAAAGCGCAGGAAAAGATCGAGAGTAATAACTTTGGAATTCGTAAGAACCTGTTAGAATATGACCAGGTTATGAATGAGCAAAGAGAGATCATTTACGAAGAGAGACGCCGTGTATTAGACGGTGAGAACATGAGGGATTCTATTTTCCACATGATTAACGATTATCTGGAAAATACAGTAGATATGATCGTATCTTCAGATCAGGATTACGAAGATTTCGACCTGAATGATTTGAACCGGACAATACTGACAACAATTCCGATGCAGCCGATTACAAAAGAGGATGTAAAGGGAATGAGTCAGAAGCAATTAAAGCATATGCTGAAAGAGCGTGCTGCGAAGGCATATGAAGCAAAAGAGGCAGAGTTCCCGGAGCCGGAGCACATTCGTGAAATTGAGCGAGTTGTCCTTCTTAAAGTAATCGATGCAAAATGGATGGATCACATCGACGATATGGATCAGCTCAGACAGGGAATCGGGCTTCAGGCATACGGACAGAGAGATCCGAAGGTAGAGTACAAGATGCTCGGTTATGATATGTTTGGAGAGATGACGAAGAGTATTACAGCAGATACGGTTCGTGCATTGTTCCATGTGAGAATTGAGCAGAAGGTGGAACGTGAACAGGTGGCAAAAGCAACCGGAACGAATAAGGATGAGTCTTCCGTTCGTGCACCAAAGAAGCGCGAAGAGAAGAAAGTCTATCCAAACGACCCATGTCCATGCGGAAGTGGAAAGAAATATAAACAGTGCTGCGGTCGTAAATAGAAGACCGGAAAATAGAAGATAGAAAGAGGTGAAAGCAGTGGTTGAGTTAGACCAGTTTAAAAGTTTGATGAACGCTTACGAAGAACCTCTTGCCGAGATGAGGGATTCACTTTGACGTCGCCGGCAAAGAGAAGCAGATGGAAGAACTGGAGCGTAAAGTAGAAGAACCGGGATTCTGGGATAACCCGGAAGAGTCTCAGCAGATTATGAAAGACCTGAAGAACCTGAAGGAACTGATAGATGAGATTCGGAAACTGTATCAGGGATATGAAGATACGATACTCCTTATCGATATGGCTTACGAGGAAGAGGACCCTTCGATGGTTCGGGAGATTGAAAAAGATATTCGGGAATTTGAAGAACGGTTTGAAGTTCTCCGGGTTCAGACATTGCTCTGCGGAGAATATGACCGCTGCAATGCGATCATGACGATTCATGCAGGAGCCGGCGGAACGGAATCCTGTGACTGGGCGGGAATGCTCTATCGTATGTACAACCGCTGGGCAGAGAGAAAAGGGCTTTCAATAAAAATATTAGATTATCTGGATGGAGATATTACAGGCATAAAGACAGTGACATTTGAAGTGAATGGTGAGAACGCCTACGGCTATCTGAAGTCCGAAAAAGGTGTGCACAGGCTTGTGCGGATCTCGCCGTTTAATTCCGCAGGAAAGAGACAGACGTCCTTTGCATCCTGTGATGTGATGCCGGATCTGGAAGACGACATTGATATCGAGATTGCGGAAGACGAGCTGAAGATTGATACGTATCGAGCCAGCGGAGCAGGCGGACAGCACGTCAATAAGACTTCTTCTGCAATCCGCATCACACATCTGCCTACCGGCATTGTGGTGCAGTGTCAGAATGAACGCTCGCAGCATCATAACAGAGAAAAAGCTATGCAGATGTTGAAGGCAAAGCTTCAGCTTATGAAGGAACAGGAGCAGGCAGAAAAAGTGTCTGATATCCGGGGCGAGGTCAAAGAAATCGGATTTGGCAACCAGATCCGTTCCTATGTACTGCAGCCGTATACGATGGTCAAAGATCACCGTACGAATGTAGAAAACAGCAATGTGACGGCAGTGCTTGATGGAAATATCGATATTTTTATAAATGCATATTTAAAGGAACAGGCGAATCGCTAGAGGGAGGAATTATATGGTAAATATTGCGGTATTAGGTTATGGAACCGTTGGAAGCGGTGTTGTGGAAGTAGTGGACACCAATGGAAGTCAGATCAATCAACGGATCGGCGAAGAACTGAATATTAAATATGTTCTTGATTTTAAAGATTTTCCTGGGAATCCTGTACAGGAGAAAATTGTTCATGATTTCGAAACGATCATCAATGATGATGATGTTCAGATCGTTGTAGAAGTTTTAGGTGGTATTGAGCCGGCGTATACATTTGTGAAGCGCAGTCTGCAGGCCGGAAAAAGTGCAGTGACTTCAAATAAGGCTCTTGTAGCAAAGCATGGCGCAGAGCTTTTGTCAATTGCGAAGGAACATAATATCAACTTCCTGTTTGAAGCCAGCGTAGGAGGAGGTATTCCGATCATCCGACCGCTCAACTCTTCACTTACAGCAGATGAGATTGAAGAAATTACCGGCATTTTAAATGGAACAACGAACTATATGTTGACTAAGATGTTCTATGAGGGCGCTGATTATGATACTGTGCTGAAGGAAGCGCAGGCGAACGGATATGCAGAGCGTAACCCGGAAGCAGATGTGGAAGGTTATGACGCTTGCAGAAAGATAGCGATTCTTTCTTCTCTGATCTCCGGTCAGCAGGTAGATTTTGAAGATATCTATTGCGAGGGAATTACAGAGATCACAGTGGAAGATATGAAATATGCCAAAGCGATGGGTACTACAATTAAACTGCTTGCTTCCAGCAAGCGGATAGGAAAGAGACTACATGCAATTGTAGCTCCGTGTATGTTGTATCCGGAACACCCGCTGTACAATGTCAATGATGTATTTAACGCAATCTTTGTACACGGTAATGTATTGGGAGATGCCATGTTCTACGGAAGTGGAGCAGGTAAACTTCCGACTGCCAGTGCAGTGGTGGCAGATGTGGTGGATGCAGCGAAGCATTTAAACCGTAATATTATGACCATGTGGAAGGAAGAAAAGCTTGACCTGGAAGATAAAGCGGATGCGAAGAGACGTTTCTTTATTCGTATGAAGGGTGACGAGAAGGAAATGTTGAAAGACATTCAATATTCTTTTGGTGAAGTGGAGATTATCAAAGTTGATGGTCTGGAGGGTGAATTTGGATTTATCACTCCTGTTATGATGGAGGGTGATTATGACACAAGAGCTAACCGTTATAAAGACCAGATCTTACATATGATCCGTATTGAAGAGCAGAACTAATCACGCAGACAGAGAATGAGAAGTTACAACAGGAGGAATTATGCTAATTGTAAAAAAATTCGGAGGCAGCTCTGTTGCCGACAAAGACAGAATCTTTAATGTGGCAAAACGATGTATTGAAGACTACAAGGCAGGACATGATGTAGTCGTTGTTCTGTCAGCTATGGGAGATACTACAGATAATTTGATCGAACTTGCCAGGACAATTAACCCGGAGGCTAAGAAAAGAGAACTGGATATGCTGCTTACAACAGGAGAACAGGTGTCAGTATCTCTGATGGCAATGGCAATGCAGGCAATGGATGTGCCGGCAGTGTCTTTAAATGCCTTTCAGGTAATGATGCACTGTACATCCAGATATGGAAATGCAAGATTCAAACGTGTAGACACTGAGAGAATCCAGCATGAACTGGACTCAAGAAAGATCGTAATCGTAACTGGTTTCCAGGGAGTTAATAAATACGACGATATTACAACACTGGGAAGAGGAGGCTCTGATACGACAGCAGTTGCACTTGCAGCAGTACTCCACGCAGATAAATGTGAAATCTATACAGATGTAGACGGCGTATATACAGCGGATCCGCGTGTGTGTAAAAATGCAAGAAAACTGGACGTTATCACATATGATGAAATGTTGGAGCTTGCCAGCCTTGGAGCTAAGGTTCTTCACAACCGCTCTGTTGAGATGGCAAAAAAATATAACGTAGAATTAGTAGTCCGTTCCAGCTTGAATAACAGCGAAGGAACCACAGTCAAGGAGGCAGCGAAGATGGAAAAATTATTAGTAACAGGAGTGGCGGCAGACAGTAATACAGCCAGAGTATCAGTGATTGGAGTAGAAGATAAACCGGGAACAGCATTCCGTATTTTTAATACACTTGCAAAAAACCATATTAACGTTGATATTATTCTTCAGTCTGTAGGACGTGACGGAACAAAAGACATTTCCTTTACCGTTGCTTCTGATGATCTTGAGGCAACTTTGAATTTACTGGAAGAGAATAAGGAAAGACTGACCATTCAGAATATCACTTACAATGCTGATGTTGCAAAACTGTCAGTTGTAGGTGCGGGAATGATGAGTAATCCGGGTGTTGCTTCTAAGATGTTCGAGGCAATGTACAACTCCAGAGTCAACATCAATATGATCTCAACTTCAGAGATCCGTATTACAGTGCTTGTTGATGAAAAGGATATCGACAAAGCAATGAATGCAGTACACGATGGATTTATGATGCAGGAATAAAGAGCAGTAATAAAGCAAGTAATAAAAAATTGCCAAAACCATACGGTTTGGGCAATTTTTTTGTGTAAAACAATTTCTTTTGAATTATTTCAGACTTAAATAGCTATTGTGATATTTCCCGGAAAATGTCACATCTTCTTCAAACCAGGAAGGTGGAGTGAAAGCATTGGCAGACGGTTCATCCGGGAATTCAACTTCTGCCAGCAGCAGTGGCGCAAGATCGCCTTCGAAGAGATCAAGTTCGATGGTAAGACCGAGAGGGTCGTTGGTAAATTCTCCGAGAGGAAGCATGTAACGCTTCTTTTTGATCAGTCGTCCGTCAATTTTGGAGAGGAGATGTTCATAAGCTTCTTTTGTGAGAGGAAGATTATATTCTTCTCTTGTCATAAGACCTTTGGATTTGTATGTGAGCTCGTATTTTTCGTTATCTCTTCGGATTCGGATGACCGGATCTGTATTTAAATAGCCTTGTTCAATGGTTCGATAAGGATAGTTATTTAACGTTTCCGGTAATTCGGAAACGAGGTATTTGCGTTCGATTTCCATAGAAAATCCCCCCTTGTTTATCCATAAATTCCAGACATAGATGCCCGATTCATAACTTTCATTCAACAGATATCATACCGGACTTTACACCAAAAGTAAACGGTGATAATATGAATCTGTTAGGATCTTTTGGAGAAAGGAAAGTGTGATATGATTAAGGTAAGCGTATTATTGGCAGATGGATTTGAAGAGATTGAAGCGTTAACTGCGGTTGACCTGCTTCGACGGGCAAGGATTTATGTAGATACAATTTCAATTACGGACGATTATACAGTACATGGGGCACATGGAATTAATGTGCAGACAGAAGACTTATTTGATGAGGTGGATTTCTCTGAATCAGATATGATCGTGCTGCCGGGCGGGATGCCGGGGACGACAAATTTAAAAGAGCATGCGGGAGTCGGGAAGGTTGTAAAAGAACATACGCAAGCCGGAAAATACGTGGGCGCGATCTGTGCTGCTCCTACGGTATTGGCAGATCTTGGATTATTAAAAGGAAAGAAGATCACCTGCTATCCTACAGTGGAACAGGAGATTCAGGGAGCAGTTCTTCTCCGCACACCTGTGGCAGTCGATGGAAATATTGTTACCGGAAGAGGTGCAGGAACAGCAGTAGAATTTGCGCTTAAGCTGATCGAAGTGCTGGAGGGAGAAGAAAAGGCGCAGGAAGTAGCAAAAGCGATTGTTTGTCAGTAGAAAAAGGACTGGATATTTGGAAATATCTGTGTTATAATCGTTTGGTGAATGTAATGTATTATGCCCAATTCTGCCACCGGGACAGATGGGATTAGAATCAGGAGGAAAATAGTAGATGAGTTTACAGGTGGAAAAATTAGAAAAAAACATGGCAAAACTTACCATTGAAGTATCAGCCAGTGAATTAGAGAAAGCGCTTCAGAGTGCATATATGAAGCAGAAAAACAAAATCAGCCTGCCGGGATTCCGTAAAGGAAAAGTTCCGCGTCAGATGATCGAGAAAATGTATGGAGCAGAAATCTTCTATGATGATGCAGCAAATGCATTAATTCCAAAAGCATATGCAGACGCTTATGATGAGTGTGAACTGGACATCGTATCAAGACCGGAGATCGATGTTGTTCAGATTGAAAAAGGAAAAGATTTCATTTTCACAGCAACAGTAGCTACAAAGCCGGAAGTAACTCTCGGAGAGTACAAGGGTCTGGAAGTAGATAAAGTATCTACACGCGTGACACAGAAAGAAGTAGATGCAAAGATTCAGGAAGAAGCAGAGAAAAACGCAAGAACAATCACAGTAGAAGACCGTGCTGTACAGGACGGTGATGAAGTTGTTCTTGACTTTGAAGGATTCGTTGACGGCGTAGCCTTCGAAGGCGGTAAAGGTGAGAACTACCCACTGACAATCGGTTCCGGTTCATTTATCCCGGGATTTGAAGAGCAGCTGGTAGGTGCTGAAGCAGAGAAAGAAGTAGAAGTAAAAGTTACATTCCCAGAGGATTATCACGCAGAAGATCTGAAAGGAAAAGAAGCTGTCTTCAAATGTACTGTACATGAGATTAAAGCTAAAGAACTTCCGGAGATTGATGATGAATTCGCAGCAGAAGTTTCTGAGTTCGATACTTTAGAAGAATACAAAGCAGATGTAAAAGCAAAGATCAAAGAGCAGAAAGCAGCAGAAGGTAAAGCAAAACAGGAGGATCAGGTTGTAGAACAGGCTGTTAAAAATGCAACATATGAACTCCCTGAGGCTATGGTTGAGACTCAGGCTGAACAGATGGCAAATGATTTTGCACAGAGAATGCAGTCACAGGGTCTTACTATGGAGCAGTACTTCCAGTTCACAGGTACAACAGCAGAGCAGATGATGGAAGATCTGAAACCACAGGCTGTAAAACGTATCGAGACACGTCTTGTGTTAGAAGCAATCGCAAAAGCTGAGAACATCGAGATCAGTGATGAAAAACTGGATGAAGAGATCGGCAAGATGGCTGAAGCTTACAAGATGGAAGCTGATAAACTCAAAGAGTTTATGGGTGAGAATGAGAAGAAGCAGATGAAAGAGGATATGGCTGTTCAGGAAGCAATCACATTCTTAGTAGACAATGCTGTAGAGAAATAATAAAAGAGCAAATACAACATATGAGTATATAGTAAGGAGGCATATACATGAGTTTAGTACCTTATGTCATTGAACAGACAAGCCGTGGAGAGCGCTCCTACGATATCTATTCAAGATTATTAAAAGACAGAATTATATTTCTTGGCGAGGAAGTAACTGACGTATCCGCAAGTGTGATCGTTGCCCAGCTGTTGTTCTTAGAGGCAGAAGATCCGGACAAAGATATCCATCTGTATATTAACAGTCCGGGTGGTTCCGTGAGTGCGGGACTGGCGATTTATGATACGATGCAGTATATCAAATGTGATATCGAAACCATCTGTATCGGTATGGCAGCAAGTATGGGTTCCTTCTTGTTATCAGGAGGAACAAAGGGCAAAAGACTTGCGCTTCCGAATGCGGAGATTATGATCCATCAGCCGTCCGGCGGTGCCCAGGGTCAGGCAACAGAGATTCAGATCGCTGCGGAACATATTTTAAAGACACGTCAGAAATTAAATGAAATTCTGGCAGCAAATACAGGACAGCCGCTGGATGTCATTAAAGTTGATACAGAGAGAGATAACTTTATGACAGCTCAGGAGGCAAAAGAATACGGTCTGATCGACGAAGTAATCACACGCCGGTAAGGATCTGTCCTTTCAATATGAGGTGAGAGTATGGCAATTAGAAACGATGATCAAGTGAGATGTTCGTTTTGTAATAAGACACAGTCTCAAGTGCGAAAGCTGATCGCGGGACCTAATGGCACCTATATCTGTGACGAATGCGTAGAGGTATGTGCTGAGATTATTGAAGAAGAAATGGAGTTTGAAAACGGAGACGGATGGAATCCGTTTTCAGACATCAATCTTTTGAAACCGGAAGAGATTAAGGCTTTTCTGGATGAATATGTGATCGGTCAGGATGAAGCGAAAAAGGTTTTGTCGGTGGCCGTTTATAACCACTATAAGAGAATCATGGCTGAAAAGGACATGGGTGTAGAGCTGGCAAAAAGTAATATTTTGATGCTTGGCCCTACCGGATGTGGAAAAACTCTGCTTGCCCAGTCTCTGGCGAAGGTTCTCAATGTTCCATTTGCGATCGCAGACGCTACGGCTCTTACAGAGGCTGGATATGTGGGTGAAGATGTGGAAAATATTCTGCTGAAGATCATTCAGGCTGCTGACGGTGATATTGAGCGTGCAGAATACGGTATCATATATATTGATGAGATCGATAAGATTACACGTAAATCCGAAAACCCATCAATCACAAGAGATGTGTCTGGAGAAGGTGTACAGCAGGCTCTTCTTAAGATCATTGAGGGAACGGTGGCAAGTGTTCCACCTCAGGGCGGAAGAAAGCATCCGCATCAGGAGCTGATTCAGATAGACACAACAAATATTTTGTTTATCTGCGGAGGAGCCTTTGAGGGAATCGATAAGATTATTGAGAAGCGAATTGACAGAAAATCCATCGGATTTAATGCAGAGGTTGGACAGAAGAGAGATTATAATATTGATCATCTTCTGCAGCAAGTGCTGCCGCAGGATCTGGTGAAATTCGGTCTGATTCCGGAGCTGGTAGGTCGTGTTCCGGTTACAGTATCGCTTAATATGTTAGACAAAGATGCACTGATCGACATTTTGACAAAGCCGAAGAACGCGCTTGTGAAGCAGTATCAGAAGCTGTTGGAGATAGACGGTGTGGAACTTGAATTTGATGAAGGTGCGCTTCAGGAAATTGCAGAGATTTCATTGAAACGTAAGACCGGAGCAAGAGGACTTCGTGCCATCATGGAAAATGTAATGATGGACATTATGTATCAGGCTCCGTCAGATGAGACATTAAAATCATGCATGATCACAAGAGATGTAGTAAAAGGATATGAACTTCCGGTCTGTGAACATGCAGCGATCGGTTCTGAGAGTGCATAATATACGGGGCGGGTGCAAAGAAAGCTTGTACCCGTCTACTTTTTTAATACAGGAGAACACAGATGGAGAAAGTAACAATGAGCCTTCCAATGGTTGCTCTGAGAGGAATGACAATTCTTCCGGAAATGGTCAGACACTTTGATGTAAGCCGTGAAAAATCTCTGGCAGCAATTGATGAGGCGATGGAAGGTGAGCAGATGCTGTTTGTATCTGCCCAGAAGGATGTGGCGACAGAAGATCCGGGACTTGAGGATGTATATGAGACAGGATGTATCGTCACTGTCCGTCAGATTGTAAAAATGCCAAAGAAAATCAGCCGTGTGCTGATTACCGGAGAGAAACGTGCAAAAATCCGATCTCTTGAATTTAAAGAGCCTTATCTTCGTGCGCTGGTAGATGTTGTAGAGGATGTGGATACAGGTGATGAGGAAAACGGAGGGGAGTCGGCGCCTCTTAATAAAGAGGCAATGCTTCGCGGGCTTCGGGATATCTTTAAAGAATATATGTTAAAGAATCCGAAGATTTCCAAAGAATTTGCAGGACAGATTGATGAGATCAATGATTTAAAGAAGCTGGTTGATACAGTCGGAGCGAATCTTCCGTTGGCTTACACAGAATATCAGGAACTGTTAGAAGAGACTCATGTTATGCGTCGATATGACAAGCTTGCCTATAAAGTTGTCAATGAGATACAAGTGCAGAACATAAAAGAAGAACTTCAGGAGAAAATAAGAGAACGTGTAGATAAAAATCAGCGGGATTATATCCTGAGAGAAGAAATGAAGCTGATCCGAGAAGAGCTTGGGGATGACAATACCTTATCTGATGCGGATGAGTTCAAGCAGGCATGCGATGCGCTGAAAGCACCTAAAGAAGTGAAAGAAAAGATTGAAAAAGAAATCAAACGCTTCAAAAATTCTATGGGAAATCCTGCGGAATCGGGTGTGACACGTACCTATATTGAAACAATGCTGGAAATGCCTTGGGATAAAGTGTGTAAAGATCATAAAGATATTGCATATGCCGAACAAGTATTGAATGAAGATCACTACGGACTTGAGAAGGTAAAGGAGCGTGTGCTTGAATTTTTAGCGGTACGTGCGCTTACGAAAAAAGGAAATGCACCGATTCTCTGTCTTGTGGGACCTCCGGGAACAGGAAAGACTTCCATTGCAAAATCACTTGCAAGAGCGTTGAAGAAACCATATGTGAGAATTTCTCTCGGTGGAGTCAGAGATGAAGCAGAAATACGCGGACATAGAAAAACCTATGTCGGAGCAATGCCGGGAAGAATCGCTACAGCACTACGTACTGCAGGCGTAAAAAATCCGCTGCTTCTGTTAGATGAGATTGATAAAGTCAGCAATGATTACAAAGGGGATACTTTTTCAGCGTTGTTGGAAGTATTAGACAGTGAGCAAAATAAAAAGTTCCGGGATCATTATCTGGAAGTGCCTCTGGATCTCTCAGGAGTTTTGTTTGTTACAACGGCAAACACACTTCAGACAATTCCGCGTCCGCTTCTTGACCGTATGGAAGTGATCGAGATCAACAGTTATACAGAAAATGAAAAGCTTCATATTGCTACAGAACATCTGATTCCGAAGCAGCTTGAAAAGCATGGATTGAAGTCCGAGCAGCTGACGATCAGCAAGAAAGCAATCTGGAAGATTGCACGTAATTATACGAAGGAAGCCGGGGTTCGCCAATTAGAGCGAAAGATTGGAGATATTTGCAGGAAATCTGCAAGAGAAATTTTGGAAGAGAAGAAAAAGACCATTCATGTGACAGAGCGCAATCTTCATCTGTATCTTGGGAAAGAGCTGTATATTTATCAGATGAAGAACGAACAGGATGAAGTCGGTATTGTGCGCGGACTTGCATGGACAAGTGTGGGTGGTGACACCTTAGAAATAGAAGTCAATGTAATGCCGGGGGAAGGCGAGATTCTGCTGACCGGTCAGCTTGGAGATGTGATGAAGGAGTCTGCGAGAACCGGAATCAGTTACATCCGTTCCGTCAGCAAAGAGTATGGAATTGATGAGAAGTTTTTCAAAGAGCATGATATCCATATTCATATTCCGGAAGGAGCAACACCAAAAGACGGACCGTCTGCGGGTATTACAATGGCAACTGCTATGTTATCTGCTATTACGGAGAAAAAAGTCAGGGCGGATATTGCAATGACGGGTGAGATAACGCTCAGAGGAAGAGTGCTGCCGATCGGCGGTCTGAAAGAAAAACTGTTGGCCGCTAAAAATGCCGGAATTAAAACAGTGCTCGTACCAAAAGAAAATGAGACAGATGTGGAAGAAATTTCAGCAGAGATCACAAAAGGTCTGGAGATACTGCCTGTATCGCATATGAGCGAGGTTTTGAAGCATGCTTTGATTTTCTAAAGAATGTATAGACTTTCTTAAGAAATGCCGAAGATGCTTCGCAGAATGATAGAGATATGTTAAAGTATAGATAGAAACAGCAGGGAGGAAAGATATGATCATACGTAGTTTAAATTTGGAGACGGTCTGCGGAATCACCAGTAAGCTTCCGGACAATCAGCTTCCGGAGATTGCATTTGCAGGGAAGTCCAATGTAGGAAAATCTTCACTGATCAATGCGCTTATGAACCGAAAATCTTATGCAAGAACATCTGCAACTCCGGGAAAGACGCAGACCATTAATTTTTATAATATAAACGAAGAGATGTATCTGGTAGATCTGCCGGGGTATGGTTATGCCAAAGTCTCAGAGCAGGAAAAAATAAAATGGGGACAATTGATTGAACGTTATCTTCACGGCTCCAAACAGCTGAAAGCAGTTTTCCTGCTTATTGATATCAGACATGCTCCGTCAGCCAACGATAAAATGATGTATCACTGGATTGTGGAAATGGGATTTCACCCGATCATTATCGCCACAAAACTTGATAAGATCAAGAGAAGTCAGATACAAAAGCAGATTAAAATTGTAAAGCAGGGATTGGATTTAGTGCCGGGAACTATGGTCATTCCATTTTCAGCAGAAACGAAACAAGGCAGAGACGAAATCTGGGAACTGGTAGAGAATGAATTCCTGACAGAAAGTGAGATGGAAGAGTAGTGAAAGATACGTGTTTAAATGACAACCGGCCTTTCTGGAAAATTGCGGTCAGTCTGGCGCTCAGCCTTATTGGTACAATTTTGTTTATTTATTTTGGATATATGTTTTTAGGCTTTTTTATGCCATTCGTAATCGGCTGGTTCATTTCCTATGTCGCAAGTCCGATCGTTAAGTGGCTGGAAAGAAGGCTTAAAATTGTTAAAAAACTTGGATCGGCAATGATTATTATCCTTGTCCTGGCAGGCGTTATCCTTCTGGTATATTTTGTCGGAAGCAGAATCTGGCGAGAGTGTATGGCACTTATACAGAATCTTCCGGATCTGTATGAAGAACTGGAAACGGGACTTCGCCAGATCGGAGATAATTTGAATGTAGTTTTTGAACGTTTGCCGGAAGCCGTGCAGAATGCATGGTATCAGATGATTGATAATCTGGATCAGGCTATGGGAGCGCTCATGCAGCAAATCAGTGAGCCTACAGTTACAGCGGCAAGTAATTTTGTCAAGCGGATTCCATCTATTCTGATTGGATTTATCGTGACGATCATTTCTGCCTATTTCTTTATTGCAGAGAGAGAGATGGTGATCGAGTGGGCAAAAAAAGTATCGCCCGATCCAATCGTAAGACGAATGAGTATGGTAATGGCGAATTTAAAATATGCGGTCGGCGGATATTTTAAAGCGCAGTTTAAGATCATGCTTGTAATCTTTGTAATTTTGTTGGCAGGATTTTCATTGATTGGAATTCATTTTTCAATTTTGCTTGCGATAGGGATAGCATTTCTTGATTTTCTGCCGTTTTTCGGAACAGGAACGGCGTTGATACCATGGGCTGTATATAAGTTTATGGTTGGTGATTACCGTATGGTAGTTGCTTTGGTAATCATTTATGTAGTGTCTCAGCTTGTTCATCAGTTGATTCAGCCGAAACTGGTCGGAGACAGCATCGGACTGAACCCATTGTTTACGCTGGTGCTTATTTATATAGGTTATAAGATCGGCAGTGTTTTCGGTATGATTTTCGCAGTGCCTGTCGGAATGATTGTATTAAACCTGTATAAAGCAGGAGCGTTTGATTATATTTTGGATGACGTAATGCTGCTGACAAAAAGAATTATGGATCTTCGGGAACCGGAGTAGTCATGGTTAAAACAAAAGGAGGAATTGTGCTATGGGATTATTTGATCTGTTTCAAGAAAATATAGGCATTGAAGAGGGACTAGAGAAAATGAAGGAAGTTGAAGGTGCGGTGCTGTTGGATGTCCGTTCAGAAGAAGAATACCAGGAGGGACATCTGGAAGGGAGCATTAACCTTCCGATCAATCGGCTTCCAACGATTTCTATTGATAAAAGTGTACCGATCTTTATTTATTGTCTGAGTGGTGCAAGAGCAAGAAGAGCAGAAGCATTTCTTAGAAAATCAGGATATGAAGCAGTTAATATCGGCGGTATCAACGGCTATCAGGGGAAATTAGTAAGATCATAACAGTGGACAGATTCCATTCATATATTATCTTTAGAAGAAAGCTTTCAGGGGTATTTATATGAATGGAATTTTTTTGGCATTATTGGGGACCTTGGCGACATTTTTGGTGACAGTATTAGGGTCGGCAGTGATTTTTTTCGTGAGAAATGAAGTGAGTGATAATTTACAATGTGGTTTCCTTGGATTTGCCGGAGGGGTAATGGTAGCGGCTTCCGTTTGGTCACTGATTCTTCCGGGAATTAATTTTGCAGAAGAAAACGGGCAGATCGGATGGCTTGTCATGACGGTTGGCTTTCTGTCAGGTGTTCTTGTTTTGCTTGCGGCTGATGGATGCCTTAATCGGTATTGGAAGAAGACGAAAGAAAAGGACGCTCACCCGCAACTAAAAAAAAGTGCATCGTTATTGATCCTTGCGATTACAGTGCATAATATTCCGGAAGGAATGTCGGTGGGGCTGGCATTTTCACTGGCAGCGCAATATCCACAAAATGAAGCCTTATTTTCCGGTGCTGTTGCATTGGCAGTGGGAATTGCAATCCAGAACTTTCCGGAAGGAACCGCAGTGGCGCTTCCTCTTGTGAAAGAAGGGATGAGTCAGAAGAAAGCCTTTTTGATAGCTGGAATGACAGCAGCAGTAGAGCCGGTATTCGGTGTTCTGGCTGCGGTATTTGCAACGATTGTCCGTTCTTCCATGGCAGGTTTTCTGGCATTTGCAGCAGGTACGATGATCTATGTAGTTGTAGAGGAACTGATCCCGCAGGCGCATATGGGAGAAAAAGGAAAAATGGGAACGCTTGGATTTGTTGCAGGTTTTCTTGTAATGATGATTTTGGACGTAGCTCTTGGATAACGTTTCTCTGACTTTGAAAACGAAAAGAAATCATGTATAATAGAAACAGATTTTACAGGAAAGGACTAAGAACGTTGAGTTTAATCGATAAAATTCCAACAGAGTTTTACAAACTTTTCGCAAGTAAATACAGAACATACTATCAGAAGTTTTTACTGGCAATCTATGAAGAAACGAGCAGATCTTATTCTCTTTTAGGACTGACAGAAGAAGAGTGTAAGGCTGTGATGAATGAACATATAGCGGATCTTACACTGGAGTGGAGCGAGGAGCAGTCAGACGAAGAGGGGGAGTTCCTTACAAGAGCCAATATGGCATCGATTTGTCTGAAAAATCTGGAAAGCTGGGGATGGCTTAGGCGAGATTATGATGAGACATTGAATCAATATGTCGTTTCATTTCCGGAATACAGTCAGATGTATGTAGAGCTGTTTCAGAAATTGTTCAGTGAAGAGGGAAGCAAAGAGCGAGAGAGCGTGCTTGCAGTTTACAGCCATCTATATACATACAGCTCAGATACGGAGAAAAATAATGAAATTCTGAAAAGCGCACTTCATACTTCCCAGTCTCTTGTGCAAATGCTTGCAAATATGCAGGAGGGGATGCGCGGGTATTTTGATGAACTGTCCAGACAGAAGAGTTTTCTCGGTATTCAGGAAGTGCTTGTAAAAGAGATCAATAACAGTGACAGCAAGAAGTATGCCATACTTACAACGACAGATAGCTTTTATCGGTATAAGGAAGCAGTTAAGGAGTTGATCGATAAAAATCTGAGTGAGAATGAGATAAGGCGGCAGGAGTTTGAAGAAAAAAGTGTGGAGCTTGAAAAAGATACGCCGGCTTATTATAGAAATGAGCGTGCGATCAAGCTCTGTGAAGAAGCAATGGATATCATTTGCCGTATTGAACGGGAATTTGATGCGATTGAGCGCAGATACAATAAACTGATTGAACAGAAAACGGTATTTGCCAGCCGTGCAGCAGCCAGAATCCGCTATATTCTCATGGAAGGTGCGGCAGAACAAGACAGAACGGTTGAATTTGTTAATCTTTTAAATCAAAGTAGTCATCAAGAGGAAATCTTGCAGAAACTTGCGTCCGGTATGCGTATGACAGAACGATACAAAGCGGTGACAGACAGGAGCCTGTATCGGCGGAAGAATACCGAGAAGGAACGATTTATTCCGCAGGCGGTAAGTACCAAAGAAGAGGCGCAGGAAAATCTGGAAGGATTCGTGCTAAAACCTCTGTACACCAAAAAAGAAATCAGGGCATTCCGCAGAAAAAATGAGCATGATGGAGAATTTCTTGTGACAAAAGATACCGTTCAAACTATGGAAGATTTGGAAAAGCTGTTTTTTGTCTGGCAGGAAGCTACAGAACTTGCAGAGAGTGATGCAGTTGTGGAAGTACAGGAAGAACTTCAGACGAAGGGCTTCCGCTATTCGGGACTTAGAATAAAGGAGAAGTAAATGTTTGAATATATGGAAGAATTATCGGTGACAGAAACAGAGAATCTGAGAAAGACCATTTCGAATTTATTTCGTCAGACCTGTATTTTGCAGGTAAAATACGATCCGGTCACGTTGACACCGAGGGATAATCTATACTATGAAATGTGCGTAAGACATAAGAAATTTATCGAGGACTATCTGGAGGTACTTGGCTGTGAACTTCTTCATGATCCACAGGAACATATTTTCCGGCTTGCAGGAGACGGGGTGGAGATTGAGAAATTCAGCCTGACGACAACAATTATTATCCTGCTGATCAAAATGATCTACCGGGATAAGATTCTGGGAGAAGGGCTGGAGGCTACCGTCACTACACTGGAAGAAATCCGTGAATACGGGAAAAATACAAATTTACTGAATTGGAAACTGAAGGTGACGGAGTGGCAGGAAGCACTTTATCTGTTGAGTAAGCATCAGATGATTGAGGTGCCGGGAGCAGTTCGCGATGTAGAGGATCAGACACCGATCTATATTTACAGCACTGTGAATCTGTACTTAAGTTCATCCAATATCAATGAACTGCTTGAAGAATATAGAGAGGAGATCGCAGAAGATGAAGCAATCGAAGAAAATCTTTACGAAAATGCTGCTGAATAACTGGGGTGGGATCAGTCATAAAGAGCTTTCCTTTCATGAGCATGTGAATCTGTTCAGCGGGAAGAGCGGCTCCGGGAAATCAACAGTCATGGATGCGATCCAGGTGATTTTATACGGAAGCGTGGCATCTACCTTTTTGAATAAGGCAGCAGACGATGCGAAAAACAGAAGAAGTGTTCTTAGTTATTTAAGAGGGGAACAAAAAGACGGAACTGCAAACCGTGAGGGGACAGATTTTTGTTCGCAGATCGTATTGGAAGTGGAAGATACGGCAACGAATATTGTTACCTGTATTGGAGCAATTTTTGAAGTTGGGAAAAATGATTTAGATCTGAAGCGTTATTTCTTTTTCAGCCATTCGGGAAGAATCCCTGAAGATGGATATATTTCGGAAAATGGAAGTCCTTATACGATTTCCAGATTGAAGAAGCTGGTAGAACAAAGGAAGGTGTCGGAAGACAATCGGGGGAGAGGAGAAGTAAATCGTCTGTATCCTTCGAAAGAAGCTTATTTAAACACACTATATGATGTGGTACTTGGCTATATTGAACCGGGACGATTTATGACGATGGAAAAAAGTGCGATTGCACTTCGCATGACCAACGGAACCGGTCAGTTTATCCGTGATTATATGTTTCCGAAGAGTAAAGAAGGAACAGTTTCGGTTATCAGCGAGCAACTGGGCGCATACCGCGAGATCAAAGAGAGGGTCGAAGATCTGGAAAAGCGGATTGGGATGCTGGAAGAAATAAACGGTCACAATCTGAAGCTGGTACAGCTGAAAACAGATGAAGTCCGTACACAATCTATTTTGAAGGTAATTGCCATAGAAGGATTAAAGATTCAGCTGGAATCTAAAAAGGGAGATTTAGAGTCCGCCATAGAGGCTGCCAAGCGTTCAGAAGAAAAGTACCGGTCCTTAGAAACACAGAAGAATCAGTGTGCAGCTGATAAATTACAAGTAGAATCACAGCTGCTTGCAAGTGATTACGGACAGAAGGAGAAGCAGTTAAAAGAAATCCGCAATACGATTCGGATTTTAGCAGAATATTCTAAGCAGTGGAGAAGTGTGCTTCATGGATTGAAGAAGTGGGAAGAAAATGAAGAGGTGAATAATTATTTATCGAATCCGGCGCTTCAGACAATGGAAGAGATGGAAACAGGAGACTTCACCGATGACCTTCTCGGAAGACTTCGAAAGTATTTGAAAGACACATTGGAAAATGTGGAAGAAGAAATCAGAGACTTAGAAGAAAACATCCGCAAAACGAGAAAAGAACTAAAAGAGAAAAAAGAAATTGTGGATGATCTGAAAAATGACAGGAAGCCATATAGCAAGGAATTGAAAAAAGCAAGGGCAAGACTGCAAAGCGAGCTTCGTGATCGATATGGACATCCGGTTCCGGTGGCAGTTTTTGCAGATTTATTCGATATTACGGATGAAAAATGGAAAGATGCCATAGAGGGACGTCTCGGGAAAATCAAATATAGCCTTGTGACTCCGCCGGAATACGCATTGGAGGCGGCTAAGATTTTCCGGAAAATGGCAGGAAAAGAGTTCGAAGAATTTAATCTGATCAACACCGCGGCAATCAAGCGAGATGAACCGAAGGCGAAGGAACATACCTTATATGAGGCAGTAGAAACAAAAGAAAGTTACGTCGATCTCTGCCTGAGACAGTATCTTGGAAGAATTGTAAAATGTGAGACCATTGAAGAACTTCATGAGGTAAGAGAAGGGGTGACACCGGACTGTTATTCTTACAGTAATTATATGTTCCGGCATCTGCGAGAGAAAGATTACAGGCTTTATGCATGTATCGGTACAAAAGTATCCAAAGCGAAACTTCAGGAACTGGAGGATGAAGTCTACCGACTGGAAAACAGCCTGCTTGCAGATGAGCAGATGCAAAGCAGTTTAGCTGAAGCAAGAACTTATGAGCAGTTGCAGAATTACAGTACAGAACAGCTTGTACATATGTCAAATGCAGCAGAGGAATTAGAGGAATATTATAGAAAAGAAGATGCTCTTATTCGGGAAATGAAAGAGCTTGATGAAGGGACTCTGATTCCGCAGCTAAAAGAAAAGAAGAAGCAATTAGAAGAGACAATGAGTCTGCTTGAAAAAGAAGCAAAAGAGACGGATGCCGAACGTCTGGCGCGGATCAAGGTGCAGGCGAATGTGGAAACTGAGTTGAAAAATATAAGTGAGAAACTGGAAACGGAATTAGAAGGTTATGTTCCGAATGAGAGCATCGAGCAGGAAGTGCTCCGGGAATTAGAGTCCAATCCAGAGCATACATACCGCAGACAGAAGCTTAAAGAATTAGAAAAGCTCCGTCAGGAGATTGAAGCAGAAGCAGATGGACGAGCAGAGGCAAGAAATCATTTCAATAAAGAATATCCGGCGTATGGTTTTACAGGTGTAGAACATGGAAATGAAGTATATGATAAGGTGTTGGAACAGTGCAGAAAAGATTTTGAACCGAAGTATAAGGAAGAATTTGAACAGCAGTACCGATTGGTATATCATACCCTTCGCGAAAATGTAATTGCAACGATCCACGGAGAGATCAAAGCAGCTTTTCGCCATAAGAGAGAAATCAACCGGATGCTCGCTAAAATCCGCTTCTCCGACAGCATTTACCAGATTGATATTCTTCCGGCTGAAAATGAAAACCGGCAGTTTTATGAAATGCTGATGGCGCCGGAACTTGACAGCAAAGTATTGGATAATCACGGGTTTGAAGGTCAGTTAAGTCTCGGTGAAGATGAATTTTATCAAAAATATGAGGCGCAGATTTTAAGACTTACTGAAAAGTTCATGCCGCCAAGAGACGAAGACGGCGGGAAACGGGCGCTTCACAAAGAAGAGATGGAGCGATACGCAGATTACCGGAACTACCTTACTTTCAGTATGTATGAGCAAGTGAAGGATGAAGATGGAAATATCCGAAAAAATGCAGTGGATGAAATGGCGGGACGCGATTCCGGAGGAGAAGGACAAAACCCGAAGTATGTAGCATTGCTCGCAGGATTTGCCATGCTGTATATGAATCAGAGTAATCGAGACTCTAAGATCCGTCTTGTTCTTCTGGATGAAGCTTTTTCCAAAATGGATAAGGAACGAAGTGAGGTATGTCTTCATTATGCAAGGGAGCTGGAATTACAGCTTATTGTCTGTGTGCCGGATGAGCGTTTGCAGTCACTGATTCGAAATGTGGACAGTGTATATGGATTCCGCAGACATCAGAACCAGATTTCCATGATGCATATTGATAAAGGCGACTATTTAGCTATGATCGAAGGGGAAAAAGATGAAGAAGAATCTGACACTCAGTCAGTGGCTGATTGAGAAAACAGACGGAGAAGCATACCGTGCCGGGAAATTACATGGTGAGAAGCATCCGGAAGTAGACCAGCAGTTAATTAATAAGATTGGGAATCTAAAAAAACTGATCGGTCAGGCAGGAGAGCTGGAAAAAGATCCGGAACTTAAAGGATTGATCCGGTTCGACTGGCGCGATATGGGAAATGATATTCGTACGATACATTATTCTGTAGAAATCATACCGCTTCTCTGCGATAGAGAAGGAATCGAAGATCCGCGGAAGAGGCAGCAGTGCTATATCAAAATGGTAGCAGAATTGTTGCAGGAAGCATCCCAGTCAGAAGCGGATTGGCTGAAGTTCTATTATCGTTTCCTGTTGACGCGTTTGGAACAGGGGAAGCTTGTCAGGGAAATGGATGACGAAGCATGGTTTGCCTGCTTGAATGCAATTGGCAGGCTCCATTGCCCGACTTGGAAACGGGTATTCAGCGCCAGAGTTTTTCGTGATTCCAAAAGGTTTCAGACGTCATATGAGGACCGAGTAGTGAAAGTCTTAAGAGAGTATTCGGATATGCCGGATAAAGATGTTATGACCAATGAGCAGATTTTGAAGGCATATGGCATTATTTCTTACACTCAGACATTAGAGTGTAAGGGAACGGTACTTTGCAGAACAGACACAGGGCAGACATTTGATACCGGTGATTTTCCGTATGGAGCGGTTTTGAATTCGCAGACAATGGAGCATGCCAAGCCGGTGAACATTGCAAAAATCCGCCGGATCATGACTATCGAAAATAAAGCAAATTACGAAAATATGTCCTACAAAGAAGATACGCTTTATATTTATTGTCACGGGTTCTTCTCTCCCAAAGAGGTAGAATTCTTGAGGGAGCTGACAGTGTTAGCTGCGGAGAACGTGGAGTTTTTGCACTGGGGAGATATGGATTATGGCGGAATTCGAATTTTCTTATTTAACAAGGATAAGATTTTCCCCGGACTGAAACCTTATAAAATGGATCGCGAAAGCTTCGTGGCAGCGGTGACATCAAGTGCCGGCAGAGCACTGGAGGCTGAAAAACGTAAAAAGTTAGAGCAGATGAATGCCGGAGAATTGGAAGAACTGCGCAGCAGTATATTGGAGTATGGCATGGAGATTGAACAGGAAATGTTAGTGTGAAGGAGAATGGATAAAGTACAGAACAAACATTCGGTTTATTCTGTACTTTTATTTTATATTCTGATATAATAGCGGAAGAGAATAAAAGTAGGTATAATATGCCTATATTGATTAGGAAGAAAGATTTTAGAAAGTATGAAATATATAAAATGGTTATCACTAAATGATTTGGCATTGGGAATGCAACTGAAAAAAATGGATGAGATTCTCAAAGGCTATTTTGAGGAGAGAGGATATTCTGATATAAATGAAGTAATGGAGTTGTTTGTCGTATGCAAATATATGGATGCACAGATATATCCTTCCATTTGGAATGCAACTGAGATAGAGGGATATAAAAGAATTGCAAAAAAGTTTAAAGGTATAGTTAGTAAATATTTTAATACTTTATGCAAGCACGAATTCCAGAGAATTTATAATGATTTGGAATGTGATTATAGGAGGTTATTCTGGGAGGCGTTTCGATTATACAAATTATTTGATAAAATAGAATTTTCTTCTATTAAAGATGCAATCGGTGGTAAGAAGTATGCTGTTCGAAACATTCTTTTTGAAAAGTCAATTGTAGATGTTTATGGTGAAGAAATACGAAAAGAATTATTATCATTTGAAAAAGCTGCTGAATGGCTTTTGGACGAGTATGAAGTATATCATGAGTTTGAAAGAGAACGCTTATATTTTCCAAGAGAGTTAAAAATAGATGATAAAAAAGCAATTATCAAGAAATACGTTGAGTGGGAAAAAGCAAATCTTAATTATTTACAAATTATTGTTAATATACAGGACAATCCTGATGCTTTAGTTATTGGGGATAGACTTAGATTACAGACGAGAAAGAGAGTGGAAAAAGAACAAGAAAAACTGTTTTCAGGTAATGGAGGTTTCAAAACAGAGATTAATGTCATATTTGGAGAGCTGAAAGAGAATGATTCAGAGTTTGATATGGATCCACATAAAATTATGTGTAAATATGATTCAAAATGGATTAAAGAAAATCTGGATGAGCCAACATTGTTGAATAATTTTATATATTGGTTTGGCTATGTGGATATGCAGTGGAGAATTACTCTAGTAGAAAAGGATGTACATAAAGGGATTGTTGAAAAATTTTTGTTTATGCATTCAAAACATTCATATGAGCCAGGATATTCAACAAGGATGTTTAACACATTAGCAGAAATTCAAATGGCAGGATATTATCAACAACTAGAAAAAAACGGAAAACAATTGGAAAATGTCTATAAGTGGTTTTTTGAAAAATATTTGAAAGATGAATTTTCGATTAATGGTTTCCGAATGAATGTACCGTCTGAAAATACAAGCTATTTAGAAAAATGCAGGACAATGCTTTCTGAACTGGATGGTATCCTAAAACAATATAATTTGTATGTCGAAGATGGTTATGTGGATCAAGAATTATTTCAATTATCATCATCACATATGAAATTCAGTGATTGTAAAAGTGTCGTAGAAGAAAAATATGTATATGGAATAGGAGATGAATTTAGAATTGCATGTCATCATATGTTTTCAACTCAAAGTCATATAACACATATTGAAAGAATAAAAAACTCATATGATTCCTTTTATGAACTTTTGAAAAATGAAACAATCTATGATACAGATTTTGGTGTACATACGAAACCTATTTTTACATGGCTAGCAGAGCAAGGATATATTTTGCTGGATAATCATGAAATTAAATTCAATAACTTAGCAAGGATTCGTTTGTTGAAGCAACTGAATGATAATGATGTTATTAGTTATTGGCATTTAGGAAAGAATTTAAGAGAAGAATTAAAAATGATGCAAACAGATAATCTTGTGATTTTTAAATCTTCTTTATTTGCTAAGAAGGAATATGAATATTTTGATTATTATTTAAATAAAGCAACATTTAATAATGGTACAGATTTAAGAAATATGTATCTTCATGGTTCTCAACCCAATAGTTCAGAAGATGAAAAAATTCATATGAGTAATTACTGGATTATATTGAAATTGTTCATACTTTGCATATTAAAAATAAGTGATGATGTTGAAACTTCTGTGTACGTAAAGAAAGGTGACGAAAATATAGAATAGTAGAAGAATTACAGAAGGAATTAGAACGTAATCGGTTGATATATAGCCAAGAATAAAATCAGATATGTTTAATTTCTCGGTTGTTCAAAAAGAAGGTAATCGAAATGTTATAAGAAATGTAAAATGTTATAATTTGGATCCTATTATTGCTGTTGGGTATAGAGTTAATTCGAAGAAAGCTGCAAAGTTCCGCCAAGGGGCAACAAACACATTGAAGGAATATATTACTAAAGGTTTTGTTCTTAATGATGATATACTTAAATATGGCAAGCCATTTGGAAAAGATTATTTTGATGAATTATTGGAGCGTATTCGTGAGATACGAGCTAGTGAACGAAGAGCATATCAAAAAATTACAGATGTATTTGAACAGTGCAGTTATGATTATGATAAAATTTGTCACAATGTTTATTGATTATGCAGAGTTAATGGCAGAAGATGAAGTGTTGATGAGTATGCAGGATTGGTTAGAACAGACGAATCAATTTTTAAGGAATAACCGAAGAGAGGTACTGGAGGGAAAGGGGAATATTTCTCACGATATGGCTATGAAAAAGCTGAAAAGGAGTACGAAATATTTTGAGTCAAACATTATCAGAAGTACGTTTCAGAGTTTGATATGGGAGTAGAACGATATTTAAAAGGTGAATAGGTAAGGAAGATATTTATGAGTGATGAATTGAAAGGTGCTATTATTACAGCCATAGTTACAGGGATTATATCAATTATAGGATTTGTAGTAACTTATAATTCTATGAAGAAAAATTTTAAGAACGAATTGGAAAAAGAAAAGACTAGTGTTCATATTGAAAAAATGTCTACAATACCTTACTTTATTCTTGAATTGCTGGGGAAAATAATTAAATCCCAAGGTCAAGAAGATATTTTAAATGATTTTAACTGTCTAATGAATACAGTATATGCATATGGTTCAGAAAAGGCGATTTTTATTGCGGCAACTATGCAAAAAGAAAATTATGAAAAAGCAGGAACGGATCAGTTTGAAAAATATAGAGCAATATCTTTATATACGTTATTAGCAACTCAAATTAAGTATGATGTGACAGGCATTGCAGTAAGCCCAGAATGTTGGCTTCAGATGAAGCTTAATGATTATTCAGCTAACAAGTCAGAGTTTAAAAAAGCGAATAATCTCATTGTAAAAGAATTGAATTTGAAATCGGAATTCAAGATAAAGTAAAAGGAGACTCACATGGATCATTTTGAATTAGTATCAGAATATACCCCAACCGGCGACCAGCCACAAGCCATCGACCAACTCGTCAAGGGCTTTCAAGAAGGCAACCAATGCCAGACTTTACTTGGTGTCACCGGTTCTGGTAAGACATTTACGATGGCGAATGTCATCGCACAATTAAATAAACCGACACTTATTATCGCACATAACAAAACGCTGGCTGCGCAGTTATATGGAGAATTCAAAGAATTCTTTCCCAATAACGCAGTGGAATATTTTGTGTCCTACTACGATTACTACCAACCGGAAGCTTACGTCCCATCCTCTGACACTTACATTGCCAAGGATTCATCTGTGAATGATGAGATAGACAAGCTTCGTCTGTCTGCCACGGCGTCTCTTATTGAGCGAAGGGATGTGATCATTATTTCCAGTGTGTCCTGTATCTATGGACTTGGTGAACCGGAAAATTTTGAGAAAATGATGGTGTCACTGCGTCCGGGAATGGAAAAGGATCGGGATGAGGTATTAAGGCAGCTTATTGATATTCAATACGATAGAAATGAAATGGATTTCAAACGAGGTACTTTCCGGGTACATGGAGATGTGGTGGAAGTAATTCCGGCAAATGAAGCAGATATGGCGGTTCGAATTGAATTTTTCGGTGATGAGATTGACCGTATTACGAAAGTAGATGTGTTGACCGGAGAGATAAAAAGTGAGCTGAGTCATGTGGCTATCTTCCCGGCGTCACATTATGTAGTAGGAAAAGAAGATTTGGAGCGTGCGGTAAAGGCGATCGAGGAAGAGTTAGAAGAACAGATTAAATATTTTAAAAGTGAGGGAAAGCTTCTGGAAGCACAGCGAATATCAGAACGGACAAACTTCGATATTGAGATGATGAGAGAAACCGGATTTTGTTCAGGAATTGAGAATTATTCCAGACATTTGACCGGCTCGGCGGCAGGACAGCCTCCGAGGACACTTCTTGATTACTTCCCGGATGACTTTATTATGATGATTGATGAATCACATAAGACAGTGCCGCAGGTGGGTGGTATGTATCATGGCGACCAGTCAAGAAAACGTACCTTAGTAGATTATGGTTTCCGCCTTCCGTCAGCGCTTGATAACCGCCCGCTTAGTTTTGACGAGTTTGAGCAGAAAATTGATCAAGTGCTGTTTGTGTCGGCAACACCGGGACCATATGAGGCGGAGCATGAACTTCTTCGGGCAGAACAGGTAATCCGTCCGACCGGACTGTTAGATCCGGAAGTAGAAGTGCGGCCGGTAGAGGGGCAGATTGATGATCTGATTAGTGAAGTGAATAAAGAAGTTGCCAAGAAAAATAAGATTTTAATCACAACCCTAACAAAACGGATGGCAGAAGATTTGACCGATTATATGCGGGAACTTGGAATTCGTGTCAGATATCTTCACTCGGATATTGATACGCTGGAACGCACGGAGATTGTAAGAGACATGCGTCTGGATGTCTTTGATGTTCTGGTGGGAATCAACCTTTTGCGAGAAGGATTGGATATACCGGAGATTACATTGGTGGCGATTCTGGATGCAGATAAGGAAGGATTCTTACGTTCCGAGACTTCTCTCATTCAGACCATCGGACGTGCTGCGCGTAATGTAGAAGGTCATGTCATCATGTATGCAGACGTGATGACAGATTCTATGAAGCAGGCGATTGAAGAGACAGAGAGAAGGCGTAAAGTACAGATGGCTTATAACGAAGCGCATGGAATTACGCCACAGACTATTAAGAAAAGTGTAAGAGATCTGATTGCTGTCTCGAAGAAGGTGGCAGCAGAGGAAGTCCGAATGGAGAAAGATCCAGAATCTATGAGCGAAAAAGAACTGGAGAAGCTGGCAAAGGAATTGACGAAGCAGATGAAGAAAGCTGCAGCTGAGTTGAATTTTGAGGCGGCGGCTGAGCTGCGTGATAAATTAGTTGAGATTAAGAGGATGATGAAAGAGTAGATATAGACCGATAGATGATGAAAGAACAGATAACGAAGGGAACGAAGTAGTAGAAGCATGATAGAAAAAGAGTTGAAAAAAGAGGCAGAAAAGACAGATACCAAAAAACAATATATTAAGATCAGAGGAGCAAATGAGCATAATCTGAAAAATGTAGATCTTAATATTCCCCGCAATGAGCTGGTAGTTTTGACAGGATTGAGCGGTTCCGGAAAATCCTCTCTGGCATTCGATACGATTTATGCGGAAGGGCAGAGAAGATATATGGAATCGTTATCGTCCTATGCAAGGCAATTCCTTGGTCAGATGGAGAAGCCTGATGTGGAGAGCATTGAAGGTTTATCACCTGCGATTTCTATTGACCAAAAATCAACAAACCGGAATCCCCGGTCTACCGTAGGAACCGTAACAGAGATCTATGATTATTTTCGTCTGCTTTATGCGAGAATCGGTATTCCACATTGTCCGAAATGTGGAAAAGAGATTAAGAAACAGACAGTAGATCAGATGGTAGATCAGATCATGGCATTGCCGGAGAGAACGAAGATCCAGCTTCTGGCGCCGGTAGTGCGAGGAAGAAAAGGTCGTCATGAGAAGCTTCTGGAACAGGCAAAGAAAAGCGGTTATGTAAGAGTACGCATAGATGGAAATTTATATGAGTTATCCGAGGAAATCGCGCTGGATAAAAATATCAAACATAATATAGAGATTATCGTAGACCGTCTTGTCGTTAAGCCGGGGATAGAGAAGCGTCTGACAGATTCTATTGAAAATGTACTTCATTTGGCAGAAGGACTTATGACGGTGGATGTGATCGACGGAGAGCCGATTAATTTCAGTCAAAGCTTTTCCTGTCCGGATTGCGGAATCAGCATTGATGAGATTGAGCCGAGAAGTTTCTCTTTTAACAATCCGTTCGGTGCATGTCCGGAATGTTTTGGACTGGGATATAAGATGGAGTTTGATATTGATCTGATGATACCGGATAAGAGTCTGAGCATCTCTGAAGGTGCGATTACTGTGATGGGGTGGCAGTCCTGTACAGATAAGAAGAGCTTTACGTATGCTATTTTGAGCGCACTGAGCAAGGAATATAAGTTTTCTCTTGATACACCATTTGAAAAATATCCAAAGAAAGTGCAGGATATTTTAATTCACGGAACCGGTGGAAAGGAAGTTAAAGTACATTATCAGGGACAACGGGGTGAAGGAATCTATGATGTTGCATTTGAAGGTCTGATCAAAAATGTAGAACGACGTTATCGTGAGACAGGCTCTGAGACGATGAAAGCAGAATACGAAGAATTTATGCGGATTACGCCGTGTCACGAATGTGGAGGACAGCGTTTAAAACCGGAAGCGCTTGCAGTGACTGTGGGTGGAAAAAATATTGCAGAAGTAACAGAAATGTCCATTGAGAAACTTCAGCATTTTCTGGAAAAACTAGAACTTACTAAACAGCAGAATCTGATCGGAGGACAGATTTTAAAAGAAATACGTGCAAGGATCCGGTTTTTGATGGATGTAGGTCTGGATTATTTGACATTGGGAAGAGCAACCGGTTCCTTATCCGGCGGAGAAGCACAGAGAATTCGTCTGGCTACCCAGATTGGCTCAGGACTGGTAGGTGTGGCTTATATTTTAGATGAGCCAAGTATCGGTCTTCATCAGCGTGATAATGATAAGCTTCTTGGGACATTGAAACATTTAAGAGATCTTGGTAATTCTGTGCTTGTAGTAGAACATGACGAAGATACCATGCGGGAAGCGGACTATATTGTAGATATCGGTCCGGGAGCCGGAGAGCATGGAGGAGAAGTGGTGGCTGTAGGAAATGCAGAAGAAATCATGGCAAATCCGGCGTCTATAACCGGAGCTTATCTGAGCGGAAAAGTAAAGATTCCGGTACCGGAGGTGCGAAAAGAGCCTACAGGCTGGCTGGAGATTAAAGGAGCGAAAGAGAATAATCTGAAGAATGTGGATGTAAAGATTCCGCTTGGAATTATGACCTGTATTACAGGGGTGTCCGGCTCCGGGAAAAGCTCTCTGATTAATGAGATTTTGTATAAACGTCTGGCAAGAGACTTGAATCGCGCGCGCGTGATTCCGGGAAATCACAAAGAAATCAAAGGAATCGATCAACTGGATAAAGTAATCGCAATTGACCAGTCACCTATCGGGCGGACCCCAAGGTCTAACCCGGCTACTTATACGGGAGTCTTCGATCTGATCCGAGATCTTTTTGCCTCTACACCGGATGCAAAAGCAAGAGGATATAAAAAAGGACGTTTCAGCTTCAATGTCAAGGGAGGACGCTGTGAAGCCTGCAGCGGTGATGGTATTTTAAAGATTGAGATGCATTTCCTTCCGGATGTATATGTGCCTTGTGAGGTTTGCCATGGGAAACGGTATAATCGAGAAACATTAGAGGTAAAATACAAAGGGAAGAGTATTTATGATGTGTTGAATATGACCGTGGAAGAAGCACTTCATTTCTTTGAAAATGTGCCAAGTATTCGAAGAAAAATGGAGACACTGTATGATGTGGGATTATCCTATATTCGCCTTGGGCAGCCGTCTACCCAGCTTTCCGGCGGAGAAGCGCAGCGTATCAAACTTGCTACAGAATTAAGTAAAAGAAGCACGGGAAAGACGATATATATTTTAGATGAGCCTACGACAGGGCTTCATTTTGCAGATGTGCATAAGCTGACAGAGATTTTGAAACGTCTTTCCGCAGATGGAAATACAGTTGTGGTGATTGAACATAATCTGGACGTGATCAAAACGGCAGATTATATCATCGATATGGGACCGGAAGGCGGTGACAAAGGAGGTACCGTTATCGCCAAAGGAACACCGGAGGAAGTGGCAGAAAGCCCGGTGTCCTATACAGGAAAATATATTAAGAAGATGCTTGACAAATAAGAACGAACTTCGACACGAGCCCGGGATACTTCACAAAGAATTAAGGAAAAAGGGGTTTCCATTTAAAGGGAATTTGATTATAATGATACGTGCATTATAACAAATGATAATAAGATTAATTGAAATAGATGGAAAGAACAGGAAGGGAGACTGAATATGTCGGTAGATATCGGGATTGATCTGGGAACGGCCAGTATTCTTGTATATGTAAAAGGTAAAGGCGTTATCTTAAAAGAACCGTCTGTTGTGGCAATTGACAGAGATAGTAACGCGATCAAAGCCATTGGCGAAGAAGCAAGACTTATGTTAGGGAGAACACCCGGCAATATTGTGGCGGTGCGTCCACTTCGTCAGGGAGTGATCTCAGATTATACTGTGACAGAGAAAATGATCAAATATTTTGTGCAGAAATCACTCGGTAAACGCATGTTTAAGAAGCCGAGAATCAGTATTTGCGTGCCGAGCGGTGTAACCGAAGTGGAACGCAAAGCAGTTGAGGAAGCCACATACGCTGCGGGAGCAAGAGATGTACATCTGATCGAAGAGCCTGTGGCGGCGGCAATCGGTGCAGGGATTGATATCTCCAAGCCGTGTGGAAATATGATCGTGGATATCGGAGGAGGAACCTCTGATATAGCAGTCATTTCCCTTGGTGGAACAGTAGTGAATACATCTGTAAAAATTGCAGGTGATGATTTTGATGAAGCCATTGTCCGTTATATGAGAAAAAAGCATAATCTTCTGATCGGAGAGCGTACAGCAGAAGATATCAAGATTAAGATCGGGACAACATATCAGTTGATCGAAGACGAAGTGATCGAAGTCAGAGGAAGAAATTTAGTGACGGGATTACCTAAGACGGTAACGGTGACTTCCTCAGAAACAGAAGAAGCACTTCGGGAGACAACCGGACAGATTGTGGAAGCAGTCATTGGTGTTCTGGAGCGGACACCACCGGAGCTGTCAGCAGATATTTTGGAGCGAGGGATTGTACTGACCGGCGGCGGAGCTATGCTGCGGGGATTGGAAGAGATGATAGAAGAACGAACAGGAATTAATACGATGACTGCCGAAGATCCAATGAAAGTAGTTGCCATTGGCACCGGTCAATATGTAGAATTCATGGGGAACAGCAGAGAATATTAGCAGTAAAGAGTATTAGCAGCGGATAATACTAGCAACAGCAAGTAACACATAGGAGGAATACAGAGATAACTAAGATTCATGGAAACGATCAAAGGATATGTAGAGCACATTGTATATCGGAATGAAGATAACGGATATACGGTATTTAATTTGAATAATGATGACGGAGAGCTTACCTGCGTGGGAAAGTTCCACTTTATTGAAGAGGGGGAACTACTGGAACTGACCGGGGAATATACGATGCATAAATTGTATGGGACCCAGCTTCAGGTGGAATCTTCGAAGGTATGTGCGCCGAAAGATCTTGTATCCATTGAACGGTATCTCGGGTCCGGAGCGATCAAAGGAATCGGGACAGCGCTGGCAGGCAAGATCGTCAAAAAATTTAAAGAGGATACTTTTCGAATTATAGAAGAAGAGCCGGAACGACTGGCAGAGATTAAAGGAATCAGCGAGCGCAAAGCGAGAGAAATCGCGCTTCAGGTAGAAGAGAAGAAGGAAATGCGGGAAGCTATGATCTACCTTCAGAAATATGGGATTTCGATTGCGCTGGCAGCTAAGATTTATCAGCACTATGGTCAGAATGTGTATCGGGTGATTGAAGAGAACCCATATCAGATTGCGGATCATGTGGCAGGTGTCGGCTTTAAGACAGCGGATGAAATTGCGCAGAAAGTGGGAATCCATACGGATTCGGATTTTCGAATCCGCAGCGGTATTTTTTATACCTTGCTTCAAAGTGTAGGCGAAGGGCATATTTATTTGAAGCAGGAAACGCTTCTCTATCGGGCAGGCGAACTCTTAGGCGTCCAGATTGAGCATGTAGAGAAATATCTTATGGATCTGGCCATGGAGAAGAAGATTGTACTAAAAAATGAGGCAGACGGTGTCCGTGTATACGCATCCCACTATTATTACATGGAATTGAATACGGCAAGAATGCTTCATGATCTGAATGTACATGAAGAAATTGCGGATGTGGTATTGCTTCATCGACTTCATGAAATAGAGAAGAATACGGGAATGGTTCTGGACGAAATGCAGAAAAAAGCGGTGATGGAAGCGGCACGCCATGGAATCATGGTTCTTACCGGCGGACCGGGAACCGGAAAAACGACAACCATCAATGCAATGATTCACTTCTTCGAAAGCGAAGGGATGGACATTTTTCTCGCCGCACCGACAGGGAGAGCGGCAAAACGGATGACGGAAACAACCGGCTGTGAAGCGCAGACCATTCACCGTTTGTTGGAAGTGAACGGTAATCCGGAAGAAGAAGGACCTTCCGGTTTCACGCGAAATGAGGAAAATCCATTGGAAGCGGATGTGATTATTATTGACGAAATGTCTATGGTAGATCTCCCGCTGATGTATGCGCTTCTTGGAGCTATCGTACCGGGCACAAGGCTGGTTCTGGTCGGAGATCGCAACCAATTGCCAAGTGTAGGTCCGGGCAGTGTGTTAAAAGACATTATTGACTCGGATTGTTTCCCTGTTGTCATGCTCAGTAAAATCTTTCGTCAGGCGGAAGAAAGCGATATCGTAGTAAATGCGCATAAGATCAACCGGGGAGAAGCGGTTGTTCTGGACAATAAGAGCAGAGACTTTTTCTTCTTGAAACGACAAGATCCAAATATGATTATCAGCAATGCGATTACGCTGGTGCAGCAGAAGATGCCCAAATATGTAAATGCAAGACCTTATGATATTCAGGTGCTCACACCTATGCGTAAGGGATTGCTTGGGGTGGAACGGTTAAATCGTATCTTGCAGGAATACCTGAATCCCCCGGCAAAAGATAAAAAAGAAAAAGAATACGGAGATCGGTTGTTCCGAGAAGGTGACAAAGTCATGCAGATTAAAAATAACTATCAGTTGGAATGGGAAGTGACGACCAGATACGGGATGACAGTAGATAAAGGTCTTGGGATCTTCAATGGTGATATGGGGATAATCAGCGAGATTAATACTTATGAAGAGACCGTGACCGTGGAATTTGATGAGAAGAGAAAAGTCAAGTATCCATTTACGTTGTTGGATGAATTAGAGCTTGCCTATGCCATTACAATACATAAGGCTCAGGGAAGTGAATATCCGGCAGTGGTGATCCCGCTGTTGCAGGGACCGCGGCAATTGTATAACAGGAATCTTTTGTATACGGCAGTAACAAGAGCAAAGAAATGTGTGACATTGGTGGGGAGTGACACAGTATTTCAGGAAATGATCCGCAATACACAGGAACAGGATCGAAATACCAGTCTGGCAGAGCGAATCCGCGAATTGCTGTTGTGAAAAAAAGAAAGAAAAATTTAATTATACAGACTTTAAAGAATCTATTATGGCCGGAGGTGTGTCCGTTTTGTGGGAACGTTCATCGGAGCGGAGCATGTCCGGCATGTCAGAACAAATTGGAAGAATTGTTTATCAGAGAACCGAGGTGCATGCAGTGCGGCAAGCCTGTTCGCAATATGGAACAGGAGTATTGCTATGACTGTGCACATACACGTCATTATTATGATCAGGGGAGAGCGATGTGGCTTCACCGAGATCCGGTCAAACAGTCTATTTATCAATTCAAATACCACAATCAGAGAGAATATGGAACATATTATGCGAGAGAAATGGAGAGGCGCTGTGGAGATTTTATCCGTAAGATTAATCCGGAGGTACTGCTTCCGGTGCCGCTGCATCGCAGAAAACGTCGGAAGAGAGGATATAATCAGGCGCAAATTCTGGCACAGCAATTAGGAGAGCGAATGGGAATTCCGGTAGAAACACAGTTGTTAGTGAGAGTGAAAAATACACGCCCTCAGAAAAAACAGGATCACCGGATGCGAAAGGAAAATCTGAGGCATGCTTTTGCACTAAGGTATCGGATTCGTAACGTCAGAAGTGTGCTGATCATCGATGACATTTACACAACGGGAAATACGGTCGATCAAATCGCCAGAATCCTGAAAGAAGCAGGCGTGGAAAAAGTTTATTTTTTAACTATAAGTATTGGACAAGGAAACTGATATTTGTTATACTGAAAATGACGTTTAAAAGTTGAAACATATTGTTTGAGGTGGATAATGTTAGATGAAAAGAGAGTAAAATTAATGACCAAACTTGCGTTGTATGAAGAAACGCAAGGAAAAGATGATTTCAAGGTCAGCGAATATTATAGAAAAGATTATGTTGGAATGCATATGATCTGTACATTTTTATGGGTGACGATAGGATATGTGTGTTTGGCTGGTTTGCTGGCACTTGCCGGAATGGATGCAATCATCTCCAAAATGTCTGTGGGATTTTTGATCACACTTATGATCGTGGCTGTCGCAGGATATTTCGTACTTTTGATTTTGTTTTTATCACTGACGAGTCGTATTTATAATAAAAAGCATCAGCATGCTCGTAACAGAGTGAAGATGTATAATCATGATCTGATCAAATTACTTAAGATGTATGAAAAGGAGAAAAGGTAGAATGGATAATTTATTCATGATAAGAGAGAAAGTCAGAGAACTGTATGCAAGTCATTCCAAAATTTTTGACAAGGCGATTCAGTTTGTTGTTGCATTTCTCACATTTTATATGATCAACAGCAATGTAGGATTTATGAAGATGGCTGCTTCACCGTTGGTGACATTGGCTCTTTCGGTGATCTGTACATTCCTTCCGATGACACTGACTGTCATTGCAGCGTCTGCGCTTATGCTTGCGCATATGTTTTCAGTGTCCCTGAGTGTATTTATAGTGACCGCGCTTGTATTTTTGATCATGTATATTTTCTATTTTCGACTGGCGCCGAAGATGGCACTTGCACTTTTGCTGACTCCCATCGCTTTTATGTTGAAAATACCATATGTGATTCCGGTTGCATACGGACTGATGTCTGTTCCGGTTTCCCTTGCTGCAATCAGCTGTGGAACAATCATCTATTATATTATGCAGTATGTGAAAAAAGCAGCGCCTGGTCTGGATGGAAAGGGCGGCGCAGGATTACTTGCAGAAATCACAGCTTATCTGAAACAAGTGTTCCAGAATAAGGAAATGTGGATTACCGTTATCGCTTTTATCATTTGTCTTCTTGTTGTATATACACTTCGTCGTCAGGCGATGGATTACGCATGGAAGGTGGCAACGGCAGCCGGAGTAGTTGTTAATATTGTAGTTATTGCGGCTGGTGGAATCGCAATGGGAGTACATACATCATATGGTCTTTTGTTTGCCGGTAATATCGCTGCTGCTGTTGTGGGACTGATCCTTGAACTTTTCTTTTTCGCCGTGGATTATGCAAAAAGTGAGAATCTGCAGTTTGAAGATGATGAATACTATTATTATGTGAAGGCTATTCCAAAACTGTCAGTTGCGTCTCCGGAAAAGACAGTGAAGAAAATTAATGAACGTCAAGAGACAGAGATTATTGATACAGCGGATGTAAGAAGAAAAAATCAGCGTCCGGAACGTGCACCAAAACGCGGAAGAGGCGGCGAGGTGCCGAAAAAACGTCCTGAAGCAAAAAAAGCTCCAAAAGCAAGAAAACACGACATGGACGAAGTGAATAAGATGCTTTTGACACAGAGCTTAAAACAGGATCTGAATATCAGAGATTAAAGAATCATGGATATCAGAGATTAAGAATAAGAGAACATAGAAAAGGAGGTGGCAAAAATGGAACAGCGAATTTCGCAATTTTTACAAAATTATGTTGCAGAAGTATATTTTCCGGATATCCGTGTGACAGATATTGTAGAAATCTTGTTTCTTACTTTTTTAATCTATCAGTTGATGATCTGGATTAAAAATACAAAGGCATGGATGCTGTTAAAAGGAATCGGTGTTTTAGCTGTTGTTATTTTTGCTGCTGCAATTTTTCAGATGCATACGATTCTGTTCATTGCCCGTAATGCAGTGACCGTTATGGCAACAGCAGCAATAGTGGTATTTCAACCTGAGCTTCGAAGAGCATTAGAGAAACTTGGAGAAAAGAAGTTCCTTACATCGGTGGTTCCGTTTGAAACATCCAAAGATCGCTCCAGATTCAGTGAAGATACTATAGACAGCATTGTAGATGCAGCATATAACATGGGAAGAGTGAAGACAGGTGCCTTGATCGTAATTGAGCAGGCAATCCGATTGACCGAATATGAGAGCACAGGAATCCATATGGATTGTATTGTCTCCATGCAGGTGCTGATGAATATATTTGAACATAATACACCGCTGCACGACGGAGCAATCATTGTTCGCGGAGACAGAATCGTTTCAGCGACCTGTTATCTCCCGCTTTCTGATAATATGGGACTTAGCAAAGAACTTGGCACAAGACACCGTGCGGCTGTCGGTATGAGTGAAGTGAGTGATGCGTTGATCGTAGTAGTATCAGAGGAGACAGGAGCAGTTTCAATTGCCCAGAGCGGAAGATTGAAAAGAGATGTTTCCAGGGAAGAACTTCGCGAAGCGCTTGTAAATATACAGAACAGCAAACCGGAGTTAAAGAAATGGAGATTTTTACGGAAAGGAAGGCGCGCAGATGAAAGAAAGACTAATGAATAATATTGGTCTTAAGATATTGGCCTTTCTTATAGCAGGTTTATTATGGCTTACAGTGGTCAATATTGATAACCCGATTACAGACCAGACTTATAAGAATATTCCGGTGTCTGTGATCAATGCAGAAGTGCTTGCATCCGAAGAGACACCAAAAACTTATCAGATTGTAGACGATACTCAGACAGTAGATGTTACAGTCAAAGCAAAACGATCTGTGCTCAGCAAGATTGAAGCAAAAGATATCGTTGCTGTGGCAGATATGAAGGAATTAACCTTGAATACACAGATACCGATCCAGGTGACAGTGAAAGGGCATGAGTACAAGGAAGCATATTCCAATCCGAGAAATCTTCAAATTAAATTAGAAGATGAAGAGACGAAGAAATTCCCAATCGTGCCGAAGACAACCGGTACCGTGCGTGATGGATATGTCCTCGGAAGTGTGACTGCGGTTCCGGAACAAGTGTCTATCCGTGGACCAAAATCCGTTGTTGAGACTATCAGCAAAGTAGAAGCGAAAGTTAACGTATCCGGTCTTTCACAGGATATGCTTATGAAATCAGAACTGAAGCTTTATGATCAGGACAATGAAGAGATCGATCAGACGCTTCTGAGCAACAATCTGGGAACAGAAGGCGTCAGCATTAATATAGAACTGTTCCGGACAAAAAAGATACCGCTGGAATTTGATACTTCTCAGATTCAGGCAGCAGACGGCTACGAATTTTCAAAGATTACATATGAACCTCAGGAAATCAGTATTTCCGGTGAACAGAGGGCTTTGAGAAAAGTAGACAAAATCGAAATTCCGGCTTCGGCTCTCGAAATGAATGATATTAAAGAGAAGACAGAGAAAATAGTCGATATATCATCTTATCTGCCGGAAGAGATAGAACTGGCGGATGAAAATGCAGGCTCCGTTGTAGTGACAGTGTTTGTAGAGAAGGATGGTGCAAAAACTTTTGAGATTACATCGGGAGCAATCACTGTGGATAATCTGACAAAGGGTCTGGTGCTTGACTATAAAACGGCTGATGCCCTGGAAGTACAGGTACGGGGACCTAAGGACGCATTAGAAGGGATCAAGATAAACGAATGTGTAAGTATTGATCTGAAAGATTACATTGAGCCTGGAATCTATGATGTTCCGGTCACAGTAAAGCTTCCGGAACACTGTACATTGGAAAAGCCGGTGACAGTATCGATAGAATTAAAGGAATTAGAGACACATCAATAAAAACAGGACGGTAGAGATTATGATTAGGCGTGAAGTGGCAATCAAGAATCCCACAGGACTCCATCTTAGACCTGCCGGAATCTTCTGTAACACAGCAAGTTATTATAAATGCAGTGTTGCGTTTCAGTACGGCAACACAACAGCAAATGCCAAGAGTGTGCTCAGTGTGCTGGGAGCTTGTATTAAGTCAGGAGATGTCATCACACTGATCTGTGAAGGAGAAGACGAGGAAGAAGCGATGGAAGCCATGATCAAAGCGATCGATGATGGGCTTGGAGAGTGAGAAATGAGGCGGAGTTTTATAGCTTCGCCTTTTTTGAAAAATAAGGAGATAAAATATGGAATACAGAGATCAATTGAAGTATATCAAATCTCATCAGACGACCGGAGGAGAGCGGAGGCCGGAACGGAATAGAGGCAAAAAGCCAGCAAAGCCAAGCTTCCTGAATCGAGTCCTTGTTTTTGTACAGGCAGTATCAGTAGTTGTATTATTTGGCAGCATGGCGATACTTGGCATTCTTCCGATGAAATATATGGCAGGGTTACTTGTGCTGCTTGTGTTGCTTCTGTTGGTTGTGAAGAGAAAGCAGAAAAGAGCCTTAAGGAGTAGAAAGAAAAGATCTTCGGGGAAAGGACTGGCCATATCCGTCAGTGCAATCTGCCTTTTTCTCAGCTTTTACTGTCTGAAGGTAAACGGTGCTTTGGATAAAATTGCAATCGGTGAGGAAAGTGGGAAATACGAAGAAGCTCATGCCCGAAATGTAACAGAAGAACCATTTCATGTATACATTAGCGGAATTGATGTGTATGGCGATATCAAGAAGGAAAGCCGCAGTGATGTGAATCTGATTGCCACAGTAAATCCAAAAACACATAAAATTCTTCTTACAACAACACCGAGAGACTACTATGTTCCAATCCCGGGCGTATCGGACGGACAGAGAGACAAACTGACCCATGCAGGAATCTATGGAATTGATACTTCGATTGCGACATTAGAAGAATTATACGATATTGACATTCCATTTTATGTGCGAGTGAATTTTACCTCAGTGGAAGAGATCGTAGATGTCATGGGAGGAGTGGACGTAGAGTCGGAATTGGCATTTACAACCGGAGAAGAAGCGGGTGCAATTGTAGAAGTAAAACAAGGAAAGAATCACTTCACCGGAAAAGAAGCACTTGCATTCGTCAGAGAGCGAAAGGCGCTGGCAGAGGGAGATAATCAGAGAGGAAAAAATCAGCAGGCACTTCTTACCGGGCTGATTCGAAGCACCATGTCACCGAAGATATTGATTCACGCCAATGGCATGATCAACAGCGTGGCAGGAAATGCAGATACGAACATGTCAGAAAAGCAGATGAAAGCGTTGATTCGTATGCAGCTTGATACTTTGGCAGGATGGGACATTGAATCCGTTTCCGCAGTCGGAGACAGCAGCGGCAAGAAAAGATGTTATTCTTATAAAGGCGGACCACTGTATGTTACTGTGCCAAGTGAAAGCTCCGTAGAAGAGATTAAAGAGAAAATGCGTAATGTATGTCAATAGATGATGAGCAGCTTTCTTGTTAAGCTATTTCGGCAATAAAAAATTCCGGCAGGAAATAAATGTTTGAAATCATTTACTTCCTGCCGGATATTTTTTTGAACTATTTATTCGTTATTTTCTTCCGTGATATTTTTCTTCACAGTATTGACAGCGATAGATTTCGTTCTCAGGATCGGTAAGAACGAAAACGTGATCCAATTCCTGCTCGATAGAAGTGATACATCTCGGGTTTTTGCAGCGGATTACATTTGTAATCTTTTTCGGGAGGCTGAGCGCTTTTTTATCTACAACCTGAGAGTTTTTAATAATATTGACGGTGATGTTATGGTCAATGAATCCGAGGATATCAAGATCCATGAAGTCAATCGGGCACTCGATTTTCATAATGTCTTTTTTGCCCATCTTATTGCTCTTTGCATTTTTGATAATTGCAACACAGCAGTCAAGCTTATCAAGATGCAGATATTTATATATTTCCATGCTTCGGCCTGCCTGGATGTGATCCAATACAAACCCTTCTTCAATTTTTCCAACGTTTAATGTATTATTCACCATGAATATGTACTCCTTTCTCTATCCGTGTTAGACTTCAATTTCAAGCAGCGTAAGAATCAGCGCCATACGGATATAAACACCGTATTGTGCCTGTTTGAAATAGGCTGCTCTCGGGTCATCATCTACTTCTACGGAGATCTCATTTACACGAGGAAGCGGGTGAAGTACATACATGTCCTTTGGCGCCAGTTCCATCTTCTTCGCATCTAAAATGTAGAAATCCTTCATGCGGACATAGTCTTCCTCGTTGAAGAAGCGCTCTTTCTGTACACGTGTCATGTAGAGAAGGTCAAGCTTCGGAAGAGCATCTTCTAAACGGACAACCTCTTCGTAAGGAACATTCTGCTTGTCCAGTACATCTGAACGGATATAACTTGGAAGTCTTAACTCCTCCGGTGAAATGAGTACGAAACGGATACCCGGATATCTTACCAGTGCATGGATCAGGGAATGTACCGTACGACCGAATTTTAAATCTCCGCAGAGACCGATAGTCATATTATTCAGGCGTCCTTTCAAAGAGCGAATCGTAAGAAGGTCCGTCAGTGTCTGTGTCGGATGCTGATGTCCACCGTCGCCGGCATTGATTACCGGAATTGTGGAATGCTTGCAGGCAACCATCGGTGCGCCTTCTTTTGGATGACGCATGGCACAGATATCTGCATAGCAGGATGTCATGCGGATGGTGTCAGATACACTTTCTCCTTTTGCAGCAGAGCTGGAATCAGCAGAAGAAAAACCTAGAACGTTACCTCCAAGATTGAACATTGCTGCCTCATGGCTTAAACGGGTACGTGTACTAGGTTCATAAAATAAAGTTGCCAGTGTTTTCCCCTCACAGGCATGTGCATATTTTGCACGGTTGGCTTCGATATCATTAGCCAGATCCATCAATTTATCCAGTTCTTCCACGGAAAAATCCAGTGGACTCATCAAGTGTCTCATAAAAAACCTCCTCTTTACATTGCAGCTTCTCTACAAATTCTTCATACATCATATACTAAACAGGGGAGATTTTCAACGCCTTGACAAAATTTTTTCAAAGAAGAGTCCGGCGCCAAACCAATAGGGAGCATAGTCCAGTCTGATCAGCCCGTTAATATTTAACGGAGCATGACTGTAATCCCATGGACAGGCGTTGTATTTCTTTAGAAAAGATCCTGTGAGGTACTCGCCGAAAAAAATGCAGCACGTATATACACTGCCGCGCAAGAGCACACTCTTGCCTTTTAAAGCGTGACAGACAGGTGTCAGTAAAGATGCCATTCCATAGATCGGAAACATCCAGATAGATGTATTTCCCGTTAATTTCGGATTTTCATTTTTTAATGAATGAAGACCGGTGAATAAGATTTCCATGCACCAGCCACAGGTTCCGCAAGTTAAAAATTTATTCTTCATATAGGAGAGTATGGGTCAGAATAGTAGATTTTATGCAAAAAATGTATTATAATGCAACAAGACCGAATAAAGAAGGAGACGATATTATTGGAAACATTAGAGGAACTGAGAGTAAAGTTAGATGAGATTGACGATCAGATTGTAAATTTATACGAACAGCGTATGGATATCTGTGCCCATGTGGGTGAATATAAGATTCAGACAGGGAAAAAGGTGCTGGACAGACAGAGAGAAAAAGAGAAACTGGAGAGCGTAGCCGGTAAGGCTTCTAATCCATTCAATAAAAAAGGAGTTACAGAGCTGTATGAACAATTAATGTCTATGAGCAGGAAGCTTCAATACGAACAGCTTGTAAAGGCGGGGGCACTTGGAAGATTGCCATTTATTCAGGTGGATTCGCTGGACGTTGACCAGGCAAGAGTTGTATTTCCGGGAACAGAAGGAGCTTACAGCGAAGCGGCAATGAAATGTTATTTTGGTGAAAAGTGTAATAGCTTTTATGTAAAAACATTTCGTGAGGCGATGGAAGCCATCGAGGATGGCGCAGCAGATTTTGCCGTTCTTCCAATTGAAAATTCCACCGCAGGTGCAGTGGACGAGATGTATGATCTGTTGGTTGAATTTGAAAATTATATTGTGGGCGAAACGGTGATTCCGATTCGCCATACACTGTCCGGCCTTCCGGGAGCTTCTCTGGAAGAAGTTAAGACTGTGTATTCCAAAGGTGTGGCACTTATGCAGGCAACACATTTTCTGGATGCCCACAGCAGCTGGCAGAGAATCAATGTGGCAAATACTGCGATCGCGGCAAAGAAGGTGGTAGAGGATCAGGATCCTTCCCAGGCGGCAGTGTGCAGCGTGTACGCGGCAAAGGTTCACGGCCTTCAGGTGCTTGCAGACAATATTAATGATAACGAACATAATTCTACACGTTTTATTGTAGTGACCAACCAGAAAATCTTCTTGAAACATGCCTCGAAGATCAGTATCTGTCTGGAGGTATCCCATGAAAGCGGCTCACTGTACCGTGTGTTGTCACATTTTATCTACAATGATCTGAACATGACAAAGATAGAATCAAGGCCTATAGAAGGAAGAGACTGGGAATACCGGTTTTTCATTGATTTTGAAGGAAATATGGCAGACGGCGCAGTGAAAAACGCAATCCGGGGGCTTCGTGAAGAATGTAGAAATCTTCGAATCCTTGGAAATTATTAGCAGGATGGAAAGGATGGGACAGCGATGAGAACGAATGAATTGATGCTATATAAACATATGGAAAATGGTCAGATTCTGGAAGACATGACATTTCTTATGGATCACTATGACAATGAGTATTATAATGCAGAGGACTTGAAAGGTCTCTTGTTCGAGGTGGTCAATGAACTGTTGGAAATGACAGTCAGTCATGGATTTGAAGGAAATCTGTGGCACAACTATCTGACATACCTGCTTGCGACCCATGAAAATGCTTACAGTACCTCCTGTGAGATTACCGGAGAGGTAGAAGGAAGCATTAATTTTGCAGCACTTCATGATTTCGTTATTTTTAAAGAATTATTCGATTATGATTTTACATCTATGGAAGAAGAGCTGGGAGCGGACTGCCTTGATATGATTCGGCATTATGAGGGGACAAGTGGTCACGGGAAGGTGTTTAATAAGCGTATTCGTGACCGAATCTGTGAACTTAGCAGACATCTTGCGAGAAGTGCCTCACCGGAAGAATTCAAAGAGATCGTGACCGGATTTTACAAGGAATTCGGCGTGGGAAAGCTTGGCCTTCATAAGGCATTTCGCATAGAACATACAGAAGAAGGAGCCAGAATCGTTCCGATTACAAAGATTGCACACGTACACCTTGATGATCTTGTAGGGTATGAGCTTGCGAAGAAAAAACTGATAGATAATACGGAGGCGTTCGTTGCAGGAAAGCGGGCAAATAACTGTCTGCTGTTTGGTGATGCGGGAACCGGAAAATCGACATCGATCAAAGCAATTCTGAATCAATATTACGATCAGGGACTTCGCATGATTGAAGTGTACAAGCATCAGTTTCAAGATCTGAACGACATCATTGCACAGATAAAAAACAGAAACTACAAATTTATCATCTATATGGACGATCTGTCTTTTGAGGAGTTCGAGATTGAATATAAGTATTTAAAGGCTGTCATTGAAGGAGGTCTGGAACGAAAACCGGATAATATTCTGATCTATGCAACTTCAAATCGAAGACATCTGATCCGAGAAACTTTCCGTGATAAGGAAGACCGGGATGAAGAACTTCATACAAATGATACCGTACAGGAAAAACTGTCGCTGGTTGCAAGATTCGGTGTGACAATTTACTTCGGAAAGCCTGCAAAGAAAGAATTCCAGGAGATTGTCAAAACACTTGCACAGAGAAATGAACTTGCTATTCCGGAGGAAGAACTTCTGTTGGAAGCAAATAAGTGGGAATTAAGCCACGGCGGGCTGTCCGGAAGAACCGCACAGCAATTTATCGATTATCTGATGGGAACGAGATAGAAAGAACATGAAGAAAGATTTGACACAAGGGAAGGTACAAAAGACACTGCTTGTATTTGCAGGTCCCATGATTGTTGGGAACCTGCTTCAGCAGTGTTATAATATTGCAGACACACTGATTGTGGGAAGATATCTGGGAGCAGGAGCGCTGGCGGCTGTAGGAACAGCTTATAGTCTCATGACCTTTTTAACTTCCATTTTAATTGGACTGTGTATGGGGTGTGGGAGTATCTTCTCTTATTATTATGGAAAAAAAGATGACGGGAAGATGCAAGAGAGTATGTTTACCTCTTTCTTATTCGTAGGTGTGATCGCCATTGTTATGAACGTAACTGTATTTGCGGGGATTGATGTTATCTTGAAGATGCTTCAGATTCCGGCAGATATATATGGGATTATGAAAGAATATACATGGGTGGTATTCTGGGGAATCTTTTTCGTATTTCTCTATAATTTTTTTGCATTTCTTCTCCGGGCAGTGGGAAATTCCCTGACTCCGTTATTGTTCCTTGGCGCGGCATCTGTCTTAAATATTGTGCTGGATTTACTCTTTGTTGTGAGCTTTGATATGGGAGTTTCCGGCGCGGCGTGGGCAACTGTATCGACTCAGATGCTGGCAGGCATCGGCATTTCAGTATATACGTGGGTGAAAGAACCAAGCCTTCGGTTCTTCCGCGTGAATAAGAGGGAATTTTCTAATGAAAGATGGCGGAGGATGAAAGCTTCGCTGCCGGAAGTGATGCGTTTTTCGCTGGCAGCCAGTATCCAGCAGTCGGTAATGAATTTTGGAATCTTAATGATCCAGGGACTGGTGAACAGCTTCGGGACTTCCGTTATGGCAGCATTCGCAGCGGCGGTCAAAATTGATTCGTTTGCCTATATGCCGGCACAGGAATTCAGCAATTCCTTCTCAATCTTTACTTCCCAGAATTCCGGGGCAGGAGATAAAAAAAGAGTCCGAGAAGGAGTACGCACCTCTGTAAAACTGTCCATCAGCTTCTGTCTGGTGGTATCGGTGTTGATCTTTATCTTCGCGAAGTATTTGATGATGATCTTTGTGCATCCTGAAGAGACGGAAATTATCCGGATCGGTGTAGAGTATCTTCGAATCGAAGGAAGTTTCTACTGCGGTATCGGGCTTCTGTTCCTGTTCTATGCTTACTATCGTGGAATCGGAAAGCCGGAGATGTCCGTAGTGCTCACAGTGATCTCACTGGGAACCCGTGTGGCGCTTTCCTATGCACTGGCTCCAATCCTGGGCGTGCGGGTAATCTGGTGGTCCATTCCCATCGGATGGGCGCTGGCAGACCTTACGGGGGGAGTATATATGAAGAAGTTGGTGAAGAAAAGTAAATAAAAAGTTATGGATTGACCAAATGGGATGTATTTAGTACAATGTAAGTTAGGTTTGCGACAGAAAGAGAAGAGACTTCCAATAAAGAAGTGAAAGGAAACATAGATAAAATGAGAAGCTTATTGATACTTGGTGCAGGCGGTATGGGACGTATGATGCAGGAAACTGCTCTGCAGTTGGGGTATGAAGACATTGCGTTTTTAGATGATGCTAAAAAAGAGAAGGACGTAATTGGAAAATGTTGTGATTATGAAGCGTTTTTACAAGATTACGATGCAGCGATTGCGGCATTTGGGGATAATAATATGCGTCTTCTTTGGACGGAGCGGCTGATGGAGGCGGGATATGATGTACCTGCATTGATTCATCCGTCTGCGATAGTAAGTCCGAATTCAACGGTAGGACAAGGATGTTTTGTTTTACAGAGAGCGGTAGTGAACCGTGATACGATTATGGAACATGCAGTGCTGATCAACAGTGGAGCGGTGGTAGATCACGATTCTCATTTAGGAAGCGGTGTACATATAGGGCTTGGCAGCGTAGTGAAATCAAATTGTACCATTCCTTCCGGTGTGAAAGTTGAAGCTGGTGAAGTGATTTTTTCTACAAGAAGAAAAATTGACGGTGTGGATAATCGTAATCTGGAAGATGCGGTTTATGCATTTGGTTTTGGACCAAAGTGCAGTTATGTAAAACCATACGGTGCAGGACATATTAATGAAACATATGCAGTTTACATGCCGGGAGAAGAAGGAGATGAACCATCCTACGTTCTCCAGAGAGTAAATAGCAATGTATTTAAAGATCCAGATGGAGTAATGGAAAATATTTTTGGGGTTACGGAATATTTAAGAAGTGTGATTCGTGCAGAAGGCGGTGATCCGGATAGAGAAACTTTGGCTTATATTAAGACAAAGACAGGATGCAACTATTTTGAAGATGCAGAAGGGGAACCATGGAGATGTTCCAATTTTATTTCAAATTCTGTGTGCTATCAGCAGGTAGAGCAACCAGAGCAGTTCTATCAGTCCGGTAGTAGTTTTGGTCATTTCTTAAAACGACTGGAGAATTATCCGGCAGAAAAGCTTCACGAGACAATTCCTGATTTCCACAACACGGTAAAACGGTTTGAAACTTTCCGAATTGCAGTGAAGAGAGATCTTAAAAATCGTGCAAATACTTGTAAGAAGGAGATTGCTTTTGTAGAGCAGAGGCAGGAAGATTGTGGAGTGCTTGTAAAACAGCAGGAGTCAGGAATTCTTCCGCTTCGTGTAACACATAATGATACGAAGCTAAATAATATTCTCTTCGATGAGAGTACCGATAAAGGCCTGTGTATCATTGATCTTGATACAATCATGCCAGGACTTGCAGCAAATGATTTTGGAGATTCTATTCGGTTTGGAGCAGCAACAGCGCAAGAAGATGAGAAAAATTTAGATCTTGTACATTTTGATATTAATTTGTACGAAATGTATGTAAAGGGGTATCTGGAGGAAACAAAAGATGCACTTACAGATGCGGAGATTAAGAGCTTGGCATGGGGAGCTCGAATTATCACATTGGAATGTGGAATCAGATTTTTGACAGATTACCTGCAAGGTGATACCTATTTTAAAACTAGCTATCCAGAACATAATCTGGTGCGAGCAAGAACACAGTTTAAATTGGTGTATGAGATGGAACAGCAATTTGAAGAAATGCAAAAAATCATTCAAAAGTATTTATAAAAGATTATGAACAAAACAAAGACCGTACAGGCTAATCCTGTACGGTCTTTATATTACTGATATCGGAATCAATGACGAGAGAATAATTCGTGTAATAAACGACGAAACCGGGCTTGGAACCGTTCGGTTTTTTGACATGTTTTTTCTCTACATAATCAATTTCCACCTTGTCGCTTCCGCGGTTTTTGGAGTAATAGGCGGCGAGTCGTCCGGCTTCTTCGAAAGTGCGGTCCGGAAGTTCGTCCCCACCTGTTTTCACGATCACATGAGAGCCGGGAGCTCCTTTTGCGTGAAACCACCAGTCGTTTCCATTGGCAAAAGAGAAGGTAAGTTCTTCGTTCTGCAGATTATTTTTCCCTACATACATATGGTAACCGTCACTGGAGATATAGTGCATTGGACGGCTTGTGATCTTTTCTTTCTTCTTGGTATATTTTCTGCGCACATATCCGGTCTGCATCAGTTCTTCCTTAATCTGAATAAGATCGGCTTCGGTGAGGGCAATATCCAGGGAATTGCTGATAGATTCCAGATAATGGATATCATCCGCGGTTTCTTGAATGAGCTCGGTCAATGCCTCAAAGGTACGTTTTTGTTTATTGTATTTGTTGAAGTATTTTTGCGCATTTTCAGCCGGTGTCAAAGTCGGATCAAGAGGAATGGTAATCTCTTCGTTCGTATAATAATTAAGAGCAGTAAGTTCCCTGGAATCCGGAGCTAAGTTATAACCGTAGGTGTGGATGAGTTCCCCGTAGACTTTATATTTTTCACGATTCTCGGTATCACGCAGTTGCTTCTTTTGCAGCTCGTATTTTTTGCGATTGCGCTCCAAAGCAGTCTGAACAACGTGGCGAAGATCGGCGCTTTTCTGCCGGATACGGGTGAGCGTGTTCTTTGTTGCATAATAAGTGTTTAAAACTTCCGAGATAGAAGTAAATTCCTGCTTCGTATAATTAGAAAAATGCGACAGTGCGACAGCGCCAAAGTCTTTGGGCGATGTGCCGTCATAATAAATGCATGGATGGAAACGACAGCATCTGATATCATCCATGTAATAAGAAAATTGTCTGAACAGATGTAGAAAGGTATCCTCATCAAGCTCGGAAGCTGGAAGCTGGGAGTTCAGACCTGCAAGAAAGCAGATGTCTTCGGCAATCACCGGACTGATACCGGTAAAGCTTGTATAAATTGCTTTGCCAAGGGGAACCGGCTTGAGGCGGAGGATCTCCATAAATGAAGATACGTCTACAGAGAGCGGGTCTGATTTCTCCATCGTGTCCGGGATAAAATATGTTCTTCCGGGAAGTACTTCACGAACCGAGCTCATCTGAGCGGATACGTGCTTGATGCTGTCCAGGATCATATCCTTGTCGTCGCAGAAAATGATATTGCTGTGTTTGCCCATGATCTCAATGATCAGTTTCTTCTCGCACAGATCGCCCAGTTCATTGAGATGTTCAATGTGTAAGCTGATGATTCGCTCCAGCTTTGGCTGCGAGATAGAAGTAATGCGTCCGTTTCCGATATGCTTTCGAAGCAGCATACAGAAATTCGGAGCGGTCATCGGGCTGGGCTTATTTTCATCAGTTAAGTAGATAAGCGGCAGAGATGCGCTGGCTGATATATACAGTTTTCGCTGCCCTGCCGGTGTCTTTATTGTAAGCAGCAGTTCGTCAGGTTCCGGCTGCGCGATCTTCGCAATACGTCCGCCGGTTAAGCTGTCTCTTAATTCCTGCACAAGAGCTGCAACGGTAATTCCATCAAATGCCATGTGAAAGGCTCCTTCCTTAATTGATCAGTCATTATTTCATAAGTATAACATAGCGTACAGTGGGAGTCCAATGATATTGAGGGAGAAAAGGCGGATGTTGTCAAACCTTTAATTGACTTTGACATGGAAAATGGATTATAATACTTTACAGATGTTTGAAAATATATGTAAAAAGAGGTTTGCCATTTATGATAAAAAGTATGACAGGCTTCGGACGTTGTGAGGTTCAGGAAGAGTCACGCAAATTCACGGTTGAAATGAAGAGTGTGAATCACCGTTATCTGGATGCCAATATCCGTATGCCGAAGAAATTGAATTTTTTTGAAACAGCAATCCGCAGTCTTCTGAAGCAGAGCGTGCAGAGAGGAAAGGTGGATATATTTATTACTTATGAAGATCTGTCTGAACAGCAGGTATCTTTAAAATATAACGAAGTGCTTGCGGCGGAATATCTATCGTATTTTGAAAAGATGCAGGAGAAGTTTTCTCTGGAAAATGATATCCGTGTGTCCACGCTGTCCAGATATCCGGAAGTGCTCACAATGGAAGAGCAGGCTGTGGATGAAGAGGAATTGTGGAAGGGTCTTAAGAAGGCGCTTGACGGTGCGATTCGTCAGTTTGTAGAGACGAGAACTTCAGAGGGAGAACATTTAAGAGAAGATCTGATCGAGAAGCTTGACAACATGTTGAAGCTTGTAGGCTGTATTGAAGAGCGATCTCCGCAGATTATCGCAGAGTATCGGGACAAGCTGGAGACAAAGGTGAAGGAACTTCTGGCAGACACCCAGATGAAAGACAGCAGAATCGCTGCAGAGGTAGTGATCTTTGCAGATAAGATCTGTACAGATGAAGAAGTAGTGAGACTGAGAAGCCACATTGTACATATGAAGGATACGTTGGTATCGGACGACAGCGGAATCGGGCGTAAGCTTGATTTTATTGCCCAGGAGATGAATCGTGAGGCGAACACGATTCTGTCGAAGGCCAATGATCTTGAAATTTCTAATATTGGAATTGAATTAAAGACAGAGATTGAGAAGGTCAGAGAACAGATTCAGAATATTGAATAGTGTCAAGAGAGGAAAAAGGTATGAAAGAGAAAGGGATTCTTATTGTTGTGTCTGGTTTTTCCGGCTCCGGCAAAGGAACCATTATGCGGGAACTTCTGAAAAAGTATGACAATTATGCATTGTCTGTTTCCGCAACTACAAGAGTACCTCGCCCGGGAGAGGAAGAGGGAAGAGAGTATTTCTTCAAATCTACAGAAGAATTTGAAAAAATGATTGCGAAAGACGAGTTGATAGAGTATGCTAGATACGTGGATAATTATTACGGTACACCGCGTGTCTACGTGGAGGAACAATTAGAAGCCGGTAAGGACGTGGTTCTTGAGATAGAGATTCAGGGAGCGCTGAAGGTAAAAGAAAAGTTTCCGGACACACTGCTTTTGTTCGTGACACCGCCGAGTGCGCAGGAGCTTAGAAGCCGTCTGGTTGGTCGTGGGACAGAGACTATGGATGTGATCGAGTACCGTATGAGCCGTGCAAAGGAAGAAGCCGAAGGTATGGAGAAATATGATTACCTTATCATCAATGATGATCTGATGGAGTGTGTAGAAGAAATGCATCAGATTATTCAGGGAGAGCACAGAAGAAGCTTTCGAAATTACGAATTTATTGAGCATATGAAAGAAGAGTTGAAAGGAGAATAGTGTATGTTACACCCATCTTACACAGATTTAATGAAGGTTGTGAATAAGGACGTTGAGGAGGGCGAGACAAAAGTAGTCAACAGTCGTTATTCCATCGTTATGGCAACTGCAAAGAGAGCAAGAGAGATCATTGACGGTGCAGAGCCTCTGGTAGATACAAAAGACGGTGAAAAACCGTTGTCGATCGCGATCGATGAGCTGAATCAGGCAAAGATCAAGGTGGAAGCAGAAGACTAGAATGATTTACAAGGCAGATGCCGGAAGGTATCTGCCTTTCTTCTGATATAGACAGTCATTGAAGAGGAAAGGAGACAGGCTATGAATATATTATTTATTTCGCTCGGATGCGATAAGAATCTTGTAGATTCAGAAGTAATGCTTGGACTTCTGGATAAAAAAGGGTACAAGATCGTAGACGAGGAGAGTGAAGCAGATGTGATCGTGATCAACACCTGCTGCTTTATCAATGATGCCAAGGAAGAAAGCGTGCAGACGATTTTAGAAATGGCAGAATATAAGAAAGAGGGGAGCTTAAAGGCGCTGGTCGTTACAGGATGTCTGGCACAGCGCTATCAGCAGGAAATCTTAGACGAGATTCCGGAAGTGGATGCAGTGCTTGGAACAACGTCCTATGATAAGATCACAGAGGCGGTGGAAGAAGCGCTTGCAGGGAATGGTCATGTGGAGGTGACAGATATTAATGCGCTTCCCCTTGTTGACGAAAAACGACTTGTGACAACCGGAGGGCATTTTGCATATCTTAAGATTGCCGAAGGCTGTGATAAGCATTGTACTTATTGTATTATTCCGAAATTACGTGGAAATTATCGAAGCGTGCCGATGGAACGCTTGATCAAAGAAGCGGAAGATCTGGCAGACCAAGGTGTGAAAGAGTTGATTCTTGTCGCACAGGAGACGACCGTTTACGGACAGGACATTTACGGAGAAAAATCACTCCATAAGCTTCTGAAAGAGTTGTGTAAGATCAGTGGAATCCGTTGGATTCGCATTCTGTATTGCTATCCGGAGGAAATTGACGACAATCTGATACAGGTAATCAAAGAAGAACCAAAGATCTGTCATTATCTTGATCTTCCGATCCAGCATGCAAGTGATGAGATTCTGAAGCGCATGGGAAGAAGGACATCGAAGAAACAGCTTGTGGAGATCATCGGGAAGCTTCGAAGTGAGATTCCGGATATTGCCCTTCGGACAACTTTGATTACCGGTTTCCCGGGAGAGAGTGAAGCAAATCACGAAGAACTGATGGAATTTGTTGATGAAATGGAGTTCGACAGACTGGGAGTATTTACGTATTCGCCGGAAGAGGACACACCGGCAGCTGATATGCCGGAACAGATTGAAGAATCTGTAAAAGAGGACCGCCAGGCGGAACTTATGGAGCTTCAGCAGGATATCGCATTTGACAAAGCGGAAGACATGGTAGGCAGTGAAGTTCTGATGATGGTGGAAGGAAAAGTGGCAGACGAAAATGTATATGTGGGACGTACCTACAAGGATGCGCCAAATGTAGACGGTCTGATCTTTGTACATACAGATGCGGAGCTTATAACCGGAGATTTTGCCAAGGTGAAGGTTACGGGCGCATTAGAATACGATTTGATAGGAGAGTTGATGTAATGAATTTACCAAATAAGTTAACAGTATTAAGAGTGATCATGGTACCATTTTTTGTGTTTTTTATGCTGACAGATGTGGGAGGAGCAGCAAATAAGTGGATTGCACTTGTTATTTTTGCAGTAGCCAGTCTCACGGACATGTTAGATGGAAAAATTGCAAGAGCAAGAGGCCTTGTGACGAATTTCGGAAAATTTATGGACCCGCTTGCGGACAAACTTCTTGTATGTTCCGCAATGATCTGTATGATTTCTACCGGTCAGCTTGAGGCATGGTTTGTCATTATCATTATTGCCAGAGAGTTTATTATCAGTGGTTTCCGTCTTGTAGCGGCAGACAGTGGGATTGTTATTGCTGCAAGTTACTGGGGAAAATTCAAGACTGTTTCACAGATGTTCATGGTCATTGTACTGATCATGGATCTGGGCGGCGTGTTTGATGTGATCGGAACTATTTTGATCTGGGCATCTCTTATTTTGACAATCGTATCCCTCGTTGATTACGTAGCGAAGAATATACAGGTTCTGACTAAGGGAGGCATGTAGGATGTCTTTGGAAGACGAAGTTGTTGCATTGCTGAAAGATCAAGGACTTACTTTGACAACTGCTGAATCCTGTACCGCCGGATTACTTGCGGGAAGGGTAATGAATGTAGCCGGAGCTTCTGCGGTATATGAAGAAGGATACATTACATATTCCAACAAAGCCAAAGAAAAGCTTCTTGGCGTATGTCACGATACCTTAGAGCGTTACGGCGCTGTGAGCAGGGAAACGGCTTGTGAGATGGCAGAAGGAGCGGCGAAAGCGGCAGGGGCAGACGCAGCGCTTAGTGTGACAGGAATAGCCGGACCGGATGGCGGCACAAAAGAAAAGCCGGTAGGTCTTGTATATATCGGTTGTCTTGTTAAGGGAAATGTGAGCGTGCAGGAATGCCGCTTTGCAGGGATGAGACAGGAAAACCGAGCTGCATCCGTGGAACATGCATTGCGGATGTTAAAGGAAGAATTAAAGAAACTACAGTAGAGGTTGTATGACAGAAAGGAGTGAATTGCATGGAAATCAGAATGCTTGGATTACAGGAATTGTCTTTGGCTCTGGATCTTGTGTGGGAAGTATTTGAGCAGGATGTAGCGCCTTCATATCGGGAAGAAGGAATTGAAAAGTTCCGGGAATATATCTGCTATGAGGACATGAGCCGGAGATTTCAGACGAGAGAATTGTATTTCTTTGGCGCATTTGAAGGAGAGAAGCTTCTCGGTGTGATCGCAGTAAGCAGAACCGGGCATATCTGTCTGTTCTTTGTGCGAAAGGATCAGCAGGGAAAAGGCATCGGAAAAATGTTGTATCAAAAGGTATGTGAACTCTGCACACAGGGGCTTGCAGTGAACCGTGTGACTATGAATGCAACTCCCAATGCGGTAAATTCTTGTATGCATCTGGGAATGCGTGCTGTTGACAGAGAACAAGAGGCAGGCGGAATGAGATTTACGCCGATGGAAGCTTATGTGACAGCAGGAGGAACCATGCCATCCGGGAACCACTCAAAGAAAACAGCAACGATCATTGCTGTGGCAGTGGGGATTGGAATGCTTCTTCTAGTTATGGCAATCGCCGGGTTCTTCGTGTGGGGAGTATTTCGAAGCATAAATGAATATCACCATAATTACTATGATTATCCTTATGAAGAGTTTATGCCATATGAAGAATGGCCTGAGGAGGAATACTGGTCAGAAGAAGACACCGGAGACCTTGGAGGTCTTGAACAGATTCCGGTCTATGAAGAGGATGTTTCCTATCAGGTGGAGGAAGAGACCTATAATTATTTGGATACGGAAAAGACAACCACTTACATTGAATTTCACGTGCTGTATCCGCAGCTGTCCGGAGAAGGAAGAGATTACACGAAAGTAAATCAGACGATCAAAGACTGTGCAATGGCAACGGTGGATGAGATTTATACGCATCCGGATGAAACGGTCAAAGACAAGGTTGTGCAGGCGGAAAATCCGGCACTTGTCAGCAATGTGGTATACAAGATCTGTTATCAGTCTGAGCATTTCATAAGCATTGCATTTCAGGACAACTATACCAAGGGCGATGCCGACTCCTATGGCGGTGATCTGAGAACGCTTAATATTGGTCTGGATGATGGAGAAGTGTATGAGATCAAGGATGTTGTAACGCTGGATGATAAATTTATGAATCAATGGCTTGACGTCATGCGCTCAGAAGCGGAGAATGATGCGTTGCTGAAAGAACTTGATCTTCAGGAAATGAAGGGAATCTTACAGGGCGAAATAAAAGAGGACATCTATAAAGAGAATTTCTTCGTGTATGAAGAAGGAATTGAGATTGGCTTTGATTTTAATTATTCAGAAAATGACGAACATGATCTAGGGTATATGTGGGTGACAGCGCCATTTGATTGGGATGAGATTGAACCATACAAAACGGACCATAAATTTTGGGATATGCTTCAAAAATAAGTGAAAGTGACAATTGACGAATCTTGTAAGATGTGAGAAAATAAATGTAGTATGGTGTTAAAGATATAACGAGCCCTACGACAGAGAAATCATATATAGTTGAAAGGAGTTTTAAAATGATTTATTCACATGAAGTAGAAATGATGTGTCCGGTAGCTCAGGGCGCAAATCACGGACCAGCTCCGATTCCGGAAGAGGCGAAATGGGTAAAGGCAAAAGAAGTAAAAGATATTTCTGGTCTTACACATGGTATTGGCTGGTGTGCTCCACAGCAGGGAACATGTAAGCTTACATTAAATGTTAAAGACGGTATCATTCAGGAAGCATTGGTAGAGACAATCGGATGTTCAGGAATGACACATTCAGCAGCTATGGCTTCTGAGATCCTTCCGGGAAAAACTATTTTAGAGGCATTGAACACAGACCTTGTCTGTGATGCAATCAATACAGCAATGAGAGAATTATTCCTTCAGATCGTTTACGGAAGAACACAGAGTGCATTCTCAGAAGACGGACTTCCAATCGGTGCTGGACTTGAGGACCTTGGAAAAGGACTTCGTTCTCAGGTTGGTACAATGTACGGAACATTAGCAAAAGGACCTCGTTATCTTGAGATGGCTGAAGGTTATGTAACAGGTATCGCTCTTGACGAGCATGATGAGATCATCGGATATCAGTTCGTAAGCCTTGGAAAATTCACAGACTTCATCAAAGCAGGTGATACACCAAACGATGCTTGGGAGAAGGCAAAAGGACAGTACGGACGTGTTGCAGATGCAGCAAAGATTATCGATCCACGTAAAGAATAGTCGAGCAGAGCGAATCAGCCAAAATAAGGAGGACATATAAATGGCTTTATTTGAATCATATGAGAGAAGAATTGATAAAATCAATGAAGTATTAGGTAGTTACGGCATTGCTTCTATCGAAGAGGCAGAGAAAATCACAAAAGATGCCGGACTTGACGTATATAATCAGGTAAAAGGAATTCAGCCAATTTGTTTTGAAAATGCATGCTGGGCATACACAGTAGGTGCAGCAATCGCAATCAAAAAAGGTTGTAAGACAGCAGCTGACGCAGCAGCAGCAATCGGTGAAGGACTTCAGGCTTTCTGTATTCCGGGTTCTGTAGCTGACCAGCGTAAAGTAGGTCTTGGACATGGTAACTTAGGAAAAATGCTTCTGGAAGAAGATACAGATTGTTTCGCATTCCTTGCAGGACACGAGTCATTCGCAGCAGCTGAGGGTGCAATCGGTATCGCAGAGAAAGCAAACAAGGTTCGTAAGAAACCTCTTCGTGTTATCTTAAATGGTCTTGGAAAAGACGCTGCAAAGATCATTTCCAGAATCAACGGATTTACATATGTTCAGACAGAGTATGACTACTACACAGGAGAATTAAAAGAGGTTTCCCGTACAGCATATTCTGACGGACTTCGTTCTAAAGTAAACTGCTACGGTGCAAATGATGTACGTGAAGGCGTTGCAATCATGCACAAAGAAGGTGTAGACGTATCTATCACAGGTAACTCTACAAACCCAACACGTTTCCAGCACCCAGTTGCAGGTACATACAAGAAAGAATGTATCGAACAGGGCAAGAAATACTTCTCAGTAGCATCCGGCGGTGGTACAGGACGTACACTTCACCCAGATAACATGGCAGCAGGTCCAGCTTCTTACGGTATGACAGATACACTTGGACGTATGCACTCTGATGCACAGTTCGCAGGATCTTCTTCTGTACCGGCTCACGTAGAGATGATGGGCTTAATCGGTGCAGGTAACAACCCAATGGTTGGTATGACTGTAGCAGTTGCAGTAAGCATCGAGGAAGCAGCAAAAGAAGGTAAATTCTAAGAAACCCAGTAAAATCAAGGGCTATCGTGGTTCGTAATGTTCTGCGATAGCCTTAAATTTTGCCACGTAGCACACACGTAGCACACAAGTAGCACACACGAGGTAGCACACAAATTTTAAAGATATAAAAAGGGCATCTGTAATATACAGACACCCTATGATCCGGTTTTATGTAACGGTTATTTAGATTTTTTTTTCTTCTTTCATTGTATCACTCATTATCCACACCTCCCAATTCAATCTTTCCATTGGAAAGGCACTTACAAGCGTATGCAAACCCGGCGATAAAGGCTTTCTCTTGCACATCCCACACTCTCTTATTAATACTGCACTCGATTTCTCCGGCTAATCTTTCATTCAGAACATCATACACTTTTTCCCATGCTTCACTGTATTCCGTTCCCCAGTTAAACTCTTCTCCTGCTTCACTATTTTTCCACTGATCATAAATCATTTTTGCAAATTCTTCCATTTGAAAACACCTCCTAAACCGTCAACTGATACGTTCCATCAAGAACGCCCATAGCAAGTTTCATTCCCTGTACGCCGTAGAATCTGTTGTTTTCATTTGCGCAGCCGTTTAAAAGTTCGTCAAATTCCTCATACAGTTCTGCGCTGACAATTCCTTTCAGCTTTTCCATGAACGGAGCGAAAAATTCCACGAATTTATCTCCGTCAGTTGTTGCAAGTATCTGGTTTTCAAATGTGATTTCTAAAAATTTGTCCATACTATTTCCCCCACTTTCCAGCTAAAAAGCCAATTCTAAATGCTAAATCCACTGCGTTATTTACATTAATCTTTGTTCCAATATCAATCAGATTTAGGTAATCTTCCCAATCAAGATTTGGTTCAACGGTTGCAGTTATCTGTCTGTATCTTTGCATTTGAGAATACACTTCTTTTCGTGTACGCTTTCTTCCAGTTCCTTTCTTACCTTTTAATACACGCAAAATAGTACATTTCACATCTTTTTCCATAAAAAAATCTCCTTTTCTTTTGGTTAGGAGAATGTTACAATAAACATACTCCCATTAATTTGTGTAGTTGCTTATTACTGGGTGTTTTGGGCTTTATGATATTTGCGGTATCATAGAGCCTTTTTGATTGCTACAATCAATTTTCATCAACTCCTTTACTTTGTGATTTTATCCATTTCTGCCCTTAACTGGTCGATGGTTCTATGGGTGTATACTTTTTCTGTAATATCATTAATAGCGTGCCCTACAATTAATTTTAAGATATATTCATCTACATTGCAGGCCTTGGCTTTTGTAATAAATGTGTGTCTGGTCTCATGCGGTCTATGTGTCAATTGCAGATACTTCATAACTTTTTCAAACCGTTTGCGGTATTTATCATAAGTCATATATGTACCCTGCTGTCCATTTGCATCATTGAATAAAAATTCTGACTGCATAGCGATAGCTTCTTTCATACGGTTTTCTATTAACGGTTTTATTAGAGGGTGTATTGGTACAATTCTATTTTTGCCGGCATCTGTTTTTAAACCGCCTAGCATGGTTCCAGTTTCAAGATCTATATTTGCAACTTTTAAAATAGCCAATTCTTGAGGACGCCAACCACTGTATATTCCTATTAAGATCATGTCAGCAAATGCTATATTGGTTAGGTTGTCCCATAGCAAGAAAATTTCTTCCTGTGAGAATGGTATAACTTCTTTTGTTCTTGATCGCTTAATTGGGTTACCATTGGCAAACATAACAGAAGCGTAATCCTTTTCAACAATATCGTGAGCAACAGCGTATTTGTACATCATATTGAATAGGCTTTTTATTCTGCTTTTCGTGCTGTCTCCAACTTGAGCATTTAATATAGTACCCTCTAAATGAGATACTTTTATATCTTTCATTCTCATATCATAAAGATCGTTACAATAAGCGTATGCTGCCGTAACCGTTCTGACACTGGATGGATTAGAGAGGGTGGGGAAGTAGTTTTCGCTCCATTTCTCATATACTTCTGAAAAAGTAATACTGTCCGCTTTAATGTCATAAGGGTTTTCGTTATAATTGGCAAGTGCAATCATTGCATCTTCTCTACTTTGATAATAGCCGATAGTAGAGCGTATTTGCTTTGATTTTCCTGTAACGGGATCTATTATCCATTTATCTGTTTTCATTGCTCTATAAGGCTTTGAGCGCTTCCCGGACATTTTATAGATCGTTCCATATCCGTTAGGTAGTTTTGTCGGTTTTCCGTTTCTGATACGTGGCTTTGTACTACTAGGCATATTCATAGGATAACCGCAATTTGGACAGGTTAGAGCCTTATCTGATACATCATGCGTACATTCTGGACATTTTAAAAGAGCCATTTAATCACTTCCTTTGTATTCTAGTTTGCCAGTTTCAGGATTATATTTCGGTAAATCAGCCGCTGTAAGAACACTTCCTATTTTTGAGTTTTTGTCTTTTTCTCTAAAGTATGCTTGTAAATCTTTATCAAGCATTGTGTTATCAATAATATCTTTTATGCGTTTGATGACAGTTTCGTTGAAGAAAGTAGAAACCGTATTATCGTTTATAGCATCGAATAAAAATTTATCTATTTCCGCCCCATTCTTACATGATTTTTCATCAAACAATAATTTTATATGTGGTTTTAACGAGTTGTACCCTAATAAGTTTCTTATTTCTGGTAGTACGAGCAAAAAACAATAATTAGAAATCATTTTATCCAGTATCATTTTATAATCTGGCTTTAATTTTGATATTTCTTCAATAGCTACATCGGATAAACCGATTACTTTTGATGCGGATGCAATATTTCCATCTACTTTTCGTGTTTGTACAGTGTTATCAATTAGCCAGTCAACTGATACGCCAAACTTCCACTTGTAAGCTAGTAAAGTTTTTGCGTCTATTGATACGTCAGGTTGTTCGCTTTCTATCTTTTTTATTTTGGCTTTACTAACAGTAAAACCAGCGTTTTTCATTTCTTCACACATATCTTCTACGGAATAAAGTTTTGCTTTCGGGTTTTTGTCTTTTAATTGATCATTGTATTCTTCGCGCAGTTGTTTAAATCTATTTATCATATTGAAACCTCCAAAAACGAACCAAAATCAAAAAGGTTCAAAATAATATAAGGAATCGAAAAATATTATTAACTTCATTTTTTTTTGCTATGATTAAGCCAACAACAAACGAACCAAAAAAATAATGGTTCGATTGTGGTTATAGAATATCACTTGCAAGTGTAAAAGTCAACAACAACATAGTAGAAATGGAGGCTAATTATTATGTGTAATAAAGATATACGAGAATACGCCAAAAATCACAGCGTTAAGTTGTGGCAGATCGCAAATAAATTACATATTAATGATGGAAATTTCAGCAGAAAATTAAGGACAGAGTTATCAGAAGATAAGAAAGCCGAGATTTTCAAGATTATTGATGAATTGGCAGCAGAGTAAGGCGGTGAAATTATGGCAGAAATGACTTTTAATTGTGCAAATGTGCCGGTAGCGGTAGCAGCGCAGGCTTTAAAAATGGACTGCCAGACCGTACGTCTACTATTGCAGAACAATTTAGTTGATTGGGGTATTTGCTTCAAAAGGGGCAGTAGTAAGCAATTTACATATTTGATCTACCCTAAGAAATTTTATGAAGCGACAGGCTTTTGCTATCAAGGAGGTGCCGGCAGTGAATAATCAAAAAAATAGCAGGCTTTTAGAAATTGAAAAGGAATGTAAAATCTGGGAAGAGTTACAAGTGAAATATGCTAATGATGAAGAATTTTATCATTATACAAGTAAAAAGTTACAATCCTTAAACGAAGAAGCTGACCAGATACGAAGAGAAGCGGAAGAATCGCAAGAGTTACCTATTACAAGGGTAGAATTAAAACCGTTACAGAAAATAGCGCAGTTAAAAAAGCTATATGCTTGTAATTGTATTGAGACATGGCGCGAGAATAATTCATTTACTATGACATTTAAACTCGATAATGAAGATACTGAAAAGAGGTTACAAGATTTAACAATTATTTTCGAGAAGAGATCCACAAGCGTTTACATTTCAAAGCCTTATTCGCGTAATAATGCGATTATACAGGTTCAGGGCGGTGCTGTGGATGGTTAATAAAACCCATGTATTACAGTTAGTCTTATCACATTTTACAGTTGTACGAGTGGTAAATGGTACATACTATTGCATTTGTCCGGGGCATTCTGATAATAAACCATCTTTACATATTAGCATGGGAGATATAAAGATAATCCTAGATTGTAAAGCAAACTGTAGTTATAAATAGATTTTAGATAAAATTGGAATGAAACCCGAAGAACTTTATTATGACTATTACGATAAGAATGGGGAACAAGGCAATAGAATGAGCCAGAAACAATACGGATATGAAAAAAATTGTATCGACAAATATCCATATTTTAGAATCGACAATGGAAAGCAGACGCATATTCAATACAAGATGCCAGGTAAACGCTATCCGCAAGGATATGATAATAATGGTGAATGGGTTAGTACATTAAAAGATATAGATACGCATTTATCAATTTTTTGTAACGTGTCCATTGAAAAATTAAAACAGGAAGCAAAGCAAAAAAAACATCTGATTTATGCGGAGGGTGCGAAAGATGTAAAAACTTGCGGAAAATATGGGCTTATAGGATTTACTTGTGGCAGTAGTGGAGACTGGCAAAAGAAAAAAGAAGTATTTAAGTATATAAAAAATGCGGTATTAATTATTTTTGCTGATAATGATGAACCTGGGATAAATTCTGCAAATGGTATCAAATTGTATTATGAGCAATTAGGTGGGCGGGCAACTGTAATTATACCGCCCGGCGTCTCACAAAAAGGAGATATTTCTGATTATATGGAAACTCACACAAAAGAAGAACTGTATGAACTTGTTGAAAATGCTTTGAATAGTACCGTTACAGAAAAAAGTCTGCTGCCGGAAGTGTCACAAGTAGAGGTTGAACGCTTGTTATCTTACAAAGTCGATTATGACAAAGACGGAAACGTTAAGAGTAGAAAAATACTTCAAACAGTACGAAATTTTGAAATCATTATGGAAAATGACACACGCTTTGTAGGAAAAATCAAATTTGACGAATTTTCACAGCAAACCTTTTTAATGGGTTCTGTACCGTGGGAATCAAAAAAGAACTATCGGGCGTGGGGTTCTTATGATGATAGCGCACTGTTTTCAATCTTGCAATCTGATTACGGAATGAATAGCCGGAATGATTATTTTGATGCTCTAAAAAATGTTGCTATGAAAAATAAATTTCATCCAGTGCGAGATATTTTAGATTCGCTTGTATGGGATGGGCAAGATCATATTAGAAATTTACTTCCGGATTATCTAGGGGTTGAAGATACAGAGTATCAATATCAAGTGATGAAATTATGGATGCTAGGGGCTGTGTCAAGAATTTATAAGCCAGGTTGCAAATTTGATTATACGGTCATTTTCAAAGGCAGACAAGGATTAGGGAAAAGCACTTTTTTACAGTTATTGGCATTGAATGATAACTGGTTCAATGATTCGCTTGATAGTTTAGATTCAGACAAGGCAGCTCAATCCCTTATGGGGAGTTGGATCATTGAACTTGCAGAATTAAAGTCGCTTGCCCGGACAGCTGGGGGCGTAGATAGTGTTAAACGCTTTCTTACAGCAACACAAGATAAGTACAGAGTCCCATATGAGCGCCGAGCAGATATATTTTTACGTCAATGCGTTTTTGCCGGAACCACAAATAAAGAAGATTTTTTACAAGATGAGACTGGTAACAGAAGATTTTTAATTATTGAAGCGGGAGAAAATGAGCCTAGAAAGAATCTTTTTGAATCAGAATCAATCAATGATTTTAAAGCAGCATGGGCGCAAGCGGTTTATATCGTGAAGAATGAAAAGCCAAAGTTGATATTACCAGATTCATGCAGAAAGCGTGCGGAAGAATTACAAGCTGAAAGTATGTCAGATGATGGAAAAGTTGGAATTATACAAGAGTATCTTTCGGATAAACAGCGGACTTGTGCTATTGAGATTTGGAGAGAAGCGTTACAAGAAACAGGAAGACCGGCAAAATGGCAAGCGTCAGAGATCAATAATATTGTTTTGGGTTTTCCAGAGTGGAAACGTATGCAGTACCCAGCTAAGTTTGGTGCGTATGGAAGTCAACGAGGTTTTCAGAAATGTAGTCTACAATCACAGAATGAAGACGATTCAAAGCAGGAATGTAGCCAAGGTTTTATGAATTTAACCGATTCTGAATTATCAGAACTACCTTTTGATTAAATTGTAGTTATAGAATGTAGTAAGATTGTAGATGGCTCAAACTCTTGTATTTACTGGGTTTTATACATTTACTACATTCTCTACAATAAAGTAAAAGAGTATATAAATATATAAGAGAATAAGAGATATTACAATATATAAAAGTCTTTTGGATTGTAGTTGTAGAATGTAGTAATTTAAATTCATACGTTTTTTTGTAACGGAATTTTAGAAAGTAGGTACATTATGGATTATTGGAATTTATATAGAAGTGTTTGGAATTTTCATAAGAAATTTTCAGAAGTAAAAGATACGGATGAATACTGGCAAGCTGTGATTGATGAATCTAATGAGATCGCAAAGAAGTACAATAAGCAGAAATTCGCAAATGATCTATTGCTTGCAGTTATTTCAGAACTTGAGCGCAGTTATAAGGAGATGAGAGCAAATGCAGACGCAAGAGTATAAGGAATATATAAAATCGGATGTATGGAAAGAGAAATGCGAACAACGGTTGGAGATAGCAGGGCATAAGTGCGAGATGTGCGGTAGGCTTGAGAAAAATTCAAAAGGTTTGCAGATACATCATATTAGTTATAAGAATTTAGGGCATGAAGATGTAGCAAATGACTTGATATGTCTTTGTGGTAGGTGCCACATTCTGATACACGCTTATTATAATCGCAAGAGAGCGTGAAAAACTAAGCGCAACGAATAACGTTAACATCATAAAAAGAATAGCCGAAATCGGCAGAAAAGAGGTAAATATGGCAAAAAATAATTATCCGCAGGCAGGACTTGATGAAATTGAACCGGCAGCAGTTCAACAGATCGTTTCATCATTGAAAGAGTTACATGACAAAGGAAGACCCAAAACAGACGAAGAGGTTGAGGAACGTATTAATGAATATTTTTCATTCTGTGAGCGTTCCAGTATTAGACCGGGTATAGAGTCGTTATGTCTGTCGTTGCATATCAGTAGAACAACACTTTTCAAATGGAATAGGGGTATTGATTGCAGTGTGCACAGGCAAGAATTAACACAATCCGCAAAGGCTTTTATTAGCGCATTTATCGAGCAGGCAATGCTAGGCGGCAAAATCAGTCCACCTTCTGGAATTTTTCTCATGAAGAATTGGCTATCATATAAAGATACAATCAGTATAGAGGAAAGCATACCAGAGCAAACAACCGAAAGAGCCTTGACTGCTGCCGAGTTGCCAAAACTGGGAGACTTGAAAAAACTAGATTAATACGTTTTTATGTAACGGATATTATTAAGAAAGAGGTAAAAAATTATGAGATACAAAACATATGTGAAAAAAATTAACGATACATTGACGAAATACAAAACAGACATTGATACTTTAGATAGTATGTATTTGGAAGATAAGGAAAAATTAAAAGCAACAGCTAACGAAATGAAAGATAAATGGACAGATAGCTATATAGAGCAGTACTGCCGGGACAACAACCCAGATATAAACTATAAGGCTCGTTTACAAGGTACTAGGGCAGCAGTTGAGCCTATTGTATTACATTATCTTGAAATGTTGGAAAAACAGCTTGATAAGTATTTCAATGCACCGATTAATCCAGATTTTGCAAACAAGATCATGTCTATTAAATTAAGTGGCTTGCAACTTACAGATCTTGAATTTAAGATTTTACAGGACAGCGCAACTAGTTACATGGAACGCCGGCTACTTAATCAATTAGCAGAGAGCAGGACAAAAACAGAGAGAAAAGCAGTAATCAATAAAGAATCTGGTGAAGCCGAGTACAAAATTCAACAAGCATTGGATCCATACATCAATCTGGAATTACCTAATATAGAAGATACATACAATGCAATGAAAAGCTACATGACTTCCGCAAAATCTCTTTTGTATCAATATGCCGGAACAAGCGGAAAAATGGCGCACTTATTGGATGTAAAAACGCCGGACTATATTTCTGTTGCTATGGATAGCTATATCAGAAATAACGCTGCTGACAAGTTCTTATGTGTAATGGGCAAGGCTAATGCGATTCTACCAGAAAGCAAGACCAAACGAGAATTAACAGAGAATGATAAAAAACTTATTGATACAATGATAGATCCTAGGTATCCATCACTAGCAAAGGATAAAGTGAAAGCACTTGCCGAAGCTGATTCTGGTATTGAGAGTTTATTGTTACTTGATGAGCGTTACAGTAAATATCTTGAAGAATAATATACGATTGATGGGGTGGCTGACCGCTACCCCTTTTTGATTAGTATTAAATTTAATGTATTGTAAAATAGTATCAAAACTTATTGACAACAACAATAATAACATATAAAATAGTAGTATTAAAACAAACGAACGTCAAAAATGATACTAAAGAGAGGTGCTATTATGTGCATTTATGGATATTGCAGAATCAGTACAAAGCAGCAAAGCATTGAAAGACAGATCAGAAATATCAAAAGTCAATATGATACTGCGGTTATTGCAACGGAAGTATATACTGGTACGAAACAGGACAGACCGGAATGGAATAAACTGTACAGAAAAGTAAAGTCAGGAGATACGATTGTATTTGATAGTGTATCAAGAATGAGTAGAGATGCAGAAGAGGGATTCGCATTATATGAAGATTTGTATAATAAGGGTGTAGAACTTATATACATTAAAGAGCCACATATTAATACATCTACATATAAGAAAGCGTTACAGAATAATGTATCAATGACGGGCACTAATGTAGACTATATTCTTGAGGGGGTAAATAAGTATCTTATGGCACTTGCCAAAGAGCAGATCAAGCTTGCATTTGAGCAATCAGAAAAGGAAGTTAAGGACTTGCACCAGAGAACCAAAGAGGGAATAGAAACAGCGCGTTTAAATGGCAAACAGATAGGACAGAAGCAAGGGGTAAAGTTAGTTACAAAAAAATCTGTAGAATCAAAAAAACTGATACAGAAACACAGCAAAGACTTTGACGGTGCATTGTCTGACGTGGATTGCATGAAATTGATAGGGCTTGCTAGAAATACATATTATAAATATAAGAAAGAAATAAAAGAAGAATTGCAGGGCTGATGTGCTCTGCTTTTTTCTTATTAATATTGATATGCCTGGGGGTCTGTACAGAAAGTGTCATATACGCCTACTTAGTGTGAGTATATTATGCAGAAGAAACCGGTGTTGAGTGCTTTCTGTTTCCTGCTGCCGGTCTGAAAAATTTTCTAAATATGCAAAAAGACATTTTCGTGATAAAATAAAAGAGAAGTCATTGATTGGCGTTCTGACTTCTCTTTAATATCTTATATCTACCTAAATTATAATATAAAGGTAGGTGCATTTCAATGACAAATGAACAACTTGTTGCAGAAATACGAAACGGTTATTCTGTAACAGATAATATGCAACTCTTATATCAAGAAAATCTCCCATTGATAAAAAAGATAATTCAACCGTATTGTAAA
>OKRR01000225.1_pt1 | contig 66438 bp, 60 predicted proteins | sample 1601211 | NCBI WGS metagenome assembly OKRR01 (sample SAMEA3541525, study PRJEB24748) | human gut metagenome | biome: human gut; feature: human-associated habitat; material: faeces | place: China | collected 2012
TGGTGTTATCCCCGCTCAAGACTATGACTTTTCGTATTTATTGCTTTACACGAACAATTTTCAATCTCAGAAATTACTGCTCAAGGCTATCAGCGATCTCTTTAATGGTGTTGTAGATCTGCTCATCGTTCTTAGCAGAATCCTCTGCGTTTAAGTAGTACGGCATCATATCTACGTTAGCAACACCCTCAGCTGCAGACGGATCTGCAAGAACTTTCTGAACAAGATCCTCATAGTAAGCGATCACATCATCAGAGGTATCTGCCGGGAAGTAGAAGGAGAAGTCGCAGTCCGGATATACCAGATCTACACCCTGCTCTTTCAGAGTCGGGATATCTTTGATGAGATCATATCTTTCCTCGGTCGGAGCGCCAATGCAGTTGAACTGTCCGGACTCAAGGTAATCCTTACAGTTGATGTATGCACCCGGCATTAAGTCTACCTGACCAGACAGCATAGCTGCGATCTTATCGGAGTTAGAACCTACGTCAACCAGATCCAGATCGATATCTGCTGCTTTCTCAAAAGCAAGCAGCTCATAGTAGGTGTAAGCACCAACCTCGGTACAAGCCTTTAACTGTCCCGGTGCTGCCTTAGCTGCCTCGATGAATGCGTTCAGATCTGCATATTTCTCAGCGCTTACATATAACTGCTGTGCCGGATCCTTTGCGAAGGTCGGGCCCAGTTTGAATGCGGTATAGTTGTAATCAGTAACGCCTGCGATGTTAGCAACGTTTACAAGGTTGTGGCCATACAGGAAGGTATGTCCGTCAGCAGCTGCTGCCAGAACCTGGTTTGCTGCTACAGAACCTGCTGCACCGCTTGCATTAACAACGATGAAATCATGACCGGTCAGCTCTTTTGCATACTGAGCAAATACACGAGCAGAAAGGTCAGTGTTTCCGCCTGCACCTGCCGGAACTACGATAGAAACAGTGGTGCTCGGCTCCCATGCAGAACCGCTCTCAGCTGCTGCCTCTGCCTTGGTCTCGCCGTCTGCTGCTGCCTCAGTCTTGTCTGCTGCCGGAGCTGCAGTGGTCTCTGCCGGCTTGCTGCCGCCACATGCTGCGAGGCTTAATACCATGGTGCCTGCCATTGCTGCTGCAAAAAGTTTTTTCTTCATAATAATACGTTCTCCTTCTTTCCGGGTGTTTGCCACCCTGTTTTTCCCTTATATATATCCCCGTCCGCTCCGGACGGGGCATATACCATATTAATATAGAGGTAAAAGATTGTAAAGTTCAGATCTCTTTATGCTGCCTGTTTTTTCGCTTTGTAAGCCTTTAACTCCTTGGTTACGGTCCATACCAGAACACCGATTGCGATAAAGAAGAATACATCGAAGATCGGTCTTGCAAAGAATGCGCCAAAGGACTTGTACTGCATGATACCACGTCTTAAGTAGGTCTCCAGCATCTCACCGATCAGGAAGCACAGTACAAACGGAGTCGTCGGCAGGCTGAACTTGTGATAAATATAACCTACCAGACCAAAGATCAGGATGGACTGTACATCGAAGATACGGTTGTTGGTTGCGTATGCACCGACACAGCACAGAACCAAGATCAGCGGAAGCAGGATGTGCTTCGGCACCTTCAGTACCTGTACAAAGCCCTTGATACAGGTCCACTCAACCACCAACATGATCAGGGTACATACGATACATGCAGCGAAGATTCCGTATACAACATCACCATTCTTAACGAACAGCAGCGGACCAGCAGACAGACCGTGGATCAGGAAACCACCTAACATCATAGCGGTGACGCCATCACCCGGGATACCAAGTACCAGAAGCGGAATCATTGCACCACCGATGGTTGCGTTATTTGCAGACTCGGTTGCTACGATACCTTCCGGATTACCCTTACCAAACTCCTCCGGATGCTTGGACATATTCTTAGCAGTTACGTAAGACAGCATACCGGAAGTAGAACCACCGATACCCGGAAGGATACCGATACCGGTACCGATTAAGGAAGAACGAAGGAAATTCGGCAGCCAGGAAATGAACTCCTGCATGGTAAAACCAAAGCCCTTTACTTTTTTAATCGGAATGGTATCAAGCTTGCCGCCCTTCATGCTCTCTGCGGTACACAGGATATCTGCGATCGCGAAGATACCGATCAGGGTCGGAAGAGTATCAAATCCTGCCATCAGGCTGGCATTGCCGAAGGTGAAACGCGGAGTACCATCGATCGGAGCCATACCGATTAAGGTGAACATCAGGCCGAACAGACCAGCCAGAAGACCGCGGATCATGTTACCGGAGGAGAGGATTGCTACCATCGTCAGAGCGAAGAAGCAGATACCGAAGTTCTCAGCCGGAGTAAATTTCAGTGCAACATCTGCAAGCAGCGGTGCACAGAAGGTCAGGATGAGGAAAGAGAAAATGGAACCCATTGCGGAGAATACGATACCTACGCCAAGGGCTTTCATAGCCTCACCGTTTTTTGCCATCGGGTGTCCATCGAAGCAGGTTGCGATGGAAGATGCGGTACCAGGCATATTCAGCAGGATTGCGGAGATCAGACCACCGGAAATACCACCAATATAAACTGCTACCAAGGTGTTCATACCCAGGGAAGGGGTCATGCTGAAGGTCAACGGCAGCATCAGTGCTACTGCCATGGAAGCTGACAGTCCCGGGATGGAACCGAAAATAATACCAATTGCTACGCCAGCGATCATCAGAAGGATGGACGCCGGATTTAAAATACTTGCGAATGCACTACCTAAAAGTCCTAATGCCTGCATATTCTTACGTCCTCCTTATAAAGTAATGGTAAAGATACCAGCCGGCAGCACGATCTTGAATCCATAACGGAACAAGAAGAATACCACCATAGTGAAAATGATGTCGATCACTGCCAGAATGATAATGTGCTTTTTGTCACGCTCATCATCCGGAGACAGAACCAGCATCTGCAGAAGTAAAAATACCAGGGTAGAAATGATAAATCCTACCGGCTGCAGCGCAAATACATAGATCAGGACCAGAATGATACTGGAAATCACGCGCTTATAATCGCATTCCGGGATTTCCGCTCCCTCCAGTTCCTTTGCGTGCATCTTGAAGTTTTTAATGCTTAAAAATGTGAGGATTGCTGCCAGGATAAAGGTAACAACACCAATTACCATCGGCATGAAATCCGGTCCAATCTCCATAACCTTGGATTTCGGAAGCATCTGTGCCATTGCGATAAGGCATGCGGATAATACCATGAAAAACACACCTACAACAATGTCCCCATACTTTTTGAAGAACATACCCTTCATCTCCTTTTCTTTTTGTTTATAGCCTACCGCCAAACCCTTTCGGGATTGAGCCAAATTGGTGACTGGCACTGCCTGCATGAGACAGTGTCAGAAATTTCAATCCCGATTCGGGATTTTTTTACCGTACCAGTGCCGGTTTTTTGGAATCGAACTTCCAGTTCGGGATTAAATACTGCATAGCCATTGCGTCATCACGGTCGTGAGTCGGCAGGGAGTTATACAGCTTGTTTGCCTCCATGACGCGGTCCATATTGATGGTAACGCCAAGGCCCGGCTTCTTCGGAACCTGCAGATATCCGTCTACGATCTGCGGAGTATCGTTCAAGAGGTTCTGACCATCCTGCCAGATCCAGTGAGTATCCAGCGCAGTCGGGTTGCCCGGTGCTGCTGCTGCTACATGAGCGAATGCAGTCAGGGTGATATCGAAGTGGTTGTTGGAGTGGCTGCCCCAGGTCAGGCCCCAGTCATTTAAGATCTGAGCCATACGGACGCTTCCTCCGAATCCCCAGAAGTGCGGATCTGCAAGCACGATGTCCACAGACTTCAGTGCTGCTGCATGATAGAACTGTCTCCAGTCGGTTGCGATCATGTTGGTAGCTACCGGCAGGTTTACCTTGTTCTTGAACTCAGCCATGATCTCACGGCTGCTGAATCCGGACTCCGGACCACACGGATCCTCGATGTATGTAAGAACGCCTTCCATCGGCTTGCACAGCTCAATGGCCTCTGCCAGGCTCCATGCGCCGTTCGGGTCAATGTTGATACGTCCGTTCGGGAATGCTTTTTTCAGTGCGCGGATTGCTTCCATCTCCTCAGAGCCCTTCAGCACGCCGCCTTTTAACTTGAAGTTGCGGAAGCCGTACTTCTCATGAAGAACCTGAGCCTGCTCCACGATACGCTCCGGTGTCAGCATTTCCTGACGACGAAGCTTGAACCACGGGTCAGAGCTGTCGCTCTCATCTAAGTAGTTCAACTCTTTTGCTTTGTTCTTGTCGCTGACATAGAACAAATAACCAAGAGTCTCAACCTGGTCTCTCTGCTTGCCGTCGCCTAACAGCTCGCACATCGGCAGGTCTAAGTACTGGCCAAGTAAGTCAAGCAGTGCACACTCAATCGCCCACTCTGCTTTTACTACGAATTTCAGCTTACTGATATCCAGGCTCTGGATACCCTCGCCATCATCCTCTTTTGCTCTCCTGGAAGCTTTGTGGATGCTGTCCAGAATAGAACGGTACTTGCCGACCTGCTGACCAACTACTAACGGAATGCAGCTCTTTAATGCTTCGCAGGTATAGTCGCCGCCGTGGATCTCACCGATACCGGTGTGGCCTGCACTGTCCTTTAAGATAACCAGATTTCTGGTAAAGTACGGTGCGTGGCAGCCGCTTAAGGTCATGAGCATGCTGTCATAGCCTGCTACCGGAATTACCTGCATCTCAGTTACTGTAGGGGTACCTTTGTTCATATTTTCCTCCTCTTGCCGGAGCTTAACATTTTTCTGTCATCCGTTTCTCTGTTTCATACAAATTTTTAACGCAGGATGTAAAAAAAAAGCTCCCATGCAATTTTTCTTTATTCATTGTTATACTCTAATGATAAAAGTTTCTGAGGAATCTGTCCAATATTTATAAATGATTGCTGTGATTATTTTTCCTAATAGCAGCTCGTGTAAAATCTTATCGGACTCGCAATTGAGATTGTATCTCATTTAGTACGGTAAGTAAAATTAATTATATTTCGAATATTCTTACTTATATTAAGTCGTCGTCTTGTTTTTATTAAGACAGGAAACCTCCTGTTCACGATCGGTTTGGCTCTGCAGTCAGAGACTTGCTGAACTTATTATATATAATAAGAGTCTGTTTTTCAATACTTTTCACCGCAAAAAGCCTCGATTTCTCGAGGCTTTTGGGCATTTTTCACATTTTCTTTATTATTGAAGTCCAGTCAGATCTGGGTCAGCAGAGCTCCCTGCTCATCAAATTCCAGATCTTGCGGCTCATCCAGTGCAGTAACCCCCGGATATCTTCCGTTTTTCACATCCTCATAGTATGCCTCCGAAAGCATGATCTCGCCGATGTGAAGCGTATTCTTGATCCGGACGATCCGGGCATGCTCCCGGTCGATCTGGTTTGCCGTGCGGATGCAGGCCTGAATGGCTTCTTTATCATCATAAACAACCGGCGGCATCATGCCGGAGCGTAAAACCGTGCTGGTAAAGCAATTTGTATAGATTACATCCAGATCGAGTTTATCAAAAATCCGCTTTGTAATCACATCTGCCAGGCCCATTCCATTTGCGTTTCCGTGAGAACTGTCCCGCAGGTCCAGAAAGCAGGTCCGTTTCACCTGCAGACCGCCATTTCCAAATTTCGTAGACCAGGTACCGGAAATATTCGGGTCCACGCCGGTTCCGCTGAAATTTTTCCCGATCTCATTTACGACCAGGACATCTGCTTCCTTCACCAGGATGCTCGGCATATTGGAAAATGCGATTTTTAAAAGCTCAGGCTCCCGCTCAAAGATTTTTTCCGTTGGGATCGCCTCAATCAGTGCAGTCTCATCGTAAGCATTCTCAACACAGGGAATCGCAAATAAAATATTGGAATTTTCCACTACCACCTTCGCATTTGCAGGAAGATTCCTCGCCATATTTCCGAGTCCATCACTGTGGACACTTTCTGCGCCCTTCTGCTTTCCAAGTCCGACTACCATCATCTTGCAGACACCGCTCTCATAGGGACCACGGAAAGCATTATGGGGCTTGATCCGGCAGGAAACAATGATTCCGTCGGCCTCATGCGCATTTTTATCCTGATAAACCGGTTTTCCATACTCAGAATATCCCAGGAGCACCGTTTCCATGGAAGATCTGATCGGGCATCCCATTGCCTCTTCTGTAATTCCGTAACCGGCAAGAAGCTCTTTCTGGCTCTCTGCCTTTGCACCTCCATGGCTTCCCATGGCCGGAACGATAAACGGATATGCCCCCTTTTTTTTCACAAAATCAACGATCGCACGGGTAATCACATTTACATTGGCAATGCCCCGGCTTCCGGCCGTGATCGCGATATTCATTCCCGGCTGGATCCTGGAGCTGATTTCCGGTCTGGAAAGCTGTTCTCTCACAACTTCGGGAATCTGCTCCGGCTCAATCCGGTCTTTCTTAAAACTCTGCTCCGCCCGGAACATTTTGGGGATTGGAATATCCTTCAACAGATTTGAAAGACTTCCGCCTTTTACTGGTTCCATATGATATTGCCTCCTGTATTCATTGTTATTTCATCTAACTCTCTCTATTTACTATATCAGCGCCCATTTAAAAAGTAAATTTAAACTTTTTTGTCTTTCCTTTAGTTTTTCTAAATGTTATACTAAAATCATCACGAAATCCGGATCAGAGGAGCTCCGTATGAATTTAAAAGAAATCGAATATATCGTTACTCTTGCAGAAGAAGGAAAGCTGGCTCGCGCCGCGCAAAGACTTTTTATCACCCCATCCGCACTGACCCAGCAGGTCAGCAATCTGGAGCACGAGATCGGTCTTCCGCTTTTTGAGCGTTCCCGAAGCGGCTGGTCTCCCACCAGGGCCGGTCAGATCTATTTAAGCTCTGCCCGCCAGATCCTGCAGATTCGCCAGGAAACCGACCGCAGGCTTCAGGATCTGTCTGACTCCCAGAAAGGAAATTTAAGTATTGGTGTTACTTCTGAACATGGAACCACAACCTTCACCCATATTTATCCGGCCTTTCACAAACAGTTTCCGGAAGTGACCATCAATATCTACGAGGCCAATGTACGCGCCCAGCAGCAGATGATCCGTACCGGCAAGCTGGATCTCGGGATCCTGACACTTTCAGAAGAACAACAGACTGAGGATCTTTATATCCCTCTGGCTCAGGAAGAAATCCTTCTTGCCATTCCCAGTCTACATCCGGCCTGCGGCAAGGCTGTCCCAACTGAGAAAAGCCCCTATCCGGAGCTGGATCCCAATCTGGTCCGGTATGAACCATTTGCCATGATGTATAAAGAATCTACCATGTATGAAATGATCTGCCAGGCATTCCGGATATACGGTTTTTATCCGGAAACCCTGTTTTTCGCACAGCGTTCTGCCACAACACTGGAAATGGTGTCTGCCGGAATCTGCTGCAGCGTAGTTCCAAGCTATTTTGCTGCCAGCAGCCATCCACATATTTTTGAACATGTTTCCTACTTTTCTTTTCCCTCACATCCGGTCTGGAATATCTGTGCCAGCCGGAAAAAGGGAAGCTACCTCTCAACGGCAGCAGACTGTTTCATCCAGCTGGCCCAGGAATACTGGGGAGAGCTTATCCTGTGAAAGCTTTTTACTTTCTCCCTCATTTAGGGTATAATAAAAAGCAGCTCATGAATTGCACAACGTACAAATGGAGGTTTTCTTTTGGATGTCAAATACTTAAACTATATTCTGGCCATTGCCAACCGGCACAACATGACAAAAGCAGCAGAAGACTTGTTTGTCTCTCAGTCCTCCCTGAGCCAGTATCTTTCCAGACTGGAGCAGGAACTCGGCACACCTCTTTTTATCCGGTCAAAAGGTGAGTTGAGCCTGACGTCTGCCGGTGTGCTGTATGTAGAAGCTGCCCAGAAGGTTGTAAAGATCCAGAAGGATCTGTATCAGAACATTGCGGCACTGAGCCAGAAAGGTCGTATCCGTGTCGGAGTCACCTCGAACTGGGGACTTCGCATGCTGACCGAGATTATCCCGTTATTCCGGGAACAGTATCCGGGAATCACCATTGAAATTACAGAAACAAGCCTGCCGGCCTTCAAAAAAGCACTGACTGAAGGCACTCTGGATGTTGGCCTGGCCTCTGAGGTAAGCACTGTTCCCTACGGCAGCCTTGTGCAGGTGCTTCGCGAGGAAGAAGTATTCCTTGCCATATCCATGTTTCACCCGTACGCGCTGACGCATCCGTCCGGAACTCCGATCACCGCAGAAGAAGTAAAAACAAACTTTGCAGACGACAGCCTTTTATTATCCAAAAAAGGAGCCTCCCTGCGCATGATCGGCGACCAGTTCTTCGACTCCTGCGGCTTTGAGCCTGTTGCCGTGTGTGAGACCAACAACATTTCCGCCACACGCAGTATGGTAGCCCAGAATGCCGGTGTCGCATTTATATCCGAATCCTGCTCTGTCAACCGCAACCACATTGCCTACTACCCGCTCTCCCCGGCCATGAAGCGCTTAAATCTCGTAGTACGCCAGAAGGACTGGGTGTTAAACGAGCCGGAACAAGCCTTTATGGATCATATCTTAAATTATTTCAAACAGAATACCGAACACCCTTATCTGGCGGAGAAATATTCTATTTCTTTCTGACAGTAAAAGGAGCCGCAAAAGCGGCTCCTTTCGACAAAGCTTTCTCTTCTGTTATTCTGCTTCCACCGTTCTGGTCACAATGACATTGCTTCCCAGTCCCAGCACATTTTCAATCACGACCTCGCCCTCATGAATCGGCGCGGTGCGTTTCACTTTCCGGATCTCATTCATAACGTCAAAGATCTTAGCCTTCGGGATCGGCGCGCTTAAGCGGACGCTGGCCAGCGGCATCTCACCGCCCTCCACCAGAATGGAGGTTGCGATGTTCCGCATCGGATTTACCAGTTCCTGCTCTACATATTCATGGCCGCGTTTGCACTTGTTTCCAGTGATGGAATACGGCGCTTCGCTGCCCTCCGCGGTAATCTCACAGCCCTGAGGGCACATAATACAGGTAAAGGTTCTTAACATACCACTCTCACCTCCAGGTTATCCTTCTCATTCAGTTCTTCCGGCTTTAAGGCGATCTGGATCATCTCTGCCGGGAGAGCCTTCGGAAACTTCTTCTGTTTTACCAGATGGTCACCCTGCCACAGCTCTACGGTGCAGTTTCTCACCGGTTTTCTCATACGGAAAGACACCGTTACATTTCCGGTACCGCTGAAGCGGGCCGGGGTAAGCTGTCCTACCATACTGTCTCCCGTAATGGCAAGGCCGCAATCCGGAAGTGCTCCCTCTTTGATGTAGCAGGCTGCTCCGTCTGCCAGCTCCTCTGCCTCCATGGAAACAAAGTCTACCAGATCATGTACGTGAAGCACGTTTCCTGCCGCGAATACGCCTGGAACAGTGGTCTGGAAGTTTTCATCTACGGACGCACCCTTGGTTCCATCATCCTGCTTTGCGCCGGCCATCCAGGTCAGCTCATTTTCCGGGATCAGGCCCACGGAAAGGATCAGGGTGTCACACGGATATTCCTTCTCAGTTCCCGGGATCGGCTGCAGCCTGTCATCCACCTCGGAGATGACTACACTCTCGAGACGGTCCACGCCGCGGATCTCCGTTACGGAATGGCTTAAATGCAGTGGAATCTGATAATCATTTAAGCACTGTTCAATATTTCGCGGCAGTCCGCTGGCATATGGCTGAATCTCAAACACGCCCAGTACCTTCGCCCCCTCCAGGGTCATACGTCTTGCCATGATCATGCCGATATCACCGGATCCAAGGATCACGACATTCTTTCCCGGCATGCGGTTCTTTAAATTGATATAAGCCTGAGCCACACCGGCAGTGTACACACCGGCCGGCCGGGTTCCCGGAGTGCTGATAGCTCCGCGGGTGCGCTCCCGGCAGCCCATAGCCAGGATCACAGCCTTTGCCTGGATCTCTAACAGTCCCTCCGGGGATGCCGCAAACACCTGCTTATCCGGTGTCAGCTCCAGCACGGTGGTATCGGTCATATACGGAATGCCCAGCTCTTTCACCTGCTTTGCGAAGCGGGATGCATACTCCGGTCCGCTTAAGGTCTCGCCAAAACGGGTCAGGCCAAAACCATCATGGATGCACTGGCGCAGGATTCCGCCCAGTCCCTTTTCTCTCTCCAGGATCAGAATATCATGAATGCCCTTTTTCCAGAGCTCCAGCGCAGCCGCCAGTCCGGCCGGGCCGCCGCCAATAATTACAACATCTACATTTTTCATTTTACGTCCCTGACCTTTCCTGTGAAAATATAAGAATCCCGTTTGGAGTACCGAACCTCTTCCGGTGCAAGGTGCTTCTCCTGCTCGATCATCTCGGTGATACGGGTCTCGCAGTAGCCGCCCTGGCAGCGCCCCATGGTGGCGCGGGTACGGTTCTTGATGCCGGTCACGGTACAGACGCCCAGCGGATTGCGGATCGCATCCAGAATCTCGGCCTTAGTCACGGTCTCGCAGCGGCATACCACCTCACCGTACAGCGGATTTTCTTTGATGGCCGCCATCTGCTCCTCATGGCTCATCTCATGGAAGCGTTTCTTTACCGGACGCACCGGATCAAAGCCTTCATTTTTCTGCGGCTGTTCCTCTTTCACTAATAATGCCACAGCACGGCGTGCCAGCGGCAGGGCGCAGGTCACACCCGGAGACTCAATGCCGACCAAGTTTACAGTATGCGGATGCGCTCCATCGGACTCTAACAGGAAATCCAGGATTTCTCCGGTTTCCGGATTATAGCGTTTCCAGCGGATGCCTGCAAAATTCCGGATAAAGTACTCACGCTTCATCTGCTTGAACATCTTGCTGCCATCGCGGAACAGACCGTCCATATGCTCCTTGGTTACAACGTAATCCTCGCGGTCTTCTGTTACATAGGAATCCGGTCCTACCAGCACATTGCCGTCCACAGTCGGGGTTGCATGGGTGGAGAAGCCGCCCTTATCATTCGGAGCCGGATAAACCGGGATGGAAAGGAATTTTCCAGCCTTTTTATCCAGTACATAGTACTCACCCTTAAAGCCCTTTACCGGGTAGTTCGGGTAGCCAAGCATCTCGGAAATCTCCGATGCATACATACCGGCACAGTTGATGACCCATTTTGTCTCAAAGGTATCCTGCTCCGTCTTTACTACCCAGACATCCTTCGCCTCGTCCCGGGTAATGCCGGTCACCTTCTGTCCAAAGTGGAATCTGACGCCATTCTGGCAGGCATTCTCTGCAAGACCGATGGTGTACTGCATCGGATCCAGAATGCCGGAGGACGGCACATACATGGCAAACTCACCGCCTGCATTCGGGTCAATGCGGTTGATCTCATCTTTGTCGATCATGCGCATGCCCTTGACACCGTTCTGCTCGCCAATGGCCTTGTATTTTAAAATGTTTTCCCGGTCATGGTCGGTAAAACCAACTACCAGCTTTCCGGTACGCTTAAACGGCACGCCAAGCTCCTTTGCCACCTGGTCAAACTCCTGGTTTCCCTCTACGGCGCACTCTGCCTTTAAGCTTCCCGGCTTATAAGTAAATCCGGCGTGGAGCATGCCGGTATTGCGGCTGCTGTTTCCGCACGCCACATCCAGCTCCTTCTCCAGCACCGCAGTCTTCAACTGGTAACGGGATAATTCCCGCGCCACGGCCGATCCGACAACGCCGGCGCCGATCACGATCACATCATAGGACATCATTTTGATCCATCCTCCTCATTTCTCCTGTGAAACTTGTCTTATTGATAATCACATTGTATAATAGCTCTATACGTCAGTCAAATTTATATAAATAATATTTATGTTAGTTTTTCTAACATTCATTTCAAAGCACGATTCCGGTATTACATAGCATTCTTATGACAGGAGGGTTTTCGGTTGGATACCAGACAAATGGAATATATCATACAGATCAGTGAAGAACGCAGCATTACCAAAGCTGCAGAGAAACTTTTTATCACCCAGTCCGCCTTAAACCAGCAGCTGCAGAAGTTGGAAAAGGAGCTGGGGCTCCCGCTCTTTGTGCGGACCCGCTCCGACTGGCACCTGACTCCGGCGGGCGAAATTTATGTAAATACGGCAAGACAGATCCTGAACCTGAAAAAGGATGCCTACAGCCAGATCCAGGATTTAAAAGAAAGCGGGAACCGGCGTATCAGCCTGGGACTTATTCCGGAGCGCGGCGTCAATATGTTCACTGCCATCTACCCGGAATTCCACCGGAAGTTCCCGGATATCCGGATCGAGCCGGTGGAGTGCAACGTCCGGACCATGCAGAATCTCATCACACGCAATGAGCTGGATCTTGGTCTTATCACACTGGTGGAATCCCAGAAGGACGACAACACCTATCTTTCCATGGCAGAGGAAGAAATTTTTCTTGCTGTCCCCGCCTCCCATCCGCTGGCCTGGCTGGGAAGTACACAGACCGAGGATGCACCCACGATCAGTCTGTCCCGTTTTCTGGAGGATCCGTTTATCCTGATCACCCGCCGGTCCACCATGTTCCAGCTGGAGGAGGCTCTTTTTCGCGAAGCGGGGTTCCAGCCACAGGTGCTCTTTTCCACCAGCAGCAATGTCAGTAAATACCGCATGGTCCTGGCTGAGGTGGGCTGTGCCCTGCTGCCGCGGATTTTTGCAAAGACAGCTCCGGGGGTTGTCTATTTCCGGCTGGAAGGACAGCCGCGCTGGGAAGTGACCATGTGCTGTCGGAAAGGAGCCTATCTGAGTCATGCAGAGCAGTATTTTCTGGAGCTGTGCCGGGAGTACTGGAGAAAATGACACGTTCCCGCCGCTTAGCTGACATATCATTTCTGATCCTTTTATTATATACCACTACAAAAAAGAAATGCCAGGTTCCGAAACTTGCCGGAACCTGGCATTTCTTTTATAAAACTTTATGAAATATTCAATTACCGAACCATGCACGGTTTCTTGTTATCGAAGGTCCAGCCCGGGATCAGGTACTGCATACCAACAGCGTCGTTACGAGCGCCCTTGCCGTAGCACTTATCCATGTAAAGCTGATGAGCCTTCATGATCTGGTCACGATCAACCTCTACACCAAGACCCGGTTTCTTCGGCAGCTCGATGCATCCGCCTACGATCTGCATCGGCTCTTTGGTCAGGCGCTCACGGCCCTCCTGCCAGATCCAGTGAGTATCGATACCGTTCATCTTGCCCGGGATTGCAGCTGCACACTGTACAACCATAGCCAGGGAGATATCGAAGTGGTTATTGGAATGGCAGCCCCACATCAGACCGAAGTCGTTGCACAGCTGGCCTACACGTACGGAACCTTCCATGGTCCAGAAGTGCGGATCTGCTAACGGGATATCTACGCTCTGCAGAGCGATTGCATGGCACATCTGACGCCAGTCCGTGTTGATCATGTTGGTAGCGGTCGGCATCATGGTTGCTTTTCTGAACTCAGCCATAACCTCACGGCCGGAGAAGCCATCCTCTGCGCCACACGGATCCTCACAGTATGCCAGAACCTTCTTTAAGTCCGGAGCAACTTCCAGAGCCTCTTTTAAGCTCCAGCAGCCGTTCGGGTCAAGGTCTACACGTGCGTTCGGGAATGCCTCCTTGATTGCGGTAACAGCCTTTACCTCTTCCTGAGGAGCTAAAACGCCGCCCTTTAACTTGAAGTCTTCAAAACCGTATTTCTCGTTGGTAGCTTTTGCCAGTGCCACGATTGCTTCTGGAGTCATAGCCTCCTCGTGACGCAGACGGTACCAGTCGCACTCTGCATCCGGCTCTTCCTCGTACTCAAGATCGGTTTTCTTGCGGTCTCCAACATAGAAAAGATAGGACAGGAAACGAACCTTATCTCTCTGGATTCCGTCACCCATCAGAGCTGCAGCCGGAACGTTTAAGAACTTACCAAGCAGGTCAAGAAGCGGAGCCTCTACTGCGGTAACTACATGTACGCCTACACGCAGGTCGAAGGTCTGAAGACCACGCTTGTCATCTTTGATATTTGCAGACAGCCATGCGCGGATCTTGTTTAAGGTCTGCTTGTAATCACCGATGCTGGAACCGATCACGAGATCCTTGATCTGCTCTAATGCAGCAGTGATCTTCTCACCGCCCGGAACCTCACCGATACCCTCGTTACCGGTGCTGTCGGTCAGGATCACGATGTTACGGGTGAAGTACGGAGCGTGCGCACCACTTAAGTTCAGCTCCATGCAGTCATGTCCTGCAACCGGGAAAACTTCCATCTTAGTAATTGTAGGAATTGTGTTCATTTGAATACCCTCCTTGAATAATATATAAATGATATTTTGAAGTTCTTTGTATCTCTTACTGATGCTATCATAGCACCTTCATGCAAATAAGTAAAATTAATAGTTTTTATATTTCTCTTAATAATTTTTCTTGTTTATTTTCTGTTTAGAAACTGTTATAATCAAATGTGCTTTATTTATAGAAGAAACACATACAGCCGCATTTGTTCATGGGAGGTTTACATGGATACCAAACAAATCGAATACATATTAAAAATCGCAGAGGAGAACAACATCACCAAGGCTGCGGAAAAACTGTTCATCACCCAGTCTGCCTTAAACCAGCAGCTTTTAAAGCTGGAAAAAGAACTTGGCACACCTCTGTTTCACCGTTCCCGCACCAACTGGCGCCTGACAGAAGCCGGAGAAATTTATATTGAAGGTGCAAAAGCCGCTCTTCAGATTAAAAATACCACATACAACAGAATTTACGATGTTGTCAGTGCACGCAAAGGCCATCTGACTATCGGCCTGACACCGGGACGGGGACTTCGCATGTTCACTGCCATTTACCCGGAACTGCACCGCAGCTTTCCGAACCTGGAAGTGCGCCCTATCGAGATGCGGGTCCGGGCCCAGCAGGATGCCATTGCCAAAGGGGAGATTGATGTAGGTCTTATGACCCTCGCACGAAGGGACCAGACCAGTGATACCTACTATCCATTAAAGCAGGAGGAGCTGGTACTAATCATCCCAGCCGGGCATCCGCTGGCAGAAAAAGCTGCGCCTTCCGGCGAACCACTGGCAACCCTGGACCTGACCGAGCTGCGCTATGAGCCCTTTGTACTGATGGACAAGACCTCCACGCTTCGTTCCTCCTGCGATCTGCTGTTTGAGAAAGCCGGTTTCGCCCCAAATATTCTGTTTGAAACCAACAATACCAGCGGTATTGCCGCCATGGTGCAGTCTACTCTGTGCTGCGGCATCATTCCGCGGTATTATACGCTGGGACTCACCGAAGGAGTCGCCTGCTTTTCCCTGCCGGAACGTCCCTCCTGGGAAATTGTTATTTCCTGTCAGAAAAATGCTTACTTAAACTCCGGTGCACGGGAATTCATTCGGCTCGCACGGGAATACTGGGAAAACTCAGCGCCATTATTTTAAGAACAAATATTAAATATTTTAAGAGTTGGCTAAGTACAGTTAATTTTACTTATGTATCAATTTTCGCTATAATGCCTCTTGTCATAATTTTATCACTTCGTTCACAGCCTTGCAACAACGGCTTTGCGAATGCATCCCCCCATATTTGATGCATACGAAGTGAGCACACTACAGAAAGAGGTATGAAATATGTCACATGAAACCCAGATGCTGCTTGGCCTGTTCTTAGGCATCGCGATCATGATCTTCCTGGTTATGAAGACCAAGACCCACACCTTCATCGCGCTGCTGCTTGCTGCATTGATCACAGGTCTGATCGGCAAAATGTCCCCGTCTGATGCCATTACCGCAATCCAGGATGGCTTCGGAAACACCTTAAAAAGTACCGGTATCATCATCGGCCTTGGCGTTATGATGGGCGGTATCCTCGAAAAGACCGGCGCTGCAGAGCGTATGGCTTATTCCTTCATCAAGAAAATCGGAAACGGCAAAGAGGAACTTGCCCTTGGTATCACCGGATGGCTGGTATCCATCCCGGTTTTCGCAGATTCCGCAATCGTAATTTTCGCACCGTTATGTAAGGCAATGTCCCGCGTAACCGGTAAATCCGTTATCGCTCTGGCTCTGGCTCTGGCCTGCGGCCTGCAGTGTACCCACGTAATGGTTCCGCCGACTCCGGGTCCGTTAACCGCAGCCGGAATGATGGGCGTAGATGTTGGCCAGATGATCATCGCAGGTGCCCTGATGTCTGTTCCGATCCTTATCGCAGCTCTGCTGTATGCACACTGGGTCGGCAAGAAGATCTACCAGATCCCGCGTGAGGATGGTACCTACGACCGCAAGGAATTCAAGAAAGAGTACTTAAAATCCATGGATCAGTTAGATGAGATCATGGGCAGCAAAAAGCTTCCGGGCCTGGGCGAGTCCCTTGCTCCGATCCTGATCCCGCTGGTACTCATTCTCAGCAAAACCGTTTGCGATTTCGTAGGTGTTGACAAAGAAAGCTTCATTTACAGCATCATTACCCTGGTAGGTTCCCCGATCGTAGCCCTGGCTCTTGGTACCACCATTGCTGTTTACGGCATCGGTAAAGATATCCCGAAGGATGAGCTGATGAACATCATGGGCGACAGCATCAAGGATACCGGTATGATCATGCTGATCACCGGTGCAGGCGGCGCTCTCGGAAACATCATCAAAGTCAGCGGTATCGGCGATGTACTCGGTGCTACCGTAGTTTCCTGGCCGATCCCGGCTATCCTGATCCCGGTCCTGATCGGTGCCCTGATGCGTCTGGCTCTTGGTTCCGCAACCGTAGCAATCACCACCGCAGCATCCCTGACTGCTCCGCTCATCACAACCCTGGGCTTAAATCCGGTTCTGCTGGCACAGGCTTCCTGTATCGGCGCAATCGCATTCAGCTACTTCAACGACAGTGGCTTCTGGGTGTTCAATGGTATGTTCGGCTTAACCGAGATCAAAGACCAGCTTCGCTGTAAGACAGCCGTATCCTTCATCATGACTGGCGTCGGTATCGTAGAGCTGCTGATCTTAAATATGATCTGGAAATAAATTATTGCTTTATATTAAAAAAGAGAGAAACCAGTCCGATAATATCGTTCCGGTTTCTCTCTTTTTGCTTTCACTTGATTTTCAGATTTTTCTTACTTCAGTTCCAGGCCTTTCTTATAGTGCTGGTAAGTCTCCAATCCAGACAGATCTACATCGTCTGTGGTCACGGGCTGTCCCTTTTTCACATCATTCAGAAGAACAGAACCATTCAGCAGATAGAACGGAGCTGCATTTCCTGTTGCTTTTAACTCTAACAGTTCCGGAATCAGACCATCGATGGAATGATGATGTCCCTCTACCTTCAGAACAGTTCCCTTCGGCAGATCACGCTGTGCCACACCGGCCATCACGGAAACCTGGCGGCACTCATCATGAGTTCCGATTCCCATCAAATCACCAAGCAGGATGGAGATTGGGGTTTCCAGTCCCATATAGTGATATGGATAGTAGATACAGCAGTACTTGCCGTTCTTGCTCATCACATGACCCTTGCCCTTTAAGATATCCCACATCTTCTCATTCTCACATTTTACAACGATAAACTCTCCTCCACAGAAGCTTGCCTCATCCTTGCCTCTGAGGTTATAGAAGACATCGACAACGCCCGGCTTGTCCAGGATACCGCCGTCTTCCTTCGGAATGAAGATGTTAGCCAGTTCGCTTGCTTTAGCGATCGGGTAGCTTAAGAACGGGGAGGACGGAACCATTCCGGTTACATTGGATACCAGGTTCATCTCGCAGAGATCTGCAGAAATGACTTCACGATATTTCTCTAACAGACGGCTTCTCTCTTCCAGAGTTTTGGTTCCTTCATAATACCAGCAGTTCATCATCTCCGGCAGTTGCTCAGGGGATGCATTACCATCCAGATAGGTAAACTCGCCCGTCTCGCGGTCCCATACAAAATCATACTCACTGGATTTTCCGGCTGCCACGATTTCCAGGCCCAGAAGCTTTGCCCAGGACCACAGATCCAGAAGGTTTCTCGGCTGGTCGCCATTTACCAGAGAATACACAGCGCCGTGCTCTGCCGCAATCTGGTTTAAGAGCGGTCCGCAGACACTGTCCGTCTCCTTGGAAACCATATAAACATTGATACCTCTTTTCAGGGCAGAAATCGCAGCATCAGAGCTGACTTTGGTATTACCGGTACACTCAACTAGAGCAGTGATTCCGCATTCCATCACAAGGCGGTAATCACTCACGATCAGGACTGCATCTTCCGGAGCCGCATTAATCTCATCAATATTGGCACAGGCAATGATCTGTTTATCTCCAAAGCCGGTTTCTTTTAATACTTCTTCACACTCTTCCAGATGACGAGAGCAGATGACCCGCAGTTCCATATGGGCTACCTTCGGGATCTGTGCCAGCAGGGTATATCCATATCCCTTGGTTGCTCCGACAATACCAACCTTTGATACTTTTCCACTCTTATCCTTTAATAAATTCGTGTAATCCACAACACATCACTCCTTATCCTCTATTTTTCTTAATGAAAGACCTGTTGCTGCACAGACTGCTTATGGGCGGAAGACAATCTTAATTGCTGCATCATCCTTATCTGCCAGATCAAATCCTGCCTTGATGTCTGCCAGTTTGAACTCATTGGTAATGAGCGGTTTGATCTTAACACTTCCCTGGATGATCGGCCGCATAGTCTCTGGAACCCATACATAACGCTGCTGCCAGGTATGATGAACCAGGCAGGTATTCACAAACTCAAGACCATCATCATGCCAGCGGCTGATATTTAACGTGATCGGAGTTGTAACCCAGCTGTAAAATACAAATTTTCCATTATGCTTGATCATAGCACTTGCCGCATTGAAAGACTCTGCTGTTCCGGCTGCTTCCACAACTACATCCGCACCTTTTCCGCCGGTCAGAGCCTTCACCTTCGCTACCGGATCTTCCTCTTTGGAGTTGATGACAACATCAGCACCAAGAGATTTTGCCAGATTTAATTTACCCTCCAGCACATCTACCACAATGACCTGATAAGCACCTTTTAATTTTGAGCACTGGGCAATGATCTGTCCGGCATATCCGCCGCCCATGACTACCACGGTATCACCCAGCTGAACTCCGGTATTTAAGCCGGAATACATGGCACAGGCAGTCGGCTCACCAAGAGCAGCAATATCCATATCCAGCCCTTCCGGTACCGGCTGCAGCTGGAATGCCTTGGATTTGAAATAATCTGCGAAGTTATTGTTCCAGCCAAATGCCATAACCTGATCGCCGACCTTATAGTCGCTGACGCGGCTTCCCACAGCTACAACGGTACCTCCGCTCTCATGACCTAACAGGAACGGAAATTCCGGCGGCTGGCGGAACTCTGCGGTCTGCGGCGGCATGAATCCGCGGTAAAAGCTTTTATCAGATCCGCAGATACCCATCATATGATTTTTCACGATGATATCATCTTCGCCGCATTCGAGTTCCCGTTCAATCAGCTCAATATCATATGCTTTATTTAATCTTGCTGCTCTTGTCACGAACTTTTCCATAACTGTTTCTCCTTTTCGTCTTCTTTTCAGATTAAATTACATGCAATGCAACCAAAATACAGGTCACAATCGCACCGGTAAGTCCAGCTACGGTAGATGCTCCGCCAACAGCACGGATACCCTGATTTACATCCATGTTGGACATGGATACGGTTACCCAGAAACCGGAAGAATTTGCATGCTTGAACATCAGTGCGCCGGTACCGCATGCCAGGAACGCTGCAACCGGGGAGATACCCAGAGTAGTAAGCATTGGCTCAACCAGTGCTGCGGCAGTCATAACGCCAAGTGCGTTGGAACCGGTTACGACATGGATCAGAGCCGCAATGATGATCGGGATCAAAATAGGCGGGAAAGGAGATTGCATAACAATCTCTCCGATCTTATCAGCAACACCTGCGTTCTTTACAAATACTGCGAGTGCACCGCCCATACCGGTTACAATGATCGGCATAGCTGCTGCAGTAATACCTTCGTTTACCCAGTCATTTAATATCTTTTTAGTCTTCCACTCTTTTCCGCACAGAAGCAGAGAGGCAATGCATCCACTGAACAGCGCTGCCAGCGGGCTTCCAATAAAGGCAAGGAAGTTTGCGATTCCGGTTTCCGGAACTATAACAGATGCCCCGGTGTTTAACAGGATCAGTACTAACGGAAGCACGATCGGAAGCATGGACCTGGACAGAGATGGAAGCGGCTGGCCTTCGCTCTCTTCTGCTGCCTTTAAAAATTCCTCCTTCGGGGCAACCGGAGTTTTTAACGTCTTGCAATAAAATACAGCCGCGATAACACTCGGAACTGCTACAACTACGCCCCAGAGAATTGCCTGTCCTAACGGAACATTTAACAGAGCTGCTGCAGATACCGGACCAGGTGTCGGCGGTACTAAGGATGCTGTTACCAGCGCGCCGCTGTAAAGAACGGTACCAAAGTTCATCATGGATTTTTTAGATTTGACTGCTAACATAGATACGATCGGTATCAGCAGGATAACTACCGTATCAGCCCAGATCGGAATACCCAGGATTGCGGAACTCAGCGCAATGGCCCAGATAATGTTCTTGTCACCAAACAGGTCAATGGCCCACTTTGTGATGCGGACTGCGGCACCGGTCTTCTCCAATACGGTACCCATGGTGCATCCAAGGAAAATAACGATAGCTACACTTTTGATCGTGCCGGAAAAGCCACCGTTGATCGTGCCCTCAATATCCTGCCACGGAGTCTTCAGCGCAATGGCCAGAACCAACGCTGCGATCAGGATACCGATTGCTGCATTCACCTTACATTTAGAGATCAAAAAGATCATCAAAACAATGGCAATTGCAAAAACAATAAGTACATACGATGTTGACATAAGCTTAACCCCCTTAAGTAGTTTGTTATGCCAATTTTAGAAGCACAAACTGTGCCAACTTTAATCTTCACTTTCAAAAAACGACGGAAAATCTGCTAAAAATTTTATTTTAGCTGTGCAGTTTTTCCATTTCTTTCATTTACCGCTTTGTTGCATATATTGCATATTTATTTCAATACGCAACAATCGCAACGTTTTGCCGCAACAATTGTGACAGAATATTCCCCGGTATTCCGCAATTAATTTTCCAGGCCATATTTTTTCATTCTTCTCCACAGAGTGGAACGATCAATTTCCAGTAATTTTGCTGCTTTTCCCTTATTTCCGCCACTTAAATGCAGTGCCTGACGAATCCGTTCCTCCTCACCCGGCAGACCGGAATCCTGTTTTGACTCATTTTTAAATTCTGAATCAGAAAATGGCGCTGCCCTCCCGGACAGCAATGAGCCTGCCGTCCCGGAATCGTTTCCCGGCAGATCCGTTGGATACAGCGCCTCCTTCATATCCTCAAGGGTAATCACACTGCCCTCATGAAGGACATAAACGCGCTCTGCAATATTGCGCAATTCCCGGATATTTCCCATAAACGGATACTGCCGCAGCAAAGGAAATACTCCTTCCCCGATATTTAACGCTTCTCCGTTCATTTCCTGCTTCATGGCAGCCAGCTGATTTAAAAACAGCAGCTCTACATCCCCTTCCCGCTCGCGAAGCGGCGGCAGAAACAAGCGCAGGACATCCAGTCGGTATACCAGATCCCGCCGGAATCCCCCATTTTCCGCCAGCTTCTGGATACTCTTATTGGTTGCCGAAATAATCCGGACGTCAATATTGATCACCTTGTCATCGCCGATTCTTCTCACCTGCCTCTCCTGCAGTACACGCAGAAGCTTGGTTTGAATTGACATAGAAATTTCCCCCACCTCATCCAGAAACAGGGTACCACCGTGGGCCTGCTCAAAAAGTCCCATTTTTCCGCCCTTGCTGGTTCCGGTAAAAGCACCCTCCACATAACCAAAGAGTTCACTCTCCAGCAGGTTTTCAGGCAATGCTGCGCAGTTAATTGCCACAAACGGACCGTTTTTCCGGCTGCTGGCATTGTGAATGCTCTGGGCAAAGAGTTCTTTTCCTGTTCCGGTCTCGCCCACGATGATAATATTGGAATCCGATTCCGCATAGCGCTTTGCCACTTCAATGGCCCGATCAATAATTTTGCTCTGATGAAGGATATCATCAAAGGTATAGCGGGCCTTTAACCCCCGGTCACTGAGCTTACGACGAATCTGCCCCTCCAGTTCCTGAATCTGCGTCACATCAGTCAGATTGAATACCGCACCTGAAAGCTCATTATTGGCAATCACCGGTGAACATTTCACGGATACTGTCATCTTTGTGCCGGGTACAATAATCAGCCGTATATCGTCCTTTTCTGTTTTCATTACATGATCATACAACGCTGTCAGCCACGGAACTGCCTCCACCAGCGGTTTCTGCATCATACTGTTATTTCCGTTCATCTGCCTGGCTACCCGATTGCGCACACGGATGATTCCTTCGCGGTCTACATATAAAAGTCCCGCATCGGAAGTATAAATAATCGTCTTATACATCTGTGCTATGATCCGTTCCTGCCGGATCCGTTCCACTGTGCGGATGGCCTCATCCATAGCCTGGGAGAGTGCTGCCATACCAGTCCGGATCACCACCGAATTCAAGCCCATTCCTTTTGCAAGCACATTGGCAGAATAACCGCCCACAATGGCGTCACATCCATCTTCCACCGCTTTTTTCAATATCTGTGGCAGTTCCTGATTCAGGACAGGGGCGTAAACCTCTGACTCCACTCCCAGCACCCTGCAGATATTTGCCGCCTCATACAAATTTTCTTCAAACCCACACACCGCAATCTTTTTCGGATGAAAATTTTCTCTACATTCGTAAATTGCCCGGACAATATCATAACCGGAAATATGGACACGGATGGTCGGTATCGTTTCCGAATACTTTGCCAATGTTTTCTGGGCACTGTAACCACGGGCAATGATCGCATCATACTCATCTACCTGAATATCCGGCATCTCCTCCGCCCGAAGTGCCTGAACATCCGCGTTAACCTTCTCTCGCTCCGGATGATTCGCCAGTACCTTCTTCACCTGTTCCATCAGTTCCGGATATGGAACAATAAATAGTAAACGTATCATAATATAAAAACCTGCCTTTCGCAATGTTGCATATTGCATCAAGATGTTTTCATGTTACAACATTGCAACATATACTGTCAACGGATTTTCTATCATGCGGCACATCCCGTATTGTCATTCTGCCGCAGTTTCGCTCCCATTCACGCCCTGCACAAGCACTCTCTGCTTTTCAGCCTTGCATCTGGCATAATTTTTGCTATATTTTTATAGTACAGACAGATAATCTTGATTACAAGCAGGAGGAGTTTCATATGGCTATTTTAGGATGTATCGCAGATGACTTTACCGGAGCCAGTGATGCGGCTTCGTTTCTCGTAAAAGGCGGCATGAGCGTTCAGCTCTATAACGGCATTCCGGAAAGCGCCGCCGATCTAAAACCGGTCCAGGCCATTGTGATCGCATTAAAATCACGGACCCAGGAAACTGCACAGGCTGTGGCTGACAGCCAAAAGGCCGCACAGTTTCTTTCAGCGCAGGGCATTACACACCTTTATTTCAAATACTGTTCCACCTTCGACTCTACCCCAAAAGGTAACATTGGCCCGGTATGCGATGCGCTGATGGAACAGATGCACTCACCGTATTCCCTTCTCTGTCCTTCGCTTCCGGTAAACGGTCGGAAAGTTGCGGACGGAAAGCTGTTTGTCAACGGAGTTCCGCTGGATGAAAGCCCCATGAAAGACCATCCTCTCACCCCGATGTGGGACTGCCGCATTGCCGAACTGATGCGTCCCCAGAGCAAATATTCCTGCCAGGTGCTCTGCCGTCGGGATTTCAGCAAATTTTCTGACATTCAGCCCCAGGAGACAGAAAGACCATATTATCTCATCCCGGATTATGAGACAGACGAAGACGGCGAAGCAATCGTCCGTCACTTTGGTCATCTCTCCTTTCTTTCCGGTGGAAGTGGTCTTTTAAAACCACTGGCAGAATATCTGCTTTCCAGCTCGGATCATAAGGATACGGCATCCATCCCGGATACCTCAGTTCCAGGAAAAGCGCTCCTGATCGCAGGAAGCTGTTCCAAAATGACTCTGGCTCAGATCGCCTGGTACCAGGCGCAAAATCTGCCATCTTACCGGCTGGATCCGCCATCTCTGTTAAACGGCAGCCAGACCCTCGATGATGTCTGGGACTATGTGGAAAAACATACCAGTGAGCACCAGGCTGTTCTGGTATACAGTTCCGATACGCCTGAGATGGTACGCAAATACCAGGAACTTGGAACCGAACGGATTGCGGCTTTACTGGAACAGACTTCCTCTGATCTGGCCAGACGCGCTGTGGATCATGGCTATACCCGCATTATCTCCGCAGGCGGTGAAACCTCAGGTGCTGTCACAAAGGGGCTTCATTTTTCCTCTTACCAGATCGGCGAAAGCATTGCACCGGGCGTTCCGGTCATGGTGCCAGCCACCCGTCCGGATATCCGCCTTGTCTTAAAGAGCGGCAACTTTGGCCAGGAAGACTTCTTCGGACGTGCTCTTTCCATGACCCGCAAGAAGGCATAAAATTGCATCTAAAATAATCACAAGGAGGCTTCAGACTTATGGAAATGACTACAGAACTGAAACAAAAATTAGAAGATGCCGTGTGGGCCGCACACAGCCTTTTCGAGCGCGGAAAAACCTCCGGTTCCTCCGCCAATATGAGTTTTGCACATGATGGAAAAATCTATATCAGTGCCAGTGGAACCTGCTTCGGAACACTGACCGACGAAGATTTTTCTGTTCTTCTCCCCGACGGAACCCATATAGACGGAAGAAAACCAAGCAAGGAATGGCCACTTCATCTGGCGCTATATGAAAAATCTCCAAACGTGCAGGCCGTCATCCATACCCACAGTCCCTACTCCATCCTCTGGAGCTTTGTCCCGGATTTAAACGAGATCGACTGTATTCCGGATCACACCCCGTACCTGAAAATGAAGCTTGGAACCGTTGGCATGATTCCCTACGAAAAGCCCGGTACCCCGGAACTTTTCGCCGCTTTCCGGGAACGTGCTGCAGCCAGCGACGGCTATCTTCTGAAAGCACATGGGCCGGTCGTTCCGGGAAAATCTGTCATGGATGCTTTCTACTGCCTGGAAGAGCTGGAAGAAAGCGCACACATTGCCTGGGAACTGTACCGGGCAGGATTGCGGTAAAAATGCCAGGCATATCTTCAAAAAAGGGAGACTTCACACAATGTGTGTCGTCTCCCTCTTTCTTTTAATTTGAGAAATGCTGATTTCAGCCGCTCCACTTTACACCATTACTTTAAAGAAATGGCAGCTGACCGTCCTTGATCACCATTTTCAATTCCAGGTCTTCATCCAGCAGTACAATATCTGCTTTTTTCCCTTCCGAAATGGAACCGTAGGTGTCATACACACCCAGGCACCGGGCCGGGTTGGCTGTTGCGCAGGCCACTGCCGTTTCCAGCGGGATCTGCATGACCTTCACTACCGTGCGCATGCAGTCCATCAGATTGGTCACGGAACCGGCCAGTGCACCACCATCCACCAGGGTTGCCCGGTTTCCGTTCACGCTGACATCCAAGCCGCCCAGCGTGTAAGTACCGTCCGGCATTCCGGTGGCCCGCATACTGTCACTGATGAGGATCATCCGGTCCGCTCCCATCATGGCAAAGGTAGCTCTCACTACTGCCGGATGAATGTGCACATTGTCACAGATCATCTCAGCCATCACATGTTTGCTGTCTGCCACCGCACCGATGACTCCCGGTGCCCGATGGGTAAAGGCAGGCATCGCATTGTACAGATGCACTGCATGGTTTGCCCCGGCCGCAAAGGCTGCCATGGCCGTATCATAATCTGCATTGGTGTGCGCCAGGGAAATATCCACGGAATCCTTCATTTCCTGAATAAAGGCAACTGCCTCGCTGCTCTCCTCCGGCGCAATGCCGATGAATTTCACCAGACCCTCTGATGCTTTCAGGAAACGTTTTGCGATCTCCACATTACAGGGAACAATGTTTTTCTCATCCTGCGCACCTTTCTTGACCGGACTGATGAACGGGCCTTCCATATTCAGGCCGATAAGATCTGCCTCCGGAAATTCCAATTTTCCTTCCGGCATCCCGTCTGCTTCCTGTTCTGCCTTCTGCATACTTTGGCCTGCTGCCGCATTCGCCGCCCTGTGCTCGTCCTGCGCCCGCTTATAAGCCGCCGCATTCTGCAATATCTGCTCCAGCTCCTCCACCGGCAGCGTCATGGTAGCCGGAGCAATGGCTGTAACTCCGACAGATGCCTCATACTGTGCAATCTTTTTCAGCGCCTCCGGTGTTCCATCGCAAACATCTGCCCCCACGCAACCGTGGAAATGCAGGTCAATAAGACCCGGAATGGCGTAAGCACCTTCCCCGTCCACCACGACCTCTTCCGCTTCTTCAGCTTCCGAAAATCCGTTTACTGAAGACTCTGTTTCCAGAGCTTCTGCGGCAGTCTGTCTCTTCTCCCCATCGGCACGCACCTCTGTGATCCGGTCTCCCAGAACCACGATTTCGCCAGGTACAAATTTCTGTTCTTCTGTGTAAACCTTTACATTTTTAATGATCATGCGTATGCACCCCCTATGGGCGTAGTATAGTTGACTCTGCGCAGAATTACAATAGTTTTTGCTGAACTGTTTTTTCTATTGTATTTCCGCAGAAAACCGATATACTTAAAGGTGGAAGGGGTATTTTATAATAATAAGGGGGTATTACTTACTATGAATATCTGCAAAGCAAAAAACTATCAGGACATGAGCCGCAAAGCGGCTAACATCATCTCCGCACAGGTTATCATGAAACCGCACTGTGTATTAGGCCTGGCCACCGGCTCTTCCCCGATTGGCACCTACAAACAGCTTATCGAGTGGTACAACAAGGGCGATCTGGATTTTGCCCGGGTTATGAGCATCAACCTGGATGAATACAAGGGATTAAGCCCGGAAAACCCGCAAAGCTACCGCTATTTTATGAACACCAACCTGTTCGACCATGTCAACATTGATAAAACCCGCACCTTCGTGCCTAACGGTCTGGAACCGGACCCGGAAAAAGCCTGCGCGGCATATGAGGAAATCATCCGCCAGTCCGGCGGCATAGACTTACAGCTTCTCGGACTTGGCCGCAACGGCCACATCGGCTTCAACGAACCGGCAGACTCCTTCGCCCGCGAAACCCACTGCGTCAACCTGACCGAAAGCACCATTGATGCCAACAAGCGCTTCTTTGAGTCTGAAAACGATGTTCCGAGACAGGCCTACACCATGGGCATCGGAAGCATCATGAAGGCCAGGAAGATTCTGGTGGTAGTCAGCGGCGAAGACAAAGCCGATGCATTAAAAGCCACCATCTGCGGACCTATCACTCCGCAGGTTCCGGCATCCATTCTGCAGCTGCATAATGATGTCACGATCGTGGCAGATGAAGCTGCGATGAGTAAATTATAGCAATATCCCTAACGTAACAGGACCGCGGAAATTACCAAAGGCAACTTCCACGGTCCATTGTTTTACGCTCAAATTATTCACTCATTTTTCCAGGATTTCCCGCACCATCAGGTCAGCTGCTTCCTTCCAGCCATCCATGAAATGCGGAATAAATCCGTGGGATGCTTCCGGGAAGCGTTTTAAGATGACTTCCGCACCTGCGTCTGCCAGGCAGATCGCGTAATCTTCGTCTTCATAACGGAAATTGCAGAGACCTGCGGACAGAATCAGGGTTTTTGGCTGCTTTGCCAGAATCTCTCTCGGCGCATAAAGCGGAGAATTATGAATATCCTCAAAATTTTCTTTCTTATCATCGAAGTAGAGATCTGCAAATGCCTTGCACCGCTCCATTCCAATCTGGCGGTCGTAAGCATCGATCTTGTACTGATCCGGGATACGGTATTCCAGCGGAGGATAACACAAAATCTGAAGTTTTGGCACAAAGCCGCCGCGCTCTGCACAGCAGATTCCCATTGCTGCTGTCAGGGCGCCGCCGGCGCTGTAACCGCCAACGCTGATATCTTTCGCCGACGCGCCCCACGTGTTTGCATGCTCTGCCACATAATCCAGCGCATCCATGCACTGATGGAGTGCCACCGGATATGGTGCTGCATCAGAAAGGGTATAGTCCAGATCTACCGTAATTCCATGAATCTGATCTGCCATGTACGCACTGAAATAAGTATCGTTTTCCCGGTGCGGACCAATAAATCCGCCTCCATGGATATTGATAAACAGCGGGCAGTTTTCTCCCAGGTTCTTTGCCCTCAGAATATCCATGCGATAGGAAAAGCCATCCACGGTGCGGCTAATGCTTTCTATCTCTTCACAAAGATTGGGATATGCCATAATTTCTTCCGGGTACAGCGGTTTGCCGGTTTGTGCCGGTCTCCGGTTTGTATTTCTTATGATTTCGAGAATTTCCTGTTTTCTCTCCTCTGTCATCTTACTTTACCTCCCTGTACTCTGCTTTTTTCAGATACCGTATGATGAGGTCCTGGGCTTCTAACCATGCTCCTGTCATGCGGATGGTAAATCCATGGGCACTTCCCGGGAAAAGCCGAAATGCCACTTCGTTTCCGACCTGTGCCAGCCGCTGTCCATAACGCTCGGTAACCGTCCGAAACGGGCAATGCTCTGCGTTGATGATCAAGGTGCGCGGCTGATTTTTCAACATTTCACCGGACGCAAAAACCGGAGAACAGTATGGGCTCTTTAATACACGTACATTTCCATCGCAGTAAAGCATGGAGAACGCGCGGCTGCGTTCATTTCCGCCCGGCTCAAACGACATTGCATTATCCAGTGCCGCATAATCCAGGATCTGAAGCGCAAATTTCATGTTTCCTGTTTTTGCTGCACGCAAGCAGATGGCTGCAGTCAGCGCACCTCCAGCGCTGTGACCGCCGATGGAAATCCGGTTCGAGTCTGCGCCAAGCTCTTTTGCATGTGCAAAAGCCCATTCTGCCACATCCCAGACCTGCTCAAACGCCGTTGGAAATACATATTCCGGTGTTACCGCATAATCGACATCCACTACAATTCCACCGATTTCGGCTGCCACCCTGGCGCAGAACAGGTCGTCATCTCCATCCTGCGGATGGACAAATCCGCCCCCGTGCAGATTAATAAACAGCGGGGCATCTTTCTCAAGATTGTTTGCTTTTGTGATCACACACCGCACCGGCACACCGGTTGACGGGCTCTCAAGCATCGTCTCTTTCTGTTCCACCTGGTTTTTGTAAGCCAGATAGCTTTCCGGGATCACGCGTTCTTTTGCTGCGTTTTTATGCATATTGGTGCGATCCAGGATTTCAAGCTGTTCCTGAAGCAACTCTTTCGTCATATCACTTTACCTCCTTAACTGTAAACCGGGAAAAAGATACTTGCGGAAATGATCAGGGAAACAGATCCCAAGATCAAAAACGGCAGCGTAAACCGAAGCAGCTTCATCGGGTTATGATTTCCAATGGAGAATGCCATCATCGCTGCGGCGCATCCGGTTGGGAATGCAATCGCCAGGCAGGATGCACCGAATACAACCAAAACAACTGCCTTTGGATTCATGCCCCCGGCCAGTGCCGTCGAAACTGCGATCGGTGTCATGATTGCAATGGTTCCATTGTTGCTTAAGAACGTAGTCATAATCACGGTAACAACACAGAACACCGTAATAACCAGGGTGCTGGACGGATTGCTTCCCAAAAGCTTCAGCACAAAATCACCGATCAGCTGACCTGCACCGGAAGAGTTCAGCGCTGAAGAAACAACCAGAACACCCGCTACGCAGAATACCATGTCACCGGCAAGTGTGCAGGAAGCTTCCTGACTGGAAACAACACCGGTCAGCACCAGGATAATGCAGCCTGCGATCGGAAGCAGATAAACCAGATTTCCAAGCTGGGTAGAAAATACAAATGCCAGCATGATGACTCCAAATACGCCCCAGACAATCTGCTCCTGACGTTTTGTCAGCTGGGATGCCTTTGTATCTTTGTTGGTGTGCTGCATCGCATTCACGTCCATCTTTGTCTTTGGAATCAGCTTCCATGCAAACAAGCAGTAGATCGTCAACACGATGGACGGGATCAGTCCCACTTTCATATAGTCAAATACACCAAGCAGGAATTCCGGATGCTCTGCTACCAGCCCCTCATAGTAAGAGTTATGGATCATCGGCAGGGTTGCGCCCATACCGATCGGAAAACGTCCGAACCAGGCTGCATTGACCGCTGCGATCAGGAAATAAATTCTGGACTGTGCCAGATCGCTGTCATCATCCAGTGTAACGACTAACATCAGCATGACAGACATCAGGGCAGTCATACCGATCAGCTGGGTCAATAAAATGGTGAAACCAAGAATCGCCAAAAGCAGGAAAATTCCGCTTTTCTCCTGAATGGAAGACATCCGCTTGCGGATTACGCTTACCAGACTTGTCTTTCCGATACAACCAGCTACCAGCATCATAGTTGCAACCAGAATTGTGGTTTTATTGGAAAAACCGGAAAACGCCGTGTTTAAATCTATGACTCCGGTCACTGCCAGTGCGAGCATGCAGATCATTCCAGTCAGACCGAATGATATTTTTCTCACCATAAACGATACTGCCATGAATACCAGCACCGCCAGGGTAATGGTCAGTTGTGTGTTCATTTTTTGTTGCCTCCTCCTTTGTACCATAAGAAAACTGCATCGTAATGATTTTGAATCCAGGCCTGATTCCAACAGGTTACTGTTTACACATGCGTACCCAGCACCTCTTATAGTTCCATCATACGCTTGAATCTTCGGATTTTCTAATATATACTAAACATAATACTATAAGAAAAAAGCATAGCATCTCTGTCCATACGCGGAATTACTGTCTCCACCGTATTTCTGACAGCAACTCAGATGCTTTTCAGGAGGAGACTCGTGAACACACTCCACTACGATTACTTCATTGCCATCGCTGAAAATAAAACACTTTCCCAGGCTGCGCGGACGCTTCATGTCTCACAGTCCGTGCTGAGCCGCTACTTGAAAAATCTGGAGGAAGAAACCGGGATCCGCCTTTTTCTCACCTCTTCCGGCTGCTATACCCTGACCCAGGCCGGACAGATTTATCTGAAAAGCGCACGCAAGATCCAGCTGCTGCAATCCCAGCTTCATCAAAAGCTGACTCTTCTGGAACAGGATTCTCCAAACGAAGTACGTTTCGGGATTCCGCCCATCCGTGGAGGCGCTGCGCTTGCCTATATTTATCCGTATCTGTTGGAGCAGTATCCATACATTCAGGTTTCGGTGACAAACGAGGGATCTGCCTCTCTACATGAAAAGCTTCTCGCCCATCAGCTGGATTTTATTCTTCTGATGATCGATGACTGCGAACTTCAAAGAAAATACGACTACCTGTTTTTCTCTCTTGAACAGAAACAGATCCTGCTTGGCATTCCCAGTTTTCACCCGCTCTATGACAAAGGAGGTACTGCCACCGCGCCTGCTGCCTTATCCGTTTCAGAGCTTTCTGCCATGGAAGATGCTCCGTTTATTCTCCCAGATATCGGAACCGTAATCGGGGAACGCGTCAGCCGTTTTCTGGAACAGAATCATCTGAAGTTAAATATTCAGCTCAAAACTTCCAATCGCCTGACAAACGAACATCTGCTTGCAGAAGGAAGCTATGCCGGTTTTCTGGATGAAGCAAGCGCTTTTGGTCTTTCACAGCTCCATTATTTTTCACTTCCAGGTATGCCCACTCTTTTCGAAGGATTTGCCTTTCGCAAAGGGCATGTTCTGACCCCAATGGAAAAATTTTTTATTTATCTGGAATACCGACGCCTGCACCAGGCAAATTCTGAATTTTTGTGTCCGGACGAAAACACCAGACAAATTCTGAGAGAATATGGAGAAGACTGCTTATGAATTCCAGAATTTACGAATACCTTCTGGCCATTGAAGAAGAACAGAACATCAGCCGCGCGTCAGCGCGCTGCCTGCTTTCCCAGCCAGCACTTTCCCAACAGCTGAAAATCTTTGAAGAAAAACTTGGTTTTCCGGTCTTTGCGCGTTCCAAATCTGCTATTCTTCCGACTGAACGCGGAAAAATCGTGCTGGAGACCGCAAAGCAGATTGCAAAAACAGAGCAGGAGCTTCAGGATGCTTTAACCTCCCTGAAGCAGACTGCTCTGCAAAATGTCCGTATCTATATTGAATGCACCATGCGAAACATGTTCCTGAAAGACATCTGGCCAAAAGTCCTGAAACTTTATCCGCAGGCGCGGCTTACACTCACAGCCGGAGACTGTGAAAATGCCTGGCAATTTCTGGAAAATGATGTCGTTGACCTGCTTATCGTAAATACCCGGACCATGTTTTCCAAGCCCTGCATTCAGCAGATCTTTCACCAGGATTCCTATCTTCTCGCCGCATCTCGCTCCCGGTATCAGGAAACGTATCTAATCGAAAGAATGAAATCCAAAGGCTCCTGGAAGTATGACCGCGTTTTTATGAAAGATAATTTTTCCCTTTTCCCATCCCTGCAGCAACAAGCTATGGAACAAACCGGGCTGGCTGACTGCCCAAACATCGTCAAAACCAGCACGTATCAGGAAGCCGCACACCTCTGCTGCGAAAAAGAGGGACTTAGCATTCTTCCGGAAAGTCTGTTTCATATAATAGAAGCAGACCTGCTCCATATTCCTCTGCCGGAACCATTTTTTGTAAAAGGGCTGCTTGTCTGGAGAGAAGAGCAGGCGCTGAACCCACTCTACCCCTGCATACGGAAACTGTTGGAAGAACGATACCAGGAACTGTAGCAGATTACTCCTGCTGGCCAAACAGCAGATTATCCGCTTAACTGCTCTTCCGGTCAACAACCGGATGACCTGTCAGCCAGTTATCTGACAATTCCCAGAAGCTTCTCGGCCCGCTCCACTTCTTCCTTCGTCGGAGCCGGTACACCTTCCAGCGTGTACGGAATTCCCAGATTCTGCCACTTGAACAGTCCCAGACTGTGATACGGCAGGATTTCTACCTTTTTCACGGTCTTTAATTCATCAAGCATACCTCGCATAGCCTTAAGATCATCTTCCTGGTCGGTGAGCCCAGGTACCAGCACATGGCGGATCCACATATCTTTTCCGGTGTCGGAAAGATACCTTGCCAGATCCAGAATGTTGTCATTCGCAACACCTGTCAGTTCTTTATGGCGCACGCCATCCATCTCTTTAAAATCCAGCATGACCAGATCCGTCAGTTCCATTAATTTCCGGAACTTACCGAAAAACGGTTCTTCCCTGGTGAAAGGATTGCCTGCGGTATCCAGTGTAGTGTGAATGCCTTTTGCCTTTGCCAGCGCAAAGAACTCCAGCAGGAAATCGATCTGCAGGAGTGGCTCGCCTCCGCTGACGGTAATACCGCCATTGTTCTTCCAGTAGGTGCGGTAGCGGTAAACCCGGTTAAACAGATCCTTCGCGCTCCACTCCTCGCCGCCGGACATGCTCCAGGTCTCCGGATTGTGGCAGTAACGGCAGCGCATGCGGCAACCCTGTAAAAATACCACGGTGCGGACACCCGGTCCGTCTACCAGGCCAAAGGTCTCCAGGGAATGCACATGACCCACAAGTGCTTTGTTCTCTTCCATGAACTCTCCTCCTGTATTGTTTCTATGATTATAGTATCTCCCGAAAAGTAAAAACACTCCGGTATAGGGAAATTTTCGTTCCCCCCGGAGTGTTTTTTATCAGACTTCTGTCCGTAAATTACATGCTAGCGTGGCAGGTTCTGGAGATTACATCCATCTGCTGCTCTCTGGTTAAGTCGATGAACTTAACTGCATAACCGGATACACGGATGGTGAAGTTTGCGTACTCCTCTTTCTCCGGATGCTCCATAGCATCGATCAGCTTCTCGGTACCAAATACGTTTACGTTTAAGTGGTGAGCGCCCTGATCGAAATATCCGTCCATAACCTGTACCAGATTGTCGATACGCTCCTGAGCGTCGTGGCCCAGTGCATCCGGGTTGATGGTCTGGGTATTGGAAATACCATCCAGAGCCCACTCGTACGGAAGCTTTGCAACAGAGTTCAGGGAAGCTAACAGTCCGCTCTTCTCTGCGCCGTAAGACGGGTTTGCACCAGGAGATAACGGCTCGCCTGCTCTTCTTCCGTCTGGCATGTTGCCGGTTGCTTTACCATATACTACGTTGGAGGTAATGGTCAGGATAGAGGTGGTAGCCTCGGAATTTCTGTAGGTGTGGCGTTTCTTTAACTTCTCAAGGAAGGTCTTTAACAGCCATACTGCGATATCATCCGCACGGTCATCATCATTACCGTAACGCGGGAAGTCACCCTCAGTCTCGAAGTCCATGATCATGCCTTCCTCATCACGGATTGCTTTTACCTTAGCGTACTTGATCGCGCTTAAGGAGTCTACTACGTGAGAGAAACCAGCGATACCGGTTGCGAAGGTACGGCGGACATCGGTATCGATCAGCGCCATCTCAGCTGCCTCGTAGAAATATTTATCATGCATGTACTGGATCAGGTTTAAGGTATTTACATACAGACCTGCCAGCCAGTCCATCATAACATCGTATTTCCGGATGACCTCATCGTAATCAAGATACTCGGAGGTGATCGGTCTTAACTCCGGACCAACCTGCTCTCTGCTCTTCATGTCGCGGCCGCCGTTCATAGCATACAGCAAGCACTTAGCCAGGTTTGCGCGTGCGCCGAAGAACTGCATCTCTTTACCGGTCTGGGTAGCAGATACGCAGCAGCAGATGGAGTAGTCGTCGCCCCATACCGGCTTCATCACGTCATCGTTCTCGTACTGAACAGAGCTGGTGTTGATGGAGATGTGAGCTGCATATTTCTTAAAGTTTACCGGCAGAGAGGAGGAGTAAAGAACGGTCATGTTCGGCTCCGGGCTCGGTCCCATGTTCTCTAAGGTGTGCAGGAAACGATAGTCGGTCTTGGTTACCATGGAACGGCCATCTACGCCGATACCGCCAACCTCCAGGGTAGCCCATACCGGGTCACCTGAGAACAGCTGGTTGTAGGACGGGATTCTTGCGAACTTCACCATACGGAATTTCATTACCAGATGGTCGATCAGCTCCTGTGCCTCTGCCTCGGTGAGCACACCATTTTCAAGGTCACGCTCAATGTAAATATCAAGGAAAGTGGAGATACGGCCGACACTCATTGCAGCACCGTTCTGAGTCTTAACTGCGGACAGATATCCGAAGTACAGCCACTGAACAGCCTCTTTTGCGGTCTTAGCCGGCTGGGAGATATCGTAGCCGTAAGACTGAGCCATAACCTTCATATCCTTCAGAGCCTTGATCTGCATGGACAGCTCTTCTCTCTGACGGATGATGTCATCGGTCATAACGCCATCGCCACAGTTAGCAAAGTCATTCTGCTTCTCCTGGATCAGGAAATCGATACCGTACAGAGCAACACGGCGGTAGTCGCCTACAATACGTCCGCGGCCATAGGTATCCGGAAGTCCGGTAATGATCTTGTTGTGACGAGCCTTCTTCATCTCAGGAGTGTAAGCATCAAATACGCCCTGGTTGTGAGTGCGGCAATACTCGGTAAAGATCTTATGCAGCTCCGGATCCGGCTCATAACCGTAGTTCTGGCAAGCCTGCTCAGCCATCTTGATACCGCCATACGGCATGAAAGCTCTCTTTAACGGCTTGTCGGTCTGAAGACCAACAATCTGCTCTAAGTCCTTATCAGCTTCGCTGATGTAGCCCGGGCCATGGGAAGTGATACCGGAAACAATGTGGGTATCCATATCCAGAACGCCGCCCTTTGCGCGCTCCTCTTTCTGAAGACCCTGCAGGATTCCCCACAGCTTGTCGGTAGCCTCTGTCGGGCCGGCCAAGAAGGACTCATCTCCCTCGTAAGGCTTGTAGTTATGCTGGATAAAATCACGGGTGTTTACTTCTTCTTTCCACAGGCGGCCGTCAAATCCATCCCACTGATCAAAGTTAGTCATTTGGTGTTTTCCTCCTTAAATTGTACTGTACTTGTAACTGCGCAATAGGTCTGCGCATTCACTGCGCTGACCGCACAAAAACACCAGCTGGCATGCAAAAATCCCATTGCCAACGGCAATTTTCAATGGATTTTTGCTCGCAACTGTGAATGCTTTTTCACAGTTGTACTGTGTTTTTGCATACTGTATACATAGCTGACAGAAAAAAATATAACTTCTCAAATATTTTGCTATCTGATTAGTCATATTGTCTGTCCGTCATCTGCAGCTGTCTTTTTCATGGGGGATCAGCAGCTTCTCTGTATACCTCAATACCGCTATGATTCGTTAAAATCATAACGATTCATTCTATAGCAGGCCATTCATCTGACCTGCATATAGAATATCATATTTCCTTAAAATTGCAAGCGGTAAATCTGCGTTTTTTTCTCAATATGATCCAGGTATCTATTTTTGTACAATCTGCGTTTTCCTGTATGCACAGCCTAAGATACTGCTTCAGCCAGCATTTTTGCGGACTGGAGCACCAGTGTCGGTACAAACGCACAGACCAGCACTGCCGCAAGCTGCCGTACGCTTAAATCTGCCACTGCAAACATAGCCTGCAGCCCCGGTAAAAACAACACCGCTGCCAGAAGCAGCGTTCCCGTTTCAAAAGCCATCACACTCCACATATTGCTCCAAAGCCCCAGATAAAGAACAGATCTGCTGCTCCTGCAATTAAATCCGTGAAGCAGCCTTGCCAGCGTCAGTGCCGAAAATGCCATTGTGCTGGCTGTTCCGGCTCCTCCGGTTTCCATCCCTATCTGATAAGCAGTCATGGTAGCCCCTGCGATCAGGATTCCCTGCACCAGAAGACGCCACAGAAAGGAGGGCGTCAGGATTCCTTCCTGCGGATTCCGCGGCGGACGGTCCAGAAGTTCTTCCTCCTGTGGCTCCATTCCGATCGCAATGGCCGGAAGTGAATCCGTCAGCAGATTGATAAACAGCAGATGCACCGGAGCAAACGGCATCGGCAATGCAAGAACGGAAGCATACAGCACGCAAAAAATCCCGGCCATATTTCCTGACAGCAGAAACTGTATCGCATTCCGGATATTCCGGTACACATTCCGGCCATTTGCCACTGCCTTGATCATGGTGGCAAAATTGTCATCTGTCAGGATCATGGAAGCTGCATCCTTGGATACTTCCGTTCCCATCATTCCCATGGCCACACCGATATCTGCCTTTTTCAGTGCCGGGGCATCGTTTACGCCATCTCCTGTCATAGCCACGATCTGTCCCCGGCGCTGCCAGGCTTCCACGATCCGGATCTTGTGCTCCGGCGATACCCGGGCATAAACGGCGGCCGATGACAGCTTTCTGTCCAGTTCCGCATCTGTCATCTGATCCAGCTCCTGTCCCGTCACCACCAGATCTCCCGGTTCCCAGATTCCGAGCTTTTTCGCTACCGCAAATGCGGTAACCGGATGATCTCCCGTAACCATAACCGGGTGGATGCCGGCTTTTTTCGCCGTCAGCACTGCCATCTTCGACTCAGGTCTCGGCGGATCCAGCATGGCAGCCATTCCCAGAAAAATACCGGAATTTTCCAGTTCCGGGCTGCAGTCCTGCATCTGCTCTAACGGACGGTACTTTACAGCCAGCACACGGAGTCCGCCGGCTGCCCATTTCTCATTCTGCTGCCGGAGCTGCTTTTTTTGCTCCGACGTCATGAGCTTTATTCCCTGCTTCGTCAGGATTCTTTCGGTCCGTTCCAGAAGCACATCCGGAGCACCTTTTGTAAACAGCACAAAGCCTCCGTCGCAGTAATGCAGCGTGCTCATCCGCTTTCTTCTGGAATCAAACGGCAGTTCCCCGAGACGGGGCATCTCTCTGCGTACCGCCTCCGGTGAAACCTCTGCCCGCAGCGCCATTTCCAGAAGCGCTGCTTCTGTCGGATCCCCCGTGCAGACACCATCGTGCAGTACCGCATCGTTATCCAGGACCGCTCCATATAAAAAATACCGCTGTACCGGATCATACAGCTTTAGCTGCCCCGGCGAAAAAACAGTTCCATCCACCAGTATCTGCTCCACCGTCATGCGGTTCCGGGTCAGGGTGCCGGTCTTATCCGAACAGATCACCGACACACAGCCCAGGCTTTCCACCGCCTTCAAATCCTTGATAATGGCATGTTCCCGGGCCATCTGCTGGGTTCCCATGGCCTGGACAATGGTCACGATAGATCCCAGTGCTTCCGGGATAGCCGCCACAGCCAGCGCCACCGCAAACATCAGGGCTTCCAGCACACCTGTCCCCCGGTACAGACTTAATCCGAACACCAGCGCACAGATTCCAAGGATCAGCGCTGCCAGATGGGTGCTGAACTGATCCAGACTGATCTGCAAAGGTGTTTTCTTTTCCTTTGCCGAATTCATAAGACCGGCGATCTTTCCGAGCTCCGTCTCCATGCCGGTAGCTGTCACCACAAAAACGCCCCGGCCGCCGGTTACCAGGGAGCCGGTGAATGCCATATTGGACTGATCGCCCAGGGGAGGCTCTGCTTCCGTCTTCAGTACGCCCGACCGCTTCTCCACCGGCAGAGACTCTCCGGTCAGCGAGCTCTCATTCATCTGAAGATTGTGGCACTCCAGCAACCGTCCGTCTGCCGCCACCAGACTTCCTGCATCCAGCAGCACAATATCTCCCGGCACCAGCTTCGCCGCTGGAATTTCCCGCTCCCGTCCATCCCGCAGTACCCGGGCAGCCGGTGCAGAAAGTTTTTTCAGGCTTTCCAACGATTTTCTGGCCTTTTCATGCTGGATCGTTCCCAAAACCGCATTCATCGTGATGACCGCAAAGATGACCACCGCACTTTCCCCACTTCCGGAAAGAATGGAAATGGCTGCCGCCGCGATCAGAATCAGCACCAGAAGATCCTGAAACTGCTCCAGAAAGACCTGCCAGGTCTTCTTTCCCGGATACTCCTGCAGTGTATTCTCACCATATTGTGTATACCGCGCTTCTGCCTGCCGCGTCGAAAGCCCGGACCGGCTGCTCTCCAGCCCGCGCAAGGCTTCCTCCGCTGTCATCCGATACCATGTTTTCATTTCGCCACCGCGCTCCCGGAGATTTTCAGGTTTCCGCGCGCTCATACAAAATCTGCCGGGAACCGTTCTTATCTATGAGTATGTATCTGCCAAGCTGTTCAGTACCTTTTATTTTCTCCGGTCATTCGCTTTCCGCAGCTTCCGGCCGATCCACAACAGCGCCAGAACAAAAAGTCCTCCCACAAAGAAAACAACTCCGATTCCCACCGCGACCAGAAAAATCCTGGTTACCTTTTCCAGATATTCCTGCAATCTGGATTTTCCGTGGAGCGGCTGCTCTTTTGGCTCTTCACCCTCTGCTTCTGGCATCTTTTCCAGCGTTTCTGTGACCGCCCCTATCGTCTCCGGCACAGTTTCTTCCTGCCCTTCCTCGTTCAGTTCCCCGTCTGCGCCGCCCCGCTTCAGCTCCTGCCACCGCTCCGTTTCTACAAAGCCCTCATACTGCACCCGCCAATCCCGAAGCAGCCGGTTTCCGTACGCCATGGCATCCCGGCACACAATACCGTCTTCCTTCTCATATGGTGTGCCGGTCCAGACAATTTCCTTTACCTCGTATTCTTCTGTCGAAAGTCCCATGCTCTGAAGCAGCTCTGTTCCATACTGCTCTGCCAGCTCTGTCAGCTGCTCCGGCTCTTCCAGATCTGTTTTCTTTACCGTTATCTCCCCCAGCTGATATGCTCCGGCTCCGTACTCATAAAATGTTATCGGAAAGGAAAAATCATCCTGCCAGTAAGCCGCTTCTTCAACCCAGCCCACCGCCTGGCATGGAACCATTTCCCCGTCATGGCCTGCCAGGACAGAAACCATAATCTCCTCTGGAAGCGCTGCCTCATCCTCTACCGCTTCGTATGTTACTTCCCGGTGCACTGTTTCCGCGCGCACCTCCAGACAGCCCACCACACCCATCTGCACCAGAACCAGTGCCGCCCAGAGTGCCGTCTGGATCCCTTTTACTGCATCCTCGGTCACTTTATCCCTCCATAATCCAATTTTCCTGTTGCCCTAACCAGTCAGTTTTCATTTCTGGAATTCCCTGCCGCGAACGGGCCGGGTTGTCTGCACATACCGGAACCGGCGAACTGTGCTGAATGATTCTTACCCTTTATTCTACTTTGGGCCGGAACACACGTCAAGCGCATTCCAGCCCATTCCTTTTTTCTCTGCCGCATGATTCGACAGACCTACGTTTTCTTACTGCTGACACCATCCATATACGAAGCAGCAGCGCGATGATGCTCATCTGGTTTCATATACCAGCTGATACAGCCGCTCCAGCTCCTGAAATGCTGCCAGATCCTTTAAATCCTGCAGACCATCCAGAATTCCGGCCAGATACCAGCGATGGCTTTCCCAGTTCTTTTCATTGAACCGCTGCCAGATCTCATCCCCGATCACCATGTAATCCCGGGCCGTGCTGCGCATATTGCTGAGCTTGTCTCCCAGCGTCAGCAGCTTCACCTCGCGGGAAGCCTGCTTTAAATGCTCGATCGTACTGGCCTTTCGTTCCCTCCAGGTCCGCTCCTTGTCCTCACTTTCCTCCTGCACCAGGGACAGGATCCGGCCGCCAAACGTCCGCTCCAACTCCTCCGGCGTCACACTGGTATCCTCCAGCACATCATGAAGATATGCCGCCGCAATGACCTCCGGGTCATCTGTCATCTGCGCCACAATGAGCGCTACCTCCATAGGATGATAGATGTAAGGGATCCTGCTTCCCTTCCGCATCATGCCCTCATGAGCTTTTGCCGCAAAAACCGCTGCTTTCTGAATCATTTGTTTATCCCCATTCATAGACCGCTTTCCTCTTCTGCACAAAATACTTAATCTGATTGTAACACACTCCCCGACTCCCCGAAAGGGGCAAACTCATATTTCACTCATGGAATCGTAAGAAAAGTTATCTTGTAAATCCGCCGTTTTTCTGCTATGCTAATGAACAGATTGTAACTGTCCAGGCGACAGATCATCGGGCATTTTGCCTTGCGATAAAAGGAGTTTTTTATGGAACAGAATCAGCAGTCCGCATCCCGCCGTGACCATCGATACCGCAGGAAAAAACAGAGTGAATGGCCTCATATCCTGTTATTTTATGTGCTTCCCTTCCTTGTATTCAACAGCATTTTATTTTTCTGTCTCACCACAAAGCCCAAGCTCAGCGTTGTGGTGGAGGACACCAATGACTACCTTTCCACCAACGTTGTCCTGACCGTAAAGTCGTTCTTTCCGACTAAATCCGTCAGCATGACCCTGGACGGAGAACCGCTGGAGCTGGAAAAGGGCAGACACCGTACATACACCGCCACCGTTTACAAGAACGGTTCTGTCGAAACCACCGTTGTCAACTTAAACGGCATGCCGGCTACCGTATTTGAACATGTCAATGTATTAGATGACAATCCGCCGGAATTTTCCAGCACAGACATTCAGGACGGCGTAGTTACCCTCACGGTAGCAGACAGCCAGTCCGGCATCAACTTTGACTCCATCTACGCACTGAATTCTGCTGGTGAGCGCGTGGAGCCGCTGAGCGTCGACCGTGCCAGCAACACCCTTTCCTTTGAAATGGACCCGGCAGGACTCCATGTCTTCGCCCGTGACAAAGCAGACAATGAAGTACAGGGCACCTTCACCTCCCACAAGGAGGGCAATGTAGAAACTCTGGAGGGCGGCGCAGTCGATCCGGAGTCTGCCGAGAGTGGTGAACAGCTCCCGGATGCAGAATCCGATGCGACATCCGGAACCACAGAAGTTTCCCTTCAGCAGTAACACACAAATCTGAAACAATATTACAAAACGCACAGCCTTTGGAAGCAAGTTCCGGGTCTGTGCGTTTTTCTGTCATGCTTTCTGCAATTGTTCCGTTTCTTTTAGCGGGCCGGATTTCTCTTTTTTCACCCGACCATAGGTCTCTGCCATCTCCCGGCACTTTGCCAGAAGCTCCGGCGTCAGATCATCCTTCTTCATACGCCAGCGCCAGTTTTTCCCCAGCGTAGACGGCTCATTGGTGCGGGCCCAGTCCCCAAGTCCCAGATAATCCTGAACCGGGATCACCGCCAGCTTTGCCACACTTGCCAGTGCGAGGCGGATATAATCCCAGTGGACCTCGCCCTCCGGCGTATATGAATTGCCCAGATACCGGATCGCAAATGCCCTGGCATCCGGCTCTAAGCTGCGGTACCAGCCCTGCAGCGTCATATTGTCATGAGTTCCTGTATACACCACACAGTTTTTCGGATACCGGTGCGGCAGATAGCTGCTCTCACCACTGGCATCAAACGCAAACTCCAGCACCTTCATGCCCGGAAATCCGGTCTTTTTCACCAGCTTCAGCACCGAAGGCGTCAGAAAGCCCAGATCCTCCGCAATGATCGGAAGCCTGCCAAAGCGTTTCTTCATCGCCTTAAACAGCTCATAGCCAGGGCCCTTTTCCCAGTGGCCAAATTCAGCGGTCCTGTCCTTTGCCGGGATCGAATAATAGGCATCAAATCCACGGAAATGATCTACGCGCACAACATCATACAGACGGAAGCTGTACTCCATGCGGGACAGCCACCATGCGTAATCCGTTGCCTTATGATGCTCCCACCGGTAAAGCGGATTTCCCCACAGCTGGCCGGTCGCGGAAAAGGCATCCGGCGGACATCCGGCAACTGCCTCCGGCTGTCCGGCTTCATCAAACTGGAACAGCTCCGGATGAGCCCAGCTGTCTGCACTGTCCATGGCGACATAGATCGGGATATCACCGATGATCCTTATGCCGCGCCCGTTTGCATAATGCTTGAGCTTTGCCCACTGCTCCTGAAACTCATACTGCAAAAATTCATAGAACAGGATTTCCTCCCGGCAGGATTCCCGGTAAGCCTTCATCGCCTCCGGCCTTCTGGTACGGATATCCTCATCCCATAACAAAAAGCTTTTTCCGTCAAAATGATTCTTTACTGCCATAAAAAAGCAGTATTCTCTGGTATCTGCCGTAAGTGCGTCCGCAAAAAACTCCATCAGCTTTTTATCACTGCGGCCCTTTTTCTTCTGCTGCTCTCTCCAACGCCCAAAGGCCCTTTTCAGCAATGGGAAGCGGTGAAAATACTGCTTCTCATAATCAATATCCTGCGGATCCGTTCCAAGATCTGCAGCGTCACACTCCGCCTTTGTCAAAAGTCCCCGCGCGATCAGCTCCTCCAGATCGATAAAATACGGATTCCCGGCAAATGCGCTAAAGGACTGATAGGGCGAATCCCCATATCCGGTCGGCCCCAGCGGCAGGATCTGCCAGTAACGCTGTCCCGCCTCTGCCAGCTGGTCTACAAACGCATATGCCTCCTTTGAAAATGCTCCGATTCCATACTCCGACGGCAGACTCACCACCGGAAGCAGCATGCCACATGCCCGTTTCATACTCCGTTCCTCCTTATACCTGACGCACCCGCGTCGAAAATCCCTTAAACCTCCACACAAACACGATCAGACGGAAGATCCAGTCTGCAAACATGGCGTACCAGATACCCAGAACGCCCATGTGAAGTCCCATTACAAATACATAGCTCAGTCCGATGCGGAATGTCCACATGGAAAACACCGAAACCAGCATGGTAAACCTGGCATCCAGCCCGGCACGCAGTGTATTGGGCAGCGCAAAAGCCAGCGGCCAGAGCACCATGCCAAAGGAATGGGCCAGCAAAAGCTTCTGTGCCAGATCCGATGCCTCCGGGGAAAGGTTATAGATTCCTACCACTTGACTCCGGAAAAATGCCATGCATGTGCAGATCACAAGCAGCAGTCCGTAGTTTACCGCAATGACTTTTTTCGTGTAAGCCTTCGCCTGCTCCGGCTCTCCGGCACCCACACACTGACCTACAATGGTGATCAGGCCCAGCCCAAGCGCCACCCCCGGCAGATACTGGAATGTCACCAGATTTGTTGCTACCGCATAACCCGCGATAGATGCCGTACCAAGCGTGGAAACCAGACTCTGCAGCGCAATCTTTCCAAACTGGAACATGCCATTTTCCAGGCCGCTCGGAATTCCCACGGAAAGGATCTTTTTGATCATATCCGGCTGAGGGATCAGCTGGGACAACCGGTTTACCCGGATACTGTTTTTCGGGCTGCGCACCAGAAGCACCATAACCACTGCCGCAAACATACGGGAGAGCAGGGTAGGAATTGCCACGCCCTCTACGCCCATCCGAAGACCAAATACACAAAGGGCATTGCCTGCCACATTGATGACATTCATGGCCAGGGAAACCTTCATGGAAACCTTGGAATTTCCCATGGAACGAAACAAAGCCGCGCCGGAATTATAAAGTGCCAGAAACGGATATGACATGGCAGTGAACCAAAAATACGTTGCCGCATTGTCCATAACCTCTGCCTCGACTGAGCCAAAGATCAGCCGCAGCAGATGACGGTTTCCGATAAAGGCCGTCGACGCGATCAAAAGAGAAAGCACCGCCGTGATCAGAACCAGCTGTCCCGCTGCGCGGCACGCCTGGTCCTGCCGCTTCTTTCCTATGTATTGAGCACAGACCACTGCACCTCCGGTAGCCATGGCTGATAATACCTGAATGACCAGCACGCTGATGGAATCCACCAGCGCCACGCCGGACACTGCCGTCTCTCCGACAGCCGCCACCATCACAACATCCGCCATGCCTACCAGCACCGCCAGCAGCTGCTCGACTAGAAGTGGTCCGAAAAGCCGGACCATATCCTTTCGTGAAAACATACCCATTTTCTTATCCTCTGTTTCTACCGCATCATACGGGAATTTCAGTTTCATAACAAATTTATGATACCTATTTTGCCTTAAATTTACAAGTATTACTTTTCAGGGAACCGATTCTGGGCTATACTAAAGAATGTTGCCGGCCAATTCAAGGCCGGCAACGATATCCGCTCTGACAAAAATGTTTGAAATAAGAAAGTGAGACACTATGATCAATCCAATGAAGCTTATGAAAATAAAAAACGCCTGGTCCCGCTTCGCGGCAAATCACCCGAAATTTCCCCTCTTTCTCAATGCCATCGTAAAAAAGGGCATTCAGGAGGAAACCATTTTTGAATTTAAGGTTACCTATCCGGACGGTCAGCAGCTCGTCACCAATATGCGCCTCCGTGCGGAAGATATCGAGCTCTGGAAGGAGATTTCCGAAGCCGTGCGCTAAGCTGAAATTTCCAGTCAGTCCGCCGCGCCGGACGCTTCACCGACGTGCTCATCGACTGCACTGGTGCCGCTGTTATATGGGTTCCGGTTTATCTCCCGCCCTTCCAAAATATCCAGAGCTGCATAAAGCGCCGCCACATGTACCGCCTGCTCAAATGTGCCTTTCCGCAGTGCCCTCCGCGCATCCTTTACATCCATAAACTCCACCGCCACGTCCTCCATCGCATCCAGATGCTGTGCTGCCACCCACTCGGCATCCGTTGCGAGATAGCAGTACGCATATGCGGTGGAATTGGCCGCATTCGGCGCTGTTTTCATCAAAAATTCCAGGTGTCCGGCCTGATAGCCAGTTTCCTCCAGAAGCTCCCGTCCGGCAGCCACCTTCGGATCTTCCCCTTTTTCAATCGCGCCGGCCGGAAGCTCCAGCAGCACCTTCTCCACACCATGACGATACTGGCGCACTAACACCAGACGCCCGTCCTTTGTTACCGCAACCACCACTGCAAAATCCGGATCCCTTTTTACATAGAAAGGTTCAATGATCCGGCCATCCGGCAGCTCACAGCGCGATGCCTCCAGCTGCACCCAGGTATCCTGAAAGACAATGTCACGCTTCAGCACCTTCCAGGCCATATCGTTTCTATTTCCATTCATGAATATGCCTCCCATCTCTGAAATACTTTTATGATACGATTTCTCTGCGTTTTTTGTTTTCTACAGCGAATACTCCTGAATTGCCGCCACGATCACATTGCGCTGATACCTCACAGTCACCCGGCAATTGATCTGCATCCGCTTCGGCAGCGGGCTCTCATCCCGGGCCTTCACCCCCACCAGCGGCTTATGGAATTCATTCGCCGCATCGATCACAAGATCCATCCATTCCCGGTACTCTGCATACATCTCCGCAAAAAGCACCACACAGCTGCATGTCTCAATCCTGCGCCGCAGCAGCAGCCGGCGCCGTTTCAGCTCTACCCCCTCCAGTTCATCATTGTACGTCACCGAATCATCCGTCCATTTGAAATAATTTGTCGTATTCAGCCACTCGCTCACAGTCTCGTAAATCTCACGATGATCCTTCGAACGGCTGACCACAAGATGTCTGTCCTTCAGTGCTGGCATACTCATTCCCCCCCATTAGTGAAAAAAGACAGCCGTTACTGTTTACGAAATAAGTAAACCATAACGAAGCTGTCTTCTCGTAATTTGATACTCCTATTTTACCGCACTTTTCTAAAAAGGAACACCCGGCTGTCAATTTTTTTTATTATTTGTCACCTTTCAGCGCAATGTTTCCCTGCTTTCGCCATAAAAGAATGTGCCTTGGCGTATCCTCGCGGAGCGTTTTTGTCTGATAGGAGGCAATTTCCTATCATACAAAAAACGCTTACCAGCCAGCCGCCATACGCTGCGCGATCTTTTCCCGGTACTTCGGGCTGATGCGGAATGCCTCACCATTCTTCATGTAGACTGTATGACTCTTCACAGACTCCACATACTTCAGATTCACCAGATAGCTGACCTGCACCCGCACAAAGTTATAATCCTGCAGAATCTTTTCGATATCATCCAACTTTCCGCGGATCAGCGGCTTATTGCCATTTTTCATATAGACATCAATGTAATGATTCCGGCTGGCCAGATACTCAATCTCATTGACATCCCAGACATGATACTTTGCCCCCTCCTGCACGATCACCTGCGTAGCGGAAATCTTTCTTTTATAGGAAATAATCGCCTGCTCCAGATCCTCATCCAGATTCGTTTTACGGACAAAATATAACGGATTCGTATCAAATGATGCAAACACCTTGTCATCGTGTGCAGATACAAACACGACTTCATCGAAACGGCCGGAATTCTTCCACTTTCTCGTAATACGAATGCCATCCTGCTCCGGCAGCACAATATCCATAAAGGCCAGCTGATACGTCTTATCACAAGCCTCCAGCTGAGCCAGGCTGTTCATACGGTCTACCTGAAACTCCAGACCGTACTTTTTAAACAACGCCTCCACCTTCATCTGAATAAGCTCTGATAAGATCTTATTATCATCAAAAACTAACGCATTTTTCATACTTTTTCTTCATCTCCCAACGAAGTTCACGTTCTTATGAATGAAACGAACTCATTATACTAAAGGGAAATCCCTTTGTAAAATGTATTTCGAAGATTCGGAAGTTCGCACAAATAATATGAGAGATAATGGAAGAAGATGGAAAAATTGCCATACAAAATCAGGGCTTCTGATGGGCACTGGAATTTAAAATTTCAAGTTAGCTTAATGCATTATCAACTGTTGTCCGTATTTATGCCCTTGCTGGAGAATTCCTTTGCGAATGGTCAAGAGCAATAAGAAAGAGACAGTGGTCTACGAATCCGAAATATCTGCCGGATAATTATAAAGGATTTTCCCAGTGGAATGGTCCTTACTTTATTCAAAAATCGCAATGACAATCTTCCCATATATTCATAGAAACATACTTGGTCATGGGTTACCTGGACGAGTTTCAGTTCCTAAGCCTCATTCTACATTAACTCTCTTTCTCGCGCCGTTCAAACATTTTATCAATATCTTCTGTAGACGCTGACGTCATGTCCGGCGTTATGCCTGCTTCTTTCATTTCTTCTAATGAAATTTTCTGGTTTATCACGTTTAACTTCGATATAATCATATCTGTCACCAACCAAGTCAAAAACAATAATATTATACTGAATGTAAAAATTACTCCAGCAGTTATCCATTTATTGGAATTTCCAATTTTCCCAAATACTCCCAATAAGTATCCAACTCCTATATAAAAAAAGGAAATCTTATTCAAATAGCTCGTTCTATATGCTTCCTTAAATGCTTCTTCTTTATAATTAAGTTCTTTTGTTTCTTCATCATATGTAATGATTCCTCCGTCACCAAACTTTCGAATAACATCCACTCTTTTTGTTGAAACAGAAAACAACAATAACAGCAGCGCACCAGTCACTTGTAAACTAATTGCCCCAATATAAACTAATGTATTTATCTCTGTTATTATCCCCACTCTGTTTTGTCCCACAGTTCTTTGTACTTGAAACATTAATTTAATTCCATTTTCGCCATAACTGCTTGCAAGAGCCATTTCTTCTGCAACTATACAATTTAATTTATAAGAATACTCAATCGGAACACTTTGTATATCTGTATAAAGAACTTTTAGATTCAGGCCCGGCAACTCCATAGGCCCATTTTCCTTTTGAGCATAAATCTCACGCAAACATTTCCAATATATTTCTGGCACTTGAAAAACCTTAGCTTCATCATTACCAATCAATACATATGGATACTCTATACTCAAATTTTTTTGATTTAAAAAATAAGAATAATCCTGATCTGGATTTATTTCAGATAATATTGCTACCCATTCTCTAAGTACTGCTTCATCGAACTGAACAACCACATTATCCGCATTTCCATTTCCAATATTGGTTAATGTTAAATCTAATTGCGGGTATTCTATATTCTGTTTATCTTCGCCTTCTTTCCATCGAAACTCAATCATAGGATTTTTCTCTAACGTATCTATTTTTATACATGGCAAATACGCGCTATTTCTTGTTTTCACATTATCTTTGAATGCTAAAATAGCTACGAACAAGCCGATTATTGTTGCTATCTTATACAAAAATTCTATAATTTCATTATTCCTTTGTAAAAATCTCTTGAAAGTTTCCATCCACCCTCCCACATATTTCGCTCATCTAAAAATTCCCATATATAAACGGGCTTCCCCCTGTATACGCCAGACATAAAACCAACCCACAAAATTGTCACAGATTTCTGAATCTTCCAAATTCTCTTCTGAATAGTAATCGGCATACATTAACAGATGACTCAGTTCACATACAAGATCAAACCTAATCCAGACATTTGTATCTTTATCACTCCTAAGAAAAATAAATGGTTTATTGTCAAACTATATTAGTTGTAAAATGTTTCATAAAATTCTTCTTTTTTCATTTGGTTTCAATGGACTCAATGTTGAAATCATTATCATTTGTTTCCATTTTTTCTCCTAATATTTGTTGATATCTAAAATTCACAATATTCATGTCTTGACACTGAATTTCACTTTTCAACACACTGCATCTCCTCCGATATGAAATAAATATTCCAAAAAATCCGCTTAAACGCTACGTACTTATTTTTTATTATAGCCAGTTCGTTATGGCTTCTCAATCCCTATCACTCACTTTCACAGCAAAAATGGGACAACATCACATTGAACACAGCGTTGTGTTCTGGCTTGAAGGGAAAAATCTGTTACATATAAAACAAGAGCGATAAGCCCAATTTATAAGCTCGTCGCCCTCTATGTATCATATAAAATCTTTCTTACTCTCCCCCCAAATACTCCTGCCTCAATTCTTCAATCATATCAAATGGAAAACACTCCGCACAACCATCTGGTATTTCTTCCAGACGAGATACAAATTCTTTCACAAGAGCAATCCCCTCCCTGCTATGTCCTCCCTCCGGTGGCATATACCGCACATACCAGATCTGGTCATATATCTCCAACTGAGAAAGAAGCATAGAAACATCTTCATCAAAATCCATCTCATTTTTCCAGTTCACTTCTTTATAAAAAGCAATAATGCGGTCCAATCTGCGCAATATTGCATTATGGTTGATGTCCAGCGGAATATAAATCCGAATATTATCAGGCTTATCTTCCGGTTCCCGACACGGCTTGCAGCCGTCAAGCGACTTATCAATCAGCCATGGCTCATTTACATACAATGGTGCTTTCTCTTTGGGAACTGGATACGGATCCAACGTATGATGTTCCATATAGCTTCTTCCTCCAATCATTTGTAATATTCCTTAAGTATATCTACATCAGTTTAAATCCTCTGCTGCTTTACTTTTATCTTCCAGATCAATGTCAATCTGAATTCCCAGTAATTTACTTTCAGGAGAATCATCATTCAGTTCCAAAATAATATTGTTTCCTGCAATTTCTTCATAATCCGCTTCACTCATTAACGATTTAATAGAAAGAAGCGCATCCTCATTGATGGAACATATATATTGAAGATCTTCTGTCCTGCAGATTTCTGAAACAATACGAAATAATGTTTCTCTCTGTCGCGGATCCATATTCGCAAATAATCTGCTATCATGAGCTATAAATCTCATTTTACTTACCTTACACACAAAAATGAGCAAGTCGAAACAAAACATGCGGACTTCATTCACTCCATCTGAAGAATCATCTTCGATCCGAGCCTCCAGCGTATATCTTAAAGTATTATCTCCTGAATTATTTTTTATTACCAGGCCACTTCTTTTTTTAGGATAAAACCTTTTTGTAAAAGCCCAGTATTTATTTTTCAATTCAGACAAATACTCTCCCGCATCCTCAAGATACTGCTGAGTTTCTCTGTCCTGTCTGATTAAATTTTCTTTGATGTCTAATACCGTATCCTTGTAGGTCTTCAAAATTCGCTGGTATTCATGAATTCTATTTAACTCATTCTGCATTGTTGTAAGTTGTTTTGTCAATGCGACATATTCTTCCAATGCACCATGCGTATTTAAAAAATCCAGCAGTTCATCCATTCGCCTTCCAAGTGTGTCTATTTTTTCATCGATTTCCTGCAACTCAGCTTTTTGCTTATTCAATTCTTTTCTCAAACGAATATTTCTGGTCTTCAAAAGCTCCGTATGAAATTGCAGCACTTCATCGATATTTTTCTTTACCATATCAGGGATTTCAACCTTGGCTGCCTCATAGACTTTTAATGCTTTTTCTTCTTTCACCTGAGCAGTTTCTTTAAAAGAGTCCTCTATATTTTTTATATAGTTATTAATTAAAACCCGCTGGTTTTCTAGAGTTTTTTTCTGATAACTTTTTTCATCCGCCTCTTTTTCCAACTCATGATAATTATTTGAAACTTTAAAAGCTGATATTTCTTTTTCCAATTCTGAAATACGGTATTCCAAATCTGCAACATCTAATTCAGCATCGCCTTTTCCGAAATAATATTGCTTAAATACCGGATCTTTTTTCAATGCTTTTTCTATCGCACTGGTAGCTAACTGCTTCTCACGCAATTCTCTTTTGCTAACAATTAAATCAATATCTATTCCAAGCAAATAACAGTTATTTAAAATCTTACTATAATCACTTTCCCTGGGCACATAAGAATCAAAGGTTGCATAACAAGAACGAAAACGACGCGCAAATCTGGAAAACAGCGTATTCCAAGTCATATTTTTCGGACTTTCAGAAATTCCAAAACATAACTCCAGCAATTTTGCGCGCATTTCCGTAAGTGATTTCTGTTCCCCGCAAAAAATAATCTTTGTCTGATCCTTTGTATTCCTGGTTGCCACATATTGCTCACCATCAATCTCAAAAGTCAATGTAAACTCCCAATCGGGAAGCATTTGAGAAAAAGATGGTATTTTATTAGCCCCAAGGCAAAAATGAATCAAATGTAAGGTAAGGGATTTTCCCACACCATTGTAAGTATTTCCATCATTTTCATTGAGAGGGGCAACCTGTTTTCCTACTATAATATTTATTCCATCTTTGAAAATTACAGGATGAAAAGAACTCTTATTTGCTCTCAAACTAAGCAGTTTCATAATAAAGTCCTCCTCTCTCATCTATCTTCACAGCACCGATCAAATAAAGATAATCTAATGCAGCAATAAACTGATCGAAGGAAAATTTGATCGGATATTTTAAATTTTTATACGAATCTTTATAATAGTCCCATAAGTCTTCCACTGAGGTTGATTCGCTTAACTTTTCCAGTAAAAACGCACCAAATCCAAAATAAGATTCACTCATTGATAACTGTTTTTTAGGCAAAATCATCATTTTCCTCCTTCCTGCTCATTCATGATTGCGGTTCCTCAAAAATATCACAACTGGAAAAATAGTAAGCCATTAGCACCAGTACACTTGTCTGAATTGGCACCGTTTTTTTACTGCAGGCCTTTTCTAAAATAGAATAAAAACGACAGTCCGGATAATGTTCCTGCGTTTCTGGGATTTCTTTTTTTGACTGTTCATACAGTGCATGAAACTTTTTCTGCAACACTTCTTTCACGCCAGGGCTATCATTAAAATACCTCATTAAACTTGCATCCTGATAACTTCCAATGGTAAGCCGGGATTTTACGATCTCACTCAACCCATTAAAAGCAATCTTTTCATCAAAATCCGGTACTGTTAAATTATCTGTTAATTCTATTGGCAACTCTACATTCAATAAATATGTTACTGTTTCGTGAAGTGCTTCATATTCAATAACAGGTGAAATATTCTCTGGAATGAGCCCTATAATATCCTGCTTTTGCAAATCATCCAAGGACATAAATACCTTTTCCAAATCTTTGGCTGTAAATATGTTTATAGCAATACCCGCATACGCTTCATCACTTCGTAATGCCAACACCGCCTGCATGATGTGTGGCGGCACTCCTTTATATTTATCATTAATTACAAAAAAGAACTGTTTTATAGGGCACAGGTTATCCCAATGACTATATAAACCAGAAAAATCTGTATGTAATTTTTTCACAGCCTCATTGCCCGTACTGTATTTCATAATATCTTCTGGAGCAAAAACCTGATAATAGGTTCCTGTCTCAGCATCAAAACCATCGTTTTTCATATCCCCCAGTCGGCCATATGCCTTTACCGGCTGAAAATTCGGATTTGCTGCTGTCATAACAGCAACAAAAAAATCTTCATACTGCTGCCCTGTATACTGTAGTATGTGGTTACTAAATATTATTTTTTCAATATATTGCTCTGCTTTTCCTATGAGAATCCCCCCTCATATACATTGTGCCATAGATGGTAGTAGTATATCATGGAATCATCAAATTTCCCAGTGCTTCTATGGAACATTACTTACCTGAAACTTTCAAAAGTAAATTCCTCCGCCAACTGGAATTTAAATATACATTCAAGTATGACCTCCATATTAAATCAAATATACTGCCAAGCATGAACATATGTTCTTACTTTTCTATAATAACACCCACTTTCCCATTAATCAAGCACGTCTGTAGTCATACACTAATATCCATCCTTTCATAACCTCTGCCGCCTTTCGATGACCAGAGCACCTTGACAATTCTTATACACTTGTTACTGGTTTGAGTTATCTACCCACTGTGCAATCTCTGTTTTGACAACTTCGTTCCATAGAATTAGTCCCTTCAGTTCTTTACAAATGACCATTCAAACATCGGCTAAAAAATGAAATAATATCCCATTTACCCATCAACCATTCCTCGCCCTCATAACTCCCAAATTCTTCATAATTACACTCATTCTCCACATCTTATATATCACTACGCTTTAAATTAAACAGTTCTCGCTAATTCTCAAGTTGATAATTACCTGCAAATTCCGCGTATTGTATTGTAATTGTCTTCCAAATACACTAAACTAAACATAATTAAATTTGATAAGGCGCATGTATGAACCAAATATTAAGACTTAGAAAAAGGAAGAACTTGACCCAAAAACAGCTCGCAAAATTAGTACATATGTCTGAGGACCAACTTGGCAGACGTGAACGCGGAGAAGTACCACTTACAGACGATGAAATACGTGTTCTATCAAATGCACTACATTGTTCCTTTGAAGATATACTAGGAGAATAATATGGCCCGAAGTAAACTAAGAAATTTTGTTCTCGATTTGCTTTCTGACGGTAAAACACACTTTCGACCTGATATCGAAAATGCTATACAAAACAATTTTGGCACTAATCAATACACGCAGAAACAAATTACTGATTTATTAAACAACATGAAGCGGATTAAAAAAATCACAGGAAATACAAAGAAAGGATATACTATAACCATGGATAAACTTACCGCCAACAATGATCTCCAGGCTAATATTGAATACCTTGCTGCAAATAATAATTTGGATTTAAATGCGCCAAATACGATAACGATACACGAGAGAGTTAAAGTCTTGGCATATTTATGTAAAGCTTTAAAAGACGATATGGACGCACCAAAACTCTTTGAACGCTTAGATAACAAGGACGACTTAAATCATTTAAAACAAATATATGACATCATAGACACATTATTAGATTTTTTACAACTCTCTGAAAATGACTAAATTGCCCAAATAAAAACACTTCAGGCAACTGCGAATACCATTGCATGGGTTATGTAGCAGAAGTCTGCAACAGCATGCCATGCTTCTGCCAGAAAAAGACCGGAAACAGTACAAAGACTCTATTGCAAGAGCAGTCATGGCAAACTGAGTAATCCGTAATTCGAGACTGCAGAAGACATCCGGGATGCTCTCAAAGATCTCTTAGGCGGCACCATTAAGGAAATGATGGAAGCTGAAATGGATGACCACCTTGGATATGAGAAATCCGAGCGTTCTGACAATGACGATTATCGCAACGGCTATAAACACAAGCCAAACACCACCCCATTTTATGCCTGTATCATCCGCGTTCCTTTCATCTTCTGAAGACATATTTGTATCTTTTTTAATTCTACACCTATTGCCTTCAAACGCATAGCATAAATCAGACTCTCCAGGATTGCAAAATCGGATATATGAACCGGATCAATTTGCAGATCAATATTGCCGTGCGCTGCGTCATTCCTCAGCTGATTCATTCTGGTACAAATATCTTCAATCAAATCATCTGACTGATTGTCACGATAATAATACTTCAAAAAAGGACGAAGAATTTCCTCGCAGTCACACATTGCTTTCTCCATGCGGTCTGCATATTTATTTTCCGTTTTACTTAAAGTCCGTTCCATCTCACCGACATACTTTTTCTTCTTTCCATGACTGTTTTTCTTCAGATTTTCCAGATATTTCATTACCTCCATACGCACTTCAACGTATGCATCTGAACGCACAATCGTATCGTCATACAGATTACGGAACTCCCGTTCGAAAGCCACAAACATCAAAATAATATGGTTGATTCCCTAGGAACGCCGGTCCACAACAGAAGGACACAGATGTTCCAGATAAATCTGGTCTTCTGCCAGTGGTGGAAACAGCGCCATCATCTTTTCCCCCAGATCATCATATACAATCATCTCTTCCGCGTCTTTTTGCTCAGATTCCCCTGCCATATCATTCTGTGGGAACCACAAAATGCCTTCGTTGGATTTTCTTCCGTCCCGTATGCCGTATACATCCGGAGAATCCAGTTCTATATTGCTCCTGTAACAGACATAATGGAAAAACCTGCAGCAATGATCATAAACCTGAAGCAAATACTCCAGATTCTGCGGTTTTGAAAAGGAAATTATCATCCGGCTGTGCGCAGATAATGGTGCCTCCGAACGAAAGTGAAGCGTTGGAACCGCTCTAAAAGAAACAGTAATTTCTGTATCTCCATATCGATAACTTCCTGCACCAACCGCCCCATTATCATTCTTATTCTCTACATATACCCCAGTTCTCTGTATCCCCAATTCATCGCACGATACGTCTGTGGTAAACACACACCTCGGATTGTAAAAACGATCTACATCTCTTCCTGTCACAGACAACCCATAAGTCTGCTCGTCACCTAAACATGACGCATTATATTTAAAGTAATAATCAACTGAAAAGCTCTCAAATCTATTATTATTTGAAGAAAGGTCTGAAACAGAAAACACAATACTATCTCCATCATGTGTCCGCCCTTTCAAACGTGAATGTCCAACCCACTCCTGTGCCTGACATTTGGCCTTTAATTCCTGCAAATCCTGAAACAAACTTCTCCTGCGTTTCCACCATTCTTCCTGTGTTGGTGGAAACAAACGTAATATTCCATCTTCGAACAGGAACGGATAATCTCTTTCCATATATGCAATATATCCCATAAGGGGTAATGTTGGTTTCATAACAAACTCCTGCTTGTCTGTATACTCAAATACTTATGTATTCCTTCTCCCACTTTCTATACTTTTATGCGAATAAACTAACCTATTATCTACTATCTCCGAAGACTAATTTCTTTCGGATATAAATTCTCCAATATTTGAATATAATCCTTGTAAAAACATTTTTTCATATTATGCTGCTCAATCGATTTTATCACCTGCTTTAACATAATATACACAAATATCCCCAAAGCCAACGCAATCATCAAATTTGTCATTACACCCAGAGGAATATTAGTTACTCCGTCATTTATGTCTGAAAAACTATCTACTGTTTTCATTATATATGACGCAAAGATAGCAGCCATCGCCGGAATCATAAATGTCGAAAGCGTCATTCCATATTCTTCTTCACCTTCCTGCCTTAGGTTCAAATAATGTGCAAACTCATCGCATAATATCGGATTATTCAAATTCCGCAATTTCTCTTCCACATATGAACGCCACTTCCAATAACTATAAAACCTCTTTTCGCATTTCCATTTTTTTCGCTCACGCTTACTCATATTCCCACATAAAAAACGGTATATTTTAAATTCCTCATTCATGTCAAAACCGCACTCTTTCCAAAATTCCTGCTGTTTTTTTTCATCCGATTCTCTTTTAATCATAAATCCGCATTTTCCTTTGTATTTAGATATTCTATATACTCACGCGTTATTATCTTCTATCAGAAATCAATAAACTTAAATGTATATTTAAATTCTGAAACTTTCAACTCTAAATTATATGAATTAATATTTGTGAAAATTTCAAAAGTAAATTCCACCGTCCCTTTTATTGCAAATAAAATAGCCAATTTACCTTCCATCCTTTTCTGTTGGGCAAAATTTTGCTTTATTAAAACCTGAATAAACCTTATTAGCTGATGTCCGTTTGGCCTCATCAGAAGCTCCATTATCATCTGTCTTATATATAATGCTAACTAACAGAGCATAGAAGTTCGGATCATTCCTCATAATCTTTTGCATGCATTTCATATGATCCCACTCAAGCACATCCCTGCATAACCACTCTAACTCTGCTAGTTCTGCGCATCTTTCATCATCTTCTGCAAAAGCCTGCTGCAAAGTATCAAGAATTTGTTCAAGATAATACCCTATCACAAAAATTTCAATATTGCTCTTCATTCCCGATATTGCAATTGCCGCCGTATACAATTCCTGAACAGAAACTTTCAACTATTCCTTTAAATATCCGTTTTCAAATGTGTACTCCTTACCATCAATTGTTTTCGTACCACTCAAAACTGCTTTTCCATTTCCAGTCATATAGTATTTTTTCTCATCAGCAACAACCCATGTATTCATCACCATTATCCCGTTTTTATCAACATAATAAATATCTCCACCATCATTAATAATCGTATCCTTTGCTACCATCCCATCCGAATCTAAATAGAACCAATTATCTCCACTTTTCTTCCATTCATTTCTTATCGGCTTTCCTGAAAAATCTCCAAAATACCATTCTCCATTTATATCCTTCTGCCAACCTCGTGTCACTGATAATTCTTCCGCTGTCTTTTTAATTTCTTGCTGTGACTTATTTGCCTGTTCCACATTATAAAAACTTAAGTATAATGAAATAATGCCTACTATCAAAGCCACAAAGCCTAAAATAATGCTAACCCAACTATTTATATCTGCCAGTGTTATATTATCTTTATTAACCAGGCTCGCAATAAAAATACCCACGATACTTGTGGCTAATACATAGGCAACAAATTCACCCCAAAAATATCGAAACCTTTCAATTTTATCTTCTATCCCTTCTTTTTTCTGAAACTTTTGCTGTTGTAATAATCTTGATATAATAATACCTTCTGCAATAATTCCTATTGCCATAGCAGATAAAACCAGAACTAACCAATTAGGTTCTATAACTATATTTATCATACGTACATCCTCATTTTTCAAAATAAATATCCTCCTATTAATGCAATATGCCCCCATCAACTCAATATCACCGCTTCATCCCCCTACTAATCTCCTGAAGATATTTCCCTATCCCCCCTAAGCTTTTACTCATTGCTTCCATCTGTTTTTCCTGCTTTTCTTCCACAGACTCCTCACTCGTTTTTCCAAGTGGCGTGCGTGGCATGCCTAAAACATACTCAAAATTCAAGTTAATCTTTTCCCGCTTTTTCCCTTCGTATTCCAGGAAAAACCAAGTTTTATTAAGTTCTTCCCGATCCAAAGCATCATCGAACACTAATAGCTGGCTTGAGGATAATGACAGCATTAATGACCCAATCGGAATATACTTTGAATGCCCTGGCTGTATAAAGCCCAGATTATTATCAAAAATACTAAATTTCCCAACTAGTTTTTCGTTGTCTGTTGTGAGCTTTAAATTCTTAGCTGCCCCCGTTCCATTGTTATAAATTTCCAAGTATAACGGATAGCAACTTTGCCCTCTTTGCAGGCGTTCCTTATAGTCTATATAAATATGTGTAATAATGTCTGGTTTGGCTTCTACACTTCTTTGGTAGGATTTTTTAGCATAATATGCCATAACGCCTGTCAATACAATAAAGTAGAATAATTCCGCCACGTTTCTTATATTTGTATATGTCATATATTTTGCCCACCAATTGCAAAAAGCACTTACCATCATCTATAGATCCCCTTTACGAAATCATCTTTCTTACAACCGGAATTTTGATTTTCTGCATTGCAGCTATGATTGCTGTACTGGCAGCGTAAATCCTCAATCATAAGTACTTTACCATAATACCATATCTTCAAGAAAATATCTTTCGAATCGTGAGATTTGCACAATTCGTGCAACAAGTTACCCTCACAATAAATGGCATTACCATTACAGTTTGCTCTTGAATCTATACCGTATACAGATATACCCTATCACTCGGTTTCATACCTAATAAAACTTTCAAAAACAAATTTCATCGAAGCCTTCAAAAATGACTCCCTTCATCCACCTTTCTTTCCAAATTTAAAAAAATGAAAGATCAACTCCGATCTTTCACCCTTCGATAAACACATCTGCACTTTAATATATATCCTTACTTCTCCCGCCTATACTCCTCCATCCGAATCACCTTCGCCTTCTTCCTCTTCCCCACTATCCCAATTCTTTCCATATCCAGCTTGAAAAACTCCTGTGGATAGCCGTATGCGTCAAAACCTTCCGCCTTACACCAGTTATGATTCAGGGACTCGCTTAATTCCCACTGATACTTCACTCCAGACTCCAGTTTCTTATCAAAACGTGCTTCGCATGATTCCCCGGATCACATTTCCGATATACAGCGTATAATAATTCCAGTTGCGTGGTTCTATGTCTGTCATTGCAATCGTATAGTTACTGCTTGCATTCATGATCAGCAATACATTCCTGTGCTTCACCTTGAACAGATGCGTTTCCCAGCAAAATACCAGCGGGGCCTTTTCTACCATTTCCAGGGGCGTTGCTTGAATCCGTTCTTCAACGCTTTGTGTTACTCCAATTTTCATAATCATTTCCCATTCTTATTATTTTTACTACAGTCGGGCATTCGTCACACAAGAAATGCGTTCTAATACACCCCTGCCTGAATCAACCCTCGAATTGCCTCCACCACTAGCGGCTTATCCTCCTTATAGGTAACTCCGAACCACTTATCCGGCGTCTCCAGCAATGTTACCTCGGCCCGCTTTTCTGCCAGCAGCTTATCAATAATTTTCGGCAGAAGGTATTCTTTCTTTTCTGCGTCTTTTTCATCTAAATTATCCAGGAATTCCACGAAGCCCGATTCCAGCACATCCAGGAACTGCGGTGGGAGACCCCACATGTTCATGGATACGTGCTGGTCTGGCTGTAAGGTGATTTCCTGCTTTTCTTCGTTGTGCGCGGATATCATGCCATCCCTTTCCTGGATGTCATAGGTTTCGATGACACGCTGCAAATGGTTCTGGGAATCTACTTCGCAGATTCCGCGCGTTACACCACCATTCTCGCTTAAGATGTTGGAAAGGATGAAACCGGCCATGCAAATGTCAAATACGGGCTTTGAAGCATCCATCTGCGTGGTCATATAGTGATACAGCTTTTGAAAGGCTTCTTTGCCGTAATAGTCGTCTGCGTTGATTACCATGAATGGCTCTTTTACTACATCTTTGATGCAGAGGACTGCCTGGCCGGTTCCCCAGGGTTTGGCGCGGTTCCAGATGTTTTTCTTTCCTGCCGGTAATTCATCCACGGACTGGTATACATATTCCACCGGCACCAGTTTTTCAATTCTTCGGCCGATGATCTCTTTAAAATCTTTTTCGATGTCGCGGCGGATGATGAATACGACTTTGCTGCAGCCGGCCTCCAGCGCATCGTGAATGGAATAGTCCATGATGATCTCACCGTTTGGGCCTACTGGTTCCAACTGCTTGATACCGCCTCCAAAGTGGATGCCGATACCGGCTGCCATAATTACTAAGGTTATATTCTTCATGCTTTTGTACGCTCCTGACTTTGGTTATTCCATTGTATCAGAGTCTGTTACTCCACCGTCACCGACTTCGCCAGATTTCTCGGCTTATCCACATCCAAATCATTATAGAGACATCGCACATATATGGCAAGCCATCTCTGAAAGTAGCTATATATTTTCATGTATTTTCTTTAACTACTTCAACTTGTCTTCCGTCTTCTCACAATTTCCTTCAAATAAGCCTGCATTACTATCAGCCCCCATCAAAGAGCCCAGTTCATTCTTTTGCCTGTCTGCTTTTATCCATGCTGTCTTTTGCATCACTGAAAATATCAAAAGGTCCAATAAAAAATCATCTTACGCGGCACTATACGACAATATGCGACATAATCTTTCAAAAAGCACTACACATTTTATGTCAATTCATGTAAAATTAAATAACATATAAATTTTAGAGGTATTGTATATGAAATATTCAACATCTGATATTGACTTAAAAAATCATGAATGGTTTCAAAACGATATAAACAGCAGAAGTCTTAAAACCATCCGCTTGGAATATGGGCAAATTCGAGGGCTCCATCCTTGCCAAATTAATTTTACCTATCCAATATCAGCTATTGCTGGTGAAAACGGTTCTGGCAAATCCACTTTATTAGCTTTATCGTGCTGTGCTTACCATAACACTAATATTGGTTACGTTCCCATTGATCATAATAAATCCTACTACACATTCAGTGATTTTTTTGTACAAACAACTGATGAAATGAAAGTAGAAGGTATATCTATTTGGTATGAATTCCTGACAAAATGGAAGGGCGGTCGCGAAGGTAGTAGCTGGCAACATCGCACCCAAAAACGCGGTGGCAAATGGACCAAATATGATACACGGGTACATAGAAACGTAGTTTTTCTTGGTATCCAAAGAATAGTTCCTCCTGGTGAACGAAAAACCGAACGTTCATACTACGGAAAGTTTAAATCTTCAACCATCAATCAAAATACTAAGAATCGAATACTTGATATAGCTAGCAAAGTTTTAGGAAAAAAATATACAACTTTGGATCTTCGAACAGTTGACCGGAGAAGATTATTTGTTGTAGACAGAAAAGAAAAGCACTACTCAGGATTTAATATGGGTGCTGGTGAAAATGCTGTATTCAGCTTATTAATTGAACTTTTCTCTGCTGGTAAAAATACATTATTAGTTATCGATGAAATTGAACTTGGCTTACATGAAAGTGCCCAAAAACGTTTAATTCAAGAGCTAAAAAAATTGTGTTTGGAACTTCATTGCCAAATTATCTGTTCCACTCATTCATGCACTATTCTTGATTGCTTACCTCCTGAAGGTCGTTTCTATCTGGAATCTGTAGATGGCATGACCAACATTTTCTCTAATATTTCATCCGAGTACGCAACTGGAAAACTAAGTGCCGGTGAAAAAAAGGAATTATCTGTTTACACCGAAGATGAAGTTGGTTGTAGCATTTTGCAGGGTTTTCTTCCCAACCCCATCTTAAGGCGCATTAAAATTGTACCAATCGGTTCTGATCAAGCTGTTCTAAAACAACTTGCTGCAGCTTATCGTGTTGGGAATCATGCATGTATTGCATTTTGTGACGGTGACAAACGTCAAAATTATGAAAAAGCCACTTCACAAGTTAAACGGCATTTAGAAGGACGTATCAACGATAATTTTAACGAATGGATTCAAAAACGATTAAATTATTTACCAGGGGATACTCGGCCTGAACAATATTTGCTTGAGCTTCTAAGAGATAACAAAAATTCACAGCATGAATTGGCGCTACTCTGGCAAACAGATTTTGAATTTGAAAATTCTATTGAGCAAGCACTCAGTGCAGGTAAGCATAATGAATTTCACTATCTTGCCAAGCAATTGAATCTTAATGAGGCGCAAGTACGAATAGATGTTATTCGAACAATTAAAAAATCTATCCCTGAAGATATTAAATTGCTTGAAACAACTATACACTCACTCCTTGGATGTTAAGAATATACCAATCAGCGCTCACTAAGTAAAGGTCAAATCCTTCGCTCCACGCCAAATACAGCGCCGCTTATTTGCGGCGCTTGTAACATTCAGCCGGAAGGTCTTTTGACCACGGCATGAGTGGTTCTAAATCTTTTTCATCTATGCTTCCATCGGCACGAACAACCTGCGTCAGTTCTGTCAGCAAATGCTTCATGTCGTAGTAAACATTCAGACCATTTGCACGGGCAGTCTCCGTAACACTGTAGATGGTTGCGCTGGCATTGGCTCCTCGTACTGTATTGATAGTCATCCAGTTCTTACGACCAATCGTGAAAGTTCTCAGTGCGCGTTCACTGGCCAGGTTATCAATTGGCTCTTCTCCATCTGACAGGAACACCTTCAGGTATTCTTCCTGATTCAGGCAATAGTTGATGCCTTTGGCGGTTTCGCTCTTTGGAAGCACCGACCGGTCTGCCTATATCTTTCGGAGCCAGGAAAAGAATTCTTCAACCAGAGGCTTGATGGAAGCCTGCCGCTCTTTTAAGCGCTCTTCTGGAGTCAGCTTCTTCAAAGCTCCTTCCAGATCATAAATAGCGCCGATTCTTACAAGTGCTTTATACGCAACAGATGACTCGACTGCTTTCGGATTGCTTTTTCCAATCGCCTTAATCGCATTTGCAAAGTGACGTCTTGCGTGAGCCATGCAGTTCGCTTTTTTTACACCGGTCAGATCCCGTTCCAGCTTATGATACTGTTCCAGGCCATCTGTCATAAGAACACCGTCAAAGTCCTTATAGTACGCTTTCGGATGATCACTGTACCGCGTCTTCTGGTATTCATACACAATAATCGGCGGTACCAGACTTAACTCTCCGGTGATGTGAACCCACATATAGATTGGTAATAAATAGCGTTCAGCCGTCCACACCGTCCAGTTCGACATCGTCTGTTGGGACAGATTCAGGCCGTTTGCCTGGAAGTCTCTGGAAATGCGGTCAAGCGGATTGCTGTTTACATACTTGGCATTGATGATTACGGCTTCAAGAGAAGGAGTTGCAATGCTTCCCCTGAACATCGTTTCCGAATGATCGCCACGAAGAAATTCATCCTGATGCGCACCATCTGTTCCAACATACACTTTTATGATGTGTTTTTCCGCAGTCCATTTGGCCGGTTCGAAACGAAGCTGCCAGAAAATCTCATCCGGCATACTTTTCCAGTTTCCTTCACCGAAAGCTTCATTCAGTTCCTGTTCCAGTATATCATGAGGAATTACTTCCTGTGAAAAATCCTTCAGATCTTCTTCACGCTCTTCTTCACGCTGACCTTTTTTCTTAGGCTTTCGCGGCATTTTTCTGGATGAGTCAATAACCTCTTCCACAATTGGCTCTTTGACTTTTTCATCGTAGTTAGCTTCAGCCTCATTAAAAAAAGAAAGCTGTCCGGCGATATCATCCAGTTTTTCCGTATGACGGCCAAAACGTTGCTGATTTGCCAGCCGGACCTGCTCTACGAGGTTTTCATAGTTCTGTTCCAACCGGTCAAGCCGGTCCTGCATCTGGTAGATGACATCATTCTTGGTTTCATGATCCATCTTGTTCAGTTCATCTGGAGTGAATGAATATTACGGTTCAAATGTACCCCTGTTCCGAAGGAACGGATACCGGCAGTCCGGCGCTAGGATACCGTGAGTCCGGAACAGAGATACCGCATTTTGCTACATGCGAGTTTACTCGCTTAATGCCGGATCCAACCCGTATACTTCACGCATGGATCTGTAATTCGCCGGGTCCGTCGGGATGATGTTGATCTTGTACGCATCGCATCATGCTTGATGCGATCCAGGATCGCTTCCGCTAGAGGAGCGTCATCCCCTCCCAGTTGATCATACCAGCCATTGCAATCATACTGAGAGCAAAAGATGGTGGACGACTTCTTGCGTCTCCGATGGAGGAGTTCCAGTATATCGTGCTGTTCTGATGCGGTTGGCTTCAACAGCAGCCATTCATCGATGACCAGCAGAACCGGATTGGCATATTTGCTCAGGACCTTCTTGTAAGTTCCATCGTTACGTGCCATCTCTAACTCCAGGAACATATCTGGAAGCCGAACGTATTTCGTAGTGTATCGACGCTTGCAGGCCTCCATACCGAAAGCGCATGCCATATAGGTCTTTCCACTTCCTGTGGCACCTGTGATGAATAGGTTCCGGTGCTCTGTGATGTACTCACAGGTTGCCAGACGCTCGATCAGGCTGCGGTTGAGTTTTCGCCCGGAGGTATAGTTGATATCCCCGATGTATGCATCTGGCTGGTCGAATCCGGCATTACGGATTAACCGTTTCAGGCTGTTACTCTTACGGTTGCTATATTCGATATCCACCAGCATTCCGAAACGGTCTTCAAAGGAAATGTCCCTCATCTGGGCATCCTGCAGCTGAGTCAGGAATGCATCCGACATGGATGTCAGCCGCATTTCGATGAGTTTATCTATAGTGCTCTGTGTAGTCATGGTTCCTTATCTCCTGTAGTAATCCGCACCCCGTGTAAGTGCGTGGCTGCTTTTTTCTGAGTTCGTATAGCTATCGGTTACCGAAGCTTTGTCAACTGCCTCTGTTCGGTCACTTCCGGTATCGAGTATGTTCTTGATGCTCTTATAGCTCGGAGTGGCTGTAAAGGTGAGTGCTTTACGGCAGGCGGCTTCCAGTCGATCGACAGAGTACTTGTCGGCCAGTTTTAAAAGCCCCATGCAACTACGGTAGGATTGTTGTTCTACCAGCTTGGAGGTAAGGATTGCATCCACGGTCTGGTAGGTACTGGAACCGATTCGCTTCGCCCATTGCCGAAAGCGGTCGCCGTTCCACTCAAGATACTGCTGATGAGAAGGCGGCATATGCTCTGTGATTGTGCTATACTGACCTTTGCGACCATACAGTCGGCGGTGAGACGCGATTCGGTTGTGGTTGTAGAAAACCTCAATGGTCTTGTCTGTGACCCTCACATCAACTTTGCGCTTTATATACTCATGTGAAACGGAGTATAGCATTCCTGCAAACGCTATGTGATAATTGAACTGAACGGTGGCTTGTCTCCATTCCGCCAGTTCATATGGGGTAGCAGGTAACGGGGCCAGCAATGGCAGTTCTTCATCGCGGAAGATTTCATACCAGCTCCCCTCTTTCTTTTGGAACGGGCGATGGCTGAAATCTTCCAGCTTCTGCCGGATCGCCTGATTTAACTCACCGAGAGAAAAGAACTGTTCGTTCCGTAGCGCTGCGGTGATCCATGTGGAAATGCTACCTACACTGCCTTCGGCATTAGGCTTATCCTTTGGAGAACGGACGCGTGCCGGAATAATGGCGGTGCCATAGTGCTCTGCCATTTCCTGATAGACGACATTGATCCGTGGATCATTCCAGCTTTTATTATTATGATCCACAGCAGTGCGACAGTTGTCCGGCACGAGGATCTTTGCAACACCGCCAAAGTACTCGTACATGTGGACGTGTGCTGCGATCCATGACGCCTGCTTCTGATCCACAAAAGCTTCTACATATGGATACTGACTGTAGGTCATAACACCCACGAAAATCTGAGCATCCATGATTTCGCCGGTATCTGGGTCGATGATGTGCGCCGGATCGCCTGCCCAGTCGACCTCGACCTGCTCTGCGGGCTTGCGGTTGATATGCATGGTGGCGCGGCGCTTCTGCTCATCCTGCTGGATGTAGTAGCAGAACTGAGAGTACATAA
>OKRR01000232.1_pt1 | contig 64893 bp, 45 predicted proteins | sample 1601211 | NCBI WGS metagenome assembly OKRR01 (sample SAMEA3541525, study PRJEB24748) | human gut metagenome | biome: human gut; feature: human-associated habitat; material: faeces | place: China | collected 2012
AGCATGGACAACGCCCATTCCGGCTTGCGGCAGGCTTGTGCCAGCAGATCCTGGGCGCTGTCACGGAAACCCACGCCCCGCACACCGGAAGCGGCGGCGCTGATGGAGCGGGAATACCGGGCGGTGTGAACGCATTGCAGCGGATTCCATGTGTTCACCTGACGCTGTGCCGCCGCATCCGGGAGCTGGCACTGATACACTGACAGATGTTCCTGCCACCAAGCCTGCGCCTTCTCCCACTGTGCATCCACGCCGCCGTCAGCGCGCAGAAGCGCAAGGGCTGCCCTGGCCTCTTTCATGGCTCCCTCATAATCGGAGAGCGCACCTTTTACAGCACCCAAATAGAAACAGAAACTCTTTGTTTCATGGGCTGCCAGTGTTTGATGCTTGTGCAACGCACCGCAGGGCTCTCCCCCTTGAAGTTTGGTATTGGAAAGGCGGCCCTGTAACGGCTCTGCCGGGTTGCTTTCGTCCCGGTAGGCCCCACAGAAGGTGTCCCGGTTGCAGCAGTAGGAATCTGCCGCGCAGTCCCCGCCGAAATACACCAGCGGCGCAAGGTTTGCCTTGGGGTGCATCCATGCGGTGTAGGCGTAGGTGATGGCTTGGAGCTGCTCGTCATATACGGCACGGGCATTCCATTTCAGATAGTAGCCCAGAGTGTTCTCCTCTTTTGCGAGAAATTGAGAGAGTTCCACATAGGCGAACAAATCGCAGTTTACCGCCTCGCCCATCTCGTTGGTCAACGTCACCTGCCAGACAAGAGCATCTACATCCATGGCCATAAACAGCCGCAGCGTGGCGGTCAGGCCGTTTTTGGTGGCGGTAAAGGTGCTGACGCCCGGCTGGTGCATAGCCTGTCGACTATCCACCGGCGTGTTGCAGGGTCGAAAGGTGGGGGACCACACCGTGCCGTCCTCGGTGCGGATGTAAAGGTAATAGCCCGGCGTGTCCATGGGGAGATTGTAAAAGCGGTAGCGGGTCAGACGGAACGCAATAGGCGACCGCCACCATGTCATACCGCCACCCGCTTGGGAGACAAAAGCGTGCATCTGCCCATTGGACAGATAGTTGATCCACGGCGTAGGCATATCGAAGCGGTCAAATCGGATGGCGCGCTGAGGATCATCGAAGGTGTAATACTGTTTCATACAAATTTCTCCTGAAAATCATACTGTCCCGGTGTCAGCGTTTGCGTTCTGCCGCTAGGCAGAATGAGCCGTACGGTGGTATCCTCAGGCACGGTACACTGGTAGTGGAAAACACCGTCTTTGATCTGCCATGCGGATTCGATTACGCCATAGCGAGTGCGGTATCTTGCCTTTGCGTGGGTCAAGCTGCCGCCGGAGGTGGGCTTGAGTTCAAATTCACGGAAGCCCGGCGCTTTCCACACAGGCCGAATGCCCGCCACATACTCAAACAAGAACTGGCATACCGCTCCCAACGAGTAATGGTTCAGGCTATCCCGAACAAGGTCGAATCCATTCCAGTTTTCCGGGATGGTAGTGGCCCCCAGCGTAACGGGGTGTAGCCAACCGGGGCAGCCTGTCTGTTCCAGCAGCCGGAAAGCAAGGTCTGCCATGCCATTGTCGCAGAGGACAGGTAGCAGATACACCGTGCTAAGAAAACCGGTGTTCAGGTGATAGTCTGCTTTTTCGATTTCTTCCCGCAGCTTAGCGATCACCGCCTGCCGTTTAGCGCCTGTCACCATGTCCAAAGCCAATGCCCGCACATACGCCGCCTGATGGCCAGGCTGGATGGTGCCGTCCTCTGCCACAAGATAGGCTTCATAGGCCGCCTGGATATGCCGGGAGCATTGGGCGTAATAGGCCGCATCGTCCTCTTTTCCCAGCACCTGTGCCATCTGCACAAGGTTATCACAGCTTCGCTTGGTGTAAGCGGTAGCCACCTCCGGTTTGCCGTACTGTGCCATGTAGGTTACATAGTCTGCCGGTGTGCCGCCCTTTCGGAACAGCTCAATGACCTCTGGCGATGGGGGGAGCGGCTCATTCCACTCGCCGTAATGGAACCGGGTGTCGTAGATCCACTTGCCGTTTTTGTCTTTGTTCCATGGCATATCCTTGTAGCGGGGGTTGATCTCCTGCATACAGTGCAACGAAAACTCCACCCAGCGCCGTGCGGTATCGTACTGTTCTTCCAGCACCGATTTGTCACCATAGCGCAGGTACATCTGATAGGGCAGCCACACGGCGCTGTCGCCCCAGCCCACGCTGTCCTCCCCGATATGGCCTTCGCCATCCGGCCCGGCCAGAGCCATGGCCGGGTCACGCTGGCGCACAATCTCCAACTCTCGTGGGTCGTGTACGCTGGACGTGGACGGGAATGTAATTCCTACTTTGCCGCTGGCGTACTGCTCAATGGTCTGATCCCGCAGCCATTTGCGGAAGAATTGCTCCACGTCGGCAAACCATGTGGCGGTGGGCAGATAAATCTGTGCGTCGCCTGTCCATGCGTTTCGCTCACGGGTGGGGCAGTCTACCGGCACCTCCAGAAAATTGCCTTTCTGACTCCACAAAGCATTTTCCACCAGCCGATTGATCAGTGGATGGGAACAGGTAAACGTACCCGCAGGCTGGTTGTCGGAATAGACAGCCACGGCAGTGAACACCCCGTCATCGACGCCCTCGATTTTCACATAGCGAAAGCCGAATACGGCGAAATGGGGCGTATAGATTTCCGTTTCGCCGCCTTTGCAGAGGTAGGTGATTTCTTGAAAGGGCGATTTGCCGCCGTTGCAATTCTCCACGGTGAAAGCGCCGCTTGTGTCCAGAGCTTCGCCGTGTTGCAAATGAACGCGCTGGCCCGGCTGGGTGTTGTGCAGCGTCATGCGCACATAGCCCGCAATGTTCTGGCCGAAATCCGCCACCAGCACCCCGGCGCTGTCCCGGAACAGACGCCCCTCAAATTGCTCTTTTTCCCGCACGGGAACGCTCTGATTTTCAATCAGCGCCCCTTGCGTATATTCCTCGCACAAAACAGCGGCTTGCCAGTCGCCGGGGATGCGGCGGGCATCGTACACCTCGCCGCTTTGCAGGTCGGTGGAAAGGATGGCCCCTGTGCCCACTGCAAAGTCTGTGTCGGTGACAATGGTTTGCACCGTGCCATCGGTGTAGGTCAGGGCAAGCTCGCCCCACAAAGCCAGCACCCGCCCAAAGTTGTTGTTCCACCGCCACCAGCCGTCGCCCACGGTGGTCTGCCAGCGGTTTTCACCTTCGTGCAAAAGGCTCGTGACCTCATAGCGCTGCACCTGAATGCGGTGGTAGTAGCTGGTGAAGCCCGGCGTGAATTTGTTTTCGGTCACGGGCGCGCCGTTGAGTTCCGCTTCGTACAATCCATGAGCCGAAAGGCGCAGCACCGCCTTTTCCAGCCCCGGCCGCACGGTGAACACCCGGCGAAACACCGGCACCAGCCGTGTGTCTCGCCCGTCACCGGGGTGGCTGATCCACATGGGGGTTCTTTCCTGCTCAGACATTGCCGTTTCCTCCGCTCATGTCATATAGCTGCTTTGTTTTCTCCACCTTGTAACGGAAGCAATCCTCCCGCAAGATGGCCTGTTCCACACGTTCCTCGGTTTTTTCGGTGCCGAAGCCGTGGTAGCCTTTTTCGTACATTTTCAAATCCAGCAGCTTGCCGTACCGGGATAGCTTCTCGGCGTATGCTTCGCCCGCCAGATGCAGCGGGTCGCGCCCACAGACGATTACCACCGCCATGGCCAGCTTTTCCAGTGTTTCATCGGTGATTTTTGTGGCCGGGCTGATGACCTCACTGTCCAGCGGCATCTGGGAGGGATACAGTTCGAACATCATGTCGAACAGCTTGTCCCCACCAGGGAGATCCAGCGGAATCTTGCCGGTAAAGTCGAGAAACGGCACCTCCATAACCTGACCCGCCACCGAAATACCTTGCTGGGCCAGCATGATGCAGCTTCCCGCCGTGAGATGGCCGCCCGCGCTGCCACCGGAGAGAACGATTTTCTCCGGGTCAATGCACAAAATTCCGGCGTTCTCTTTCAGCCACTTCACGGTATCCACGATTTCCTCATGAGCATAAGGGAAGCTGTGTTCGTACAGCCGCTTGTAGTTCACATTCACCACCAGCGCCCCCAACTCTTTGGACAGCCGCAGGCAGTAGCGATCATCATCCACCGCGTCCATCCCCACCCATGCCCCGCCATGGATCTGCACAAAGACCGGCATATTCTCCATCTTGGGCGGATAATAGAGCAGCACCTCCACCGGGTCTTTGCCCTTGCGTGGAATGTAAGTGCGTTCCCCGAAGATATAGTCGGTGGCGTAGTGCTTGTTTACCTTACGAAATTTGGCGTTCATAATCGCCCGTTTGATTGCTGCAAATGCCATGATGATTCCACCTCTCTGAATTGATAATTGGCCGCATTACGGTTTTCCCCTTAAAAAATAGCGGCACAAAAACTAAGCCGGACCACAGCTCCATGCGTGGCAATAGCTGTTCACAATGGTGCCACCGTAAGGGGAATCGTCCGGCGCATCGGGACGATACAACTCCCAAACGGGTTCATAGATTGCTCCTTAATACTTTCTGGACAGTTTGCTCTCGCATTCTTCACGGGTGATCTTGCCCGCGTTGCACTGAGCCATCAGCTCGGCATCCTTGTCCTTCAGGTTGTAGAACAGATACAACAGCAGCGCTGCAATAAAGAAGCCAGCGGAGGGAATCAGGTAGCCCAAGTTCCACAAGGCATCCAGCGCTTGGGGTGTCTGGGTGACCCCCTGTGCTGCCAAATCAGCAAAGCTCTCGCCCTGTACCTCCTGCCAGCCAAACATGGCGAGGACAAAAAGGGCAACGGAACCTACCACGCCATTCAGAGCTTTGTTAATGAAGGATTGCAACGCATAGAAAATGCCTGCGCAGTCCTTGCCAGTTTTGTATCGGGTGTATTCAATGGTGTCCGGCGCAATATAGTTGCGCACTACGGCAATCAGTGCATTGGGAATAGCGCAAAGACCACCCACCACAATGAACATAATCTTGTTTTCACGCAAAAAGAAGTAGGTAACGACGCCCGCCACACCAATCAGTGCAAAAATGAAAGCCAGAGTATTGCGTTTGCCAAATTTGTCGGCTATTTTGCCACAGAACATACTGAGGATGATGCCTGGGACAAAGCCAATGAGCATTACATAGGTGAACACCATAGAATCGTGGAAGATATAAAATCCCAAAAATCCTTCCACGGCTGTGCGAGTGCAGAAAATTGTGGAAACGATTACCGCGAGGAAATAAATCATAATGTACTTGTTGGTGAACACACAGTTCAACATATCTTTGAAAGAATATCTTTCCTGCGTGCCCTCATGTTCCACATTTTTCAAATTGGTGTTGTGTTCTTTGACCTTAAAAACCATTGGAAGCATGAACACCATAAAAATTAGCGATCCGACAATTGCAATATCATTCAGAGGCACGCCTACCTTTTCACTGAGCAAGAAGGTAACGATTACCGACATGCTGATGGCTGCTACTACCGAAATCACACCTTTAATTGTCAGGATATTGTTCCGTTCGGAAGGGTTGTCCGTCAATGTAGTGACCATGGACTGCATGGGTACCTCTGTCAATGTGCAGGTAAAGTCATAGAGCAGGTAGGTAACAAAAAACCATCCCACTTTTACCGCGTCGGAAGCATCTTGCGGCATCATATAAAATAGAATAGTAGCTGCTGGAAATGTCCAGAAAAACAGCCGATACCAAGGCATATATTTGCCTTGGCCCGCAATACGGCGAAACAGTCTCCATTCTGTAATGTGGATCTTGTCAACAATGAAGCCAAACAGCACATCGTCTACGGAATCAATGATTTTTACGGTCAAAATAGCCCCTGCCACTGATGCGGTGCTGACTCCCTGGAAGATTAAAAACAGGGTCATATAAGAACCAACGAGAGACGAACAGAACAAACGTGCTGTATCCCCAAAATAGTACCAATTTCGTTCGCTACGGCTTGTGCTCCAGCCTTCATGCGTTTTTTTCGTTCTCGTGCCCATGCGATTTTCTCCTTTATCCTTACAGTTGATTGACCATTTCATGCAGCACCTTATCGATTTTCGAAATTACTTCGTCCGGCACCTGCACCATTTCCATCAGTTCCCGCACGGTATTACCGCTCACAGCGGCCATCAGCCCGTCCTCCGTATAGCCACGGGCTACCGAAACCGCTTTGATACCCTCAAACAGCGGATGCAAGATCTCCTGTACCGCCTCGGACTGCTTGCGGATATGCCCCAGCGTACACTCCACTGAGAGTACCGGCGCATTGTTGGCATTCATACTGATTTTGATGTCCGGCTCTACAAAGCCCTTACTCGTCAATGTACCGAAAATTTCCTCCAGCCAGCCAATGCTGTCTGGTACCCAATTCGACACTCGGTGGCTGACACGGTTAGTGTTGATCCATTCTTCGGCGGTGGAAAAGCCGTGGCCGCCGTAGGAATAGGTGTGGCTTTCAAAGGCGACTCCATGTTCTGCCAGTGCCAACTGCATCATCAGGCTGTTTTTGATGTCCACCGTGCGATCATCCCTGGCAGCCACTAAAAAGCAGGGACAGGTGTCGGCAGCAACATATTCGTTGGGCTGGGGCATCCCCGGCTGGCAAAGGTCGCAGATGTCTTTCAGAATAGCCGGATACACCAGAATGGCCGCAGCGGGCTTGCGCTGGGCGATGGTGGCGGCACAGGCGCACAGGTGGCCGCCTGCGGAAAAGCCCACCGCCGCAATGCGGGTTTTGTCCAGATGCCACTTGTCGGCGTTTTCCTCGATCAGCGTCATGGCCTGCTCGTAGTCATCCAGCGGGTTGGGCCACGCTTTGTGTGCGCCCGTGGAATACCGCAGAACGAACGCCTGATACCCGGCTTTCAGATAGGCCATGGCTACCGGGTCAGCCTCCCGATCAGAACACATGGCGTATCCGCCGCCCGGCATAATCAAAATTGCCGGGCGCTTTGCAAACTGAAATTCTCCATCTGCCTCCTGAACATAGGCAGTCAGCGTGACACGGCGTGCTTCATTGAGAACAATCAACTCTTTTTCCATCTTCAAAGCCTCCTTATTTTCCCAGCCGCCACGCAAGCGCGATCATTCGGGCGGCACAGCGTTCCAAATCGGCGCGAGTGACTTTGTAAGCCGCTTCGCCTTTCAGTGCGGCAAGAATATCTGCCTGATGACCGGGTGTACCGGGCATCATAATGTCGTTGCCCGCCTGCACAGCGCCGCTTGCAACCGCGCCGGGGTATTTGTCATCCGGCTTGCTGATATTGCCGCTAACCCAATCCGACATAACAATGCCGCGATACCCCCATTCTTCTCGCAAAATAGTCTCTAGTAGATCTCTACGCTGAGAAGTGTGTTCACCGTTCAGCAAGTTGTAACTGCTCATAATGGTGGCGGGGGCGCTGTCCTCAATGGCGATGCGGAAGCCTCGCAGATAGATGTCCCGCAACGCCCGCTGGCTGACGAGCGTATTGGAGTGCATTCGATTTGTCTCCTGATTGTTGCAGCAGAAATGCTTAATGGAAACAGCCCGGCCTGAATGCTTTTGGATGCCTTTTGTGATGGCTGCCGCCATCTTGCCGCTGATGAGCGGGTCTTCTGAGTAGTATTCGAAGTTGCGTCCACACAGTGGCAGGCGTTGAATATTCATGGCAGGAGCAAGCCAGATGTGTATGCCGAAACGCTTCATTTCCAGTGCCACCAGATCGGCGCAGGCTTCGCATACCGCCGGATTCCAGCTCTGGGCCAGGGCTGTACCGATGGGGATGGCTGTGCAATACTGCTCATGCACCGTACCGCTGCGCTTTCCGTTCAGCATCTCCCGCGAGAAACCCAGCGAAGCAATCACCTCATCGGGAATCAAATCAAGCACCTCACTGAAGACGCCGTTGTCAAGCGAATAGGGGCCTTTCTCATCCACGCCGTATTTCGGCGCAATGCGAACACCGGCCGGGCCATCTGCCATAATCAGGGCCGGGATCTCGGAAAAAATACCCGTTGTCTCGCCCGCCGAGCCAATGACGGTCACACCCGCATTACCGATAACGCTGTTGCTGCCCGCCGCCCCATTGTAAGCGCCAGTACACAGCAGCGCCAGATCGCTGTCGGCCATGGAAGTGGCCAGTGCCGCCGCTTTTTCATCCATGGTCGGTACTGTGGGAATGATTTCCCGGATGGCAGAAGCCTTCATTTCTAGACGGAGTGTGCCCTCGGGCACCTGCACGGCCTTCCGGTGTTCCGGCTGCCAGTCGGTAAAGTCCGGCTTGCCGCCCGCATCATGGAGCTTCTGTACAAGGGTGTCCTCGTCCAACCGCACTACAGCGCAGACGGATGTGCTGCGACTGTCCACACCAAGATGCAGCACATAGTCCCCTTTTTCCAGTACGGCGCAGCAACTTTCTTCGTCAAAGGATGCCAGCTCCTCCATGGCAAAGCAGAGGGTCAATGTCTCACTCTCGCCGGGGGCCAGTTCCTTTGTCTTAGCAAAGGCCGCCAGCGTCTGATAGGGCTGGGGCAATGCGCTGCAGGGCACAGATACATACAACTGTACCACCTCTTTGCCCGCTCGCACGCCTGTGTTCATAACAGTAACAGTCACCTGAACCCTGTTTTCCTCCACTGCTGCTTTTATGTCCGAAAAAGCAAACTGCGTATAGGCAAGGCCATGGCCAAAGGGGAACAGAGGAACTTTGTCCACTGTGTCAAAATAGCGATAGCCCACATAGATGCCCTCTTTGTAGCGGGTGTCGTTGGGATCGCCAAACTCAGCTACGGGGCAGTAGTCCTGCCATGCCGCCCATGTGGAGGCAAGCTTGCCGGAGGGATAGGCTTTGCCCAGCAGCACATCGGCAAAGGCGTCCCCTACCGCAATGCCGGGCTGGGAGATCAGCAGGATGTTGGAAACCTCTTCCACCACTGGGGACAAATCCACCACGCCCCCTACATTCAGCACCAGCATAAAGCGGGAATATTGCTTTTGAAGCTGCAAAATGTCCCGCACCTCGGTATCAGTAAGAAGCAGATTGCCTTTTTCCGGCGCACGGTCGGCGCCTTCTCCGCTGATGCGCCCCAGCACATACAAAGCAGTGTCGCCCTCACCGTCAAGAGGCAATGCATATGTTGGCTCTGTCATAATTGCCCCGATACCCAGCATGATGGCAGAAATCCCCTGCACGGCAATGGTGCGCTTGATGCCGGCCCGGAATTCTTTGTTGGCTGCATTCCAAATGGCGTCGTAGCCATCCAGCCAACCCTTTGTGGTGATGGAAAAGCCTGCGTTTTCCAGCCCTTCCTCCACTGAGACATAGTGGCGAGTGTTCACATCGCCAGACCCTGTACCGCCCTTGATAGTCTTACGGGCAGCGTTGCCGTACAGGGCGATTTTGCCCGGCGCGTCCAACGGGAAGCTGCCGTCCGATTTCAGCAGCACCATACATTCCGGGGAAAGCGCCCTTACGGTATTCATATGTTCGCGTTCGTACACTTCCATGGTGATTCTCCTTTTCTTTGATGTTGGCTTTGTGTGCTCAAGTTGTGCTTTCGCAGCCGAGATAGCGTTTCAGCTGCCGGACATGATCGGCCATCTGCCGCTTTTTCGTTCTTGGGGAGACATATTCAATAGCAAAGCGCCCGGTGTAGCCATCTTTCAGCATGGTTTCATATAGCTGCTGAACAGGGATTTCGCCCTGCCCCACACGGTACATTCCATGAGACGCTCATCTGCCGTGCGCTCTCGCGTGAAATTCAGCGTGCGCTTGTGTATCAGGCAGACATCCTTTAAGTGGACATACGCGATGCGATTTTTCAGCAAGGCATAGGCGTCCATTGTTGTGTCGCCATGGGGCAGCATATTGGCCGTATCCAAAACGAGGCCTAAATCCGAAACTCGTTCCAGTATCTCCCGGCAATTCTCACCGTCGGAAAGGTGCAATGATTCGTGGGGCGTTGTTTCAAAGCAGACCTGTATGCCAGTGTCCTCGGAAAGCTCTACCGCCTTTTGGTATCCCCATGCGATACGGCTCACGACTCTTCTCTCGGCCTGCGTCTGGCCCACTTGATTTCCGGCGCGTCGCCGGGAACGATCATCAATAGCTTGGCGCCGAGCTGCCGGGCAATACACGGTTTGCCCCTGCCGGTATTGTATCATCACCTGCATGGTGAGCGTTTCATCCTGCCCGGTCTGGTGGCGAATCTGCACTTTCAGCCGGATGGCGCTGATGGCCTGCCCCACTTGGGGTGTGTCAATGCACAGCCCCTTGGGCGGGATATGTGTCTGTCGCCCGGCATGCAGCTACGCCAAGCGATACAGCCCGGTGCCGCTGTACCGGCGGGAGTTGGGGTGCTGGTCATTGCGCACAGTGATTTGCAAACAGTTTTCTTCACCGAGGCGCAGTGCAGATTCCAGCGGTACAAAAAAGCCCCGATACCCGCTGTGGTTTTCAGCCAGTAGCGTGTCGTTCAACCTCACTTCGGCGTCTCGCATGGCCCCCTCTATCTCCAGCACCCATGCTTCAGCACCAGCCTGCGGCGGCGCAAAAAAGCGTTTCTCGTATACATAGACGCCACCGGGGAAATAGCCACCTCTAGCACCAGAGGGATTTTGCTGTTGGCGCATCTCGTGGATCATAGCGTCATGGGGCAGTCGAACCGCCGTTGCCTGTTTCCCTTGCAGCGGACGCACCGTCCAGCCGGTACAGAAGTTTTCTTTTCTCATACGATTTTCTCATGCAAGATCTGTGGCCCGTTTCATAAAGTCGATGAGCTGCCGCTCAACCTCTGCCGCCTGTTCGTCTGTGCGGGCCAGATTCAAAAAGCCGTGGGGCAGGTCTTTGTTCTCCGGGATGTACAGTTCGTTTTGTACGCCTAGTTCGGTAAGCTTATCGGCACAGGCCTGCATATCCTCCGGGAAGCCGTCTTTTGGCCCGGCATCAAAGAAGCAGGGCTTCATCTGGTTGTTGAACCATGCGTAGGCGTTGAACAACTGGGCCTGCTGAGAGTTCATATCCACCGTCTGCAAAAAGTTGCCCATCATGGCTTTCATCTTCCAGTTGAATTTTTCGGTGTGGAAGGGCGCATCGTCCACCACCAGACACCGGATGCAGTCTGGGTCGATGTTGGGCATGATCTGCAAAGCCGCCCGGTACTCCGGGTTTGCCAGCAGCGCACCGTATTGTCCGGTGAGGATAGCCCCTGCCGAGGATCCGAACACCACCACATTGGTCATGTCAAGGCCGTATTCTTCGGCGTGTTCGACGCAAAAATCAATGGCCTCGGTGAGCTGCATCAACTGGTCAGGAAAGTGCCCCTCGGGTGTGAGCACATAGTCCACATTCACAAAGTTGAACCCGGCTTTCACAATGTCCTCAAAGAGAAAATTGGCTTTGTCCCCTGCTGCCATGGGGTCCCCCATAGTTTTGCTGCCGCCGAAAAAACCGCCGCCGTGGGTGTAGAACACTGTGGGGCGCTTTACGGTGGTATCTGCCGTGGGGTAAGTAATGTCCAGATAGCTGTTCATAAACCGGGTGCCATAGCGAATTTCCGTTACCATGAGCTGCCCGTTCTCTTTAACGGCCCGCTTTGCTGGGTGCATGGGCTCCCATGAATTGAAAGCAGTGTCCTTGTACAGCGCCTTTTGAATGGCACCGATGATTCTTTCACTGATCGGCACAGACAGGGGAATCTTCTCCAGCAAAGAGAAGTTCAGCCCGCCAGGAATATTGTCAGGCATAATCGCACCTCCAAAACGCTTTTTAGAAATCAATCCAGCAGTGACAGCCCCACTTGGGTCTTCTTGCCGCACACCAGCGCCCACAGCCAGTCTGCGGCACTGATGCCGTCCACCGTGATGTTGGCTGCCCCCAGCACACAATGCTTCGTCAGCCCCTGCGCCCGCTTTTCCGCATTTTCGTCCGGCGTATCAAAAAGGAACAGCGACACACCGGGAATATTGATTTGCAGCTTTGCACACATGGTTTTCAACTGTTTTTGGAACGCAAGACCACTTTCTTTGTCTGCATAGAGCTTGTCTTTCTCCACATAGTTCACATATTCTGCCAGCGCCGCATCCCGCACCGAGCAGGAAAAGCCGATTTTCACACGTTCTTTGTGGTTTTGATACAGCGCCAGCAGGCTGTCCAGCGTGATGTTGTCGGTGGAAAGGCGGTCGGCAATAAGATCCGGGGCCTGCCACACCTCTTTAGCCGCCTGGTGCCAGCCGGGGTTGAGCATGAACCCGCTGTCCACATAGCAGGTCACGTCTGTGCATTGGGGGAAGGTGCACATTACATCGTCGGTGAGCAGTGCCGTGCCAAACCCGCCTGCAGAAAACCCAGTGACAAGAATCCGCTCCGGGTTACTGCCAATGAAGCCCATAGCCGCCTCCAACGCCGCCCGGTAGATTTTGTACCCGTGGTGGTGCAGCACTGCGGGCTTGCCCGCCAAGTCGGTGTAGGGAAAATCGCCGCTGCCGCAGTGAAAGTCGCCTGTTGTATAGGGGATTGCCAGCACGTTCCAATCTCGGAAAGGATTTGTCTTTTTCTTGTTCAGGAGTCCAAAGCCAAACTTCACAGCGGCATCGGCTACATCGGCGCTATCGCCGGTTGCATAAAAGCTCTCGCCGGTGCTGTTCACGGCGGAGCTGTTTGGCCGGGCCGCCATGTACGCATTCCAGCACACACCGCCGCCAAAAAACAGGATCATCAGTTTGTTTTCTGTGCCCAGACGTAGATTCGCATGGGCGGGTGTGCCGTCTGCGCACACGCAGCCGGACAGCGGCAGCCTGTACCATTTGCCCCGCTTGGGATCGTTCGGAATTTCGGAGAATCGCGTAAGCTTTATCAAAATGCCAATGACCTTATCTGTGACTATACTCATGTTTCATTCCCTCCATATTCTGTGCATCGACTGTGCAATTTGCTGTTCTGACAAACCGCATTAAATCAACTGTCACGCTGTCTTTGCCTCATTGAAATCGGTTACCTCTGGGTAATTACACTCCAAAAAGCCATGAAGGGAGTGTGGATAATCGAATGCTTCCACGTGAACACCCGCCTATGAGAGCTTTTTCGCATAGGCATTCGCTTGCGGCTTTAAGGCATCTTCCCCATAGGTGATCAGAATCGTCGACGCAAGTCCTGCAAGCCGGTCAGCAAGCACAGCACCCGGCGAAATCTAAAAAACAGGTAGCACAACACCTGACAAGAAAGAGGGATACCCGCCTGATGAAGCATCTGCGCCACACACGCACAAGGGTGTCCACCTGCACTGTACCCCATCAGTGCCATCTTTTGCGTGTCGATACAAAATTCATTCGCCCACTTCATAAAGGATTGAACCGTGTCAAAAATCTCCTATTGTGCATAGAGAAATGGCTTTTCGTCCGCTTTTGTATAGTTAACACTGACTATGATTGCGTCTAGTCGGCAGGCCATCTGCTGACTTTGTGTGTCCAGCAGCAGAGCATCACCACCCACCTAGGCACCAACATGTGCATTGAAGATTATCAGCATTGCATTGTCTATCGTATTTGGCCGATATACATACACTTCAACAGGCTCATCTTCGGGACACCGAATCATTAAACGAGTTCCTTTTACTGTCATCCGCTTCAGTTCTTTTTTCAACTGCTTTATCCGGCGTTTTACGACACATTTTGCTATCGCCAATTTCAAATTCATTTTGTTTCACCTGCAATTCCAGTCTTTATTATACAAACTTGCGCGATTCAAAAACACCCTATGAAATTGCTTATTTACTATGGATATTTTTACACATCTTCAAATCATTGTTCAACATGCACAATGATTTTTCATATTATATGCGTATACTTTCCTTCAAAATCAATTTGTAAGTAATAGAACATCTTAAAAAATCATATAAAATTGACATGCTCTGCTTCTTGTGATATTGTCAAATGCAAAGGAGGGAATCACCATGCAGCCACAGCAGTTGATGGAACATTTGACCCGCTTGGATTCATTTGAAGTTGTAGGCAAACAATACCATGAGATGTTTGGCCGGGATCTTGAATTTCAGAAATACTTGTTGCTGTCTTTACAGACATGGGAAACAATGCCCCCCATTGAAGCACTGGTCAGCCCGGTGTTTGAGAAAAAAAGCGCCCAAATACGTCGTCAATTCTCTAACTGCTACAGTACAAGTAGACTCAGCGAGGACAATTTTATTGATCCTCAACGGGATATCGAGGTAGAAAAACTGCTTCGTTATATCGAAATCCCTGCCCATAAGCACGGCTTTATCGAGGTTGTCCATGTACTTTCGGGCCAATGTCGCCACACAGTGGATGGGCAGGTGTATATGCAAGGCCCCGGCTGCCTCACGTTTCTGAATCCTCATGTGACACACGAGCTACGTGCAGAACCGAATTGTTTGTGTCTGACAACCAAAATTCGCGGCGATACATTTCTGGATTTTCACATCCCCAATATGCCGTATTTTGCCGTACCGGTATGCTTTCATTGCGGGAATGATACGTTTATGCGGGACACCATGCTGTATATTTATCAACAACAGGAAACAAGCGGGTGCTATCATAGCGAAATCATCTCGTACCTCTATCAGGCGCTTCTTACTTACTGTATGCAGAATTATCGAGATACCATGGACTTTTTATATTCTTCAGCTCCCCTTAATGGCCGCCTGCTGGAAATTACAAACTATATGTTTGAGAACTACCAAACCATCACCCTACGTGGATTGGCGCAGCACATGGGATACAGCGAATCCTACCTGTGCCGCCTGTTCAAAAGCAACACTGGACAGAATTTTTCTGCTATTGTACGTACCTTCAAGCTAGATAGGGGTCAAAAACTACTGCAAACTACTGATTTGAAACTGGAGACTATCTGCGAAGCAATCGGATATTCCGATGTAAACCAATTTATCCGGGACTATAAAAAGCAATATCAGATTACACCGGCCAAGCATCGGAAGCTGTTCCGAGAACAGCTTCAATCGGATACATCCCAAACCTGATATAAAAAGCCCTGCATTCTAACCGAGAAAGCAGGGCTTTGCGCCATATTATACACTTCCAGTTTACTGACTAGCTCGATTTTCTTCCAGCGCCTTGGCGATGTCTGCACGTACAGATGGCGTAATGTTATATCCAAATTTATAAATCAAAAACGAAGTAAGCGCCATTGCGGCAGGCACCAATGCCAATATTAAAGAGAGGCCGTTGACCATTGCAGGAAGTTTGCTTAAATCACCGGTATATGTGCCTGTTACAGCATCCACACTGTACCCCACAGCCATCAGCAGAACACCAGGAATGGCGCTACCAATTGCGGAAGCAGCCTTTTGTGTTAGCCCATACAGCGAATTGGTGACGGCATTCATGTTGCGTCCAACGCGATACTCAGCATAATCTGCACACTCCACACTCAGCAAAGTGGAAAACAAAGCTGTCATGCCGGATGGAATCATGATGAGAAAATACAGAACAAACAATAATGTGGGTACAGTGTGCATCACGCCAGTAAAGTTCAACACATACAGTACACCATACAGGCTTGCCATCACAAGCATACACCCATACATACTGCGATCCGGCGTTTTAAAAATGCGAAGAACTGTTGTTGTCAAGAAAGGGCAAAGGAAGTTGGGAACCAAAGAGATAATAGAATAAATGCCGGACAGCGCCGCAAACTTTATAAGGTCTACTTGGCCGGTTGAAAGGTCAGCACAAAAGTACCAACGGATAAAATACAGGATCACACCGGCAGACAGACCGTATGCCATATTGCCGATTAAGAAGCCCGCACTGTGAACCCAGAGGGGACGGTTTGTTTTGACAAGAATAAGAATATCTGAAAATGAAACAGCGCCTTTGCGAGCTTCGTTTGCCTTTTCTATATATGGCTCTCTGATAAGGAAAATCCCCAGCAGAGTAATAGCAGCGAACACCACTGCAAAAATTATAGCCGTGGTACTGGCAGCGACACCTACATCGCCTGTTGCCTGACCAATCATGTTGACGATTGCATTAAAGAACAAAGCCGGAATGGCCGCAATAACAGCCGCCATACGCAATACCGAAACGATTTTGGCTCGAACACGGGGATTAGTTGTAGATTTTTGCGTCAGCGGGCCAGTCACAGCACCTAGCGCACTACCTGCATCAAAAATCAGATAACCGATCACAGCCCACAGCCACAGTGTTACCGCATTACCTTTTACAGCGCCAGGAATACCAAACATCATCACCAAGCCAACGGTCAGAAGTACTGTACCAATGACACCAAAAAAGCGATACTTACCAAATCTTCTCTCTTTGGCGCTGTCCACGATCCACCCTTGAACCGGGTCGTCGATAGCATCAATGACGCGGGTGATGAACAAAAATGCCGTACCAAAAGCCGCTGCATAACCTGTTTTGCCCATAGCCGCATCAATACCGGAATAATCCGTCAAATACATCATAAACATTCCCAGTATTGTGGTGCCCAGCGCATTGGAAAAAATGAGCATAAAGAAACCTGACATGCTGCGGAAATCCTCAGGTGGTTGTTTTTTTATGTGTGATGTCATTATTCTATCTCCTTATAATGGTATTTGCCCATAGGCCATTGGGCATGGTTTCCATATAAAATACGCTTCATCCTCTTTGATGTGAGCAACTTCCCTATATAGCCTGTATCGTAGCCATGCCATTTGCCACACCTTGTGTGTTGGCCGTGATTTGAATCTGCCCGTCCTTCTCAGCCAACACGACAGCCAGCAACCGGCCGCGATAGGTGGTGAATTGGTGTGCCTGATAACTTTCAGTCGTATCCGGGCGGGCGCTGCCCAAAGCAAGCAGCCTACCGGCGCCTTCCACCTCCACCGTCACGCTGGCTTCCTTGGCAGGAGAGAGCGCTCCTTTTGCGTCGGCCAGATACATCGGCACATAGAAAATGTCTCCGGTTCGAACGGCGCTTTCCTCCGGGGCAACCACCACTTGTGTCGCTGTGCCCGCTGTTTGCAGCACAGTGCGGCCACACTCCACCCCATCAGCGTCATATGCGATAGCCGTCAGTGCGCCTGGACGATAGGTAGTATCAAAAACAGCTTTGCAGTTTTCCAGAGGTTTGCGGGCCACCAACTGCCCATCCTGTTGCAGCTCCACCTCCACACCGGGGCTAAACACTTCAATTTCAGCGCAACGCCCTTCACAGCCAGGCCATGTCCAGGAGGCAACGCTGTCGGTCATGCGCCAGTTCCCCAATGCATATTTCTCGCCACTGTGGTTTACCGGGCGCACGCCGATATAGGGCTTATCATAAGTGCCCCACAATAGGTGTAACTGCACCGTATTTGTTTCATCCTCCGGATCACGGGAACCATGCAGGCGGGCTTCTGGCCCCAAAGCCCCTTCACGGCATTCCAAAGGTCTTGCTGATTACAACCCAAGGTCAACCAGCCCATCTGACGTGTGGGCGAACGTAAAATCGACGCACCTGCTCACTCCCAAGGTCATGGCGTGTGAGGCGACCAACACCTCTTTTCGGTCAAAATAGATTGCTCCGGCTACTGCCAAAAAAACCTGTCCGCCCATGGTCAAACAGAGGATCCGGCATTACCATCTTGGCGCTTTTCCCGATGTCGCTTCCCCGGAAAGAGCTCAGCGCTCCCGCATGGCTATGTATTCGTATTGTCAAGGTGTCTTTTGCAGGCAAAGTCGGCAAGGATACTTTCAAAGATGACGCCATCCTCAGGGCTTACCACATCAAGATTTCTGCGGATAGCGCCTTCCTGATTTAAGGTTAGGTACTCTCACAGGGCAAAATCTGCAGGAGATCAATTTGCTGACAAATCATCCTTTTTTATCGGGCCTTTTTAATACCCTTATCGCCTGCACCTTGCTCTTGGCTTTATTGTCGAAATGTGGACTGCCCTCATTGATGTGCTTGCTGGCCGGAAACAGTAAACCGGCATCCCTCACACCTCGCCATTTAAGATTCTGTCGTATTCTTATCAATCCACGATAAAACCAAGTAATACATAAACACCATCAGGCACGCCCAACAGAACCAAAAATATGCATTTTTTCTTCTACGGCAGCGGCGATTGCTCCGATTTGATAAGCAACCATATCTGTCATATATCTTTTGCCGGCCGCAAAAGCTGCTTGCGCCCCCATAGCCGATGCGACGTTGATGTCTGTGAAAATATTCACCTTGCTGATGCCGCGGCGAATCGCTTCGCGGAAGTCTGCGTCAGCGAGGCCACTGCCACCGTGGAGCACGAGCGGTGTAGGGATCGTTCTGGCAATCGCCTCGATACGGTTAAAGTCAAGCTTGGGCGGCATCTTATACGCTCCATGCGCCGTTCCTACTGCAACAGCGAGTGCGTCTACACCTGTGCGCGTCACGAAATCTCGCGCCTGCGTTGGTTCAGTATAGTATGCTGCTGGGTCGGCAAGATAGCCGTTTCCTTCAACGGAGCTGTCGTTGTCGCCGACATGCCCCAACTCCGCCTCAACCGTCACGCCGAGAGCGTGTGCGACGCGCGTCAACTCTGCCGTTTTACGCACGTTTTCCTCATAGCTGTCAGTAGAGCAGTCGTACATGACGGACGAAAAGCCGAGCTTCATAGCTAAAATACATTTTTCAAAGGTCAGTCCATGATCGTAGTGTACCACTACAGGCACGCAGGCCCGCTTTGCCATGGGAACGAGCAAATCCGCCACACTTTCAAGCGGTGCATAAGGCAACAAAATCTCTGCTGTACCTACAATCACAGGCGCCTGTAAACGCTCAGCTGTTTCGATGATTCCACGCGCCATTTCAAGGCTCAAAGCGTTGAATAGCCCTACTCCATACTTACCCTTTTGTGCAGAAATCAACACATCATTCAGATTCGCTAACATACAACTAAATTCTCCTCATATCGTCACGTTTTTACGCGCGCCCAGCCGGAATCGATACGTCGATCGAGTTCGTCTAATGGGCGTAAACCACTTAACGCATCATACGCCTCCACACAGCAAGCACCCGTGGCCAGCGCACGGTCAACACAACGCTGCGGGTCACATCCTTCCAATACGGAAGACAGAAATGCAGCAATGCTCGTATCGCCTGCGCCTGTACCAGACAGCACTTGCGCAGCGCAGAAACTTGCCTCATACTTTTCGTATTCTGACCAAATGTCGGCATTCACTTGCGCGTTTGCGCCAATTTGTTTCAGTGTGTTTGCTTCCGCTGCACGGCAATACATTCCCGGAACACCGCACTTGATAAGTACAATTTTCGCTCCCCACGCCATCACCCTATCAGCCAGCGGAGCTACATCACGTTGAATGTCCAGTATGTCTGTGAACGCTCTGCCCGCCGCGCGTGCTGCCCACTCATCATAGCGCGGTCGATCAATCATAAAACACAGCTCTTCTGCGCTCGGAACGAAAAAATCAACATATGGCATTATACGGCGCAACAGAGCAGCCCAATCAATTTGTCCTGCTTCGGACTGCGTATCCACTGCTGCTAAATCAAGCGAGGTTGCCACATTCAGCGCTTTTGCACGTCGAAACAAGCTTTCAAGCTCTGCACCGCCGTCTTCGTACATGCGGCGCATTAACGGTGGATAGCCAAAATGCAACAACGCTGCACCTTTTAGAAGCTCGTTAGAGATATCCGCGCCTGTAAAGCGATTGTTTGCGCCCGGGTGGTGCAAAAAAATGCGATCGACGTTTGGCGGCGCTACAACTACGGAATAAGATGTCGTGCTATGTCCATCACGGATCAACCCATCCGCTGCACCGTATTCCTTCAATTGATTTGCAATAATGTCACCAAACGGATCCCTGCCAATCTTTGCCACAAGAGACACGTCCATCCCCAGCTTTTTCAGCGCCAACCCTGTGTTGGCAACGCTTCCGCCAATGTGAACATCTGCCGCTTCAACATGAATCAGCTTACCAGGTGAAAGAAGCTTTCCCAGCGTTCCCTGTGTGGCGGGATCGAATACTGGCGTGATATCAAGGCAGATATGACCTGCAGAAATAACACGTTTTGTCATAATCCACTCTCCTCGTAGGGAACGAGAGCGTCAGCCCTCGATTCCCATCAGCAAGTTCATCACGTACATTTCAAGGCCCTCAAAATCACGCTTTTCGACGAGCTCATCACGTTTCTTGTAATCGAACTTATACACCTTTTGCTCCAAAGCTTTGAATACGTTGAGGCTGTTCTCCAGATGCTGATAGCTGTCTTCGTCAGAAGTAGTTCGCATAGCCTTGACATCGAGGCCGACATATTCGCCTTTCGAGCCATAGTTGTTTTCTACAAGCACACGAACCTGATTGAAGGCCTGACGCAGATTTTCTACGCCAAAGCTCTTGTCCTGATCGTATTTGATACCGTTCTGGTCGTTGAGATGAACAGTAAACAGCTTGTCAAACGCCAGTGCGAAGCCAATCTCATGGGAAGGGTCGAGACCCGCCAGAATTGCATGCGCACTCTCAAGGTTTCCACCAACGCGCTTGGGATCAATAGTGGCAGCAGACACCGCCAGCACATGGCCCATAGTGCCACAGACAGAGCGGTCGATAGGTTCGTTGGGTTTTGGTTCGATAGCAATTCGAATTGTCTTGTCGTAGGTGAGCATGTTGTTGATAGCTTCCACAAGGGCCTGCGTAGCCCACACAGGACTTTTGCTCTCCGCGCACAATGTTCCTTCACGTGCCAGCCAAAGCACAATAAGATCGCACTCCAATTCACGAGCAATGTCAATGGATCGGTATGCGCGCCACATAGCGAAGTCACGATCTTCTTCGCGAGCCGACATAAAGCCTCCGTCGATAGTATGCGGATCCATCCAGAGGCGCGGAGCTACAAATTCAGCCTTGAGCCCATATTTGTCGAGCAGTTTTTTTACGCCGCGCGCTTCAGCTTTGATTTCCTCATCGGTAAGATCATTCATTCTGGGAACTACGTCGTCATCGTGGAACTGAACAGCCGAAAATCCCATCTCCGCGAAACGCTTCAGCTTTTCTTCGAAGGGGATCTCTGCTCTTGTGGCGGGGCCGTAAGAATCAGCGCCGGAATGAACATTCCACGGTCCGACGGAAAACTTAAACTTGCTCTCAAACTGTGCCATTTTGTTGACCTCCTGTGAAAATTGTTGTGGCGTAAGCTTTTTCGAACGGTTTTAGTATAACAATGCTTTTTCTTCCTGTCAGCGATTTATTCGACCCAGTTTTTCAGATTAATTCGCTTTTTCATTTCATGTTCACCAGATGTTGACTTTCCCTTTTCACTTCTTTAAGATGGAAGCAGGCAAAACGGGAGGGCCAGTCATGGAAAGAGAATATGAGGTCGTTGTTTATCCGAAAATTGAACAAGTAAACATACTTATTGTACAATTGAGCTATCGCGCCCCGCATATGCATGACGACGTAGAGCTTGGTATGGTTCTATCTGGCAAACTGTGCCTCAATACACAGGCAGAAGAATACCGCTTTTGCGCTGGGGACATGTATTTATTAAATCCAAAGGAACTGCACGAACTTTCCTCTGACGGAGACGGTGCGTATGTTTTGGCACTTCAACTCTCCCCCGAGCGATTGAATTTTTACATCCCTTGGAAAAAGAATTTCCGTTTTTCTACTGTCTCCTTGCGGGAACATTTGGCAGCTCCCGCCTCGTTTTATCAGATTTTTCAATCATTTATGATTGAGTTGGCGTGGTGCTACTTTTCTGGTGGTCCACACTTGCAGCGTGACTGCCACGACTTTCTGCACATGCTTATTTCTGTGCTTGACCGCCATATTCCCACCAAATTGCTGTCCGACGAACAGATTCAAAGCATCGAGCGCAGCAATTACCGAATTGCTAAAATCATTGACTACGTGGAGCAAAACTTCCGTCAGAAGCTTTTGCTCAGTGAAATCGCCCGAACGCAGGGTTTGTCGATGTCTTATCTCTCGCATTTTTTTAAGGATACACTGCACATAACCTTTCAGGAATACCTTAATAAGCAACGGTTTGAGTACGCATGCGGACTTCTACGCACTACAGATAAAAGTCTCACAGAAATCAGTAATCTGAGTGGCTTTTCTGATGTGCGCTACTTCATCCGCTTGTGCGAACACACTTATGGATGCTCTCCACAGGAATACCGTAGCGCCCACCCGCCGCGCTTTGTTGAGCACCCTGAGTCCACGCTGCAGCGCATCTGCCCTCCTGAAGAATGCCGTGAGTTACTCGCAGATGCTCACGCAAAAACTTGCGAGTCCCTCTCGAAGTGCTCAGTATGGCAATTTTTCCACAACTGAAGCTTTGGATATCTCCTTGCTTTGAAAGAATTAAAACGCCTTCTTTCGTTATATCTATTCGTCTCGTTAGAAAGAAAGGGCAGCTCTCCGATTTTATCGTCGGCAGCTGCCCTTTTCATGATCGTTACAACAAATAAAGAATCAAGAGGAAACGCTACATTTACCCGCACCCGAATGAATATGTTCTAATCAGGAAAAGGAAATAAGGCATAAGAAACGCCTTTGTCAGTAAAAGGGGTCAATTTGCCCGCTGCCGTTTTCGCCACTCCAAATCACTGTGCCGATGTCGTAATAACAAGCTTCGATTCTACTGCGCGCTCGCACCAGCGAACAACGTGTCCGCCTGCAAAAAGCGTTGATATTAATAGCAAGGAAGCACGTTATATTTTATCCTCGCAGTAAGGCGTTCTGGTTGTCTCGCATATCGTTTCCCCCGTTTTCCGATCCAATTGCACGACCCGGATCCGCTCCGGCGCAACGCCGCGCTCGACCCAATCCATCATTGCCTTCATGCCGTCTGTTTCAGGAATTCCTGGTCCGTTACCGATGCAGTTTCCATGGTTATCGCCAGGACCAATATACAGTCTGCAAAAGTCCTGCACCGCCGTTTTCCCCATCACCTGACACATTCTGCCATAGTAATCCAATGTTCCGTCTATAGGGATCAGCGGATCATCCAAACCGTGGTCGATCATCAGCTTTCCGCCGCGGGCCGCAAATGGACGCAGATCCGGATCGTCTGCGCCGGCCTTTGGGAAAGCAGCAACACTTTTGTCAAACAGGTCTTCAAACTCCGCTTTTGTCATACTGCGAAAATCCGCTCTGGGATCGTTCAAGACCCAACGCGCGTAGGTGTTGCACAAGGCGAAGGGCCTTGCCCTCAGAAAAGGAAGAATGAAGGAGATTGAAAAAATAGGCAGGCCGACACACCAATGCACTGAACCAGGACGGAAGCCGTACCAAAGCCGTTCGCCGTTTTTCCGGTGAGGGCCGTCCCACATGTCCTTCACCACGGCGGCGTCCTCCCGTGTGATAATGCCCTGCTTTGTTTTCTTTCCCACGAGTATAAAGGGATCAAACTCCACGCGATGATTCAGCCGGTAATATTTCTCTGCGCCGCCCGCGCTTTCCTGTACTGCCTTGGCAAATGCATTCAGCTTGTGGTATTTCAGTGGTGCGTGATGTTCATTGGCCGCAGCCATGGGCCAGAAGCCGGCAATCAGGAATTTGGTCCAGTTGATCGCCGGGCAGCTTGCCCAGATGCCGTCATAGTCCTCCGGGAATTCCTGCGCCTCCACCATGCTCTGCCGCCCGCCGCCGGAACCGCCGTTCATATAGGAATACCGGACAGGGCGCTTGTGAAGGATCTCCGCAACGGCTTTTCCAAAAACCGTCATGTTATGGGTGGCGTTTGCGCGCCAGTTTTCGATTCGCTCCATGACCACCTTGCCGTTTTTGTCCACAGCCCAGTTCGAGCCATATTTCTCATTGCCGGCATCGCTGGTGGCAGCGGTAAAGCCATTGATCAGCGCAAAGGGAAGTGTCCAGCCCCGCTGCCCGTTGTTCGGCTGGGTGATCTGATTGACGCCGCCCGTGCATGTCCCGCCTCCGGCTGTTCCGGCAAAGCGATCGTTCCACGCAAGAGGAGACCAGACAATGATATTTTCCCATTCTGTTCCGGTGCAATGCTCGATCACGACCTCACAGTAAGGCGGCAGCCCCGTGACCTTGCCGTTGTTCCACAGGAGCTTCACCAGCCAGTGGACCTTTGCCATATAGCGGCCAGTTTCGTTGATGCTCACGGAAGTGACATGGAACACTTCGCCGGGGAATTTTTCCCGGAGCGCTTCCCGTACATAGTCCACACGGCAGCGCCGGCGAATGCCGGGCGTTTCCTTCAGTGCGGAAGTGTCATAGAATTGAATGTGATCTCGTTCCTTCATCTTGACCCCCCTCTTGATGAGATCCTTCGAACGTGTATTCTCCGCTGCCAACATCGTGCAGAATGCCCTTCCATCGAATGACCGCGGAAACGCCGCACGGAATGGAGACGTGGAGGAAATGCTGATCCCAGAAAACCCGAATCACTCCGTATTCGCATTGGAAGCTGCGGCGGCAGTATTCCAGCGGCAGCCCATCCGGGTCGGGCGCAATTTCCACCCGCCGAAAACCGGGCTCCAGCGCCCTGATCCCGGCAATATTCTCAAAGATCCAGGCGTCCACACAGCCAAAGGCATAGTGATCATAACTGGTGACGCTCGGTTCGCCGTCTGGCAAAATCGCATCCCATGATTCCCAAATGGAGGTCGCCCCCTGCTCCACCTCATACAGCCAGGACGGCATCCGGGTCTGCCAGAGCAGCTTGATGGCCAAATCCCGCCGTCCGATTTTCACGAAGGCATCCAGCAGAAACGGCGTTGCCAAAAAGCCTGTGTCCAAACAGCCGTTATGACTTTCCAGAATGGATATCAGCCTTTGCGCGAACCGCGCTTTGCAGTTGTCCGGGACCAGGTCGAAGGCGATCATCAGCACATACGCACCCATGTTTTGACTGCGCAGTTCTCCGTCGCGGATCAGGGCGGTCTGAATCGCTGCCTTCATCTGCGTGGCGATGCGCCGGTAATCCTCCTGCTCCGGCTTTTGCAGGATTCGTGCAATTTCGGCCATACACTTTACGGAAACATAGCCGAAAATCGGCGCCGTATAAAAAGCCGAACGCTCGCAGGCCTCCTTCTGCGTGATTCCCTTCTTTTCGCTCGGGATCAGCCATTCTCCGAAATGGAAGCCGGTATTCCACAGCACCGAATCCACCTCACGCGGCAATTGGGGATCACCTCGCCGGCTCTCCGCCGTCCGGATAATATAGGCACACCAGCTGACCATGCTTTCGTACTGCTCTTCCAAGATCCGTCGATTCCCAGTCAGCCAATACATTGTATAGGGAACGATCACCGCCGCGTCGGACCAACCCGCCACGCCAACAGGCGGTTCATCTCCAAATTCCCGGGCATTGCCCGCCATCAATCTGCGGTAAGGCGCGGTTTCCGGTACTGTGATCGGAACGGCACCGGTTTCCGCCTGCGCGGCCTTCAGATTTTTAAGCCAGCCGGTCAGGAACGGGGTCATTTCCTCGTTCAGCATGGCAGTCTTTGCATAGATTTGAATATCCCCGGTAAAGCCGCCCTTTTCCCGGCTGGGGCAGTCGGTGGGGATGGAGAGCATATTGCTGCGCTGTGACCACCGGATATTTTGATACAGCCGGTTCAAACGGAGATCCGAGCACTCGAACGCTCCAACGTCCTCCTTTTCTGTGGACAGCGCTACTGCTGTGAAATCCTCTTTTTGAACAGGATCCATTCCGCTGACGCGCAGATACCGGAATCCGTGGAACGTGAATGCCGCTTCATACAGACACGGCATCCCGCCGGAGAGATAGACGTCCTTTTGCGGAGCGATCATCGTGTTGCGATAGTTCCCTTCCCGGTCTGTCACCTCAAAGTATTCAAAGACCAGTTCCGTGCCCTTCGGAACATCCACGCGGATGCGCGCTCTGCCGCAAAGCACCTGACCGAAATCGACGATCCACTCGCCCTTGGGGGAGCGGTAAGCCGCCCTCGCGGGGATCCGTTTCACCGGCCGTACCGGTTCCATTGGCTGGGCGCAAAGGTTTTTCAGGGGGAAGCGAGCCGGCGCCACAAGGCGCCGATGCCCTTCCGAACGGGAATCGTCGCGTTTTTCTCCCAAAAACAGATCCGCATATTCGATGGCGCCGAAAAAGCACTCTTCGCCGCCGTCCGAACAGACCTGCTGCACCCTGCCATCCTGATAGGCAATCTCCAGCTGAAACAGCACAGAAGGTTCCCCGGGGCCATCGGATAACTCCTGCCGGGTCTGCGGGCAAAAATACCAGCCGTCCGCAACAGAAAAGCGAAGCGTATTTTTCCCCTGCCGCAGGAGATCCTCCACCGGATAGGTCTGATAATACAGGATCTTGTCGTACACCGTATGTTCCGGCGCAAACTCCCGGTCGTCCGGACGCAAGCCGTTTACATAAGCCCGATAGATCCCGTGCGCGGTAGCGTAAAGTCTGGCAGACGCTATCTTGCCGTCCAGATAGAATTCCTTCTCAAACTGCACCGGGGATTGCAGCGACCAAAAGGGCGGACAGGGGATCTCCGGGCGGAGAAGGGTGCTCTCGATCCAGCGGGCCCTCCATTCCTCCGGATGAAGGATCCCGGTTTCAAATGTCCCTTCTCCGCAGGCAGCATTGCCCGCCTGGTCCCAGACGGTCACATGCCATGTGTATTCCCTTTTGCTCTGCAGCTGCAATCCCTGATAAGGGATAAAGGACTGCTGCGGAGAACGGACCATGCCGCTGTCCCACATGGTTTTGGAAGTGCTGCGCACGATCAGGCAATAGGCGCTTTGCAGAACATTGTTTTCGGAGCTGGACAGCATCCAGGAAAACTCCGGCGTTTCATCGATCCCGACGGGATTGACGCGGTGCAGCGTTCTCAGATGCCCAACCTGCAATGGTTGCGACCCCGGAAGGTACTGCTCCGTGATCGCCGCATCGAAATAATGCAGCGAATCCTCATTGCCCCAACGGAGATTTCGCAGGGTGCCGATCTCGGGCAGGTCAATGGTTTTCATTGTTCTTGGAAGCTCCTGTCGAATGCAGGTCAGGATCGTTTGCAAATGGGCCTTTGGCAGACCGCAGCGATCGTGAGCGGTATAGATGCGCTCAAAGGGCAAAGCGGCAAGCTGCTCCAGCCCTTTGGCGTGTTCAGCAAGCGGAACGGTGGGGGTCAGACCATAGAGAAGACGTCTTGCGCAGGTATCGCCGGCAAAAAGAATGCCGGATTGCCTGTCCCAAAAAAGGACGCTGCCCATGGTATGCCCGGGCAAGTGAAGCACCTCCAGCGTGCGCCCGCCCAGATCAATGTGTTGCCCGCCTTCCAGCGGATGCAGCAGGACGCCCGGGACGGGAGGGCAGACGCCGGGAATCCCCTTTTGCACAAGGTCCCAATCTGCAGGGTGCAGCCAGGCTTCGGCAGCCGTCTTCAGGTGATATACATGATCCGGATGTCCGTGGGTCAACAGCACCTGCACCGGAAGATTCGCAAGACGGCAGGCATAGCGATACAGGTCCGGTGTATCCAGCGCCATATCAATGAGGGCGGCTTTCTCGCTCCCCAGAATCAAATAGGAATTCTGCGTCGCCTGTCCCGGCGCATCGGAAAAGCCGTCGGCATTCGGCCCGTGCAAGCTGTCGGAAATGCGGTAAACGCCCTTTTCCAGTTCTGTGAAAAACAATTTGCAGTCCAACGTCCATCCCTCCTATGCGCGGATCTCCCCGATCTCCCGAATCGCTTCGTCAAATGGCCCCGTAGGCATCCGGAACAGCGCGGCCCGGAATTTGGAGTCGTTCAGACATTTGCTCATCGCCTCCGGATCGCTACGATCCGTGGCAGACACAATTTCCGGCACATGGCGGTTGAGAACGCTGACGGCCCGCTCGTCTGCCAGCAGCCGTTCATAGGGGGTGAAGGCAGAATACAGCGCACGATAGTCGCGCTTGGTCCAAACGGTAAAATCATAGCTTCCCGCCGCCAGAAGCCTGGGGCTCTGCTCAGGGAGAAGCACCTCTGCTTCGCAGTCAAAGGGGATCTCGATGTGAAAGCGAAGGCTGCCGTCCGGCTCGATCTCCCAATTCGACACATACGGCCCGCTGACGCTGTCAAAGCGGCACTTCATGCTTCCCAGCCGGATCTCCGGGTTGGGTGCGATCCTTGCTTTCCGGAACCCGGGCGCGGCAGGAGAAATCCCGGCTGCATAGCGGTACAAAAACTCCGCCACGCTGCCATAGGAATAGTGATTCAGGCTGTTCATGCCGGTACCGCTGATGGTTCCGTCCGGAAGAATGCTGTTCCACCGTTCCCAAATGGTCGTCGCCCCCAAATTGACGGCATAGAGCCATCCGGGGAAACCTTCATAAAGCAGCAGATCGTAAGCCCTGTCCACCATGCCGTTTTCCGCAAGCACACAGTTCATCATGGTCGCGCCTACGAATCCGCCCGTGAGCCGGTTCAGGTCTTTTTTGAAGCGTTCCCTGAGCCCTGCCAGAACCCGCTCTTTGTCTGTATACACGCCAAATTTCAAAGCCGCCAGATAGCCTGTCTGCGTATCCACGGCCAGCCGGCCGGTGGGGGTAAAATACTCGTTCAGGATCGCTTCGCGGATGCAGTCCGCCCGCTGCCGGTATTCGTCCGCCTCTGCTTTCTGCAAGATCTCTGCCGCTCGCGCAACATAGCAGGTAGAAGCGTAGTAGTACAGGGAGCACACATACCCGTTGTCTGTCCTGCCGAAGGTGGACTGCTCGGTGGAACCGTCCAACGCCAGCCAGTCGCCGAATTGGAACCCGAAATCGTAGAGGTTTTTTTGTCCGCGGGCGCAGTCCGCCCGGTACACAAAGTCCACCCAGTCCCTCATCAGCGGGTAGGTTTCCTCCAGCAGCACCTCGCTGCCGTAGTAGTCGTAAAGCATCTTGGGGATGAAGGCCGCCGCGTCGCTCCAGATCCCGGCACAGAGCCCTGGAAACGCATTGGGCAGATAAATGGCTACGGCTCCGTTGTTCCGCCGCTGATCGCTGCGCAGATCCCGCAGGAATTTGCGGTAAAAGGCTCGGGTATCCATGTGGAATCCAGCTGTGGTGCAAAACACCTGTGCATCGCCGGTCCAGCCCAGCCGTTCATCGCGCTGCGGGCAATCGGTGGGAAGGTCCAGAAAATTGGATTTCAATCCCCAAACGGAGTTGGAGAACAGTTGGTTGATCTTTTCGTTTCCAGTTTGGAGAAACCCCGTCCTGTCCATTTCCGAGTAGATGGCCCGTCCCTCAAAGCAAGCCGGTTCCACGTGATCCAATCCGCTGACCTTCACATATCGGAAGCCAAAAAAGGTGAAACGAGGACGAATTTCCCGGCGGACACCGTCCGAGACATAGGTGAATTTCGATTCTGCGTGACGGTAGTTTTCGTGATAGAAATTCCCGTTCTGCAAAACCTCCCCAAATTCCAGCGTCATGGTGGTCCCTTGGGGGACCGGCTGTGTGCAGATCACATGTCCGGCAAAATTCTGACCAAAATCAAGCACGGTCTCCCCGGCCGGTGTGTGAATGACCTCCTTCACACAAAACGACTCCATGTAATGCAGCGGACTGGAATACCGGTCACAGAGCTTTCCGGGAGCGGGAACCAAAACCGGCCGTTTCCAGGCTCCGGGCGCTTTGGTGTAGTCCTGTGTTTCGCCGTTATAAATATCCGAGAGCGTGGTAAAACTGCTCCGGTATTGCCAGGTTGGATCTGAACAGATGGTTTCCGTGTGTCCGTCGGCGAATTCCATGCGAAGCTCTGCGATCAGCGCGAGAGGGCGCTCATAGTGGGTCGGCTCGCCCAGTCCAAAATGGCCCCGATACCAGCCGTCCCCCAGCAGGACGGAGAGGGTGTTGTTTTCGGCAAGCAGGCTTGTCACATCGTAGGTGCAATACTGAAAATGCTCCGTGTAATCATTGAGGAACGGCGCAAGGAGGTCATTTCCCACCTTTTCTCCGTTGAGATATGCCTCAAAAAGCCCCAGGCCGCAGAGATAGAGCCGGGCAGAGCGCGGCTTCTCTGTCAGAGAAAAGGATGTTTGAAATTCCGGGTGGGTATCCCCCTGTTCTACCCCGATCCATTTCCCTTCCCAAGGAGCATCCAGCTTCCCGGTTTCAAAAAAGCACGGCTGGGACACGGCTTCCTCGCCTTGATCGCTGCGCACCGCAATGGAATACCAGTAGCGGGTATAGGGCTCGAGCGGGAAGTCCAGCGATTCCCCCGCGGAATTCAGGCGGCCTTCTTTTTGAAAAACAGCTGTTTGAAGCCCCTTGTCCAGTCCGACCAGGATCCGGGTCCATTCCTGCCGGGCACCTGTATTTCCGCGAACCTTCCAGGAGCACTGCGGAACGCCATAGTCAAAACCGAGGGGATTCTCCCAGCCGTTCACTTTGATTGCGTACAGTTCCATAAATCTATCCTTTCCTTCCGGGCGTGCATTTCATAAGTAGCCGAATCAACCGCAAAGCTCAGCGCGCGGCTCACCCAGCCGCCGGCAGCTGTGGCAGTGCCCAGCCCGAAGCCGTGTCCGCCGGCGGGGACACGCTCCATGCAGTGGGGGATCCCCGCTTTGTTCAGCGCCGTCTCCATGTCCGCGGCATCCTGCTTCGGGACCGTATCGTCGTCCTCTGCTTGGACGAGATACACCGGCGGATAGCAGGCGCCGATCTGGCGGCTTGCGGTATATTCCGCCAGTTTTTCCTGTGCATAATTCACGCCCAGCAGCCCGGTGCGCAGCAGCTGCGCCGCAGGGCCGGCAAGGTTTTCCAGCCCGATCAACGGATAGGCCAGCAGCAGAGCCTCCGGGTTCGGGATGTCAAAATGCCTTGCGCCGTGGTTTTCGGTTCCCCACATAGCTGCAAGATGCCCGCCTGCAGAGAAGCCTCCGACAAAATAGCGCTCCGCGTTCAGATCAAACAGCATTTCTTTGCTTTTGATCGTCTTCCACGCCATCGCAAGATCCTCCAAGGGCTTTGGCATGAGCCCGCGTGCAAAGCTGTCCTTTGTCGCCGTGCGATAATTCAGACAGAAGCAGTCCATCCCCAGCTCGTTCAGCTTCGCCGCCACCGGCAAGGACTCCACCATGGTGCAAACCGCTCCGTAAGCGCCCCCGGCATTTAGGATGGCGTATTCTTGGTATTTCCGGTTTTCTGCTGGAAGATGGATCAGGCATACTCCTTCACGGACCGGATAAACGTACTGTTCCCCGCCAAGGGCAATTTCCTGCAAGCGTCTCAATCCATAAGCCACATCCTCCCAATACCAGGTGGGGTTCTGTCGCTGGAGCTCATCAAGCGACAGCTCGCCCTTGCCGCAAAACCAGTCGCCTGCGCTGCTTGCAATGAACTGCCCATTCATCTGTCGAAAGCAGGGCAGATCCAGGATGTCCTTGATGCGGGTGTCCTTTGTAAATTCCATAACGCCCTCCAAATCATAAAATGTTGTGCCGGTCGTTCTCTTGAATTTGCCCTAAACCGCCAGTATAATAATGGCAGGATATTCTCGTGAAAGGCGGTGATTTTCCTTGTTTGACTGCATCTCTTTTCTCCACTCGGAAACCAGCCGCCCCATTACCTCCGGACAGGTTTCGGATGCCACACTGAAAAGCGGGAAGTATGATCCTGAAAACCTGGTAAATTCCGACTTCTATATCGTGGGAAGCGCGGACGCCTTTCGCCCGGTCCCCATCACGGCCTATGCCAAGGAAAACCTGTTTTACATGCAGGCATTTACCATATTCCACTACCGAAAAGGCTCTTTTACCCGGCGGCAGAATTTCCGTTCCTTTCTGATCCTCTATACCCTAACAGGAACGGGACGGGTGGAATACGGCGGACGGGCAGCAGAGCTGCATCCCGGAGACGGCATTTTGATTGACTGCCGGAAGCCGCACTATTACGAGGCCGCAGAGGATTGGAAGGTGGCGGTTTTTCATTTTCAAGGCCCGCTTGCGGAGCACTACGCGGAAGAATATGAAAAAATGGGACAGCAGTATTTTCATGAGGAAGCCACCGGAAGGTTTGTGCGGTATCTGGAACAGATTCTCGAGATCTATGATTCTCCTCAGCTGCACCGGGATCTGCGCGCCTCTCACGCCATCGACGGGATGCTTCTGTACCTCGTGGTGCAGGCATCCAAGGTTGCCATACAAAAGCAGGATGTGCCGCGTTTTGTCCAGCAGGCCATGAAGTACATAGAGGAAAACTTCACACAATCCATTTCGCTGGATTCCCTGGCAGAATTGACGCAAACCAACAAATTCCATCTGGCCAAGGAATTCAAACATTACACCGGCTTTTCACCCAACGACTACCTGATCTGGGTGCGGATCCATCAGGCAAAGCTCCTGCTGAAGACCACAACGCTCCCCGCCGTCAAGATCGCGCATGCGGTCGGTATCCACGACATCAACAATTTTAATTACCTCTTCAAAAAGAGGGTGGGCGCAACACCGATCCAGTTCCGCAAGAACGGGGATTATATTTAATGAGAAAGCTGACGCGAGCAGAGAATGCCCGCGTCAGCTCCTTTTCACGGGTTTCCCCAGATACCGAAAACCAGTTCCTCCACTTTTCGGCTGATATAAGAGCCAGAACCGCCCAGATCCTTTCTGTGGGTGGCAAAGACCGCCTCCAAATTGTCCGCCGGGGACACAAAGAAGTGGGTCCCCAGCGCGCCGCTCCACCCGTAGGTACCCAGAGTGCAGAATTTGTCCTGCTGACGGATGCGGACGCCCAGGCCCCACACCTGTCCGGGTTCCGGTTCCAGATGCTTTTCCTGCGCCTCCGTGTGCATGAGCCGCACGGTTTCCGGCCTCAAATACCCGTCGCCGCCCCGGCACAGCATCCGCCCCAGCTTTTCATAATCCTTTACAGTGCAGTACAGGCCGCCGCTGCCTGCCACATAATCGGAATCACTCTGAATCTGGATTATTCCCTCCAGATCCTCGCTCGTTCCGGTGATATCAACCAGCTTTCCGTTTTTTCGCGTATAGGTTCTGGCAAGGCGTTTTTTCTGCTCATCGGGCAGCTTGAATGCGGCGGTTCGCATCTCCAGCGGCTCAAACACAAGCTCCCGGTAGGCTTCCGCAGGGGTTTTCCCTGTCAAAGTACCGAGCAAATAGCCCAGAATATCAAAAGCCGCGCAGGGGGAATAGCTGGTCGCGGTGCCCGGCTGAAAATCCAGCGCATAGCGGCTGTAGGTATGGATCCGGTCCTCCAGGGAATCGTTTTTATCCGCCTTCAGCATCGCCATCATGCCCGCCACTCCCTGCTGCAAGCCAGAAGCGTGGCTCAAAAGATCCCGAATGGTGATCTCCCTGTCCGCCGGAACGGTTTTCACCCTGTCCATTCGGAAAAACAGCAGCTTCGGCAGGAACGATACCATGCTCATGCCCGGGCGAAATTCATATCGTTTGTCGGCGCAGACCCGCATATCGGAAAACTCCGGCAGGTATTGGGAGAGCGGGTCGTCCAGGCTCAACACTCCGTTTTCGATCAGCTTCAGAATGCCGACGGCAGTCACGATCTTGGTCATGGATGCCATGCGAAAAATCGTTTCGTCCGTCACCGGAGTCCGTGCGGCAAGATCGGCATAGCCCCACTTTCCGTCGTAAACAATCTCATCGTTTTTTCGAACGAGCAAAGCGCCGCCGGCCAATTCCTGATTGTGCAGATATTCTTCCATGGCCCGGTCGATGTCTCGGACGTCCATATCGGCATCTTCCTTAATACTTTTTGCTCAGGTGGACCTCGCATTCTTCCCGGGTGATCTCACCGGCATTGCACTTTGCCATCAATGCCACATCCTGATCCCTGAGCTTATAGAGGCCCATGACCAGAACACCCAGAAGAGTGCCGATCAGCGGAATCAGCGCGTAGATGAGCCACATCACATCCATGGCCTCTTTGGGCTGTGTAACACCGGCCTTTTCCAAATCCTCAAAGCTCTCTGCCGCCACCGGGATATAGTTGGACAAACCGAGGATAAACAGGCCCAGAGAGGACGAGACGCTGGTGGTCAGCTTCGTTACGAAGGAGGACAGCGCATTGCAGATGCCGGAGCAATCCTTTCCGGTTTTATAGCGGGTATACTCGATGGTGTCCGGCAGGAAGAAGCTCTTTGCCACATTGCTGACATTTCCGAAAGGGGCCTGCAGCACCAGCAGCGTGCAGCAGATCGCGAAAATCGGGCCGACAAAATAGATGCTCATCTGGATCAGCGCACCAATCACACCGCATATCATAAACACCTTTAGCTTGCCGAATCGGTTGACCAGTTTTCTTGTCTGTATCTGCGCGAGGAGGACTGGGGGCAGAGAAATCAGAATCGGAATGGCCATGATCAGGCTGTTGCCAAAATGATAGTAGGAAACCAGCAGACCCACCGCGCCTCCTGTCTGAAGGCAGGAGGTGATGACTGTGCTGAGCAGCAGGATCATTAAGTATTTATTGGTTTTAATGCAGTTCCACATATCCTTCAAAGAATACTTCTCGGTTTCCGTGGAATCCACATTTGCCAGCGTTGTATTGTGCTCCTTTACGCCTCTGCCCAAAGGAAGCATCATAAAGAAAAAGGCAACGGAAGAAACCAGCGCAACCTCACGAATGCCGATACCGACATGCTCGCTGATCGCCACGGTCCAGATCATGCCGGCTACGATGGTGGCGAGGGAGTTCAGGATCGTCTTGGTCTGCAAAATAGAGTTGCGCTCATCGGTGTTATCGGTCAGCGTGACGATCATGGACTGCATGGGGACCTCCACCAGCGTATAGCTCAAATCGTACAGCAGATAGAAAACGAAGAACCACACGAGCTTGCCGCCTGCACCCCAGCCTCTCGGCATACAGAAGAACAACGCCGTAAAAATGGGAAAAAAGAAAAAGGTAAGACGATACCACGGCAGATATTTTCCTTCGCCGGACACCTTTTGAAAGGCCTTCCACTCCGTGATATGAATGCGGTCCACCAAATAGCCGAAGATCACATCGTCAAAGGCGTCAATGATCTTGACGACGAGCATGGCTCCGGCGATGGCGGTCATATCGATTCCCTGAAAGATCATGAAGGTGCTCATCATCGCGGTGACAATGTAGCCCTCCAGCGTCCTGCCAAGGTCTCCGACGATGTAATTGCGGCGCTCCTTTTTTGTAGTCCGCCAACCCTCCTGACTCACCTTTTGTTTCGTTTTTTCCATGACGGCTCCTCCTTTTGGCAGTATATCAAACAACCTCTGTTATTATTTTAGCGCGGATTGCTCCCTCTGCCATCGGAAGATATTGGGGAAACATCATAAAATCTTGGCAGCATCTCGTCATTTTGAAAGCCGATAAAGGCTTCTCCTGTTTCTTCGCGGAGATACCGGAGAGGCCGTTCAACGCCCCCGTGCCGGTATTTCCAATATCCCCGCCCTACCACGTTTCATCCGCCCCACACTCTATTCAAATTGGCGCGCTGATTTTGATACAGCGGGTTCCTCATCATTTCAGGTTCATCTCCCGTAAAGGCACCGGCGGCATACGCATCCCCCATCAGCTGCCAGCGGAACCATGCAATGACATAGCCTCCGGCAGAGTACAGCATCTGATCATGGGTCATACCGACCCGTCGAGCCATCACTTTCGGAACCGTCATGTCATCGTACATTTCCTCCATGTCGGCAAGGGGGATCACGGATTCTGTTTCAAATTCTCCGCTCGTACCAGCCAACATCAAAACAGGGCAGTTGACCTCCTCCGAACGATACGGATAATCGGTTACAGCCGCAGCGGTGCGCTCGCATACAGGTGAAAGCGGCGCCGCAGTCTTAAAATAACCGCTCTCCTCATATTTCGTAATTGCATTGAACACGGCGGCCCCGCCCTGTGAAAAACCCGTCACCCCGATATTTTTCACATCGATTCTTTGATAGAAAACGCTGTCGGGATCCTCGTTTTGCTCCAGCATGTAGTTCAAGGTCTCAATGGTCGTCTGCCCGCTTCCTGTGCCTTTGTCCTGTGTCCCCACGGTGATAAATCCCCAGGAGGCATACAGCTCGAACTGCGGCTCATATTTTGTTGCTTTTCCGCCCGTTCCATTGACCACCAGGATCATAGGGTATGTTTGAGCAGAGGTCTCCAGTTCGGAGGGATAAAAAATCGTGTATTTTCCAATGGGTTTTTCCGCCGGCGCCGTGACCTTTTCCGTCTCCAAGGTCCCACTTTGCAGATAGTGGCTTTCGATTTCTCCTCCGGTCTCAATTTCTGCGTTGTAGCCCTTATGAACGTCCGGCTTGTTGTCTGCATACAGGTACAGCCCTGCAAGCAAAACAACCAGCATCACCGGAATGCTGCCAAGGATGATCACAACCTTTTTCCAGCCTTTCAGTTTCTGCTTGTTCACGGCGCAATTCCCTTTCTGAATCCTTTTTGTCGTGTTCATTTATTTGATGTGGAACTATCACAAAATTTGGATAACGGTAGCTTTTGTAATATTTTTGATTTGCAGGTGCAATTTCAAACGATTCTCTTTTGCTTTCCTGCATCTCCAATTTTAAGGGCCGCTGTGCAACCAAGCAGAAGGACGAACATAACGATCAGAAAAACCGGAAAGGCGCTAACACCTGCTTTATTTGACACAAAGCCAAATAAAACCGGTGTGAGCATGATGCTCAGGTTTGAAAACGCCATCTCAATTCCTATTATGGATTGAGATGTTTCTTTTTTATATAAAATCGGAGTTAAATGTGTCATGCTCGGAAAGATCGGGCCGTTTCCAAGCCCAATCAAAAACAGCCCCTCTGCAGCGAATGTCACGTCGTTTGTTGTCAACAGGACAAGCAGCGCCGCAAGGATCACAGCCTGTCCCATGCCAATGATTTTCCAGTCGGAAAAACGAATGGACAACAGGCCGGAGAGAAGCCGCCCTATCGTCATTCCAGCAAAATAGAACGTGACCTTTGCAGCCGCTTTGTCTGCGGATAATCCGATTGCTTCTGACAGATATGTGCTTCCCCAGATCAGGCAGGTGGATTCCAAAGCGCTGATTCCCGCAAACACACCACAGGATGCCCAGATTTTCTTCCGCCTGATCATTTCATGGAGCGGTAATACCTGTATGGCCTCTTCCTGCCGTCTTTCTTTGATTTTCTTCCACAAGGGAAGACTCAGGATGGACAGAGCGGCAATTGTGAGCTGGAGATAAAAGACCGTCCGATAGCCGCCTTTCCAGTTCATACTTTCTGACAATGCACGGGACATAAGGTATGGGCTTACTGTAACGCCGATCCCATAAAAGCAATGCAAAAAATTCACCTGCATGGCATTATAGTAAAGCGCCACATAGTTGTTCAGCGCGGTATCAATGGAGCCTGCCCCAATGCCCAAAGGGATTGCGCAGATGCAAAGCCAGCAGAAGTTCTGTGAACAGGAAAAGCCAAGTAACGCAACCGCAGTCAGACTTGTCGATATAGCGGTGACCTTTGCCGTGCCCAACCTAGCGATCACCTTTGTGCTGAAAAGGCTTGAAAGGACCGTGCCCGAAGAAATAATCACCGAAATCATGCTGGCATAGGAAATTGGCACATGCAGTTCTTCATACATGGCTGGCCAAGCCGCGCCAAGAAGGGAATCCGGAATTCCCAACCCTATATAAAAAACATAAATAAAAACAAGCAAAATCGTCGCCATTGAATCGCCTCTTTTTGAACAGTAGCGTCTCGCGATCGCAATATATCTGTCCTCTATTGTGGGAAATCACGATCGACTCTTCGTACTACCCCAAAGGCATATACTTTTCGAGGTATTCCTCGACCGCCTCCATCCACTGTTTGGAAATAGCATCGTCATTCTGCAAGCCATGCCCGGAGTGGGGCAGTTCAAAATACTGGAAGTCCACACCATTCTGCTCCAGCGCCGATCGCAAGCGCAGGGAGGTCAGATACGGCTGGACCCTGTCCTGCGTTCCATAGGCGACGACCGCGGGAGCTGACTGCTCCGTTACCCACATGGAGGCGGAGATCGGCTTTACCTTTTCCAGATATGTACCGTCCCGGATCTCCTCCGGAGTGATTTCAACCCCGGCCATCACACTGAACATCGCGGCGCAGGCCTCATCGCTCTGGTCAAGGCCATAGATCCCCCAGTCCTCCTGATAGAAGCTGGCCGGGCCGACCGCCCCAAAGGTCAGCACCACCGGAACAGGGGCCTCTGCGGCGTCACGATAGGCGTAGATCATGGCCAGCGTATGACCCGCAGAGCCTCCCGCCATTGTCAGCTTGTCAATCGGATAGCCGTATTCCCCGGCAGCTTCGATCACCTTGGGAATGGCCTCCTTGATCTCATTGGATTGCGAGAAAACGCTTGCGGAGTTGGTATCCGTGCGCAGCGTGTAGTTGATCCCGGCCGCAACATAGCCTTTGGAGCAAAGCCATTGCAGCATGGCAATATCGTCCTGCTTGTCTCCGCTGGTAAAGCCGCCCGCATGAAGATACACCACAAGGCCATAGCTCTCCCTTGTGTCATCTGCCGGCATGTAGAGGTCAAATCGATTCGCCTCCCCCTGTCCGTAGGGAATATCAGTGTGCATCTCGCCGATCTCATCGCTCCAAACCACCGTGTATTCCTTGTTCCAGGATGGCTTGATGGCAAACTTCGAAACCGCGCCGGCGAAAAAAGCCAACACGAAAGCCAAAATTCCAATTCCGATGAACACTGCCCTGCTCCCCTTTTTTGTTGTCCCTTTGCTCATAAGAAGTTCCCCCCGAACAGTGTGCCGCCCAGCAGCAGATTCATGAAGGCCCTGACCGCAAGCCTGCCCAGGATCAATCCCGCAGCGATCAGGATGAGCAGGATGATCCATCTCTTTTTTGTAAACGTCATATTGAAGTCCTTTCTCCTGTTTTGGGTTGACATCGCCCGTTTGGCGTGCTACCATTTTGTTGTTACATTTGTATCGGCGTAACAATCGTATCATCCGCATTGTTTGGTGTCAATGAGGGGCAGTAAAATGAGACAAAACGAAAAAACTGTATCACCGATGAGCAACGAGGGGCGAAACTCCTATGTGATTGAGCATATCACCGATGCAATACTCAAGCTCATGCGAGAGAAACCGATCGAAGAGATCTCCGTCAGCGAGCTGTGCGAGCTTGCACAAGTGGGTAGAGCATCCTTCTACCGCAACTTCAAAAGCAAAGAGGAGATCGTAAGCGCCTGTATTCGAGACCTTTTTCAAGAATGGACAGAGCGCTACGAGACCGGTGCGGTCAAAAGTATTTCTCAGCTTGTCAAAGAGTTGTTCCGGCACCTGGAAGCGCACCGGGAATTCTATGATCTGCTGAACCGGCAGAATTTAATCTACCTGATCAAAGACGTCATTACCGGGATGTGCGGCCCCAAACCGGAGCAATCGGCCATGGAAGCCTATGCCTGCACCTATGTCGCCTACACGCTATACGGCTGGATCGAAGTATGGTTTCAGCGGGGAATGAAGGAATCGCCGGATGAAATGGCTGCCATGTTCCCCGGCGAAAGCACATCTTGACAGCCCCATACTCCGACAGAGCAATCGCTTTCTTTCGAATTTCATAGGGGATAAGCGTGACATCCTCTTTTAGAATATATATGTTCCACTGCCAAGCATCCGGGTTTCTCCGTTCGGCAGAGTGAGTGTGGCTACCGTGTTGGCAGGTACGCTGCAGACATAGTGGAAACCTTCCTCATCCAGCTTCCATATGGAGCGAATCTCCCCGAACGGTGTTTCCTGTCTTGCTTCTGCGTATGTCAAACTGCCGCCCGGAACCGGTTTGAGAAAAAAGTGTTTCCAGCCTGGGTTCTCTGGGTCTGGTCGGATACCTGCTGTATATTGAAACAGGAACTCGCAAACAGAACCGTAGGAATAATGGTTCAGGCTGTCGTTCAGCAGATCAACTCCACCCCATGATTCCGGAATTGTCGTCATACCTTTTTTCACAGGGTAGAGCCAGCCGGGCAGCTCCTCATTTTCGAGAATTCGATATGCTTCGGTGCTATGGCCATTTTCCGCAAGCACTGGAAGCAGAAAAGGAGTAGACAGAAAACCCGTATTGAGAGCATACCCATTGGCTTCAATCTCGCTTAATAATTTTTCCAATACTTTTTCCTTCTTTTCGCCGCACAATTCCATCGCAAGCGCGCGAACATAGGGTGCTTGATGGCCCTCTTGAATCGTGCCATCCTCCGCAATGAAATACCTTGCATAGATTCCAGTAATCTTTTCCGCAAGAGCGGCATAGGTTTCTGCATCTTCTACCTTTCCGAGAATACGAGCCATATTTGCCACGAGACGTAATGAGCGTGCCATGTAGGCGGTGGCTGTTATTGCGTCACCTGTTTTCTGCTTTGACAGAAGGAACCTCTGCACTTGTTGCGCAAATGCCTTTTTTTCAGCGGCAATCTGCTCGGGTGACATTTCTGGTACAGGGTCATGGAGGTGTTCGTAATAAGCCTTCACCTTTTCTCGTACACCAAACGCCTCGTTCCATTCACCATACTGAAAGCACGTATCCAAAACATATTGTCCTGCGCCATCGAGAACATACTGCTGATCTGCATACAAAGGGTTTTCATTACGCGCACAGGCAAGTTCAAACTCCACCCATCTGCGGGCTGTCTCATACTGGTTTTTCAGTATTTGCACATCACCATACCAAAGATAGACACTGTAAGGCAGCCATACCGCCGAATCGCCCCAACCAGTGGCATCTTCACCGATATTGCCATTTCCGGTAGGGCCTGCCAGCGAGTAAAACGGATTGATTGAGAGCAGCCTCTCATCAAGCGCTGCCGGGTTGTGGGCGCTACTGGTCGAGGGGAATGTGATACCAACTTTTCCACTTTCAAATTGCTCAAGCGTCTGATCCTTCAGCCATTTTTCATAGAACGCATAGCCATTCATAAAAGTACAAGCCGTACGTACGAAAATCTGTGCGTCCCCTGTCCACGCATTTCGCTCGCGTGTTGGGCAGTCAACCGGAACGTCCATAAAATTACCTTTCTGGCTCCAGCGGGCATTTTCTACCAACTTGGTAATGAGAGGGTTCGAACAGCGAAAGTCCCCCGTCTCTTCCATGAAAGAATAGATGGCAACGGCGGTGAAATCGCCTGCCTGTATGTCATTTTCGTATCCCTCCACTTTCACATATCGGAACCCGAAGATTGAAAAAGACGGTTGATACACTTCTTCTGGCGCACCTTTACAAATGTATGTCACCTCTTGAAACGCTTCTATTGGCAGGCTGCATTTATTCACGTTATCAATTGTGAAATTGCCGTCGTGATCAAGCGTCTCACCGTGCGTCAAGCGCACCAATTGGCCAGGGCGTGTATTTCTGAGAACCATAAGAACATTGCCTGCAATATTCTGGCCAAAGTCCAAAATCAGCGCACCAGAGGCATCGTGAAAAGGCTTGCCTTCGAATCGCTCATTCTCTCGAACGGGCACGGAGCGCGAGGCGATCAACTGCGCCATTGTCCCCGAAACGATCGAAGTGCATTCTGTCAAACGAACCGGGTGCCAATTTTCAGCACGCAGGCGGGCATCATAAATATCTCCCATCAGCATGTCCGCGGCCAGCAGAGGGCCATCGGATGTTTCAAATTTTTCATCCGTTCCAATAATCTCTGTTGTTCCATCGGTATAGACAAGCTCAAGTTGGCCCAAGAAGTCAAGTGTGTGTCCAAAGTTGTTGATGATGCTGCCTCCCGTAGAACCGCGCCACCAACCATCTGCCAAAATAACTTTCCATACATTTTCACCTGTATTCAGTAAATCGGCGACGTCATAGGTCTGGTATTGGATCCGGTAATAATAGCTTGTCAAGCCTGGCTTAAACTTATCATTATCCGTAGCGTGCCCGTTCAAAAAGCTCTCATACAGGCCATGCGCGGTCTGGTAGAGACGCGCCTCGATCAGACCAGCTCGCACTGTAAATTGACGGCGCACATACGCAGCTTTCCTGCGTCCCGGGGCATCCTCCCCAACGGTAATCCACTTAGCGCGCCAGTCTGCCTTGTGCAGCAAGCCCATGCGGAAAAATGATGTCTCCCATCCAGCGGTAAGTAAGTTTTTCTCAGCGTCTTCAGCAGTGACAAACACTTGCCAGACGACCTTCTGCCGACTTTGCAGCGGCTTTCCCTCATAGCGGATGAAGCGGCACTCGTCGCTCTCTACGGTACCGCTATCCCAGAGAGTTTCTGCTTCACTCTTGGCTACGATATGATAACTTTTCTGTCGGACGCCCTTGCTCTCGCTCGCAATTTTCCATGAAAAGCGTGGCTGCACAGCATCCACGGCATTCGGCGCTTTGAGATATTCAGTTTTCAGATCATAGATTCGCATTGTCTGTGCTCTCCATCCATTTATTCTTTACGCTTGTTTCAACGTGCGCGATCTCTACTGCACTGAGCGGACGGTGCGTCACATGCGGCATGTGCAACTTTGATTTCCTCTGAGTGTTTCATTTCTCCCTTTTTTACAATGTGTTCTTTTGCTTCTTCGGGCGCGTCGATTTTGACGTCAAGAACACCGTCGGTTTTCTTCCAATCTACACAGACGATTCCCCAAGGAGTCCTCACCTTTCCACTGGCCTGAATCAAATATCCCGGAGTTGGCTCAACATAAAACTTTTCATATCCAGGCGCAGCAGGGCGCACACCTAAGATCACACTGGGCAACTCATACAGAATCAAGCTCCCCCACGCATGGCAATCGCTCCGTGCGTCAGTATCATTTTCTACGCAAGTGGTCAAATGGTCGTTCAGCATGCCGCGCCAGAAATCCCACAGATGTTCTGTTTTTTCATACGCGCCCACTTTCTCCAGCGCACGAAACAGATAAAACATAGATGCAACGGTACATTGAGCAAATTTTTTCGGTTTCTCCAAAGTATGCATCAAAAGCGCTCTGCCCTCCTCCCGAGAAACCGTGCCAGTCAGAACAGCAAACACCTGCGCATGCTGACTGTACTCGTTGATGCCGGGGCCATCTTGGTAAAAACCACTTGCGCCGCGGCAAAAACTGTTCAGCGCCATCTGAACGCGCGCAGCACGTGTGCGATATTCCTCGGCGGTATCATATCGGCCCACATAATCGCATAGCTGCGCCGCGTGCTGCAGTCCGTATATATATAGCATACTCTCCATTGTGAGCGGGCCCTTCAGACCCGCAGGTGGTACTCCGAGAGTCTCTTTCCACACGGTAGCCCAGTCGATGAACGACCAATAGCGTTCTGAAAGCAGCCCGCCAATTTTCCCAACCATACCACGAGCATCCAGGTGCGAATCAAAATAGTGCAGAATCTTATCCACGGTGCCGAGATGTGCATGGATCAGCGTTCTGTCGCCGAAATACATCATGTGATCGTGCAGCATTAAAATGTAGTAGATGGAAAAACTCGGGATAACATTTACTCCGCCATACGGGTAGCAGGCGTTCAAAAGGCCGTCTGAACGCTGAGAGCGCATAAAGCTGTCGAGCGCCTGCCGCGCGAGGCGATCGTCGCCAGAAACACTATACGTATATAGTGCTTCGCTTCTGGCGTCCATAATATATTGCAGTTGTTCATAAAACGGACAATCGATGTACGTCTCTTGCATGCAACGGCAAAGCGTTCGCAGGCTGATATCCCAGATGCCATCAAAATCCGGGTCTGAGGCCCACGCAGTCGTTTCCGCATTGAGCGGATAACCAGTCAACTGATATGTAAAGCGTTTGATCTCCAGCGGTTGATCTTTTGTTTCGATTGAGAGCTGTACATATCGAAATGTTCGATACCACCAAGACTCCCACACAGATTCGCTGCCGTTTCCGATGAAGTGGCAGCAATCCATTGTCCCCCGCAAAATGCCGTTTACGTCAGTACGGTCTCCCTTTTTATAAATCATACCGCCCGCAAGTGTACAGGCACTGTCTTGGTAATAACATTCTGCGCAGAGAATTTTAACAGTAGCGCCCGCGCCACCATTCACGCAAAGAGAGAGAAAACCTGTGGTTTCTTCGCCTGCGTCAATCTCTACGACCATCTGGCTATTGCCGGGAATGCTGATTGTTCCTTTCCCCATCAGCATCGCATCCCACGCAATGCGCTCCTTCTCTGTATACTTCGGTACAAGCCCGGAAAAATACCGGTTGATTTTTTTCATAAATGGAATAGGCCGAGGAGACAAATCACCTGGACAAGAAGACGCCGTGATCTGGAAGGTATTGTAGGCTTGGGCGTTTACCCAGTTTCTGTCGTCGTATTCAGGTTCAGTCCACCCCCGCATGGCCGGCACGGATGTCCACTCCTCTGTGAGAAGCAACGGATCCACTCCACGCAGTTCCTGCCGGATCTTTCGCTCCGGGGAAACTGTACACTTCCAATCTTGATCGGTTGTCAAATGTCCGCCAGACAAATCCTCGATATAAAGGCCGGGCGTCGTCGTCCGTGCCATACCGAAATTACCGAGGCGAAAAGCAATAGGATAACGCAACACCTCAGCGGCAACAACATTTTCCCCTGTGCGCAACCATGGGGCGATGTCCACCTCATCGGCAAACCAGACATCTCGATCACCACGCGCAGGGCCATACTCAACAAAGCGCCCATTCACATACAGTTTGTAGCGTGTATCGGCAGATATTTTCAATTTGAGCTCTCCCGGAAGATGCGCTATTGAAATTGACTTGCGGAAGCAAACGAAAATTGGAGCGTCCCGCATCGTTTCTTGGTAGTCCGGCAACCAGATCCAATGTGTCAGCGGCAATGTAGGCATAACAACCTCCTGATTCACAGCTGCTTCAGCCAGCTGATGTATTCGTTCAGCCAATCTTCCCGCGACGCGCCATAGCCGTGTCCCGCACCTGCTAAAACGCATTTCATATACCGGGTGTTGCTCTGTTCAAGCTTTTCCACATAAGCGTGAATCTCCTTGAGTGAAACCATTGTGTCTTTTGTGCCCCAAGTGAGATAGTGGGGAATGCCTTGCGTGGACATGTGCTTAAGCGCATCATACGTTTCCACAAACTTTTCTCTGCATAACGCGTTCCGCACCTGCTGTGCCGGAAAGGATGCAAAAAGCATGGAACGGTTATAGTGATAGCTTAACGCCGGATAGCCAAGCCCAATCAAGTTGAGCTTGTCGTCTTCACCGTCGATTTCATCTTTTTGGTATTGCGGGAGTTGAATCAACCCCTGTCGCAGCACATTTGCAAAGAGCGACACCTGCGCACCGCCCGCACTGAAACCAATCGCTCCGATTTTATTCGTATCATAGCCATAGGTCTTTGCGTGGAAACGCACCCAGCGGACTGCCCGTTGCAGATCCATCAGTGGATATGGCATATAGTAGGGATTACAACGATACCACAAAACAAACGCAGTAATCCCCGACGCACACAGTTTCTCGGCGACCTGTGTGCCTTCGCCCTCCATGCTTTTGGCGCAGTACCCTCCACCGGGTACTACGACGATAGCCTTGTCGCTTCCCTCGGCAATAAAAGGAATCAGATGAGGCACATCCTCAAAGGTGTCATGATATTCGGGATCTTCCTTCCTGACCCACGTATGGGTATAAGTGTCCACGATTTTTTTTGCGCGGGAGCTGAAATGCTGCTTTTTGAGTGTCAGAATCCATCGAATTGTATCAATAGTCGCGTTGCGAAAGCGCGGGTCGCCCAGTTCCATCACTTCTTCCTTGCGCTTTGCGGAATTGCCGGGGATGATATTTCCCCAAATGGGAATTTTCTGCATACGGTGTTCCTCCTCAAGTTCCACTTTCACTGCAAAAAGCAGATGTGTGAAAATTTAGTATTTGTGGGAAAGCAGTGCCTCACATTCTGCTCGTGTAATTTCACCCGCATTGCACTTTGCCATCAGCTCGGCATCGTGGTCGTTCAGCCGGTAAAACACAACGATCCCTGCGCCAATCAGTGCGCCAATCGCGGGAAACATCGTAGAGATAAACCAAAGCGCATCGATAGCACCTGCATTCTGAGCGACATTCTGTGCTGCCAGATCAGCGAAGTCTGTCGCGTTCACGCTGACCCAACCGCACATTCCAAGGATTAACATGCCAAGGCTTCCTCCAACGCTATTCGTCATTTTGTTGACGAACGAGAGCAGCGCATAGAAAATGCCTGAACAGTCCTGCCCGGTTTTATAGCGTGTATACTCAATGGTATCCGGAATAATGAAAGTGCGGATAACACCGAGAAAAGAGTTTGGAATTGTACACAGAACCGTCATGACGATAAACATCACAAGGTTGCCTCTCGCAACAAAGAACATCAGCGCATAAACGGCTGCATACAGCAGGCTGAAACTAATGAGCACCTGCCGATTACCGCCAATCCTTTTGGCCAACTTCTGGGCCTGCGACATCATGAGCAGACTGGGAACGAACGCAACGAGGACGGCCATGGTGTTCGCCTGCGAATTATTGAAAATATAAAAGCCCACAAACATTCCCATGGTTCCGTTCAGCGAAGTTAGGACGGTCATAATAAACAAACTCAAAAGATAGATCAACAGATATTTATTCTGTTTGAGGCAAGAGAGCATCTGTCTAAAGGTGTATTCTTCTTTGTTATCATTCTCGACATTGGCCATCTCCGCGTTGTGCTCCTTGCCGTAAACGGCAAGCGGAAGCATTAACAGCGAGAACAGTACCGTAAAGCCAATGCCTGTGGCGCGAATGGAAAAGCCTACAAATTCACTGATAAGGAAACTGGAAACAACGCTGACAAAAATCGCGCCGATGACTGTTCCGAGAGCACTGATTGTCTGAATGTGGTGGCGCTCCTCCATGGAGTCAGTGATCGTCATGATCATGGAATTCATGGGAACCTCACAGAGCGTATACGTCAGGTCAAACAGCAGGTATGTCACTGCATACCATACAATCTTCGCAGTGTTGGACCACGTGGCAGGCATTAAGTAAAAAGCGACTGTGGCCAGCGGAAACAGCAGGAAGGTAAGCCGATACCACGGTAAGTATTTTCCACTGCCAACAAATTTGTTGAAAAGTGCAGATTTTTTTAGGTTGATCCGATCGACGATGAACCCGAACAACACATCGTCCACGGAATCAATGATTTTGATAACAAGTGTAATAACAGCCAAATTTGCAAGATTAATGCCGTTCATCATGAGAAACAAGGTGATATTGGCGCTGAACACCGTGCTGTTGAAACCTCTAGCAAGGTTTCCCGTGATGTAAATGGCACGTTCTCTTGCCGTGGTGCGCCAATCAGGATGTTTATTTATCTTCGCTTCTTTCACGATAAGCCCCTCCTCATGAGAGTGTTTTTAAGAAACAATTCATGCCAATCTTTTTCACGTTACTGTCAACCGCACTCAGCAACCATTGTGCGGGCGTTACGTCGTCTTGTGTATGTGTGTAAAACAGGCCATTGTCCAGCAGGCAGTGCTTTGTCAGTTCAGCTTCATCGAAGCCCGGCTGATCCATCGGGGCCTCAAAGATATACAACCCCACATGAGGGATTCGCTTTTGCAAGTTGGCACACATCTCTTTTAGTTTTTCTTGATAGCGTTTACCTGATGATTTGTCAAATGTCAGCTTCTTGCCCTCAAGGCCATTTTGCGCCTCTACAAGCAATGCATCGCGCACAGAACTCGCAAACAGTATCTTTACCCGGGTTCCGTATTTTTCATATAGTGCTGTGAGGCAATCGAGCGTCAGGTTGTCGCTGATAAGATTTTTTTGGATATGTGCGGGGGTATGCCACACTTCGCGGGCAATTTTCCCCCAATTGGCAAAAAGCAACGAACTGTCCACACAAACCGTAATATCCTCACACTCGGGAAAGAGAGCGATAACGGAATCACTTAAAAGTGCCGTACCAAATCCTCCGGCGCTGACACCGGCGATGACAAGGCGCTTAGGGCTGGGCAGATACATTTTTGCCTGTTCTATCACAGCCATGGCGTTGCGGTATCCATGGTGTTTTAATATGCGCTTGCTGCCATCCAGCGCCGTATAGGGAAAGTCCCCGTCACCGCAGTGAAAATCGCCGTTTCCATAAAGCAGATGGATCAACGACCATGTACTAAAAGGGTTATCCTCCCGCTTGGCGCACAAACTGTTATGCAGCGAATAATCTCCCATCCACTCGGTATCATTGAAATAGTACGCCTCTTTCAAGTGGCCCGTGAAGAGATTATTGGGGCGAGCTGCTGTGTATTCATTATAGCTGACGCCTCCACCGTTGAAGAAAACAAGCAGATCATCGCTGCCAAGGCGCACATTGCCGTGATAGTGAACGCCGTTCCCGCTAAAATACTCGCCCGGGTAAAGACGAACCATCTTCCCTGGCTCCGGCCCCTCCGACCGCATAAGTGGATAAGAGCCCGCTTTGATGAGACTGAGCCACTTTTCGTGGTCAGGCGGCAGCAGCTCCCACGGCTCCAAATTCAATTCAAACATCTTCTTTTTGTCCCTTTCCCCGCAACTTCCAGACACATCCTATCATTCGAGCCGCATGTGTCTCCACAGTCTCGCGGTCCAGCGTCCCATCCTTCAAGGCGGCCAGCATCTGTTCATAGTGCGCTTTCCCACCGGGCATTACGAGATCCAATCCCGCTTGCAAGCTTGGAACAGCGCGAAATTTTCGATACTTGTTGATTTCGTCAGATGGCGTTTTATCGCCTGTCAAATAGTCCGAGGTAACAACGCCCGCAAATCCCCACTCGCCGCGCAGCATCGTCTCCAGCAGTCCACGGTTTTCACAAGTATGGACACCGTTCACCAGATTGTATGAGGTCATAACGGCTATCGGCGCAGCCTCCTTGACCGCAATTTCAAAGCCTCGACAGTAGATGTCCCGCATGGTGCGCTCATTTACCATACTGCTGGTGCGAAAACGGTTTGTCTCCTGATTATTGCAGATGAAATGTTTGATCATTGCACCATGTCGGCCATCCCGTTGAACCCCTCGCGTAACAGCGGCCGCCATTTTTCCGCTCAGCAGAGGATCTTCCGAGTAATACTCAAAGTTCCTGCCGCATAGTCCATTGCGCTGAATGTTCATGGCGGGCGCAAGCCACACGTCCACACCAAAGCGCATCATTTCTTCGCGGACAATGTCTCCGCACATCTCGGCAGCGTCTATATTCCAGCTTTGTGCGAGGGCTGTCGCTACAGGAATAGCTGTACAGTTCTGATAATATGTTTCGCCCGAACGCTCCTCTTTCTTAAATCCGGAAAGTGTAGCTAACAGCACCTTTTTCATATCCTCCGGAATCAATTCGAGCACGCGGAGATCAGTAGGCGGCGTACGAGGGAAAACACCGTTCTCATCCCGTCCGCACTCGCGTGCGAGACGTAGACCAGCAGGGCCGTCAGCCATGATGATACTTTGCACGCCTAAATGACGGAATCGGCCTGTACTCTCTCCCGCTGCGCCGGCGACCGTCAATGCGGAATCACCAATCACCTGCTTGCTTCCCTCGTTCTCAAATTCGCCGGTGCAAAGATAGCAAAGCTCTTCGTCCGTCAGTTTTTTTGCAATGCACATGGCATCATCATCGGGAGACGGGCATACAAAGCTTTTTTCCGTAAAATCGTCCGGATCGACCGTAAGTACAGCACACTCTTTTACAGTCCTGTCGCCACACATTGGTTTCCAGTCAGTAAAATCAGTCTCACCAGCCACGGGCGTCACCTTTTCGAGCGTAACCGTGCGTTCCAACATAATTTTACCTGCGAGTACGGTGTTCCGGCTGCTGTTCCCTACCCACAGAATGTACTCTCCTCGCTCCAGAATACGTGAGCATGTAGTTGCATCATAAGAAAGAAGATCTGCCATGTCAAAGGAAAGAGTCACAGCCTGTGTCTCACCAGGCTGCAATTCCTCTGTCTTTACAAAAGAAGCAAGCACGTGCTTTGGCTGGTCGAGCTTGCCCTGCGGCAGCGAGACATAGAGCTGCACCACTTCCTTTCCTGCGAACGAACCTGTGTTCTCCACAGTGACAGAGATGGATGCGACTGTTTTTGTGATGCTAACTGCACCTACTGTCAGCATAAAGGTTGTATAACCCAAACCGAATCCAAATGGGAACAGCGGCTTTGTGCCCACCGTATCAAACCAACGGTAGCCTACGTAGATTCCCTCACGATATCGGGTATCTTCGCGGTTGCCAAATTCGCTGATCTCGGCATAGTCATTCCACGCCGCCCATGTTGCGGCCATCTTCCCAGAGGGATAAGCCCTGCCGAGCAGCACATCCGCAAAGCTATCACCCACAGTCATTCCCGGCTGAGACAGGAGCAGGATATTGTCGATGTATGCCGCCACGGGGGAGATGTCAACATAGCAGGCAGTGTTCAGCACCAGCAGAAATTTGCGATATTCCTTTTGCAGCGTCATGATGTCCCGGATCTCTGTTTTTGAGAGGAACAAATCGCCCGGCACAGCTCCGCGGTCAACGCCTTCGCCGCATTGACGGGCCAGCACATAGATTGCTGTATCCCCCTCTCCATCTAACGGGATATCATAGTCCGGTTCCGGCATGACAATGCTAAGGTTTTCCATCAACCTGTCCATACCCTCGGCAGCGATTTTCTCCCTCAGCCATGTTTGAAAAGGATTTTTGCCCGCTTCGTAAGCTGCTTCATACGCATCAAGCCACGCCTTTGTGGTGACGATACATCCAGCGTTTTCAAGGCCCTGCTCCACGGAGGGAAAATATTCCACATTCACATCGCCAGATCCGCGTCCGCCCTTCAAAGTATGTCGTGCGCCATTGCCGTAAAGGGCGATTTTTTGGGGAGCCGCAAGCGGGAAATCTCCATTCGATTTCAAAAGCACCATACATTCCGGCGCAATGCGGCGCAAAGCACCAAGATGTTCGCGTTCATACTGTTCCATCAGTTTTCCTCCCTACTATACAAAAGCCGCTTCATCGTAGCGTTGTCTGTAGTTGTCGTGATTTTTTGCGTTACCACCGACGAACTCTGTCACGTTGGGGTATGCGTAAGAGGGCAAATCATACTCAAATCGTAGGCCCTCCGGTGTTACAGTATAGTGTGTTCCCAGAAGTCGTTCCGGCGCGTCACCTTTTTCAACCCATTTTGCGACAGCGCAGACGATGTCGTGCTCTGCATCTCTGGGGATCACATCAATTCCGAGCATCCCCATTTCCTTAACACCATTGCCGCCGATCGTGTGTCCAAAGCCCGGCATGAGGAAAAAGCGAAAGAATCTTTTTGTCTCATCTATTCCGCCCTGCTTCTCAACAACCTTCCGATAATAGTCCAGGAAACCCGTATAGGGTATAATAGCGTCGGAACTGCCGCCTAAAACGAGCAGCTTTCCGCCTCGGGCTTTAAACGCGTTAAGGTCTGTATTATTCGCATCAAATATGGGGCCAAGTTCTTGAATCGCTTGCTCCAGGTCTTTGTGAAAATCAAAGCTCTCAAAGTCGAAATCTCTTCCCCATGCCCAGTAGAAGGGAAAGAAATAGCCGTGGGCGAAGGCCTCTTTGTCGCTCAACTCCGGTAGGCTCAACATTTCAGTCTCCGTGCCTGGCAAGAAATGTGTGATAAAGCGTTCACCCGTAACAGGGTCAACGGGGCCATCGTAGAGTGCCCGCAGAGCCTTGGCCTGTCCAGGCGTGAGCAATCGCTTAATGTCTTCCTGCAAATCCGGAACATCCATGGGATTTTCTGTTATCCGGCCTGGATAACGCAAGAAAGGTTCCTCGGGATCCGCTGCGCCGCACTTCTCCCGATATACGCGCTCGATACAGTCACGCCACGCCTGTGCTTGTTCTCGGGTAAAACCTCCATCTTCCTGCTCATGGATCCGCTGCCAGTTCCAGACGAACCATGCGTGCAACCGAATGCGGTTATACGCGGGCGAAAGGCAGGCGATTCCGTCATAGTCCTCTGGGTAGCGCTGCGCCTCAGAAAGGCCCTGCTGTCCACCTGTGGAGCCTCCAATAAAGTAGCTGTGTTCCGGGGCTTTTCCGTAGACCCACTGGATCAGTTCCTTTGCGACGACCGTCATCAAGTGGGTCGATCGATACCCAAAATCTCGCATGACCTCCCAGTTTCCTATACAATCATATGGTTCGGGCGATGTACCCATATTGGTTGTAACTGTCACGTAGCCCCGGCTTACACCGCTGATAATACTACCGGAAGAGATTTCCCCAGCTGCGCCTCCATTTCCGGTGCCGAGAAGATTTCCGTTCCAGAAGCTCTCATCAGGCAGGGCGATTGCAACAAGAATGTTGCTCTGCTCAGTAGGATGCAAAGCCATGTTCACCTCAACATACCCACCCGGGTTGTATATATTAAGTTTTGCAGCATTGGGTTCCGGGATTTTAACGCCATCAAACCATTTCATTCCCGTGATCTCTCCATTTTCAATCGGGAAAGCTCTTACCCTTTCAAACATCTCCTGTGGAGTCATCACAATCCGCCTTTCTGCTATGTATCGAAAAACTCCGCTAATTCAAAGAAAGCATTGATTCACAATACTTTTTTATTGTTCTGTTTTTATTGCCAATCTAATCAATTTACTATACTATAAAATCAAAGGGGGATACCGATGTGAGATTTTCCGAAGAAGATATCCGATATCTGATTGCCATACAAAAGCTGCGCAATTCAGAAAACGATATGCGCCGCGTGCCGATGGAAGAAGAGGCACGTCTAAACAGACAAATCCTGCAGGGCGATTACCAGAGCATTCGGTTACGCCCCTTTCCGCTCATCGATTCCCAAATGGGTCCTATGGCGCAAAATCCTCTGACGCACTATAGCTATATGGTAGTAGGCTTTATCACCACTTGGTCACGAGCTGTGCTTGAAAAGGGCGTAACAGCAAACGACTCATTCGATCTGTCGGATGCGCTGCTGTACTCGCTGTCGCTGTGTACCAATTTGGATGAAGTATATGAGGTATTTCAGCTATCGGCCATCATGTTCGCGCAAATTGTCCATGAAGCTAAACAAAAGCGGCCATCTTGCCAAGTGATCCAGATTCAAAACTACATCATTGCGAACATTTATCGAAAAATAACGATTCAAGATATTGCAGATTATATTCAGCTTTCGCCCAACTATCTTTGCAGCCTGTTTTCCCGTGAGATGCAGATCTCGTTACACAGTTACATCCAGCGTGAGAAAATCAACATTTCCTGCAATCTGCTGCGCCATACAAAACGTCCTATTTCGGATATTGCCACCTACATGGGCTTTCAGTCACAAAGTCATTTTGCTGCGGTGTTCCGCAAATGGATGGGCATGACGCCAACGGAGTATCGTGAAGAGCAGTATCATGATGTTTTTTGATCCATACTGCTTTTGCATGCGATCCAGGCATTTTTCAAATCGGCGTCTCTGTTTTCCGCGAGCAGTTTTTCTGCTACAGCGTCCACGTCGCCACCACCCGCTTGATAACGTGCCAGTTCCTCTTGGATTTCTTGCCGATACATTGCCAGTGAACCATAAGCCTTATCATTGACGCCCTCGTGTGCCGGCAATGCGGCATCTCTGCCCAGCCATCGCCAGAGCATAGACTCAAGCATGGCAGTGTTCAGCACGCAAGTTTCTTTCGATGTTTTCTCGAACATTTTCTGGAGATAGGGCACATCCAGACGCCGCCCCACATCCATACGCGCAGAATGCGTGCCAAAACCCTCGGCGGGACCATCGTCAAAAATATTGAGATTGAACTGCTTCGCACTGTCATAAGGCAACACTGTCTCGAAGTCCGCCTGTTCCGGAACAATGATGCGCTCGACACGCGTCTTCTCCGGCGGTAAACACTCCTCCAGAGACTTTCCAAGCCGACCCGGAAAATCGACAGGCAGGCGCAGATCGTAGTCTGCAGGCAGGGAATCGCCCGGCGTAGGATAGGTAAATCGGCGAGTGATCTGATCCACGGGGACGAGCACATCCGACGTACAGTGATTGACAAGAACAGGACTACAATAGCGATCGGCAATTCCCACAGCGCTGATTGCTTCCCATGCCGCCACGTCTCTCTCCGGCTCTCCCGATGCCTTCTTCGGTTCAAACATCCTTGTCAAGCCCGCCAAAAAAGGCAGCGGCAGCTTTTGCAGGCTGCGCATGACTTCTATCGGCGATTTTGCACCGTTTCCGGAAGACTCTGCGTCACCTTCCTGCTTCATTTTCAGCAGCGCGGCAAAATTCAACTCATTTGCACGCTTGAAATAGCATTCCAGTTGAAAGTATGCGTTTGTAATGGGGCCGTTGGCGATGGATGCGCAAAGATTCAATTTTTGGCCTGACAGCATCATCGTCATATAGCCGCCGGCACTACCGCCAACAAGCGCCATGCGATCCTGATCGAATTCCACGCAATGTCTCAAAGCATAGACAGCTGCATTGTTAAAAACCATATCATCGTCCAGCAATGTTCCGTTGTATTTATTGTCAAACGCGTCCGGGCAGGCTACTGCCCATCCCTGTGCCAGATAGTCGCGCAATTCAAGCGAGTCTTCCCCCATCTCGTAGTGTGGCACGAAGATCAGCGGCATAGGCTTTGATGCGTTCATATACCAAACCACGCGTACCGCGCGCGTGTCAACATCTCCATTTTTTGTGATATAGGGTATCTCAAGTCGCATGTGCTCTGCATTTTCCAGCGGCGGCAACGGCTCCTTCGGCTGTGCAAGAATCGCCAATACCTTTGCCATATCCATTTTTTCTCTTGCCATGTGACTCCTCTCCTTATTTCTCGATTCGGATGAAATACAAGTCGTTAACGCCGAGTGCTGCTTGTGTCTCCAGCACGCCGTTTTCATACGTGTAGGCGATTTCTTCATCAACCATATCCGATGCGGCAAGAATCGCTTCCACCTCAGATTTATTGAGATCGTTGGGTGCGCCCATCTCCTCCCAAACGCGGCGGGGATTACAGTGATCCTCATCAATTCGCTGCAAATACACACGTTTCGGAGCGTGTTCCAGCTCAACGGAAATTCGCACGACCTCAGGCGGGAGATCGAGCTGATGCGTGTTCTGACGTATCAGAAGAATTTGCTTTTCATGTTCTCCTTCAAATGCTGCCGCCTCCACTTCACCAAACTGTGTTTCATCCAGTAAAATGCGGTTTTGCTCCGACTGCGCAAGCATCCGCATACCATAGAACGCAGGCTTCGGAATGCCCGTATATGTCAACAAGCCATATCCGCCGTGAAAAGGCTCTTTGAACTGATGTAATTCTTCAAAGATATCCGAGTAGCACCAAATGCTGCTGCCCTCCACCAGATGATCGATAGCGAGGGCAGTTTTCACATCGTAAGCCGCCACCTTGCGCATATCCTGTCCTCGCGCACCAAATGAAGATGAAAGGCTCCATTCGGTATAGTACACAGGCAAACCCTTTGCTTGTTTTTTGACGACCTTTGCGTTGTCCGGCAAGAGATTGGCATCGAAGTCACTCTCCGTACCATCCTTGCCGCCAAACACAATGTGCAGTGCGGCGAGGAGCGACGTGTCGCCAGGAATAGTCTCCATTGCCTTTTTAATGTACGCGATGCGCGCTTTTTCGGCCTCGGCAGTTGCCTCCTTTTCAGCTTGCAGTTCCTCGTAAGTCTTTTGCGCGGTTTCTTCGGAAATGCCGAGAAACGGTTCGCCAAGGTATTGGTGCGTGGAGATAAAGTCCACTGGCACATCATGGTCCTCGCAGTATTTCATGAACTCCGGGATCCATCGGCTTGCACTGGTGGCAGGACCGCCCACACGCAGACGCGGGCAGAACTCTTTAATTGCGCGGGCGGTCATCTCATAAAACTGCATATAACCGTTCCGATTTCCACTGAAAAAGGTGCCCGCCAAATCCGGCTCATTCCACACTTCAAAAAACCACGAACAGACTTCCTCTTCGCCGTAACGGTGGAACAGATAGGCAAGATACGACTTGATATACGCTGCCCATTTTTCGAGGCTTTCTGGCAGAGAATGAATGCTGTTATAGATGAAGGAACGCGTCTTATCGGCCGCCAGCAGCTCCGGCATAAAGGACAACTCCACGAAAGGTTTCATGCCAAGCGCGAGAATGTTGTCATACAAAACGCCAATCTTATAGAAATTGGTTTCGATGATATGCTCCCCGACTGGCAAACCAAACACGGCGGGGAAATTGCACAGCGTACCCATGTCATCATTGAATGTGCCGTGAAACCGCACCTGGCGGATACCAAGCTCATCGTGTACACGCTTCAGAATTCTCAGTGCGTCAGCTCGCAACAGCGTGGACGCATGACAGCTTCCTATGCAAAATTGCCAAGACTTCGCCTGCTTTTGAGTCGGCAGGTCTTTTTTAATTTGCAGCTCCATATTTACACTCCTGTTTACTCACATCGAATTTCAGCTGTAGCATCTTCACAACCGTCAGCCGAAGCCGTAACGGTGATTCGGCCGGGCTTTCCGGTCGAACGTACGATTGCGAGGACGCTGCCTCGCCATGACAAATGTGCCATACTCTGGAATGTTTCCTCATTCTCATATCGGGCGCTTCCAAGTGCCAGTAACTCGCCCGCACCGGACACCCGGACGTTGATGCGCTTTTCTGTGTTCATGCGCAGCACGCCTTCTTCGTCCACAAGCTGGATGGGAATATATACGAGGGCGTCTTCTGCGGCTCGAATCAGCAACTTCTCCGGCTGCACCGCGAGGAGAACCTCTTTTCCATTCGTTTTCAATACAGAACGGCCAAGCTCTATACCATTTTCGTCATAAGTGATTGCTTGCAAAATGCCGGGTTCATAAACAGCTTCAAATTCTGCCTTACAGTCCGTCAGCGGTTTACGGCCAAGGCTGACGCTGTCCTGAGTCAGCTCAACCTCTGTACCCACGCCGTAAACTATAATTTCAGCCTTTCTCCCCTCGTTGCCATCCCATGTCCAGCAGTCGATGGCGTCTGTCAAACGCCAACTGCCAATGGTAAACTCTTCTCCGCTATGATCGACAGGCCGCACGCCAATAAACGGCGTTTTCTTTGCGCCCCAAAGCGCCGCACAGTAATAAGCTGCCGCCTCGGGCGTGCCGTTCAAATCAAATGAACCACACGCAGCTGTCAGACAGGGGTACGGCTTCGAGAAGGGAGCCTCTTTCGTACCATATACGGGCAGGCCAACACCCACTTCGCCAAGATAGTCCCATGCTGTCCAATGAAAATCACCGATGATATAATCGTTTTCCTCCACACTGCGCCAGTTGGATGCCATGCGCGCAGGAAAGGTCTCTGCGCTCAGCAATATGCGGTCGGGACGGATCGTGTGGATGCCCTCATAGAACTCATGCGCGTAGTTGTGTCCGGCAATGTCCAATTCATCAAACACATTGCCCGTTACTCTTTCCAATGTTTCTGCGCTGTATTTTCCCTTTTTGAAGGCATCAAGCAGCTCGGGATGCGCCGTAATTAACTCGTTTATCTCCAGGCTGCCGACGGCTGCGCCTTTCTCTCTTTCAAAGTCCTGCATCGCTTCCGCCACCATGCTCATGGGAGCATTATTCCCTATTGTCACAGGACGAGTACCATCATGTTCCTTCAAAATTGCCGTCAAACGACGAGCGATACCTGGTGCAAATTCACGGCCTGTATCCGGGATCTCATTGCCTATACTATATAGGATTACACACGGATGGTTGAAATCCTTGTCAGCAAGAGCGGCGATATCTTTTTCGCATTCTGCGTCAAATCGGTGAGAGTAATCATATTTTGTCTTTTGGGCTCGCCACTGGTCAAAGGATTCATCCATTACATAGATTCCCACCTCGTCACAGGCGTCAAGGAGGTCCTTTCCAGCAGGATAATGGGAAAAACGAATGGCATTGAACCCAAATTCTTTCAACTTCCGCACCTTGCGTTTCTCCGCGTCTTTATATGTGCATGCTCCAAGAATTCCATTGTCGTGATGAATACATCCACCCTTGAGTTTCACGGTCCTGCCATTGATTTCAAGCCCCTTTTTCGCGCTCCATGCAAGGGTTCGGATACCGAAGCGCTCTATTGCCTCATCTACAATCGCACCGTTTTTCTTTACGACTGCCTTGACCGTGTAGAGATTTGGATTTTCTGCACTCCAAAGCTTCGCGTCCGGTATTGAAACGACGGCGGTTTTTCCGCTGGCTGATGCAACAGCTTTTTCGCCGTCAAGGATCTCATAGCTGACCTCTGCGTTTTCAATCTCCGTACTGATCTCAACAATTGCTGGATCAATCGAAAGCGTCTTTACCCGGAGAGACTGCGGAAAGATGTGCGTCATTCCACCCACCCACAGGTTCACTGGGCGGTAGATACCCGAACCAGTGTACCAGCGGGCGTTGGGCACTTTGGAATTGTCGGCGATTACCATCAGCTCATTTTTCGCGCCGATCTTCAACTTGCTGGTCAAATCAACAAAAAAGTTGGTGTAGCCATAGTACCAACCACCCACTTGTTCTCCGTTCAGCAGAACAGTGGAATTCATGTAAACTCCCTCAAATTCAAGGATTACTGTCTGTTCGGCCCAATCCATTTCGCCAAAAAGCGTGCGGGTGTAAATATATTTTCCACCGGGGAAAAACGCCCCGCCATTGCCAGTGGCAGCATCGGGCGTGCGCTTTTCAACGATCATCGCGTCGTGCGGGACACGCACGGGGACTGCTGTTGCTTCCCCTTCCCTATAAAAAAACCAGCCGTCATTCAATCTTGTTTTCTTCAATCTTCATCACCCTTTCCAGATTTAATCTTATCTCTCGTTGCAGTTCTTTTTTCACTGTTATTATAAGGGTCCTCTGATTGTATTACCGTTCTGTTTCTACTGGTTTTATTCTGATTTTACGGTCAACGCAAGACTGTATAGCTTCACAAACATATCGATCGTTTTTTGGAGAAAAAGCAATAAAGCCGTTCTGTTGCAAGAAGAAGTACTGGCTAAAAGGTAACTTTCCGTGTTGATATCGTACATTCTCAATCAAAGTCGTTGTTATTTGGTGGCAGAAAAACTGCAGCTGCATTACAGTGAGAATGTAGAGTATTGTTCTCTTTCGCATTGAAAACTCACTTGCAATTAGAAAGGTGGTATATCATGAACGCAGGATACGATAACCCCATCAGCGCTTACCTATTCTCTTTCTCCCCTGGGGAAACCGTACAGGATATCGCAAACCGCCTGCGGCGGGCTCAATCTCTAGGCTACAGGCAGATCATCGTGACTTACTCCTCAAAACAGGGACACAAGCAGGTTGCATTTGATGACCAATACTGGAGTGCTCTTGATACACTGGTGGAGGCGTGTCGAGGGGAAAACATGCCCTTCTGGCTCCCCGATTTCACCTGCTTTCCCACAGGAAACCCGGATAACGGCCTTGTGGAACACCCCGAGCTAAACAAAATCTTTTTGGATGAACGTCACATTGATTTCTGTGGACCTTTGCCTGGTGCAACCATCAATATTGATCAAGTTCGTCGCATAGCATTTGGGAAAGCGTTGCACCGCTTTGAGAACAAGGATATTTCTTCCCGAAAGGAAATCGCCCTCATCGCATGCCGTCTGCACGATAACCCCGAAAACGCAGCTGCGCCATTTCTCGACGAAGACACATTCATCTCTCTGGAAAAATTTGCAAAAGATGGATATCTGACATGGGATGTACCGGAAGGACGCTGGCGTGTCTTCACGCTGTTCACAACGAGAGAAACCTCTGGCCGTTCAGGCTTTGTCAATCTTCTCAGCAGAGAATCTGTCGCGTTGGAAATCGATCGCGTTCACCGGCGCATTTATGAGCATTTGAAACCGGTTCTTGGCAAGCTTTGGTACGGTTTTTTCTATGACGAACCCGAGGCTGGCAATGATGGCGGGGAAAAGGTGTTCGATTTTTTCATGCTACCGGGTAAGCGCTCCAAATTCATGGATGACTGCGAGGTATATTCGTGGAGTCCAGAGATGCCGGAAGAACTTGCAAAGCGTGATGCAGATTGGAATCTGAAGCTGCCGTGTATCTTCTATGATGGCATCGGCGACACTTATAAAGACTTCCGATTTACTTATATGGATGCAGTTTCCTCTCTGATTGCAGCGAACTACGCAAAACAAGTATACGCGTTCTGCCGTGAACGTGGCATTTACTACTTTGGTCATTCACTTGAAGACGAAAACTCCCATGCCAGACTTGGCTGCGGTCTCGGACATTATTTTCGACACCAATACTATCAGGACGAAGCTGGCATCGACGTGATTGCTGGGCAGATTCTTCCGGGGCGCGACCAAGCAGTGACATGGTACGGAGTGGCAAATGCCGATGGTGAATTTTACCATTATGGTCTTTCCAAACTTGCCTCCTCTGAAGCACACATCACTCCTCATAAGCACGGGCGATCCGTAGTGGAGTGTTTTGCACTTTATGGCCAACAAGGGCTGGCAGAACGCAAATTTGTGCTCGATCATATCATGGTCAACGGCGTGAACCGTCTGTATCTCATGGACGAAGGCTGCTATACTGAGCCAACGGAATATACGGCCTCTCTAATCGATTATTCCGACCAAATCTGCGGAGTAATGTACACGTCGCAGTCTGAGATTAGAACCGCTATCCTCTATCACGCGGAGGCTGAATGGCGTGAGGGTGAGAAAGCGCAGAAATTCCAAAAGCCCGCCGCAGCACTGGCTCGAGAGCAGATTAGCTACGACATCATTCCAGCAGATGTGTTTGAATTCCCTGAAAAATATCACACAGTAACAGATAAGGGGCTTCAGATCAACGGCCATTCCTATGGAGCATTCATCGTTCCTGCATGTGAAAAGCTTTCCAAAGCCATTGCGTCGTTTATTCGCACCTGCGATAAAACAGGTTTTCCTGTGTTCTTTGTGGATCGCGTGCCTAAGATGTTTGCTGCCAACACCACCCCCACGCCGCTAAGTGAGTTGCCTAATGCGGTTCGGAGATCAATTACGCCGGATATCGTATTGGAAAGCGCTCAGAAAAAATGGTTTCGCTACCTGCACGTCACCCGAGGCGAAGAGGAATTCTACCTGATTCACAACGAAGCCCCTATGGGTGGTGCACAGGCGATGATCACACTTCCCACAACGAGCGAGATTTTCTGGTGGGATGTGCCAACCAGGAAGCTCATCCGCCCTGCACAGGAGCAGGCAACCAATGGAACTGTACGCCTTTCTCTGTGCTTTGGGCAATACGAGATGAAGATTCTTTATCTGCCAAATCAAAAAGAGGTTCACGAGCCTGTAGTTACATTCAAAGACGCACAACCGCACGTTGGAGCGTGGGAAATGTGCTGTCCAGATGGCTCTATAAAACGTGCCCAAGGGAATGTGCCGCCTCGTCCAGAGACGTATGCCGGCCCAGGCGTATATGGAAGATTTGTCTATACCACAACGGCGGTTTTCTGCAAAAAAACGCCTTGCTGGCTCGACCTCGGCGCAGTGTCCGACTGCTGTGAAGTATTCCTGAATGGACAGAGCCTTGGCAAGCGCTCAGGCACGCCATATCTGTTTGAACTAAAAGACGTTATTCGAGAAGGTAAAAACGAGGTGCGAATCGAGTTGTACACCAGTGCATCCAATATCCGCACTGAGAAAGCCATTTTCGGCATACCGGTGGATTCACTCTCCGGGGTTCCTTACAGCCTTGTTTTGCCGATGGGTCTGCAGGGTCCGATACAGTGGCTCTATAGCGAATGATTTGCAAAATCGCCAGGGGCTTCCGCTTTTTTGCGGAAGCCCTTTTTCTATTTATATAAGAACCACAAGCTATGCTTGTGGGCGAATATAGCACGCGCGTTGATACGGAAAAAAGAACCTCCTTTTGCTAAAAAAGAAGCGGATAACGCCAACCGCACTACAGCAAAAGGAGGTTTATCCAAATGGACGAAAAAAAGTTTATCGCACACCTGCTGGAATTGCAAATACCATATAGTACTTGTGCCAAAGTACCGCAGAAAAGCAATATACGGGGAACTAAAGGAAAGACATAGGAAAAATACTTAGAATGCTCTGCGATTACAAACATGTTGAAATAGTCGAAGCACATGCAATGCCGGACCACATTCACATGCTGGTATCAATTCCGCCGAAGTTGGCCGTTGCGGATTTCATGGGATACCTGAAAGGAAAAAGCACGCTCATGATATTCGAGAGGCATGCAAACATGAAGTACAAATACGGAAGAAGGGTGTTTTGGACAAAAGGGTACTACGTCAATACAGTAGGGAGAAATGAAGCAAAAATCAGAAAATACATCCAAGACCAAGAAGCAGAAGATCAGATGTGCGATCAATTGAGCTTCAAGGAATACGAAGATTCCTTCAAGAATGCAGATCTCGATGACGACGATTCGCCAGAAATGCCTGCAGATAGTGCCGCAAAGTAAAAAATGACGCCAAGTGCGGTTGGCGTCACTCATTATGCGCCTTTAGGCGCCGCTGGTATTGTGGCCCCTATGGGGCCGTTCTGCACCCCCACGTTCAACGTGGAGTTATGATTTTGAGATGTGGATACAAAAACAGACGGTCAGCCAAGTACAACTTCCACCACAGCTTTTTCTTTCCCTTGGAGCAGCTCTGGAGTGAGGATGTTATCATTGAGTACCGCTCCATCAAGCATAACGCTTCGTACGCCGTGCTGAACTCCGTTTGGATTGACAACTTGAATGTTCAGCTCACATCCGCGGTAGACACGGGAGACGGAAAAGCCCTTCCACGCAGCGGGGATTGACGGGTCAAGAACAAGACCCTTTACTGTCGGACGGACGCCCAACAAGTACTGCGTTGCCGCAATGTCCATCCAGGCTGCTGTGCCTGTCACTTGCGATACGCAGGCCTGCCCGAACTGCTCATTGTCCGGCCCAAGCATCGTACTCGAATAAGCATAGGCCTCGCCTTTATAGGTATCCACGCCGATGCGCTTAATTACTTCGTTAGGCATAATCTGTTTGTAATATTTCCATGCCCGATCTCCTCTGCCAAGCAGCGCCTCCGCAATGACTGCCCAACAGTTTGCCTGACAGAAAATGCCCCCATTTTCCGAATAGCCGGCAGGCAGACCGTTTGACTTACTGCCCACTGAGTCTGGTTCTACGGGAATGCCCGGCGTGTTAATGAGAAGGCCCATACCAGTATCCATGTACTTTTGAACGGAATCCATGGCCTGCATATTTTTCTCCGTACTGCCGCATCCGGAAAGTACCATCCAGCTCTGTGTATTAATCCAAATCTTTGCATACTTGTCCGCTCGCGTACCGATGGGTTTGCCGTCGTCGTCGAAGCCGCGCAGATACCACTCCCCATCCCAGCAGTACGCTTCCATAGCGGCTTTTTGCTTCTCGATGAGCCTTGCGAAGCGCTCTTCACAAGCCGTATCTCCGCGCAGAACCGCAAGCTCGCTCATCTGACGTAGGGCGTAGACATGCTGCTGAGAGACGAAAATCGTTTCTCCCTTGCCTTTGCGTCCAAAGGGGCCGAGATGGTCGTTCCAGTCGCTGAACAAAATCAGCGGCAGGCCATGCTCACCGAGGTGATTTTCCGTAAACTCAATGCCACGCAGCAAATGTTCCCAAAGCGTAGCTGGCGCAACAGGTGTTTTCATATCTTTGCCGAGGAAAGGAATCTCTTTATCAAGAATGGAAAGATCACCCGATTCGGCAATGATGGCATACGCCAAATAAACCATCCAGATGTGATCATCTGATCGCGTGATATCCTGTGGCAGTTTTCCTTTTTCTTCGGGCCAGTAGGCATGCACGGCGTGTCCATCCTCAAATTGCTGGCTGGCAAGAGAGTACAGAGTATCGCGTGCCCACTCTGGTTTGCGGTATGCCTGCGCGAGCATATCCTGCGCCGTATCACGAAATCCAACCCCTCGGATGCCCGATGCTGATGAACTGATGGAACGGGAAAAGCGCGCAGTGACAACGCTTTGAATTGGATTCCATGTGTTGATCTGGCGCTCGGCATCCTTATCGGGAACTGCACACTGATAGATGCCCAAATGCTGCTGCCACCATTCAAGATTCTTTTTAAACTGTGTTTTCACTCCGTCTTCTGCACGCAGAACATTGAGCGTTAAGGCCGTCTTATTCTTCGCGGTGGCATAGTCTATCAATGCGCCAGACGTTACGCCGAGAAAATAGTTGACCTTTTTCTCTTCGCCCGCTTCGAGAGCAATGTGCTTATGCAAAGCACCGCAAGGTTCACCACCCATCATATTTTCATTACCGAGCTTTCCGGCTTCCACGCCCGCCGGGTTCCGCTCATCCCGGTAATTGCCGCAGAACTTATCGCGGTTGCAGCAGTACGAATCCGGTGTTTCGCTTGATGCAAAGAAAGCAACCGGGACTTTCGGCGTGTCGAGCTGCATCCATGATGTGTACAGATACAAAATCGAATTCAGCTCCGCGTTGTAACGGACGTCGGTATTCCATTTGAGATAGTAGCCGAGCTTTGTCTCATTCTCAAAGGAGAATTGCGAAAACTCTACATAGGCAAACACATCGCATTCAACTGGCTCACTGTTCTTGTTAACAAATCGAACATTCCAAATGAGCGTGTCACTGTCAGGAGCCATAAAAATTGTGAGTGTGGCGGCAAGACCATCCTTTTCAGCGGTGAACGCAGAGTACCCGGTCGAGTGTGCGGCCTTCCAGCGGTCAGGTTTTGTCAGGCAGGGGCGAAATGTCGGCGACCAAACCGTACCATCACTCATGCGGATATACACATAGAAGCCAGGGCTGTCAATGGGCTCATTGTAAAAGCGATAACGCGTAATACGATAACTTTGGGGCGTACGCCACCAGCACATGCCGCCGCCCGCCTGTGAGACAAAGGCATGCATCGTGCCGTTGGAAAGATAGTTAATCCACGGCTGCTGAAGATCGCACCGGTACGGAAATTAAATCTATCCGTTTGGGAAAGGCAAGTCTGGTAGATACG